>WNGF01008973.1_pt1 | contig 14609 bp, 14 predicted proteins | sample 5400641 | NCBI WGS metagenome assembly WNGF01 (sample SAMN13153371, study PRJNA577476) | soil metagenome | isolation source: 80 cm soil or saprolite under grassland replicate 2 | place: USA:California | collected 2016-06-15
GCACGCCGAACTTTCGAGCGCGGCTCGCGTTCGTGTTGATCTCGAAGTTATACAGGCAGATGTACGCGAACACCGGGATCGCCACCGACAGCGCGCGTGTGAGCCGCGCGAACCGGTGGGCACGTCTGATTGCCAGGCCGTGTCGGCATCTGTTTACGGCGCGTCCCCTCGCTGAACTTTGAATCCCACATCGGACGCTTGAGGTCGATCACGCTCGAAAAGAACGGCCATTCATGTGGGGCTCACCCAATAATGTGTAGATGCCCACCGTTGTGGCGGCTGAAGGCGCCATTCTCGAATGGATCCTGGATACGACGTACCCCGTCTTGCACCAAGACCTGAGTCGCCAAGCCTTCGCCAAATTTGACGCGGCCCAGAGGAAGACCGCTTGGGCACTGTGTCATCAGCGTCGATTTGCGCTAGTGGAGGGGGCTGACCTGCTGGCCAGCGCGCAGCGATACGACTTCTCGGGGACCATCGATCGGCAACGTGTGTGCATCTGCGGAATTGGCGCGGTGTGCACCGATCCGGCGCGCCACGACGGCTGTCATGCGCGGGTGCTGGTCGAGCGGTTGATCGACGACGCGAGGCGGGACGGAGCGGATCTTGCGCTCCTCTTTATCACAACGGACCGGACGTGCTATGCGCCTGAGTCCTTCGAGGTGATCCCTACGGTGGATGTCGAGCTGAAGGTCGCGGAATCGTCGCGGTACGGCGCGCCGATGACGCTGGTACGCAGTGGCGAGGACCGAGATCTGGCGGCGATCGCCGCGATGGGCCAGGCCCGTGCCACTCAATTCCGATTCCACCTCGATCGAGACGTCGATCTTGTGAAGTATGTCATTACGAAGAAGCGACTGCTGGCGGGGTTGGGATCCGCCGGTGTTCGCCAGCTCCAATTTGTCATTGCTGAAGAAGGCGTCACGGCCGCCGCCTACATGGTTGTCAGCATCGTCGACCGCACGTGGACGATTGAGGAATGCGGCGACCGTGACCCCTCTGGCGCACGTGTCGGCGCCATCCTTCAAGCACTCATCGCGCGCGAACCAGTGGAACAACGGCCGACCATCCGCGGGTGGCTGCCGCCTGGCTTCGTGCCTCCCCAGATCACGATCGTATCGGCGCGGCCTTCGAAAGAGGTGATGTTGGGGCGGTTCCTCACAGGCGCGGGAAAACAACTGCGGCTTTCCCGCGAGGAGATGTTGTATTGGCGGAGCGACGTCTTCTAACGCGGCAAACCTGAGAGCACTGAGAGCCGAGACGTTGAAAGGCATCGGAGATCTTGAACGTGAGGCGGCAGCCGGCGCAGCTCCTATCGATGTCGCCTGACAGTTCGAAGTCGATCTCGTTTGGTAGGCGTGCGCCGTGATCTGTTCGAGCGCCGTCGTGCGTCGCGGAATGGCGGCCTGAGCGGGCTAGGAGAAGGAGCTGAAATGGAACCGACTGAAATTCAAGCAAGAGCCACCATCGCTGCGGCCCTGATCCTGACACGTGCGGTAGAAATACCGACCATTCCGACAAGTGGCGACTGGGAGGGATACTGCCGCTCTTCGGCTGCGCGATCTCACCGACTACGTCTACCAGATGATTACGAGTCCACAGCCTCGCTGATCTACCGCGCTGAACCGACGTCTCATCCTCATGTTATCGGTGTGCGATCGGGCGCGCGTGTGGTCGAGTCGCTTCCATGCGCGCAGAGCGTGGTGTGCGCGCGCCAGAACCTGACGATGCGGATGTCGATGCGCCGGTTTACGCGCCTGACGAACGCCTTCAGCAAGAAGATGGAGAACCACGCGGCGGCCATCGCCCTATACTTCATGTATTACCATTTCGGCCGCGTTCATCAGACATTGCGCGTGACGCCAGCGATGGAAGCGGGCATCACGGATCACGTTTGGAGCGCCGATGAAATCGTCGGTCTGCTCGGGTAGAAAAGGTATGAGAATTGCCGCGTTACTCGTCGCTCTCTTCACCATCGTCGTCGGCATAGGCGGCCTCATTTCGCCCGAGAGCGGGACCGAGATTCGACGGCTGTACTTCGCGACGCCTGTGCGACTCTATACGGCCGGCGCTGTTCGCGTTGCCATGGGGCTCGTAGTGATCCTGTCTGCCGCGGCCTCTCGTGCGCCAAAGACCCTGCGCGCGTTGGGAGCCGTAATGTGCATACAAGCACTCGCGGCGACACTCATGGGGCCTGATCACGCGCGAGCGATCATGGAATGGGAGACGATGCAGGGAACCGCGCTCCTGCGCGTCGGTGCCGCAGTGGCTTTGGCAGCCGGTGGCTTCCTAGCGTTCGCGGTGACAGGCCACCGTCCTAAGAGCGGAGCAAAGTAGCCCTACCTGTTCGGTTCTATGCACCCCTGCATAAACTCAGTCAAACTGACCCACTACCAACGATCGCCCAGTCTTCTCTTTGGTACGATGGATGATCATGAATCCGGACGCGCCATCTGACCGTCCTAACACTAACGCTCAGCCGCCTGAGCCACCGGCGGCGAGGCAAGCCGCTTACCCATCGGATCTCGCTGCCCTGGTTCTCACTCGATGGCACGAAGCGACAGCCGCTGGGCAGATCGACCTGGCACCTCCTGCCACTTCTGCGCTCGTGGACGTCCTCTCGATCTGTTACAAAGCCACGCTGCTCCGCGAGGAAGGCCGGCCCGTGACCTTTCGCCTCGCCCTCAGCGAGCCTGACGCGTTCGCGCCGGCCGCGGGCCCGCCGTCTGGCCTCCATCGGCTGGTGTTTGCACGTCCACTACCGTTCGACGAGCACGAACTCCGCAGGCTTGCTCCCGCCGTCGTGTTTTCCCGTTCGTTGGTAGGCGCCACGTACGCTGGTGGAGAACCGAAGATCTGGGGTGTCATTCACTCAGGACCGCAGTGGCTCCAGTCGGTCAGAGGCGGACGCGCAACGGATCAGACGATTCCGCCAGTGTTGATTGTCGCGGCGACCGGCCCAGGGCGCCTGCTGGTAACTGCTGGCGCTGTGACATTAGCAGAACTGAGGAACGGAGCTTTGTCAGGCCGGGAGGTGGACGTCTTCCAGGCGCAATGGTTGCACGAAAGGCTGTCGGACGTCGGCCAGCTCACGTGGGCTGCACACATACGCGACCGTGAACAGGCCGGCGAACCCTGGGCGGAGGTCCACTCGACCTTCGGTGGCGTGCTCGCGGGGCATGTCCTGCGCCGCATCGTCGCGACCATTCGAGCCGCGCAGCATGGGGGAACACTGATTATCGTGCCCCACGGCCGTGTGTCCGAGCTGCTCCAGGACGGGCGATATGTGCGCGTGAAGTACGGCTTCACCGATGAGGAGCCCCGCAGACGGGTCGTGGCTCTCATGGCTGACATCATGAACGAGCTCGCCCGGGATGAAGGAGCCAACGGTGCGGCGGTTCGATGGAACACCTACGAAGCGAGTCGTGCGCAACATCTGGGCGACCTGGACGAAGCGTTGTTCGAGGTGGCCCACCTGGTAGCCGATCTGACGCGCGTGGACGGCACCGTCGTGATGACCGACCGTCTCGAGATTCTCGGGTTCGGCGTCGAGATCGCAGGGGAGCTGCCGGAAGTGCGCCGAGTGGCGCGGGCACACGACCTCGAAGGCGCGGAACGAGAATGGGTTCGAACCGATCGTGTGGGCACACGCCATCGCTCCGCCTATCGGCTATGCCAGGCCGTGCACGATGCGCTTGCCCTCGTTGTTTCTCAAGACGGCGGTCTACGATTCATTCGCTGGCACGATGATGGGGTGACCTATTGGGAACAGGTCGCAACTGGACTGTGGGAGGTGTAGGGGCGAACGCAGATCAGGCAGCGCAGGCGCATGCGGTGATCGGCGTGGCGTGATGTGAGTACGTCAGGCTGACCATTTCAAGGAGCGAGCGCGAGTACGTCTGCCTTTCGGGATTCAGCCGGGGGAGTGCCCGAGGACATATTGCTGAGGTTGGTGGCCCAGATTTTCCCCAGATGGAACCCACTGACCAGCTGGATGCGCCAAATCGAAGACTTCCAGAGAGCCGCCTAGTTCGAGTCCAGCCTGGCGAAATCTCCAGTTTCACTTCCCTTCGCGAACACGTCGAACGGCTTAACGTAGGTGGGAGAAAGACTTCCGCGATCGAACGTGGAGTTCGATACCAGCGCTTTGATCAAACGCGCCTGCTCGTGCGGATTTTTCGCAACATATGAGGCGGTTTGCGCGAGTTCTAGAATTTGGAGTCCAGCCGCCTCATACGCCTGACTGGTGACCTCGGGACGCTCCATCTCGGTTCGCACTCGCCGAAGCTCGTCCTGCAACGCCGCTGATTTCGAGTTCCAGAGTTTCTCGGGAATTGCATCACTGAGACGGTCTTCGTACACACGATCGACTTTCGAGCGCGGCAGCATCTGTTCCTGCTGCAGGTGCTCAAGATGGTCGCCGGCGTACTCTCGCCAGACGAAGGTACGTCAAGCTGGGCGCGAGCCTGCACATGGGCTACTTCGCGCAGCAGTCGCTCGACATCGTCGATCCGGACCTGACGATCGAGGAGCAGCTCCAGAAGGACTTCCCCCACGAGTCGATCGGCGTCCTGCGCAACCTCGCCGGCGCCTTCCAGTTCTCTGGCGACGACATCGACAAGAAGATCCGCATGCTGTCGGGCGGCGAGAAGACGCGTCTCGTCATGGCCCGCATGTTCCTCAACCCGCCGAACTTCCTCGTTCTCGACGAGCCGACCAACCACCTCGATCTCGCGACGAAGGAGATGCTGCTCGAGGCGCTGCACGACTTCGAGGGGACGATTCTGTTCGTGTCGCACGATCGGGCGTTTCTGAAGGGACTCGGCAACCGCGTGCTGGAGCTCGGCGGCGAGAGCGGCACCGAGGCGCAGCCGCACGCGTTTCCCGGCACCTACGAGGAAAACGTCGCGCGCACCGGCCACGAAGCGCCGGGTGTACATCGCTGAGGAGGACGGAGGATTGAGGACGGTCTCCGGGAAGCTTGGAGCGTTCGGATCGAGTAGCAAAGGAAGATCTTCCTCTCGGAGGTCGACTCAGACAGCCGCAAGCCTTCCGGAAACCGTCCTCCGTCCTCCGTCCTCCGCTGCTACTCGGCGCGCAGCGCGGCAACAGGATCCAACCGCATCGCTCGGCGCGCGGGCAGCCAGATCGCGAGCACGGCGACGAGGCCGAGCACCAGCGGACCGGTGAGCAGCGCGACCGGATCGCGCGGGCTCACGCCGTAGAGCAGGTGCGCCAGGAGCGGGCCCGCGAACAGGCACGCTGCAAGACCTGTCACCGCCCCGATCGCGAAGATGCCGCTGCCGCGGCGGAACACGAGACGGCCGACGTCGAGACGCGAGGCGCCGAGCGCCATCCGCACCGCGATCTCGCGCGTCCGCTGCCCGATCGCGAACGCGAGCGCCGCATACAATCCGATCGCGCTCAACACGAGCGCCAGTCCGCCGAACACGACGAACATCGTCCCCGCCCCGCGGACGGCGGCGAACTGGACGTCGAGCTGCCGGCCGAGCACCTGCACCTCGGAAACCGGGACGTCGGGATCGATCTCGGTGATCACCCGGCGGATCTCGGGCACCATGGCGGCCGCCGCGGCGCCGGAGACGCGGATGTGCGTGCGCGAATCCTGCGACCAGCTGTTGCTGCGGTCCTGCTGCCAGTAATTCAGATATGCGATCGGCTCCGGCGCTTCGAACGCGCTCAGCCACTGCAGGTCCTTGACGAGGCCGACGATCTCGTAGCGCTCGGGACCAATCGTGACGTGGCTGCCGACCACATCTCCCTTCGGCCACAGACGTCGCGCGAGCGCCTCGTTCACTATCGCCACGCGCGGACCGTCTTCCGTGTCGTGATCGTCGAACTCGCGCCCGACGATGAGGCCTGTGCCGAGCGTCTTGAAGTAGCGGGGCCCCACGAAAGTCGTCGCCGTTCGAAACTCGTCCGACGGATTGCCGGAATCGGCGGCGAGCCGTACCGCGCGAACCGGTCTGCCCCAGCGGGGCAGAGGTGCCACGACCGCCGGACTGGCCGCCGCGATTCCGGGCAGCGCCTCGAGCCGCTGGATCACTTCACGCTGAAAGGCCCACGCACGGGCGTCCGTGTACCCGACGAGGCTGGGCCGCAGCCGCACGAGCGCAATGGCATCCGGATCGAAACCGGGCCCGCGGTGCAGGAGGAAGAAGCTGCGGACGAGAAGACCGCTGCTGCCGAGCAGCAGCACCGACAACGCCACTTGCAGCACGAGCAGGTTTTCGCGGAGCCGGGAGCGGCGCGTGCCCCCGCCGGCCGATTCCTCTTTCATCGCGCCCATCGTGTCGGGCCGCGTGGACTGAAGCGCCGGTGAGATGCCAGTCACCACGCCGGTCAACGCGGCGACCGCGATGCCGGCCAGCACGACCCGCAGGTCGAGGGAGAGATCGAGCGTGCTCGCCACTCCGCCCTGGCCGAAATAACCCCGCAACACGCCCGTCCCCCAGACCGACACGAGGAACCCGGCGCCGCCGCCGACCACCGCGAGCAAAACGGACTCGACGAGCAACAGACGGATCACGCGGCCGCGGACGGCGCCCAACGCAAGACGGATCGCGATTTCCTTCCGCCGCCGGAGGCCGCGCGCCAGCATCAACCCGGCGACGTTGGCCGACGCGATGATCAGCACGAGCGCCGCGGCGCCGGCCAGGAGCCTCACGATCGGCGCGTCCCGCTGCTGTTCGTCGATCCGGATGCCGCGGGCCGGACGGAGCTCGATCCCCCAGCCCCTGTTGTCCGTGGCCGGGAACATCGATTGGAGCTGCCCCGTGAGCACGTTCATCTCGGCCTGCGCATCCTGAATAGACACGCCGTCGTTGAGCCGGCCCAGGAGCCCGATGACGTTGCAGCCTCGCGCTAGGCCGTTGCAATACCGGTAGCCGACCGCGAACATCGCGGACGGGATCCAGACGCCGTTCGGCTCAAGGCCCATGAGGACGCCGTGGAATCCTTCAGGCGCAATACCGACCACGGTGAAAGCCGTGCCGTTGATGCGCACGGACGTACCAAGGATGCCGCCGTCGGCGCCGAATCGCGTCCGCCACAGGTCGTAGCTCAGGACGACGACCGGGTTCCTGCCGGGCACGGCGTCCTCCTCCGGCAGGAAGAAACGTCCCATTGCCGGCTGCAGGCGCAGCAGGCCGAAGTAGTCGGCAGTGACGACGCTGCCCATCACGTTGAACGGCCCACCCGGCGTGATGATGCTCATGGGCGACGTCGAGTAGTGCGCCGCCAGGTGTGCGAACGAGCGCGCGTGATCGCGGTAGTAGATGTACTCGGGATAGGAAATCGGGAAGCCGCGCCGGGCGTCGCCTGTGAAAAGCCGGCCGACGTTCACGAGGCGCGACGGATCGTCGACGGGCAGCGGCTTGAGGAACTCCGCGTAGGCAAGACCGAGGACAGCGCTGTTGAGCCCGAGGCCGAGGGCGAGAGTCGCGACGGCCGCCGCGGTGAACCCTGGCGCCTGCTTCATCCTGCGCAGCGCAATGCGCACGTCCTGCAGGAAATGCTCGAGCGAGGGTAGTCGCTTCTCGTCGCGAAAGTCTTCCTTGATCGCCTCTACCGGTCCGACGTCGAGCACGGCCTGGCGCCGCGCTTCGGCAGCGGACATCCCTGCCCTGACGTTTTCGGCCGTCTGGAAAGCGATGTGGTCCTCGAGCTCCTCGCGCAGGCGCTCGTCGTCTCGGCGTCCGGTGGCGGAGGCGGCCAGCCGGATGAGAAAGCGTCTGAGGCACCTCATTGCAGATCCTCCGCCTTCACATCAAAGAAGCGCGCAATGAGCGCGGCCGTCCGCTCCCAGGCCCGCGTTTCCGCCTGAAGCTGCTTCCGGCCCACCGCGGTGAGTCGATAGAAGCGGGCGCTGCGGTTGTTTTCGGACGGGCCGCGTTCGGATGCGATGGCTCCCTCCTGCTCGAGTCGCAGAAGCAGTGGATACAGCGTGCCGGTGTTGAGCGTGAGGTGATCGGCGCTGATCTGCTCGATGCGCTTCGCGAGGCCGTACCCGTGCAGCGGGCCCAGCACGTCGAGCGTCTTCAGCACCATCAGCGCCAAAGTGCCCTGGCGAACGTCGGTCTTCTTCTTCACGGCTGCGTTCCTTTGGGTTTCCCAAAAGGAGTATTCCACCACCCTTTTGGGAAAGCAAGAGGACACGGCAGGGCGCAGCAGCTTACGGTTCGAAGTGGCGCTTCGCGAAGGCGCGGCCGGAGCCTGATTTCAGGTAGCGCTCGAAGCGGACGGCTCTCTTCTCGTCCGAGAACTCGACGACGACGTGAAGGTGCCACGGCCGGCGTGATGCCGTGTGTGGGCAGCGGCCCATATTGTGGTCGGCCAATCGCAGGTCGACATCGGATGAGAGACCGACGTAGAACTTAGGGCTCTGATCCGCGTTTCTCAGAACGTATACAAAACGTTTATCGCAGGCCATGACCCAACTGTGGCAATCCAGATGCCTGGGCGCGGGCCATTCAAAGGCGGAGTAAAGTCAGGCGCGAAAGGTGGAGGGTGGCAGTTTTGGCCAGGGGTCGGAGCAGGCGCGTTGGCCGTTTCTGTGGGGTCCTTGCATTCGTTGCGGGGACGCGCTCCGTGTTAAGGAGTCCGCTACAGGACAGGGTTTACCGAGCCATAGCTCGTTCGTAGACAGAATCAGGCCCGCCTTCGCCGCTTCGCGGCTACGGCGCGGCATCCTTGTTCAGGACAGCCCGCAGACAGGGTTTACCGAGCCGAAGCTCGTCACGGATAGAGCAGGCCCGCCTTCGCGTCGCTTCGCGACGCTACGGCGCGGCATCCTTCGCCTGCATTCATGAGCGAAGGATGGTGGACCAGCCGCTAATCGAACCGAGCCGGCTCGATCCTGCGCAGCACGAAGAACAGCGACAGCATCGCCAGGAACGGCAGCATCCCGGCGCCGATGAACACGGGGGTCCAGCCGTACTTGTCGACGACGACGCCGGTGTAGAGAACCGCGAGCAGCGCGGCGCCGTTGTCACCGAGACCCGCGATGCCGTTGACGCGCCCGGCCAGGTGCTGTGGGACGACGTCGCCGACGGTGCCGATATATGTCGCGGCGTACCACTGGTTCCCGAACAGCGCGAGCCCCATCAATACGACCGCCAGGTAATTGTTCGACACCCACGGCATCGTCATGCTCAAGGCGCCGAGACCGAACGCGCAGGTGAACGCAAGCTTGCGCCCCCGATCCACCGAGCCGGTCATCTTGAGAAACCGATCGGTCAGCAGGCCGCCGACGACGTTCCCGCTCATGCCGATGAGATTCGGGATCGACGCGAAGAAGCCGATCGCGAGAAAGGACATGCCGCGCCCGGTGCGGAGATAGAGCGGCAGCCAGGTCCAGTAGAACGTCGTGATCGGGCCACTGAACACCCGGATCAGCAACAGCCCGAGCACTTTGTGATTGCGCATCAGACGCCCGATGCTCATCGCAGGCGCCGACGCCGCGGGCGCGGCGCCAACGGGCTTGACGGAGATCGCATCCATCCTGCGCTTGTCCGGGAACGTCGCGAGCCATGGAATCAGCCACAGCATCGTGATGACAGGCGGAATGATGAACGCCATGCGCCAATCGAAGCGCGACGCGAGGAACACGACAATGGGCGGCGCGATGACGGAGCCCAACTGCGCCCCGGCGTTGAACACGCCTCCCGCCGCCGAGCGCGAGGCCGCCGGAAACAGGCCGGCGAGCGCTTTGATGCCGGCCGTGTAATTGCCGCATTCGGTCACGCCCATGAAGAAGCGCAGGAAGATGAAGCCGGACAGCCCCGCGGCGATGACCGGCATGCCGGGGATCGCGGCCAGAATCGCGGTGGCCGCGGTGTCAATCGCGGTGCCGGGCCCCGCGAAGGCATGCAGCCCGCCGATGATGGACCAGCCGATGAAAATCAGCGGGAGCCCGATCCGCGTGCCGACGCGGTCCATCAGCGCGCCGCTCGGAATCTGCCCGCACATCATCCCGAGGTTGAACGCGACGGCGATGTAGCCGTATTGCGCGTTGCTCCAGTGGAACGCGGTCCGCAGCTCCGCCGCCAGCACCGACAGGATCTGCCGGTCCAGCAGGTTGATCATGATCGACGCGGACAGGAGGCCGACGATCGTCCAGCGGATCTTCGAGGAGAGGGCCGTTTCAGCGGTGGTCGTCGTCATACGTCACCCTCATCCATTGGCGCGTCTTTGCGGAGCGTTGGACGGCATCGAACACTTCCTGCACCGCGACGCCGTCCGCGAAGTTGGGATGGAAATCCTCGCCGCGCGAGAGGCACTCGAGGAACTGCGCGAGCGCGCCGATGAACGTGTGCTCGTACCCGATGATGTGCCCGGGACGCCAGAAGTGTCCAAACAGCGGATGCTTCATGTCCGTCACGAGCAGATCGCGCACGCCCTGTTCGACGGAAGGATTCGTAAAGTCCAGGAACTCGAGATGGTTCAACCGCTCCAGGTTGAACCGCAGCATCCCTCCCGAGCCATGAATCTCGAACGTCTTCCCGTTCTTGCAGCCGACGCCGAACCGCGTCGCCTCGAACGTACCGGCGCTGCCGTTCTCGAACGCGACCAGCGCCATCACCGCATCGTCTATTCGCCGGCCGGGCATGATCGTGCGCGCGCTGGCAACCGTCTCCGTGATCGGTCCGTTCAGATACAGCGCGGTGTCGATCGTATGCGTGAGCAGGTCATCGCCGACGCCGGAGCCTGCCTGCGCCGGATCCATCTTCCATGTGCCGTCGCGTGACGTGTCGGTGCCCCACTGCTGCTTGTAGGCCGCGTTGTAATGGAAGATCGTCCCGAGCCGTCCCTCGTCGATCAGCTGCCGCGCGTACGCGATGGCTGGCACACGCCGGTAGTTGAACCAGACGAGCGTCGGGAGGCCGCGGGCCGCGCGCGCCATCGCCCGGGCGTCTTCGACCGTCAGCGCGAGCGGCTTCTCGCACATGACGATCTTCCCCGCCTCCGCGGCCGCAATGGCGGCGGGTGCGTGGAGATGGTTCGGCAGGCAGATGTCGACCGCGTCGATGTCCGTGCGATCGATCGCGGCGCGCCAGTCGGTGGAGGTTTCCTCCCACCCCCAGCGCGATGCCGTCGTGGCAAGCGTCGACACATCGCGTCCGCAGAGCAGCGTGCGCGAGATTGTGTAAGGCAGATCGAAGAAGTGTGGCGCCTGGGCGTAGGCGTTCGAATGGGCCTTGCCCATGAACCCCTGACCAAGGAGCGCGACGCGAAAATGAGGTCGCATGAATAGTTTCCAGCTCCCAGCTCCCAGTTTCCACCATCATCGCTGGCAGCTGGACGCTGGCAGCTGGCAGCTGTCAGCTGTCAGCTGGCAACTGACTCAGAGCGTCTTGCTCCTCTTGGACGTGGCGTCCCAGGTGAGCGGCTTGCCTTCTTTCAGCGATTCGAGGGCAAGCAGGCACGGAAGCGCCGAGTGATAGCCGATCTCCATGTTGGCGACCGGCGCCTTCCGCGACTTCACGCAATCGAGGAAGTTGCGCGTATGCGCGTCGAGCGGGTAGTCCTCTTCGACGCCGCCGCGCGGGTTGATATAGAGCTTCGCGTCCATCCACCGGCGTCGTGTTGCCGCCGCGGCCGCCACCGCCGCCGCGTCCACCGCGGCCGGCGCCCATGCCTGGAGCTCCGGGTGCGCCAGGCTGGCCCGCGCCAGCCGCGCCGGGGGCGATCGCCGTCCCGCCGGCGCCGAGCGTCGCGCCGCCCGCCGTCGGAGCGGGCGGCGGTCCCTGCTTGCGGATCACATGCGGGACGACCGGCCGCACCGCCCATCCCTGCCGGTTCACCTGCAGCGATCCGCGCGTGCCGACGAAGAACACGCCCCAGTTCTCGAGCTTGTTCTCCTGCGCGGGATCCATGTAGACCTCCGCGTTGGCAAACGTCATGATGAAATTGTCGTACTGCCACGCGATCGAGAACGTGTCCTGCACCTGCTCCGGATCGGCATCGGGGACCGCGAGGAACATGCCGGCCGCCGACGTGCGGACGGGCACCTTGCCGTCGGCGTTCATGAACCAGTGCGCGACGTCGACGTGGTGGGCGCCCCAGTCGGCGACGAGCCCGCCGCCGTAGTCGTACCACGCGCGCCATCCGAGGCGGCTCGGCTTGAAGGGCTTGCGCGGCGCCGGTCCCTGGAAGCCTTCCCAGTCGAGACCCTGCGGCACCGCCTGCTCCGGTTCCTTCGAGCGCGCGTACGAGCCAGGCTGGACGATCACGACCTGCGTGATCGTTCCAAGCGTGCCGCCGTCGAGGAACGCCTTTGCTTCCTGAAAATGGTCCCAGCTTCGCTGCTGCGTCCCGACCTGGACGACCTGCTTCCCTTTCTTGTAGGCGTCGAGCATCGCGTTCACGCGCGCGATGGTGTTCGACGCGGGCTTCTCGACATACACGTCCTTCGCGGCGGACAGGGCATCGATCATGATCTGGCTGTGCCAGTGGTCCGGCGTCGCGATGAGGACGGCGTCGATGTCCTTGCGTTCGAGGATGCGGCGGTAATCGCCGTAGACCTGAAGGTTGAAGGTCTGGCGCGCCGGCGTCATGAACGAATCCAGCTTGACCTTGTTCACTTCGGCCGCCGCGAGAAACTGACAGTCCGGCTGCCGTGCGAACGAGTCGAACACGCGCCCGCCGCGGCTCCCCGCGCCGATGATAGCCATGCGGATGCGATCGTTCGCTCCCTGGACGCCGTACGCCATCAGGGGCTTGGCGGCGGCCGCCGTGAGCGCAGCAGCCGAGAGCTGTAGAAACTTGCGTCTGCTTTCCATGACACCCTTCTCCTTGGTCGCGAGCGTGCCGGATTACGCGGAATGGGCCGGTAGTCTATCGCCAAATCCTTACGTTTGCCAGCATGTAAACGTTTACTTGCCGCCAGGCGGACGCAGCCGGCACAGCGCCTCAGCGTGCGCCGTCGCCGCCTCGGCCGGCCCTGTGGCCGTGCAGGACAGGTCGCGCAGGAGCCCGTCCTGGAGGTCGTAAATCCATCCGTGGACAGCAACCGGCTGGCCGCGGCGCCAGGCATCCTCCACAACCGTCGTGCGGCAGACGTGAGTCACCTGCTCGATTACGTTCAGCTCGCACAACCGCGCAATGCGCGCCTCGTCGCCGGCGTCGCGCGCGATCAGCGCGTCGTGCCGTTCACGGACGTCCTGGACGTGGCGAAGCCAGTTGTCGATCAGTCCGAGCGACGACCGGAAATACGCGGCGCGCACGCCGCCGCATCCGTAATGGCCGCACACGATCACGTGCTCGATCTTCAGGACATCGATCGCGTATTGGAGCACGGAGAGGCAGTTCAGGTCGGTGTGAACGACGATGTTGGCGACGTTGCGGTGGACGAAGAGCTCGCCGGGCTTGAGCCCGACGATCTCGTTGGCCGGCACGCGGCTGTCGGAACAGCCGATCCACAAATACTTTGGCGACTGCTGCTCGGAGAGCGACTGGAAGAAGTGCGGGTCGCGGGCGGTCGTCCGCCGCGCCCATTCGCGGTTATTCGCAAACAAATTGGGAAGCGTCGTGCTCATGGCCTCATCGTTCGTAGTGACGCTCGAGAGCCCTCACGCGCTGGCGGATCTCCTGGATGAGCGATCGCGCTTCATCACTGTTCGATGCGAACGCGGCGAGCCGTCCGAGCAGGTGATCGATCGACCGGATCAACGCCGAGGCTTCCGTGCAGTGCGAGGACGCCGAACGTGACTCCGCGTCGCCCACGAACTGCATACCGACGGCGCGCGCCTTGTCCAGCTGCATAACGGCGTCGCGCGCCTTCGCCAGATCAAGTCCGCGATTGATCAGCATCGCCGCGGCGGCCGATGGCTCTGCGCGCAGGATGCCGAGCAACAGGTGCTCGGTTCCGATGTGTTGATGGCGCAGCCTGTCAGCTTCCTCTGCGGCGAACTGCAGGGCGCGCTTCGTCTCGCTGTCGAACGGGATCTCGATCGAGGTCGACACCTTTTCGCGGAACGCCGAACGGGTTTCGATATCGCGCCGGATGTCATCGAGAGATATCCCACGGTCGGCAAAGATCCGCGCCGCAACTCCTGCGGTCGTGCGTGCGAGCCCAAGCAGGAGGTGCTCGACCTTGATCTCCAGGTCGCCGAGCTGACTCGCCTCATAGCGGCCGAAGAACAGTACTCGCCTGGCGTCTTCGGTAAAGCGCTCGAACATCGTCTGACCTGCGTGCGAACGTCGAACCGTGCGACCCTTCAGATTGGCAGTCCTGCTGCCCGTCCGAGAGTGAACGCCGATATCCATCCCAGCCCGATCCCGAGCAGGATCGACATCGCAGCGCTGTACGAAGGTGGCGGCGTGGCCTGGCCCCATGGACCGGGCCGTTCAGCCATCGCTGAAAATCCACTATTGGCTCAACACCGCCACTAAACGTGAGATAAGCGCGGAAACTCGTCTACATGCTTCGCGCTGACCACAGATGGCAGGACCGTCCCGGAATCGAGTTCTTCCAGCGCACACCGCGGCGTGAAACCACACGCAACGACGGTGAACACCACGGCCTCGAATGTGGGCCAGTACTCGTTATCAAACGGACAATTAATGAAGACGGAGCCCGCGAAGGA
>WNGF01016747.1_pt1 | contig 14607 bp, 22 predicted proteins | sample 5400641 | NCBI WGS metagenome assembly WNGF01 (sample SAMN13153371, study PRJNA577476) | soil metagenome | isolation source: 80 cm soil or saprolite under grassland replicate 2 | place: USA:California | collected 2016-06-15
CGCGCGCCCGCGCGCGAGAGCCGGAAGGCGGCGGTCGAGCCTGCCGGCCCGGCCCCCACGACGATCGCGTCGAACCGCTCCACGGCTCCGATCCTACTGCGCGGGCGCGGCTACAATTCGCCGTCCCCGGGGGTGTGCCCGAGCGGCCAAAGGGAACGGGCTGTAAACCCGTCGGCTCAGCCTACGGAGGTTCGAATCCTCCCGCCCCCACTACGCGCCAGAACCCCAATCGTTTGCCCGCACACGGGCCGAGCGGTCTTGGTCACGAACGACGGTTCGAGTCCTCCCGCCCTACCAAAGGCGAGGACGCCAACGAGACCGAAAGCTCCAACTCGTCGGGAAGAGCCCGTGCGCTACAGGCCGGCAGGAGGTGTGAGAGCGGAGCTTGGTTGGTGCCTTGTAGCTCCGAGAGGAAGCCAGGCTCCCTGCAATCGGCCCTTTGGCCCGGCCAGGCGCCTTCCGGGACAGCGCCATACGCTGCGCCTGGGCGGTGTTCGAGAATGGCGCCCGGCCCAGCTACTTCTTCGCCTTCTTGGCCTGCCGCTTCTCTTTCAGCGTCTTTTGAGCCGGTTTCTTTTCCATGCTCTTCTTCGTGTTCTTGTCCTTGGTCGCCATGTTCTCACCTCCTTGTGGGGTGCGGGTGAGACGTCAGCCGTGGCCCAGGATGTCCTTCACCCTCTGACGGCTCAGGTACCGCTTCATGTGCGTCGCGGCTCTGCCGGACGCATCGTCGCGCTTCCATCTTCGTCGACTTCAACCACGTAGCGTCCGGGGTCTGCGCCCCTCGTGAAGCGTTTGAGACCTTTCGGGCGTTGCGAGATGATCGCGTGAGTGTCGGTGCGGGTCTCGATCACGTAACCCTCTTCGACCTTCTGGTCGAGGAACGCGTCGAGGCCTGCCCTGCCGCGTGCCTAGGGGGTCGATCTCACCAACGAACGTGAGTATCACAAGTCAGGTTCTACGCCGACGAAGAAGGGGGTGCGACCGTCCAACGCTTCCCACCTGACACGCGACATACGCCCTATGGAGATCTTCGGGCTAGATGGGCGTCTCTTGTAGGGAGGCAAGCCGCTCGCGGACGCGGCTAGTGAGCGGGACGACCTGCTTGCGTTCGTAGCAGTCGAGGGCCGCCTGCCAAGCCGCAATCGCCTCGTCGCGACGGCCGGCCCCTTCGAGTACCCGGGCGAGATCGCAATACGCCTCACCGGTACGCAGAAGTGAATCGGTCCGCGACCACCAGTCGAGGCCTGCTCCGACGAGCTCGACCGCCTCGGCGTGCTCTCCACGTGCCGAATGGACGAGAGCCTGAGCCTGTCGCCAGAGCGCCTGGGTCCACACGTCCTCGGGGTCGCCTAGCTCGCGTCCCTTCTGGGCGAGCTGCTCGGCCTGGTCGACGCGTCCGAGCCCGCAGAGCACCCGGCCTCGCAGGGCCGCGTACGTGGACAGCTGCGCCATGGCGCCTCGCGTCTCCATCTCCTGGCAGGCGCTGCGTAGGTACTCGGCCGCGGCTTCTTGGTCTCCGGCTATCAGAGCGAGCTCGGCGAGGAAGGTGGATCCCACCTGAATCCCGAGCTCGCGCGATTGCTCGTCCGCCAGAAGACCGAGCGTCCACGCTTCGTCGATTTGGCCGAGCATTGCGAGCATGACGGCTCGCAGCTGCAGGTCTGCGGGGTGCGGCCGATCGCCGATGAAGGAATCGAGCTTCGCCAGCGCCTCGCTCGCTGGCTTGGGGCCCATCGCGAGCGGAACGGATTCGCATGCTTCCGGCCACTGTGCGCAAGAGGGCGACTTCGGCCTCGTCTCCGGCGGCTTCGGCGCACTCGAGGCCGGCGTCGGCGACCTCGACCGCTCGAGCGACGTCGGTCATTTCGAGCGTACTGGCGAGCTCTGCTTCGACGTGGACGTCGAGTCGATGGGGACGGGTGAGGGCGAGCGACCGCTGAAGCAGAACGGTGCCGGAGCGAAAGTCACCGCGCCACACGGCGCGCCTGCCGGCGAGCCGAAGCCGGGCGCCGGCAGCGAGCGCGAGCTCTTGATCCTCCTGGCCGAGCCCGGCGAGATAGAGGGCCGCCTGCTCGAGGTGATAGCCGAGGATCTCCTCGAGCTCGACGAGGCTTTGGCCGTGCTGCTCAAGCCACGCCGCGAAGCGCCGGTGGAGATCGGCGCGCGTCGCCTTCGGGAGAGCCTCGTAGGCGGCATCTCGGATCAGGAGATGGCGGAAGCGATAGGCGTCGTCGCCCGGTAGCTGCGGCCGGTCCGGACGGACGAGCTCCTTCCGGACCAGCGCGACGAGGCGTTGATCGACGGAGCCGTCGCCGTCGGCGAGCGCGGCCACTGCGCCGCGGTGGAAGGTGCGACCCTCGACTGAGCCGCGTTCGAGCACGGAGCGCTCGTCCGGGTCGAGCTGGTCGAGCCGCGCGGCCAGCAACGCCTGGATTGTCGGCGGCACTTCTACGTCGGCGCCGCCCGAGTCACGGACGAGCGCGAGCATCTCCTCGAGGTAGAGCGGATTGCCTTCGGCGACCTGGACGATCCGTTCCCGCAGGTCATCTTCGACGCCGCCGAGCACCGAAAGGAGCTGCATCGTCTCGGCTGCGTCGAGCGGCTCGAGGAGAACCCTCGTCGCGTTCCATTTGCCGCCGCCCCAGGAGGGTCGCCTTTCGAGCAGGTCTGGCCGCGCCGTGCAGAAGAGCAGCAGCGGCGCGTCTCGGGACAGGTCGGCGACGTGCTCGACGAGATCGAGCAGCGTTTCCTCGCCCCAGTGGAGGTCGTCGAGAGCGCACACGAGCGGCTGCTCCCGCGCCTCCTGCTCGAGCAGCTTGCGGAAGCCCCAGGCGATCTCGTCAGGCCCTGCCGGCACCTCGGACTCGCCGAGCACGAAGCGCAACGGACGGGCCCGCGCACGACCCGCGCCTCGAGCCCGACGAGGAACTCGGCACCGAGACGCGACTTACCGATGCCGGCGGAGCCGAGAACGGTGAAGAGCTGGCAGGAGCGGTCGTGCACCGCCTGCTCGAATGCGTCGCGCAAACGGCGCAGCTCGGTCTCGCGGCCCACCATCGGCGTCGCGAAGCGCCGCTCGATCTCGCCTGTCACCGCCAGCAGGGGCCAGGCTGGCACCGGCTCGGCCTTCCCCTTCAGGTCAAGCTGCCGCTCGTCACCCACCTCCGCCGCCGCCCGCACAAGACGCAGCGTCTCCTCGCCGATCAGTGCTTCCCCAGGCTGGGCAGCCTGCTCAAGCCGCGCACCCACGTTCACGGCATCTCCTGTAGCGAGCCGCTCTTCCGTTCCGGTCACCACCTCACCTGTGTTCACGCCGATCCGTCCAGCGATGCCGAGCTCGGGAAAAGCGTCGCGCATCTCGAGTGCCGCCCGACAGGCGCGAAGCGCGTCGTCCTCATGCGCCACTGGTACGCCGAAGACCGCCATAACGGCATCCCCGATGAACTTCTCGACGGAGCCGCCGTGCGCCTCGACGATGCCCTTCATCCGCTCGAAGTAGCAGGCGAGCAGCGTGCGCAACGCCTCCGGATCCGTCGACTCGCCGAGCGAGGTAGAACCGGTCACGTCGCAGAAGACGACCGTGACCGTCTTCCGCACCTCACGCGCCGGCGCAGCGGCCTCGTACGGCGCGCCGCACTTCGGGCAGAAGTTAGCGTCCTCCGCCGTCTCGTGCCCGCAATTCGCGCAAACCGGCACGGGCCGAGGCTAGAGCAATCGACCCGATCCTGCCTAGCGACTCAAACCGTTCCCCCGCCGCGAGGCAAGACGGTCTTGGCTGAGCGGGGGGTTCGGGACGGCTGCCGCTTCGCTTCAGGCTGACGAACATGACGACCGCCCCCGGGCCGACCAGCTACGCGTTCGACCGGTGGTCGTCCTGGAAACGTGCCGGAAACGAGCGGGTGCAATCAGCCGCAGTTTGTCGCCCAGGACGACCCTAAGCGGAACTACCGGAAGCGGCGTAACCATGCGCCCTGCACTCAATCGGGCGAAGCTGGCCGAAGCGTTTCAGCTCACCTGTCACGCTGGACGTCGCGGGTCTGAGTCCAGTGGTTTCCATTCCGGCAAGACCGCGTTCTCTGGTGGTGGCTCTTGGTCCTCCTTTCGCCTCTCAGAGACGCCACCACGGTGCTTGCTGCCGACATCTTGGTCTGCATCCCGCTCCACATCCTGAGAACCAGGGAACGGAGGTTCGAATCCTCCCGCCCCCACTTAATCGGAAAGTCCGTGTAATCGGAAAGTCCGTGCAAAGCGCGGTTGGCCCTTGGGCGCGTCTGCACGGTGGTCGAACCGGTCGGCGATCAGCGCGAACGAGTCCAGGAAGCGCCACTGGCGGCCCGGGCGAGCGTGAGCATCAACTGAACAGCCTCGGCCTTCTGGCAGCCCTGGCGTCGGACGAGGGACTGCCACGTGCCAAAGTCGAGCGCATGACCGATCGCTCGCCGAACCCGCGGTCTCGCTTCGCCGGTCGGCCACGCGTCGAGGAGAAGGTCGCGGACCTCCTTGAGATAGCGGACCCGGTAAGCGTTCATCTCGCGCACGATCGGCAGAATGGCAGCGTCGTGCTGAACGTTTTCGAGCAACGGCTCGAGGCGTGCGTAGTAGCCGTAAAGATCACGCAGGGCCGCCTGCAGACGCTCGCCGGGGTCTGCGATCGAGCGCCAGACTGTCGGGTCCGGCGGCGGTACCGCCGCCCGGACGTGCCCGGAGCACGCGCGAAAGAGCGAGTCGCGGTCGGGGAAATGCGCATACACGGTCGGTCTCCCCACGCCAGCCCGCTCGGCAATGGCCGCCACGGTTGTCCGCGCCGGACCGACCGTCGAGTGGAGCGCCACGGCCGACGCCACGATCTTCCGGCGCGTCTCTTCCTGGCGCTCGGCTCGCCGCTTGAGCTCGTATTTTCGCCGCGACATTTCGCTTGACACCTCTGTAGGTAACCCTTACGCTATCAAATCGCTTGACAGTACTGTAAAGCGATCAAGGAGGCAGAATGCTTGGGGTTCAGCTACGAGAGCGCGAGCTTCTGGACATCTGGTCGGAAGCGGACGACACGCGCCGAATGCGCGTCGACTTCCCAGTCTCCAGCGTCACGGGCGCGGCGAGCACATCAGTCGTCTACTTCGAGCTTGAGCCCGGTCAGCACTGCGGTATTCACACCGATAGCGCCGAGGAGATCGTGCTCATCCTCTCCGGACGGGCGGAGGCGATCGTCGGAGATGAGCGCGGCGAGCTCTCCGCAGGCGGAATCGGCCTCGTTCCGGCGCTCGTCCCGCACGATGTTCGCAACGTCGGGGAGGAGACGGTGCGCGTGGTCGGCTTCTTCTCCAGCGCGACCGTCGTGAGCGTCTTCGACGATCCGCTGATGCCCGTCGGAAAGCGCGTCGTCGGGACGCCCCTTCCCGAGGAGACGAAGGTCGCTCCCGCGGGGAGCGCACCTTCTGGGTCGCCGATTACGGCCTAATAAGCCATCCCACTAGCGAATCGACGGCAATCCGGCAGTCGCTCACGGGGCCATAGCGTGCCCGATATGAACCGGCGACGGACTGTCGGCCCTCTCATCGGCGCGTCTTTGCGTAGATCGGACTGAGTGAAAACCTCTCGGCGGGCAGAAGCTCTCGATGCTTCGGATTATGTGAGGCTGGGACCATGTCGCGGCCGGTGCAAACGACCCAGCAAGAGAAAGGCGCAGCCTTTCGCGCTCTACACGAGGGCGAGGCCTTCATCATCCCGAACCCCTGGGATGCCGGCTCGGCCCGGGTGCTGGCAGCACTCGGGTTCAAGGCTCTAGCGACGACGAGCTCCGGCTTCGCGTTCACGCTGGGACGGCTCGACGGGAACGCCACGCTCGACGAGGTGATCGAGCACACGCGGATGCTCGCCGAGTCGACAAGCCTTCCGGTCTCCGTCGATCTCGAGAACGGCCACGGGCCCGAGCCCGAGGACGCCGCGCTGGCGATCGCCCGCGCCGCCCAGGCCGGAGCCGTCGGCGGCTCGATCGAGGACTACGACCCCGCGGGCGAGCTCTACGGGTTCGACCACGCTGCCGAGCGGGTGGCCGCGGCCTGCGAGGAGGCAAGGCGCCTCGACTTCCCGTTCACGCTCACGGCGCGAGCCGAGAACCACATTCGCGGGAACCCCGATCTCGACGACACGATTGCGCGCTTGCAGGCCTACGAGCGGGTCGGGGCCGACGTCCTGTATGCCCCCGGCCTGCGCAGCGCCGAGGAGATCCGAGCCGTCTGCGAGGCGACCTCCAGGCCCGTCAACGTGCTCGCCCGCCCAGGCCTGACCGTGAGCGAGATCGCCGCCGCGGGGGCGCGGCGGATCAGCGTGGGCGGCAGGCTGACCTGGGTGGCGGTGAGCGCGATGGCCGCCGCGGCCGCGCGAATGCGTGATCTCGGCGACTTCTCCGCCCTCGACGTGCCGGTCGAGATCGAGCAGTGGCTCGGCGGGTGAGGCCGTCGATAGCATCGCTGCGTGCGCCAGAACGCTTCGAATAGACGCTTTCTCTCCCCAGACACCCTGCCGCCGCCGTTCGGGTACAGCCACGTCGTCGACGCGCCCGCGACTCGGATCGTCTACGTCTCAGGGCAGGTTCCGCTCGACGCGAAGGGTCAACTGGTCGGCGAGGGGGACTTCGACAGCCAGGTACGCCGGGTCTTCGAGAACCTGACAGCGGCGCTCGCGGCGGCGGACGTCTCGTGGAGCGACGTCGTCAAGCTCAACTACTTCCTCGTCGACGTGAGCCGGGTGGCTTCGGTGCGCGCGATCCGGGACGAGTACGTCGACACCGAGCACCCGCCCGCGAGCACGCTCGTCCAGGTGAGCGGGCTCTTCCGCGACGACGTTCTCGTAGAGATCGAAGCGGTCGCCGTTGTGTCGAGCGCGCGGGGCTAGTCGTCGGCGGTGACGCTGTCGGCGTCGCCGCTGGAGGTCTTCGCCCAGGGGTTGCCGCCCTTGTCCGACTCGCTCTCCTCCTTGAGCTCGTCGGTCTCCTCGCGACTGCGGCGAGCCTCCTCGGAGAGGCGGTCCTCGTCGTCTGCCATGGGAAGGTCGTGCCCCCGCCGAGGGACCTGGAAACCGGGCGTGCCGGTGGCGAGCGCGAGCGCGAGCAGGACGAGCGTCGCGGCGATGCTGAGCACGAGCGGCTCCACCACCGCAGCCAGCGGGACGAGCGCAACGAGCAGCACGATGCCGACGAGACGGGAGCCGGGCGCCTCCCCGGTGAGCGCGAAGTTGAACAGCGCGTTGCCCGCGAGATAGAGGGCAGGTCCGCCGAGGATCACCGCGGCCGTCGCCGTGGACGTCTCGCCGCCGGGCTCGACCATGGTTCGCTCGATCGCAACCGCGACGACGATCACGCCCGCGACCATGATCGCGTGCGCGTACGCGTAGCCCGCGCGCGCCACTCGCGTGGGATCGACGGAGCGGGAGATCGCGCGGGCCGCCTCCTCCGCGTAGCGGACGAAGTAGACCCACCAGAGCGAGACGATCAGGACGAAGCCGGCGACGAACGCCGTCACCACCGACGCGTCGGCGTGGAGCTCGCTGAACGTCTTGCCGAGCGCCAGGATCGACTCGCCGAGCGCGATCAGGACGACGAGCCGGTTGCGCTCGGCGAGGTGGCCGCCGGCCAGCGTCCACGCGCGCGTCGGCGTGCGCCCTAGTCCGGGAAGCGCGAAGCCGTGCAGGGGCGCGCCGTAGTCGAGCGCGAGCGCCAGGATCCAGGTGAGCAGACGCGCATCGCCGTGCAGGAACGCGCCGGCGATCCACACGGCTCCGGCAATGCACGACCACGCGAGCAGCTGCGCGTAGTTGCGGCCCATGCTCTGGCCCCGGAACGCGACCACCATGAACCCGCTGCGGACGACTTGGATCGCGACGTAAGCCGCCGCGAAACCGACCGCCTCGTCGCCGAACGCCCGGGGGATCTTGGCGGACATGACGAGGCTGATCAGCATCAGCGCGAGCATCAGCACGCGCACCGCCGGCAGGTCGGGATCGATCCAGTTGGTCGCCCAGGCGGTGTAGTTCCAGGCCCACCAGACCGCGAGGAAGAGCACGAGCGTCTCGACCGCGCCGCGCAGGGTGAGGTCGTGGAGGAGGTGCTGCGAGAGCTGCGTGACCGCGAAGACGTAGACGAGGTCGAAGAAGAGCTCGACACTCGTGACCGGCGGAGCCTGGTCCTGTGTACGTTCCCGGAGAACGGCCCTCTGCATCGGGCCCATCATCGCGCCCCGAAGCGGCTAACCTACGGCCGAACGCCCTCTTAGCTCAGTTGGTAGAGCACCTCCATGGTAAGGAGGGGGTCGACGGTTCGAGTCCGTCAGAGGGCTTCCGATTTCTTCCTGCTTAGCGGCTCATTCCGTTGTCATTGTTGACGTCGGACACGGTGCTCGGTGTCCACGCAGCGTCCACGGCGTGGACGTCGAGCGGTTCGACGGCTCGGTAGGTGTCGAGAAGCCTGATCGCATGCTCGCGGCCGTCGCGGGCAAGATGGCCGTAGTGGCGGTCGATCATCGCCAGGCTGGTTCCCATGTAGCGGGAGAGATCGAAGGTGGAGATACCGGCACGGAGCGCGAACGTCGCGAACGTGTGCCGCAGATCGTAGACCCGGCGCCGCGGCGTGATCCGGGCGGCCTTCTGGGCCGGCTTCCAGTTGCGGTTGCGGAAGTTGTGCAGGTCGAGGTAGCCGCCGCCAACCGAGGGAAACAGGAGCGGGGAGTCGGGGTTGGGCGACAGCTCGTTGAGGGCAGCGAGTGCGATCGTCTGCAGGGGCACGGCGCGTACGCTCGCCTTCGTCTTCGGCGCCTTGATGCGCCCGTGTCGGAGCGTGCGCCGAACGTAGACGACCTGGGCCTCGCGGTCGATGTCCCTGTGCTCGAGTGCGAGCCACTCCCCCGGTCGGAGCCCCGTTGCCGCGGCGAAGGTCACCATCGGGCCGTGGCGCGGGCCGAGCCTGCCGGCGAGTGCGTCCAGCTCGTCCCAGGATTCGAACGGCCGCTTCTCCGTGTACCGGCGCTGGGGGTTCTCAACTCCGAGTTTGGCGGGGTTGACGTCGAGCAGTCCCCAGCTGACCGCCCGGGCGAGCACCTGGCGGAGCGCCTGGGTTGCTTCGAACCGGTGCCCGGGAGGGATCGTCATTCGCCACGCCGCGATCGAGGGCGAGCGGAGCTGGCTCAGCCGCCGCTCGCCGAACGCGCGGACGGCCTTAGCCAGCAACCAGCGCAGCTTCTCGACAGTCTCCGGCTCGCCCTCGTGCTGGGCGAGATACACCTCGACGAACTCGGCCAGGGTCGGCGTCTCCACCAGGCCGTGCTCGCGCCGTAGCCGCTCGAGCACCCGCTCGAGCGCCTCGGCCGCCGCCTGCTCCGACCGGAAGCCCCCGCGTTGGACTCGCCGTGAGCCGCGGCCGCCGACCCGATATCGGAATGCCCAACGCGTCCCATCCCTATCCTGCGCTCCGAGCGGAAACACCTGTCCCTGCTGCGCCATCGCTGCCACCTCCCGGCTGTTGTGGGAGGCAATCGTTCTAGTCCGCGCTCGCCGGAGGTCCGGCGGAACCCGTCTTCGCACCAATACCGCCGACGCGGGCGTCGCCGCGACTAACCGGCGCGTCCGGGCAGCAACGCCCGTCGGCGGCGAAGCGCGCGTACAGCGCGCTTGCCGCTTGGGTAGTCCTCCATATCGATGATCATCCCGTCACGCAGGCGCAGGAGATGCGCCCACTCGTGCCGGGTGCCATCGCGTTCGGCCCAGGAGATGACGACCGCGAAGCGGCCGTTCCGCTGCTCGACCCGATCAACCCGCAGGTCGCGGTCCCCGTTCCGGTTGCGCCACTCGATCGCTGACCTGAGCACCTCACGGGCCTCGTCCGGGCCGCGTCAGGAAGGGACGGGTTTCCAGAACCGCCACGTGCGCCGGCCGCGCCACTCCATCTCCGGATGCATCACTGCGACGAGCGGCTCGGCGTCGCGGGCGCCGAGCGCTTGGAAGGCGGTCCGGATGGTGTCCGCGCTCATGCTTGAAGCCGACTTCTAACAGCTTCCGGCTGCTTGCTCCGGCCTGCATTCCGCGTCGCGGGGCGTGCCTCAGCCTCGTCGATCGGGGAGAAGAGCGGGCAGCCGATCTGGTCGTCCCGCCCGAGGATCGCGTTGGACGCCACGGTCGCTTCGCAGCCCGGCTGGCCGCGCCAGGCGGCAACGAGCAGCGTCGCCCCATAGAAGAGCGCGGCCCCACCCGCCGTGTACGGATTGACGGCGAGTGCCACGAGGAGCAGGCAGTTGGCGGTCGTGCCGGCTGAGCCGGTGAAGCGCACGGGGCCGCTCGCGTAGCGGCGCGCGACGACGCCAAAGGCGATTACGGCTGCGGGCAAGATCGCGAGCCCGGTCGCGACGTCGTACCACTCGACGCCCCAGCTTGTTCCATCGAAGAGTGCGAGGTAGAGAAGTCCGGCGGCCACGACGAGCCGGGTCGTGGTTCCGAACGGGCCGATCCTCCGGGTGTTCGTTTCCATCGTCTTTCCTTCCTTCGCTTGCATTCACCCCGGAGGCTAGGGCTTGACCCTAGGGGGAAGGTCAAGCGGCTCGGGGGTGGCGCGGATCGCCCATGGCCAGGTCTGCGCCGGAATGACCTGCGAGTGCGGCCCTGTTCGCGGAACGGAAGGCGCGGATCCGGCGCTGGATCACTTCCAGCTGCTCGCGGCGCTGCTCGATCCGCTGCTCGGCTCGATCCAGCAGGTCTGCCAGCTGCGGGCCGATCGGCTCGCCCGGCCGTTCGAGGTAGACGCCGGCGAGCTCCCGGATCTCTTTGATCGTCAGCCCGAGCGCGCGGAGGTTGTCGATCACCTGCACGCACCAGATCGCCGACTCGTCGAAGAGGCGGTAGTTGGCCTCGCTGCGGCCGGCGCTGTAGATCAATCCCAGCCGCTCGAACTCGCGGATCGCCTTCGGCGACATGCCAGTTCGGCGGGCGAGCTCGCCGACGGTCATCAACTCTCCACGCATTGGCCCTCTCAGCGGACTCGCACCATACATCAGAAAGTCATGATATATGCTTCCTCCATGAGCATTGCGTTGAGTGCCTCGCCGTTCCGGCTTCCGGCCTCGCCGCTGGAAAAGGATCTGGTGGCGAAGTACTTCCGCGGGCTGGGCGATCCGATCCGGCTGCGGATCCTCGAGCTGTTGCAGAGCGAAGGCGAGCTGGCCGTCGGCGCGCTTGTGGAGCGGCTCGGGCTGCCCCAGCCGCAGGTGTCCAACCACCTCGCCTGCCTGCGCTGGTGCGGGTTCGTCGAGGCCCGGCGTGAGGGCCGCACCGTGTTCAACCGGATCGCGGACGCGCGGGTCGGGGCGATGCTGAAGCTGGCGCAGTCGCTGCTTGCCGACAACGCCGAGCACGTCGCGGCCTGCTGCCGGATCGAGGAGCCGGGGCAATGAGGCGACCGCGCGTCGAGATCCTCTACTTCGAGGGCTGCCCGAACCACGAGCCGGCGCGGATGCTCGTCGAGCGCCTCGCCCGGCAACTTCGAATCGAGCCCGAGATCCGACTGGTGGAGATCGCCGACCCGGATGCGGCGGTCGAGCTTCGCTTTCTCGGCTCGCCAACCGTGCGGGTCGACGGCGTCGACGTGGAGCCTGGCGCGGCAGAGCGGCGCGACTTCGCGCTCGCCTGTCGCATCTACCGCAGCGAGGGCGGCATCACCGAGCAGCCGGACGAGAGGTGGATGCGCGACGCCCTGACCGAGGCCGCGAAGTGAGCGTCGGCGGCATAGGCGCTGAGGCAGACCGGCTGGCGCCCGCCGTGGCCGCGGCGCTCGCGGCGGCGGAGATCCCGCCCTCCAAGCTCGGCCCCGCCCGCCGCGCCCGTCTCACCGAGGCCGAGCGCGAGCTTTACTTCTGGATCCTGCGCCGTTTCGCAACCGACGGCGTACCCGGCAGCGGCGAGGTGCGCGCAGCCGCCGGGCGACTGGGACTCGACATGGAAGACGCGCTCGAGACGCTGTCGCGCGAGGACCTCGTGCACCGTCGCCCTGACGGCGCGATCAGCGTCGCCTATCCCTTCTCGGGCCGGCCGACCGCGCACCGAGCTCGGTTCCCCAGCGGGCACGAGGTAGACGCGATGTGCGCGATCGACGCGCTCGGGATCGCGCCGATGTTCGCTCAGCGGATCGAGGTCGAGTCGCGCGACCCCGTGAACGGCGAAACGATCGGCGCACGCGTCGCGCCCGACGGGGCGGCCGAGTGGTGGCCTGAGTCGGCGGTCGTCGTTGCCGGCGCGGTTCGCAGCCAGGGCGACGCATGCTGCTGCCCGGTGCTGAACTTCTTCGTCTCGCCCGCGAACGCCGAGCGCTGGCTCACCGAGCACCCGGAGGTGCGCGGCAACGTCATCTCGATACCCGAGGCGGCCGCCGCCGGGCGAGCCGTCTTCGGCGACGTGTTCACACACCGCTGATGCCAACACCGATCGACCGCCACCGACTGCAGCGGCTGCTCGCCGAACAGCAAGCCCAGCTGATCGAGGTGCTGCCGGCCGCTGAATACGAGGACGAGCACCTGCCCGGCGCGATCAACATCCCGCTCAAAGAGCTCCACCGCGAGACGACCCGGAGGCTCGACCGCGGGCGGCCGGTGATCGCCTACTGCTACGACTACCAGTGAGACATGAGCCCACGAGCCGCGTCGCGGCTCGAGAGCATCGGCTTCGAGCAGGTCTACGACTACGTCGCCGGCAAAGCCGACTGGGGCAGCGTCGGCCTTGCGCTCGAAGGCGCAGAGGGAAGCGAGACGCGCGCGGGCGCCCACGTCCGCACCGACGTGCCTACCTGCGGGCCGCACGACCGGCTACGTGAGGTTTGCGAGAGCCTGGAGGAGAGCGGCTGGGACACCTGCTTCGTGGTGGATGAGCGCCGTGTCGTGCTCGGCCGGCTTGGGCGGCGCGCCATCCGCGGCCGCGAGGACGTCGCCGCCGAGCAGGCGATGACGCTCGGACCGAGCACGATTCGGCCGAGCGCTCGCCTCCGCGACGTCGTGGAAAGGATGGAGAGGCAGAACCTGACGAACCTCCCGGTCACGACCTCCGACGGCCGGCTCGTCGGACTGCTGCTGCGCAAAGACGCCGAGCGCGCCCTCGCCGGCGTCAAGAGGAGTTGACGGCGGCCGATCGCAACGACCCGAGAGGAGGACCGTGCCAACGACTACCGACCACCCGAGAGTGGAGTCCGAGCTTGGAACCCCGATCTGCCCCACCTGCGGATGCTCGCTAGCACGTCTCGGCGTCAGCCGGGAGAACGCCGCTCCTGGCCGCCACGAGGGGACCGAGTACCTCTTCTGCTGCGATGGCTGCCGGGAGATATTCGCGACTGACCCGGAGCGATACCTCGCACAAATCCGAGACGTCGTCGTCTGTCCAGCCTGCCTGGCTGAGAAGCCCGTGGCCGTGAAAGTCGCCGTCGAGTACGAGGGAACGATCGTCCACTTCTGCGGTTGCCCGGGCTGCGTCAGCGCGTTCCGTCGGGATCCGGAGCGCGTGCTGGCACGGCTCGAGGTGTAGCGCGCCGGCCCTTCGAGGTCGCGCTCGTAGTAGAGCATGGACGGCCCGTCGGGTCCGCCCTCGCGGTTGGTGAATCCGGCGCTCTCATACAGCGCCCGCGCGGCGACGTCGTCCTCGCTCGTGCCGAGGTCGATGTTCGCGGCGCCGCGCTCTCTCGCATGTTCCATCGCGGCCTCGAGCAGCGCCCGCCCAAGGCCATGACCGCGGCGCTCGGGGACGACATAGAGCTCCTCGAGGTAGGCATCGAGCGCTCCCGTGTAGAGCGAGGGACGGAAGCGAAGCTCGGCGAACCCGTCCGGCCCGTCGCCTCCCAAGAGCACGGTGACCTCACCGCTCTCGATCAGCGGCGCCGCCCGCTCGGCGAACACGTCCGCGTCCGGCGTTGGCTCGCCGAATTCGACGTTGAACGCGTGAAGGAGCCTGCCGAAAGCAGGCGCATCAGCGGCGCTCGCCAGACGGATCTGTGTCTCCGCGTCCCTCACATACGGTCTGTTTAGCGACTCCGCCGGGTTCGCGCGAGCGGCGGCACGCGGAGTCGCGACGCCGAGGAAGCACTCCGCTCCGTCAAGAAATCTTGACGAGACCGGCCGCGTCAAGGTACCTTGACGCCGTGGTGGTCGAGCCCAGCGACGTGGTGGCGCAGACGGCGAGCGAGGATCCCGAGGTCGGGCTGCGTGGGGTGGCGTCGCTGCGCGCGCTGCTCGAGGCGGTCGAGGAGCTGCAGGTACGGCGCGCACGCGAACTCGGCTGGAGCTGGCAACAGATCGCGGCGCTACTCGGCGTCTCCAAACAGGCCGTGCACCAGAAATACGGCACCGGCAGCCGCAAGAGGCGAAGTAGGTTCAGATGAGGTTGCTCCGTCGGCAGCGGGCCGCGCCGCGAGCGAAGACGGCCAGGCCCGCCGAGCGCTACCTCGCCGCCGGCGCGCCCGGAAGGCGCCACCTCCGCTTCGGGGCCGAATCGGTGAGCCGCGCACGGCGACTCTTGCTCATCCTCAGCCGTACCAGGGCTTCTCATCGGGCTCCACCTGGAGGCCGTCCATCAGCTTGTTGAAGCCGC
>WNGF01008295.1_pt1 | contig 14604 bp, 8 predicted proteins | sample 5400641 | NCBI WGS metagenome assembly WNGF01 (sample SAMN13153371, study PRJNA577476) | soil metagenome | isolation source: 80 cm soil or saprolite under grassland replicate 2 | place: USA:California | collected 2016-06-15
GCCATATCATTTCCTCCTCAACCACACGACGCTCGTTCCATCGCCGTCCACGGGCAGCTTCACCAACCCGCCGGAACGCACGCTCTCCCGCTGCGGTTTCAACTTCCCCGTCTTTCGATCCACAATGAAAACGCTGAACACGCCGCTTTCCTCCGACAAATCCATCTCGGCCATTTCGCCACAGAACACGAGGATTTGCTTCCCGGTCTCACGCAACGACCACTGCATTGCCTTGCCGTCCGACTTCCAGGGTTGCATGCGCGGGATCGCCGCGAGCAGCTTCGCGTCGGTTGTCGTCGGCAAGCGCGGCATGGAGCCGCCCGCGCACAGCCACGCCCAACTGGCGGAGTCGAAATCGCAAATGAGCGGCTTGCCGGGAAATCTCGCGCGATACTCGGCGGCCATGCCGGCGAGATCTTCGTCGTGCGGACGACCGCCACGCCACTCCCGCTCAAACTGACGCGGCGTGAGATTCTTCCCGCCGGGTGGCGCGAACTCGCTTTTGTCTGTGCGCCACCAATAGCGAAAATCGATCACGTCCACCACGGCGCTGCGATTCGCCTCCGCGAGAATGGCGTCCTGCACATCCTTTGTCGTGCTGAGAGCGACGAGCGGCGATGCGTGATGCTCCCGTTTCCACTCGGCGATTGTGTCGAGCCAGAATTCCACAAAGGTTTTTGGCCCGGTGAACTCCGCGCTGGTGAACTGGATGACGTTCGCGTTGTTCGTGAAGTTATCGAGGCCTTGCCGGATGTAGCTGCGATGCAGCGCCCGCCGCACCGGATGCGCCACGTCGTAGAACTGTTCCGCCATGAAGATGCGCTTGTCGCCGGCATACGGCGGTGGCTCGGGGAAATCCGTCTCGTTGATATTGTTCGCTGGACGCCACGGCGAGTCGGCCCAGTGTGCGCCCGCCTCGAGAATGTTGTGCTGAAAATAATTCTGGTGGAACAACACCAGCCCGCGTTGGTCGCACAAATCAGCGAATTCCTTCAGCCGGCGCCAATACCAGGGATTGAACTTCGTGAGATCGTATTTGCTCAGTCCGTCCCACGCCGTGCCTGTGCCGCTGCGCGCGAACGGTTGCTCGTAGAACGGCGGCCACACGTCGCCATCCATGCGGCGCACGCGCTCATGATCGTCGCGGCGGCGGTCGTACCAGAGACCGTAGTTGTGATCGAGCGCGACGCGGTTGCTGGCGACCATCCAGTCGGCGACTTCGTTCAAATCATCCGTAAAGCCGCGCCCCGCGCGCCCGGGAACAAATCGCGTGATGGCGATTCCGAAGTTCGTTTGCTCGGAGGGACGCGTGTTTCCCCGCCACCACGCGACGCCTGCGTTGCCGCCAGAGAAAAGTTTGCCGCCGATGGTGAGCCAGCCGTTGGTGATCAGAATGATGTTCGTAGCAGCGGACGTATGAAGGCTCTGATCCTTTTCAGTTTGAGCCGCGTTACCTCGGCTGCTACGGGAAAAGACGGCTTCCTCGATGTGTTTCGCGTTTCCCGGCGCGCTGGGAATCCATGCGCGGTGTGCCGCATCCGCGATGTAATCCTTCAACTGCGGCGCAGGCCGGCGCGAAGCGGCTGCCAACTCCTGCGCTTTCTCCGACGGCGGGTTGCTGGATTGCTCTCTGGGCCGCGGCATGAGTTGGATGCCCTTGGCCGCTTCGTTGCCAAGCCGGTCGCGAAGCTGCGCGACATACAAACTCTCCGGCGTGATAAAATCGTTCGAGCTGCGCCAGATGCCGTCGCCCTCGAACTCGGCGCACGAACCAAACGACCAGTTGCGCGCGGTGGGCGGGCTTGCGCAGACAATGCGCGCCCCGCTGCAATTCCAGAGAACGGAGTTTGCCGCCGCCCAACCCGCGCCGCCGAGATTCGGTCCTCGATTGGCGAGGATGAGCGCGCGGCCATCGATGCGCACGTTGTCGTAGAGCACGCCGGACGCCCAGCTTTCGAGCGACCCGCTGTCGTGCGACGGTAAACTGGCCTCGCACTGCACGAAGGCGTTGGGGCCAGCCGCGCAGTGTCCGACGGAGAAATCGTGCCGACCGTGTTCCGAGTAGCAGCGGAGGAAGAGCGTCTGCTGCCCCATCGTAAAGAAAGTATTCCGTCGCGCGCCGCCTTCTTCCGAGACAGGCGCGAGCGAGAGGCAGTCCTCCACCGTCACCCGAGAGCAGCTTTCGTAAATGGCTACCGCCGAGCCGGCGAAGTGTTTGAATGTGACCTGCCGAACCCACGCGTCGCGCGCGTGCTCCATCGTGATGGCGCACCAGGAATGATTCTCGTCCGTTGGATTACTCGCATCGAAGGCGGATTCGAGCCTGAGATTCTCGATGCCGACGTTGTGGATGCGCCCTGCCCAGCCGTAACGTTCGACACGACCGCCGGCGAACTCCGCTTCGATGGCCGTCGTGATCGGCGCGTCCACGGTCACCTGGTTGTCTTCAATGGCAGTGACAACGCGGTCCCAGACGATGTCGCGGCTGCCGGGTTTCCAGCCTCCGCCCACGCCGCCGCCGAATTCGGTCGCGCCGAGCTTCTCGATCCAGCCAATGGGCACGTAATCGTCGCTGACGTTCCAGTCCGCCTGTGTGCGCGTGGTGCGGTCCTTGCGTCCGGCAACTCGAATAAGCGTGCGACGGTCCAGTCCGGCGGCGACCAGCACGGTGCCCGTCTCGCTCATGCCCTGACCACGCAGCACCACGCCGGAGTTTGTGAGGTGCAGTCCTCCAAGAACTTCATGACGGCCTTTGAGCAGCAGGACGGCGCCGCGCACGCCGTTGCTACCCACCGGCAGCGTGGCGACGTAATCAATCGCCCGCTGGATGCGCGCCGTGTTATCGCCGGGCTTCGGCTCGACAACAACGCAGACCGGCGCTTCGGGAATGGCGCGGTCGCTGCCAGCGTAGCCGCAATATGAGAAGTCGGGAACGCGATTGCCGCGTTCGTCCGCGTCATAAGCCATGCGACCCTCTTTGCCGAGGGAGATGATGAGGGATTGGTTGCGCGCAGCGGCGAGGAGGGTTTCACCAAAGGCGAGAGACAGCGTAGCAGCCGACGTAAGAAAGCTCACTCTGATCGCCGACCCGATCACGGCAGCCTCCCGGTCACGCGTTCGAGTTTGTCTGCTCTCGCGATCTGCTTTCCGTCCGCGAACACGAACAGTCCCGAGCCGCGTTGGTAGCGCGAGCCGTGCTTGTCCCAGAGAATGGTTAGCGTGTGGCCGTGATACTTCACCTCGTCGAGGCAGAACCAGTCCCATCCTCCCGCCGGCAGCAACGGATGGATGTCCACCACGTCATCCGCCCGCGGGCGCAGGCCGACGACGCCGGTGATGACCAGGTCGGCGAACGTCGAGTGGTTGTAATACCGGCTGCGTTCCTGGCGGCCCTTGAGCCACTGGCCGGTCGTTTCATCGAGGTATTCACCGATGTAGGGCTTGCCATCGAAGCGATGCGAGCGGGTGTAGGCGAGGAAGGCGTCGAAATAGTCGCGCGACGTGACGGCGTTCTGCGGATAATCACGCAGGACATTCGCGAGCGCGCCCAGCGTTTGCGAAGTGGCGAACGGCCAGACGGCGCCATCCCATTCGCACTCGCAGCATCCGTGCGAGCGGAACTGCGGATGCCGTCTCTCCGCCGTGGTGATACCGAACGGCGCGCGGAAACCTTGCGGGTCGGTGAGTTGCACCCAGGCAGCTTCATAACCTTTGTTCGCGTCCGGCAAAGCAAACGACCACGGGATGAAACCGATGGCCTCGCGCACGTCGCTGAGTGTGCCGTCCTCGCGCCGCACTTTGAAGAACCTCGCTTTGCTGTCCCAAAGTTTTTCCTGCGTGAGCCGTTTCAGGTCCGCGGCTTTTGACTCGAAATCCTTCGCCAACCCGGCGCGGCCCGCGAGTTGAGCAATGCCTGAGATAGCCCGGGCGTTCGCGAACATGTAGCTGTTGATCGTTGGCCGCGCTTGCTTCGCCGTGCGCGAGCCGCTGATGGATTCCTCCATGCCGTCCTTCACATCGTGCTGCCAGAATAGGCCGTCAGGCAGGCGGCGCTCGGCTTCCCAAACGTGGTAATCGGCGACCAGATCATCGAGGAGATTTGTGACGAACGCGCGGTTACCTTCGACGAGGTAGCGGTCCCAAACGGCCGCGGCGAACCAACTGCTGAAGTTGTGGAATTTTCTTTCGGGTTTGCTGGCATCCCCGCGCAGCCAGAAATGTGCGTAGTCATCGACGTAGCGTGAATCGTGCAGCCAGCGGCCTTCTGCGAGGTGATGGCCGGCGGCGCAACTGATGGTGTTGTGCGCGCCCGCGTGCTTCATGGGGACGAGGAATTCGGTAAACACAAAACCGTTGGTCGTCTGCTGGAGATGCTTTCGGAACGACCACCAGCGGAAGTAGTAAATCTCCTCCGCCTCGCGGTCAGGACATTCAAAGCGCGGGATGTTCGCGGTGAGCCAGTCGAACGACTGCGCGTTGGAGATGAAGTTGGTGATGTTCTCGTCCTCCATCGAGTTGAACCGGGCGATGTGAGCGGCGAAGGCGGAGGGCGTGAGGATCGGGAAATTGTCGGCGGCGCACAGGCCGGATGAAAGGGTGACGAGGATGACGACAAGAACATTCACTTCGACGCGCTCACATTGTTCTCGAGCCTGGTGTAATCCACGAACTGCTTCGGGTCGGTGCCGTTGAGAAATTCCTCCACGTTCGTGTAGCCGTCGCCGTCTGCGTCGGTGGAGGCGTCGGAGGCGTCGCTAAAGTTCAGTCCGTGTTTCTTTTCCCAATCGTCGGGCAGGCCGTCGCCGTCCGTGTCCTTGTAAGGCTTGCCTTTGTATTCGGGATAGCCGCCGACCTGATCGGGATGGGTGATGATGCCCTTGGGGATATCAGAAATGAGCTCCGCAACGAGTTCTTTGCTGAAGTTCGCGTTAGTGAGAGAAGCCTCGACATCCGGGCTGGCCGTGGCGGCGACTTTGCCGGTGTGAACCATCCGCACGACGCGTTCATCGACAGCGTCGCGTCTGGGCAGCGTGGCGCCAGCGTTGGCCAGAACGAATGTGAACGCTTCGTCGGCTGGCTGAAGCTTGAGTGGCGCATAAGGATGCGGCGCGTTTGTGCGGATGTTCGGCAAAACGGATTCGACCGGCGCACGCGAGGCGGGCTGCACGCCACCCTCCCAATTGTCTTTGGTCACGCGCGCGTTCCCCTCAACAACGTTGCCGGCCACGTAAGCCTTCCCGAAGTGGTCCACCACCGTCTTGCTGCGTTCGGACTCGGGCTTGAGCAGGCGATAACCGATCGGTTCGCCCTTGGGCGTGACCGGCCCGGGCTTCAAGTAGTTGTTGATGATGTTGAAGTAGCTGCGGTGATCGCCGCCGTCCACGGTGCGATGGTGCCAATTAAAGAGGACGTTGTTGGCAAAAGTGAAATCGCCATACATCCCGACGCTCGGATTGCGCCCGGCGTTGCAGGCCCAAAGGTTGTGATGAAACGTGCTGTTCAATCCTCCGATGGTGCTGCCAAACGAGTGATGGTACGTGTTGAGCGCCTCACTGAAGATCGAATTCTGAATCGTGATGTTCACCGTGGGCAGCTTGAGATCGGGCGTGGTGTCGTTGCCGTCGTGGTCGAACATGTGGCGATACAGGGACATGTTTTCGTCCAGGCCCCAGCTCGCCGAGACGTGATCGATCATGATGTTGCCGGTCGGATTGCCGCCGATAGAATCGTTGCGCTCGCCCACCCACGTTTCGCCGCGACGAAAACGCATGTGTCGGATGACGACGTCGTGCGTCTCCAACTCCACGGTGTTGCCCGCGATACAGACGCCGTCGCCGGGCGCGGTGGCGCCGGAAATCGTGATGTAAGGCGCGCGGATGCGAATGCGCTCCTTGAGTTTGATGATTCCCGCCACGTTGAACAGAACGATGCGCGGCCCCCCCGCCTCGCAAGCTTCGCGAAAGCTTCCTGGCCCGCTGTCGTTCAAGTTCTTGACGATGAAAACATTTCCGCCGCGTCCGCCAAACGAATACATGCCGCCACCCCACGCTCCGGGAAACGCCGGAATCTTCGCCTGCGGAAGATCTTTCGGCTCCGCCGCGCCCGGCAGATAGGGTTTGCCCCTCGCTTCCCATTCTTTGATGACCGGCAGCGCCTTCGCGAATGCTTCATCGGAGAGTTTGTCTGCGGCGGCCCTTCTCGCGTCAGCCTCGGCCTGCACCGCCTTGGGCACCCGCGGATACTGGGCGATGGCGGTGGAGGCGAAAGTTGAAACGAGCGCGATCAGAGAAGTGAGTTTCATTTCATTCGTCCATCGTCCTCCCGCGCGTGTCCGGCGCCCACCAGATCACGACCATTCCCAGCGCGTAGATCAGCGCCGTCGCCGCTCCGACTTTCGCGAGGTCGCCATTGAACCAGCCGACGAGCGTGCCGGCCACGCACACGCCGAGCGCCGTGGCAAACCGCCCCACATTGTAAGCGATACCGGTGCCGGTCGCCCGGACTCGCGTGGGGAAAAGTTCCGGCAGGTAAAGCGGCAACCAGCCAAAGAACAGCGTGGCCACAAATCCTTGCGCGAACACGAGCGGCAGAAACTCCGGGCGCAGCGGCGCGGTGAACAGGAAGATGCCGCACGTCAGCGCGGCGGATCCGACGCTGATCAGAAAATAGGACAGCCGCCGGCCCACACGGCTCGCAAGCTGCGCGCCCAGAAAGCTGCCGAGCACCGCGCCGAGTGCCCAATAACCTTGCGTGGACGCTTTGTAGCCCGGCTGCGCCGTGCCGCCGATCTGGTCCGCCCACGGAATCATCCACTTGCTCGCGGCCCAGGCGCCGATCATGGGAATCGCGCCGAGCATAATGCCAATCATCAACGTGCGCCGGAGCGGCGGCCGCAGCAATTCGGCAAGCGGCGTGGCGGGAGCCCTCTTCGCGCCACGCATGGCGAGCCAGTGCGGCGATTCCGAAACCGTCCAAAGCACGAACACGCCAAGGACGGCAGGCAGCGCGCTCCAGCCAAAAAGCCAGCGCCACGAATCCGGCGTGACGTGCCAAATGCGCGCGACCTGGGAGAGCAAAAGAATTCCGACGTTGATGCCCGCGCCGACTATGCCGGCTACGACCGGACGCGAAACGTTGGGCCAGCATTCCGAGACGAGCGCCACGCCGTTCGGCCACACGCCGCCGACACCCAGCCCGACCAGGAAACGCAACACGAGCATCTGTTCGAGGCTCGTCACGAAGGCGCCGAGACCGGCGAACACGGAATAGAACAACACGCTCACGCCAAGCGCCCGCCTTCGCCCGATGCGATCGCCCAATGCGCCCAACGCAATGCCACCGACGGCAGCGCCCAGCATCAGGCTCGCCGTGAGCCAGGCAAACCAGTCGCCGCCCAGTTTCACGGTGAACTGTTCCCCGAGCAGGTTCTTCGCAACCGAAAGCGAGCCGACCGGCATCAAGCCCAGTTCCACGCCATCGAACAGGAGCGCGCCGAACGCAGCCGCGAGGACAAGCAGCCGTGCGGAGCGTGGGAGTGATGAAGTGGTGACCGGGACGGCGAGCGTCAGAGTTGGCGCCGAGTTCATGAGCAGTAATGGGCAGACCGGTTCATGATCCAAGGAACCCTTCCGACACTCCCAACGGGATTGAAGAATGACGGGCCGCGCACATGGTAAGAGTCGAAGGCATGTTTCCGCACTCCATGTTCTTCGCGCGTCTGAGTGATGGAACCGTTGCCTGGGCTACAGTTTGTTTCCCCTCACCCCAGCCCTCTCCCCTGGGGCGAGGGAGAATCCTCCTCCGTCTCTGGGCCATACCCGCGAGGGCGTGTGCCAAGCAAGCGTGCACAAGACAGGCGCCTGGCGGAGACTGTTCCCTCTCCCCGAGGGAGAGGGTCAGGGTGAGGGGAAATGACGGTTCGACAGCCACCAGGTGTAGCATATCCAAGAGACTGCTCAGTACGGCCGCAAATTTTTCAGGAGTTCAATCGCGCGGATGATGGCGCTGTTGTCGAGTTGCCCCAGGCCGTTCTGTTCGCCGAAAACGAGAATGTCGCGGTGCGTTTCGCTGAGCGGCAACTTCGTGTTGGTCTTGGCGGCGGCCTCGATCATGAGCCTTACGTCCTTGAGATGTTGCGAAAGCTTGGCGTGCGGCTCGAAATCCTCCTGCACCATCTTTTCTCCTTTGGCGTCCATGATGCGCGAGTAGGCCATGCTGTCGCGCAACACCTGCAACGCCTGTTCATCGTTCAGGCCCAGCGATCTGGCGAAGACCAGTCCCTCGGCGAGCGCGGCGCGGTTCAGTCCCAGAACCAGGTTCGTGATCAGTTTCATCTTCGCGCCGCTGCCGCACGGGCCGGTGTGGATGATGTGTTTCGCGAACAGGCGAAAAAGCTCCTGGCACTTCTCGAATGCGGCGCGCGAGCCGCCCACCATCATCACCACTTCGCCGTGGCGCGCCTGCTCGCTGTTGCCGGACACGGTGGCGTCGAGGTAATCCACGCCGCGCGGCGCGAGCAGACGATCGATTTTTGCGGCGGTGTCCGGCGCGCCGCTCGATGTGTCCATCACAATCTGCCCCGCGCGCAGCGCCGGGCTGGCTTCAGTCAAGACGCGCGTGACAACATCGTCATCGGGCAGGCTGAGGATGACGTGGTTGCACCGGGTGAAGACCTCGTTTGAATTGCCCGCGACTGCGCCGCCGAGATTCGAGAGCGCGGAACGTTGCGCCGAGGAGATGTCCCAGCCGAGAACGTCGTGTCCACCCGCACATAACCGCTCCGCCATCGCAAGGCCCATGAGCCCGGCGCCGATTAGCCCGACGCTCGCGCCTTTCAGTCCATTTATTGTCGGGCCGTTTTGCAAAGTGGTTTTCGTCACAACGCGGTTCGCTTTCTCAATCCTGAAGGGATTGCATCCTCCAGCCCGGGGTTGCGCCGCCGTCGCGCCGAAGCGGCGCCAGGGCGCGCCGCGAAGGCGGAAGGAACGAGCTACCCTGGGTCAAATTCCCGCGCCGTTTCATCACGGGTAAACCAGTCTGAAGAATGACGAACCCATCGCCGGATTGTTCGTCAGGTTCACCAGGTTGTTCGTCGTCGAGCCGGCCACGGTGAACCAGTTCGTGGTGATGCCGACCCCGGGCTCATTGGTTTGCGCCTGCAATCGCCACCCGGTATGGCTCGCGGGCCATGACAGCGTCGAGACGTCGCCCGCGAGTGAGAAGGTGATGTTCGTCGGCGTCCCGGAGGTGATCTGGAGAACTCCGACGAAGCCATTCGTGCGAAGGATATTCGGCGCCGTGTTCGTGAGCCAAACCATTCCCGGTCCCGGCACCGACGGAATGAAGGGCGAGACATTCGCGTTGTTTGGGATGTTGGGCGGAAAATTCGGCTGCAGAATCTGAAAGCTCTGTCCGCTCGCGAACGGCGTCGTGCCGATGTTCACGATCATGATTTGTCCGCCGAAGTTGATCGTGTCCGCTGCCGCCACGTCCTTCGTTCCAGCCGTAAGGTCCACCTCGAAGATATTTGTGGAACCGGCGTTCATATCGAAGCGTGTGTTCATCGTCAAAGTGCCAATCCCGCCATTGCCGGGCGAGAAGGTGCCGCCGCTGTTCACCGCCACGCGGGAATTGTCACCGCTCACGCCCGAGGCGGCTTCGAAGAGGCCGGTGCCCTGCAGGATACCGCCCACATCGAGTCGCCCGGCTTGAACGATCGTGCCGAGGTTCACGACGCGCGCGCCGGTCGGAATGGTCCACGCCGCGGCGACATTCATGATGCCGGAGGCTGTGTTGGTGAGCGTGGCGTTGGCTTGAAGGCTGAGGGCGCCGGACAGTGTGCCGGCATTTACGAACACGCCCCCGGATTGGACTGCCAGCGAGCCGGCGACGGTGCCGGAACTCGAAGCCGTTCCGCCCGCAACCACCGGGCCACTGATGCCGCCCGAGAAAGTCAATGTCGCGTTCGTGGCCACGGTCACGGCGCCGATGTTGCCGTTTCCATTCAGCGTGCCGGCGCTCACGAGGATAGGCGATTCCGTGTCCGCATTCATGGTCACTGTGCCGGCGCCTTGCTTCACCGTCCGCGCCGCGCCCACGATTTTGCCCGCGCCGTTGAGCGTGTAATTGAGCGTGGTGTTGCTGATGAGGATTCCCGGAATCGTCGGCGACTGCGCGGGAAGAACCGTTCCAACCAAGGTCACCGTGGTCGCGCCGCTGGCCGTGTCGTCCATCACGACGAAATCGCCGTCGGCAAAAGTTGTCGCGGCGAGCGTGCTCGCGTCCATCCAGTTCGCGGTGGCGGTGTCCCAATTGCCGTTCACGTTGCCGCGCCAGATCACGGTCTTGGGCGCGTTGGTGTTGATGACCACGTCGATGGTTTTGTCCGCCGTGTTGTTCTCGACGAACCCAAACAGTCCCGAGGGCAAACTGCCCATCGCGATGTTCGGCAGCGCCGGCGCGGCCTGGTAGGAAATAACCGCGATGCGCGCCGGATACGAAGACACGCCGGTGACCGAGGCGACGTTGATCAAGTTCTGAAGTCCGCCGCACACGAGATCGGTCACGAACGCATTTGTGTTGCCGCTGGTGAGATGCACCGTGAGCGCAGCGTCGGACATGCCGAGTTCACCCAGCGGTTTCGCAGTCGAAGCGATGGAGTTGCTCAGGATCAAATTCCCGCCGCTGTTCAGACGCACGAAGTTCGCGCCCGAAAGTTGCCCCACCGTGATTTGATTCACGCGCGCCACGCCGTGGTTGGTGATGGTGATCTGGCCGAAACCCATCGCGGCGGAACCCGCGATGTAATCGCCGCTCGTGTGGCCCAACTCCAACTCATCGTTCACCACCAGGACGCCCGGGCCGCCGACCCGCAGGATGCCGCGCGCGTTCATGTCATTCGTGTAGGCCTGGTAGCCGAGACGCAGTGTGTTCACGTCCACGACGCCGCTGTTGAAAGTCATCACGCCTTCCGCGCGCGCGGCGGACGTGTTCGTGAAGCGGTTGCGGCCAATCCAAATTTCTTCCGCGAGCAAATCGAGCGCGCCGCCGTTGAAGTTGCCGGTGATTCTCGTGTTGCTCCCGGGCGCGTTCTCGCCGTCATCGATGGCCAGCCCGAAGAGCCTCATGCGCCCGCCGTTCGTGTTGCGGAAGACGGCGCTCGGCGAGTCCGCCAGAAACGAAGGATTGAATCGCACGGTGTTGTTCGCGCTGCCAACCCGCGCGCGCGCCGCCGTGAAGCTGTCCGCGAAAAACTGGTTCACGACACCGAGGTTGAGGGTGTTGGCCGAGCCGTTGTTGAAGTCCTGGCCGTTGTGAAAAACCTGGATCGAGTTCGTGATGCGCTGGCCGGTGTAAGGTTCCGCGAAGCCCGCGCGAATGACGTTCGTCCTCGCGAGTGAAACCGCCACGAGTTGAGCGCCCACGCTGCCGGCCTGCGCCAGCGTCACGTCTCCGACGCCGAAGCGGCTGACGGTTGCCGTGAAATTGCTCAAGCCCGACATGTCGAGCGTCGTTCCGGATCCGCCCGTGTTCAGCGCGTTCACGGCGAAATTCGCAGCCTCATTGCTCACGACGAGCGTGCCGCCGCCCGTAATGTTGATCGTGGTTGTCTTGTTGTTGCCGACGACGGACTCGACGCTCGCGGAAAAACCACCCGCGCCGACCACGGACAGCGTGTTGCCGGCCGGAATGACCGTAGTGTGATTGCTGCCGGAAACGAAGCTCGCGTAGGTGAGCGAGTCGATGGTCACCGACGTGTCCACGATGTTCGTGCGGACGTCGGCCTCCTCGAACTTCACGTGATCGCCTGCCGTGGTGACGAGGCCGCTGCTCCAATTGGCCGCGACGGACCAATTGACATTGGCGAGATTGGTTGCGCTCCAGAGCTGGCCCGCGATGAGGTCCATGTTCGCGGAGGCTGACGCGCCGCCGCTCGCGTCGATGGTCACGGGATAAACGCCCTTGGCAATGCCCGCGACATTGACGAGCAGATTGATGGTCTGCGAATTCGTAATCGAATTCGTGTTGAAGCTTGCCGTCGCGCCCGCCGGCAAACCCAACGCCGCCAAATTCACCGCCGCGTTGCCGCCCGCGAACACGACGGCGATGGGCAGCGTGTAAGTGTTCGTGTGCGTGATGTTCGCTCCGGTGACGATCTTCGGCATCAACGGCTGAAGCGTGACCGTCTGCTGGGCCGAAGCGGTGGACGCAAGCGCCCACCCGCAGAGCACGAACCGGACGAGCAACCGACGGCTGAACGGCCCGCCGTCACTCGAATGAGTTGGAAACGAGTCCTGGTTCATGGGTTGGCTTGGGTTGATGTCCAATGTCTGATCGAAAGCAACCAGGGATGCCCATGCGCCGTGATCATTTGGGCCGGTAAGGCATGCGGTCGGTAATCCATTGGTAGTCCACACTGCCTCGAACGTTCATGCCGGTGAAATCCATTTTTGTGATCGCCTTCTTCGTGCGGCCGTCCTGCCATTTCTTGATTTTGCAATGCCCATCAGCGTAGGAAAAATTCGCGCCACCGCCGTAATGATAGCTGGCAGGAAGGTCACGCCATCGGAAATTCGCTGGCGCGAGGCCGGGGACCACGTGGAATGTCCCGTCGTTGATGCTGTCGGGATGCTCGTCCAGAAAGGCAAATGTATCGCAGGGTCCTGGTGTGCTGAGTTCCGTCAGCTTTTTGGCATTAAAGTAATCCCGGTCGGGCGACACGTTTTCGCTCACGTCCGCGCTTCCGCCCAAGGCCGCATTCAGCGATACGCTGCGCACGCGCTGACCGTTTTGGGCAGGCAGCTTGTCGGCGGGACACTTATAAATCCCGGGACTCACTGTGTACGGGCCGAGTGCGGAATTCGTGTCCACCATCTGTTGGGCGTTGATGTTATCCGGCGAATTGAGCCAATCCAACCCGCCCGCCACCCAACCCGGGTTGCCTACCAGAGCGTCGTCGTTATCCATGGTGTACATGATCCACGCCAGGGTGAGTTGCCGGGTGTTGTGCATGCAATACGTGGCCTGTGCCTGTCCTTTGGCCCGGCCCAGCGCCGGCAAAAGTAGTGATGCCAGGATTGCGATGATAGCCATCACGACGAGCAGTTCAATCAGGGTGAAGCCAGAGCTTCGTCTCCGGCTGGTGGAAATTGTCCTCGGAACACCCAGCCATAAAATCATCGGAACGGGTAGCGGTTGAACGCACGCGGATAACGAAGAAAACTCCGGGATCACAACGGAAACCCACCGGCGATGGACGCTCAAACGGACTGAAGCAGAGCTTCCCAGTATTTTTCGGGCGGTGCGCAGTCGCATATTTTGCTCCGGGTGTTCGAGCGTTACGTTGTGGCACGCCAGTCCGGAGCGCCATGCCTTTTCAGTCACAAATACATGCCTTTTGGAACAATGATTTGGTAACTGTTCGCACGGATAGGAGGAAGACTTCGGGCGCTGGATGCTCGGAGCGCGCGGACGGAGACGCTGGCCGAATCGCGGCACAGGAACCTTCGACCGCAGGCCGGCCCGAGCCGTTGGCCATTATTTTCAGCCTCGCGTGCTCGACGCGCAGAAGCAGATCCTAAGTCTGCACCGCGACCAGCTTGAGAAGGTGACGACCGAGCTGCTCGTGCGTGAAACGCTGGACGGCGTAGAATTTTACAAGCTCGTCGGCAAGGAAATGCCGCGCGCCAAAGAACCCGTGCCGCTGATGCCCGTGTCCGGGGCGGTCGCAGCGTTGGTCCAGAAAGGCGCTGGACAGAACGGGCGTTGAGCGGGAACGGGCGACGGTCGGCTTATGAAGTCCTGGAAACGATCACGGTGAAGTATTGCCGAACGCTCGAGATATCAATCTTAAGAGCTGGCGACAGCTCCCCAACATCCCAAGTTAGCATTCGGAACGGTTTCATTTGGGACGCGTCTGATATCAGAACGTGACGTTGCTGTGTGCGGCTTGAGACAGGAGCCGCTGGCTGACGGACGCCTCGAGCCTCACGTTCACCGGCGTCGTCGATTCAAGGAAGTCGAGCCTGGTGTTATGAAGTCCTATTTGACCGCTGTGATCGACGTAACACGCAGTCACCAGAAGATGGTGGAGAGGCGGCTGGAATTTGCGCCTGAGTTTTTCGGAGGAACTTGTCAGTACGATGCGGTTTGAATCAGCGGGATTGAAATGGCTTGTCGCCTTGAGTAATCGTCGAAATTGCTCATTTGAAGCCTCCAGCGTCGCTCGTGCCCTCCTGCTGTTGACACATACCGAATCGATTGGCGCATGCTCCCCGAGTGTCAATGATCCGGGCTTCGGTCGCTTGCCTTCTTTGGATGGCCTCGAAGGCGCAACGGGCAACTGTTATTTTGCGTACCTTGGGCGGAAAGCAGCAGCCTCTCACGCTGCATCGCCGTTCGCAATGGTGGAGCGCGCGCCAGAATATTGCGTTTTTGGCAGCAGGTAGTTCGCGGGCGTGAAGCGTTCCAAGTCGAACAATTTGCGTGGAGAAAGGTAGTCGGCTTGTCGAACCTTCCGTGGGACTCGGAGTTGGCCGTGAGCGTTGAGCGTCGTTTGCATGACACTCTTTTACGCGATTTGAGGTGGTCCGCCAAGTCGCGGTT
>WNGF01006405.1_pt1 | contig 14589 bp, 9 predicted proteins | sample 5400641 | NCBI WGS metagenome assembly WNGF01 (sample SAMN13153371, study PRJNA577476) | soil metagenome | isolation source: 80 cm soil or saprolite under grassland replicate 2 | place: USA:California | collected 2016-06-15
TAACAAATATCCCCATGCCATTGACGCAGGTATGGTTAACGCTTCACTTAAGGACAATGAAGAACCAAAGAACTTCACAAAACAGTGCAGTAAAACTGACTTGTAGCACTAAAGTCTCATTGATTTAAAAAAACCGTCACAGTAAAATGCCAGACATTGGATGACCCCTCTAACGAATTAGTATCCCTATGGGTTTGTATGGGGGGTATGGATCAATTGTGGAAAATAACCTACTAAGTTACGAAGGCAGACAACCGAATTCATCACATTTCATCAAAAAAAATTATGCACATATTTTTTCCCTTCCCCGCAAATGTCTCCTTAAAAGATTTGTGTGCCGCAAGGGACATTGCGGTATTAGCATTACGAAAGCTTCATCAACTATTTTGCAGTCTCGCCGGGGTCTCCTCAAAGGCAATGTGTAAGGGCAGGGACCCCGGTACATTCGAAGACCGATATTTAATATTTGCAGCAGAATGTTTATTATATTTAATCATGTCTGTACGTACTCAACACGGTAATGAACCTTTCTTTCCCCGCAATGTCTCCTTAAAAGATTTGTGTGCGGGCAAGGGACATTGCGGTATTAGCATTACGAAAACTTCATCAACTATTTTTCTTTAACTTCATTTCATGCCTTTACGAAAAGTTATAACTGAGAAAGAGGGTGTTTACTTTATAACGTTTACTTGTACTAACTGGCTTCCTTTATTTAAAATTTGCAACGCTTATGATGCAGTTTATAACTGGTTCAATAATCTTAAAGAGCAGGGTCATTATATTATCGGTTATGTCATTATGCCAAGCCATGTACATGCAATTATTGCTTTCAGTAATACAGATAAAAGCGTTAATACTGTTGTATCAAATGGAAAGCGTTTTATTGCTTATGATTTGATAAAAGGCTTTCCTTCTCCGCAAAGTCTCTTCAAAATGTCTTGTCCTAAAATAGGTTTACACATTTTGTAAACTAAAAACAAGATCAAGATGGAACATCGAATAGAAGTTCGTCAGATGTTTGACGAATCATTTAAGCGAAAAGTAATTGAGGAATATTTGACTACTGGGTGCAGTAAAATGTCATTACTTAAAAAGTATGATATACATTTCAAAAGTGCCATACAAACATGGATGCAAAAATTGGGTTATACAAATACGCTCATTTCAGGAAGTACCTTTGGAAAAATTAATAAGTTTCAATTGAAAGAAAAAAAACCATTGCTCCCATTAACTGAAAATTGTAGCAAGGATGAACTTATAAAGCGTATAAAGGATTTGGAACGCCGCTTAGAAGATGAACAATTGCTACGGGAGATTTATGAAAAGATGATTAAGGCGGCTGAGGATCAATTTAAAATCAACATCAGAAAAAAATCCAATACCAAGTGATCCGTGAAATGAAAGACAAATATCCTGGCAAGGGCCTGCTCAGGTTTTGTCGGTTACTTGGTATTACCCGTCAGGCGCTATATCAACATGAATGGCATAAGGAAGAACTCAATATTGAAGCTGAACTTATTATACAACAGGTTATTGATATCCGTAAAAGCCATCCTGTAATTGGCACTCGTAGGTTGTATGTAATGCTACAATCTTTTTTGCTTGAACATCAGATAAAAATAGGCAGAGATGGTTTATTCGATTTACTGGCTGCTTATAAATTACTGGTACGTAGGAGAAAAAGGAAAATTATTACAACGCAGTCATACCATAGATTCCACAAGTATCCCAATCTTATAAAAGATATGCAGATAAACAGTATTAATCAACTATGGGTAAGTGACATAACATATTATAAAGCGGATAAAAAATTTATTTATCTCAGTTTCATTAGTGATGCCTATTCCCATAAGATTATAGGTTTTCATGCAGCAGAAACATTGGAAACTATTCATAGTTTAAAAGCACTTGAGATGGCAATTAAAGAGGTTAATCATGTAGAGCAATGTAAAATAATCCATCATTCAGACAGAGGCGTTCAGTACTGTTCGGATGTTTATGTAAAGCTTTTGCAGGATAATGCCATTAGTATCAGTATGACAGAAAATGGTGATCCATTGGAAAATCCAATGGCTGAACGTGTGAATGGAATAATAAAAGAGGAATACTTAAATCACTATACATTTAAAACAAAAAAGGAGGTAGAACAAAAACTACAGGAATCAGTAGAGCTGTATAATACTCAAAGACCACATATGAGTTGCAGTATGCTTACACCTAATGAAGTATATGAAAAAAATTTAACTGTAGAAAAGAAATGGAAGAATTATTATCAACTCGAAAAACAAGCTGTGGTACAATGAATATTTTTTTGACAAATTTTCTTACGCTGTGAGAGGCGTCAAAAATTTGTCAAAAAAGCTACTACCAGCTAACTTCAACATTAGTTCTTTAATCAACAACTGTAAACTCTAATCAGGATTTACAAATAACTGTAAACTCTCTTTAGGATTAACTAACACCCTGTAAACTTTTTTTAGGACGAGACACATAACACACAAGCTCTTGGAGAGACTTTGCGGAGAAGGGAATTGGTTTTGGTTTCTGTGGAGTTGTTACCGGTGCTTGCAGGTTCATCTGTTCTTTTTTCAAGTTTATTTCCAGTGGCATCGTAAATGAAATTCAGTTATTCGGCTCCGATACCGCAAAGTCCTCGGCTTAACACACAAGCTCTTGGAGAGACTTTGCGGAGCAGGGAAACCTTTTTGCATTTGAAACAATAGCATTCAAATTATAATTTGCATTGGGAAAGAATAAGATCACATGAACATGATTATGTATGATAACATAAGCAGTTGCTTTTATTTGTGCAGTATCTTTTAAATAAGCGAACCATTTATATACAAGATCATAACCGTTTACCAGTGAAAAAAGATGTAACCAATTAAAACAGGTATAGGTAATATAATATAAGGTTGGCTCGTTGCCATGTTGGGTGCGAACAGACATGATTTAAATATAATAAACATCTGTTGTAAATTCAAATGCAGTACACTAATGCGCCGGGGTCCTGCCTTAGCACATTGCCTGTAAGGAGACCCCGGCGAGACTGAAAAACCTCACAACTTGTACAGACCCTTCGGTAGTATTATTTTATTTAAAATTCTTTCTTCAAACTTTTTCTTTTGTTCATTGTTTTCAGTTTTGTCAAAATCCTTATTTATATCTTTCCAATGACCAAGAATAAGTCCATCATTAATACTAACTAATGCAAATGTTGATTGTGGTTTATTATCATTTTTTACGTAAGCAAAAACTATCTGATTTTCTTGGGAATAATAAAAATAGATATAGTAATAAAAATGAATTTTAGAATCCCACCCGTCAGTGAGTTGCATTGAGGTAGGCGGAATATATTGCGGATTATCCGTTTTAAATTTTGCAATTTTTTTTATTAGTTCACTATCAGAAATATTCAATTTATATTCCTCCGCATTCGGATAATGATCAGGTGCTATCAATTTAGCTGCTCGGTACATAATAAATAAAAAAACTGAAATACCTATTAATATAATGAGAATAATTTTTACAATTTTCATATGCAATTTTTTTAAATTACTGTCCCGCAGAGGAAGGCATATCGGTTACACCTTCACTGCTTAGGTTATACCACATTATTGTTTCAGAAAGACCATCTGGCTTCATTAATTGATAAATAGTTTTAGACATAGTGCCTAATTCCATTAGCCCACCAAGAAATGCTGCGTTTAATCTGGTCTTAATATCAGCAGCAGGATTAATTGCAATACCTATTTCTTCACTAACAAACTTCCAATCGGCACCAATTGATCTTGTATCTGTTAATACACCTTTCAAGCCTGAAATATGTAAATTATCATATCTTCTATCATGCCCTATAGCAGGATATTCTGAAAGATTTTTAGGTCTGTAAGAATAATTATACTTTTTATTATAAGAAAGTGGATTATTCCCACCAGGATAAGTAAGGCCCAAAAGGTTATGTCCTACGGTTTCAGGATCTAGACAATCGGGACAAGTTCCGTAAGCTTCTCTTAATATATTCATCTGCAATTGATGCATTGCATCACCCCAATTATCAATTGCTAAGTAACTATAGCCAAGCCAATTCCAGTCATTATGGGCCTTTACAATAATCGGTGCAGGCCCAGGGTCTTCTCCAAAAGTACTCCTGTAATTTTGCCTTGCTGTTTCGTAAGAGCCAACTGCTCCCTCCTTTCCCCAACCATTTGTTGTTTGTATATACGAGGAAAGAGAACCGAATGCTTCCATATTTGATTCAAATGCATGTGGGTTCCATCCCCCTGTTCCATCACTGTGCAAATTTATACCGTTAGGACTTGCATCAAATAAGTCAAGCACCGCCCCCCAAAATTCACTATAATCAGGAGCTTGTTCCTCCGCTCCAAAGGGATCATTATAGAATAAAGGATCATTTAAAGCATACTGATAAGGAGTTACACTATAGCTATTCTCCGTCATTAAATCAACTCCCGTAAACCTCCCTATTTGCGCATCATAATTTCTAAAGTATGTTTCATAATAATCTACATCTAAATCTTCGTTCAATGCTGTTCCGCTATTATACTTGTAACAGCTTTGCAATTTAAGCGCAGCAGAGCTGCTTATTGATTTTATTGTCCCGCCAAACGGATAGTATCCCTCTTCCTGTAACAATGACCCCTTTATATGTGTTACCTGCAACTGGTCAAAGTAAACATCTATATTAGGTGTTTCATTACTTACATAAACATAAAGGAAGCCATTTTTTGTAATAGGTCTGTTGGAAATACTTAAAGGAGTGTATGTTGTATCAGCACCTACTACCTTCCATCCAGAATTCCTGTTGTCATTCGTGTAAACGAGATTCATCTGGTCATCGAGCAAGATATAATTTAAAAAGGCTCGCGGTTTTGCCAAACCATAACCAGCATCTCTTGTTGAAATGAAATCGGTAATACTTGGATTCAGTGTTGCGTTCGTTAATTCATTGCTTAGTACTTTGTTACCAGAGACTCCGGGGATAGAGCCAAGCAAAGCATTAATTATATCGTTTACAGCACTTACAGGTTGCTGCACACCTGCACCGTTTTTGTTGTACCAGCTATCTACTCTTGCAGTAAACTTATCACCGGACATTACTCGTAGCAAAATGCCAGGGCCTATTTTATTGCTGCCAGTTGCTGCCTTAACTTTGGCAACATAGTTATTAGGATTGCTATAAGTTAGATCAGTAGGGTAGCCAGGCGGTTTTGATGCTCTTGTCTCCGCAACATTCATGTAATATGTAGTATCACTCGCTGCATTGGAAAGCTCCATGGCGGCAGCAGGGTAAAATGCTGTATCCTTTTCTTCTGTTATTACCGTTCTAATATTTCCAAGATGATCTTTTAAAAAGTAGTCATAAATAAAATTTCCATTACTGCCTGAAGTATATTGCCATCTTATTCTTCCTTCCTCATGCAAGGCATATTGCAGCGTATCGGGTATACCTGTTGGGGATGTAGCTGATGGCATAGTTTTCTCGTACACAAAACTGGCAACATAGGTGCTGACTGTTTTAATACCCGTTCTGTTATCGGTAGTTGTTTTTTGCAGTAACATGCCGCCCGCATCATATACATAAGCTATACTGCCTTTTCCATTTACATTTATATTGGTTGGTTTATCCAAAAAATTATATGTAATGCCATTGGCACCCGTACTGGTGTGCAGGTGCTTGTTGTTATCTTTTACAATATTGCCGTTCACATCATATACATAATCATCCGCAGTAAGCGTGGTATCTTTAAAATCTCCCCAGGGAGTGTTATCTGTTATGGCATCACTTACTTTTTGCAACTGGTTGCTGTTGCTGAAATACTGGTAGCTAAGTGAGTCAATTGTAACAGGAGTATTTATATTAACGCCTCTTTGCTTCATGCTTAGAATATTGCCATTTGCATCATAAACAAGTTTGCTTACGCTAAAATCCATTTTATCGTTTGTCCAAAGAGTGCTGCCCTCATTTTGTTGTGTAAAATCTGCTTTTGTTAGTCTATTGGTACTATCATAACTAAATCCATAAGCTCTTTGTATGTCATCACCTGTAGATTTCCACTTTATGCCGGCTATATTACCATTATACTGGTTTTGTGAAAAACCATAATCATAAAACAATTCCTCTCCAAAGAAATTTGTACCAGTGGTTGTTTCAACGAAATTTTTATTGATGCCCGATAACCAGCCACGGATATTGTAGGCAAAATCCTGTGTTTCAAGGTTGCTGCCAAAGGCCTTATTGCTTAATTGCCCCAATTCATTGTAGCTGTTCGTTACTATTGTTTTATCACCAGAGTTGTCTATGTTCTTTGTAATGGTCTCCAATCTCCCGATATGATCATAGTCATACTTTGTAAGCAGTGTATGTGTTTGCGTTGTGTTACCATTTTTTTGATGTTGCAAATGGCTATGCAATAATCTATTTGAAAAACTGTATTGTGCAGTAAGAACATCAGTGCCGCCTGTATAATTTGTTTGCTTGGTTTGTATCCCTCTTCCTTTGTCATCATAAATAGTTACTGTATATAAATAAGTACTTGTATTAAGAACTAACTTTTTAGTTCCTGTTACTGCACCTCTGATTCTATTGCTTTGTGTGATTTGTTGTGCATAGTCAGGTGAAGCATTATAAGTTGTAATAAAATTAGTGCTGTTAATATTTGTGGTTATTAATGTGCCGGTTGGTATGCTGCCACTTATCCAGCCATAATCGTCATAATAATTTACAGCCATTACTGTATAAGTGCCGGTTAATGTTGGGTAATCAGTGCTGGCAGCAGCATTGCTTATTACCTGCGCAGAAGTAAGACCAGTCATTGTAATAAGACCAGTTGTGTCAGGCCTGCTTTGCCCGTCGTATTTAATAAAACTCCATTGACTAGTAGTTCGCAAGTTTGCATCTTGCGTCAGTACTACTCTATCCATTTTATCGTAAGCAATATAGATCTTTCCTTTACCGGGTATGCGCTTCATCGTTGCCCTGTCGCGATTATCATAATAATGTGCGTAGCAAAGATTATTATTGACAGTAGCGTTGGTGGTAAGGTTCCAGTTTGCATTTGTATTGTTTAATGCTTCTACTGCTTTTGGTGTTATTACCATGCGCAGATGATTCATTTCGTCATACACATAATAAGTGCAAAGCCAGCCTGCATGCCCTGTTGATGGTGTTGCAGCTAACTGTGTTTTGGTAAGTATCGTTCTCCCAAGTTCATCAATATATTTTACAGCTTTTATACCTCTTTCATCTGTTAATTCCTGTACAAAAAGGCTCCCTGCCTGGTATCTTGAAGTTGTTGCAGGAACATCATCCTCGCTGCTAATAGCGATAGTCCATAACCTTACACTATCTGCCGTTGTATTTGCTCTTTGAGTGCTTATTATGCCCTTGCCTGCACCACCCCAACTATTTCCTGGTGCATATTGCGTTTTAACCCTGTTCAAAGGAGAGCCGTCAAATATTTGTTGACCATAATAAATATCTTCATTTGGGAATTGAGTATTATGAAATGCAGAGTCTGCTATAATTGGTTGCACTTTAAATTTACCATCATTGTAATTTCCAGTGGTAGCGACGTAAGGCAGATATTGTATAGCCACACGGCTAAACTCATCATAAGCAACTGGAGCTATATAATCTTTTTTGGTTGGAGAAGCTTGTTTAATTACTGTTTCATAAGGTCTGCTTAAATAATCAAAATATTGCGTAGTAACCTGTACATCTTCAATAAGCGCATTAATGTTCACCTGTGATGAGTCTGTAATTGGTTTTACAGGAACCAATGTTCTTACATAATCCTTTGAAGGGTCGGGATAATATAATGGTGTTCGAATGGGGGTTTTAGTAGTTGGACCTGTAACGCCATTCGGAATGGTTTGTGAAAAACACAAAGCAATACTAAATAGGAAAAAAGCAGAAAGCAATATTTTCTTCATAAGCAGAGTATTTTTTGGTCAGGTATTTAAAAGACTTCAATTATGTTTGTTTAATTATGCCCTCATTCTATTGCTTCTTTTATTGTATTGCTCATTGGGTCAACAGAACTATCGAATACACCAATTAGATTACCCTTGCCGTTAATTAATATTTTAAAAAAATCATTAGTTATATCAGTATCCATTACCCCGTTCTGTACTACCCGGGTAAGCCATTGGTATATGGAATCTTGATTTTCTCCAATTACATCTATTTTTGAGGCGACAATAAAGTGAGCGTTGTAATTAGTGCTAACAAAATCTTTTATTTCTTCATTTGTGCCTAATTCATTATTAAAGTTGTTGCTGGGAAATGCAATTATAACGAGGCTATCTTTATATTGTTGGGAAAGCTCTTCAAGACCCGCATACTGGGGTGTAAATTCACTGCCGGATGCAGTATTTACAAATAAAATTTTTTTACCCTGATAATCGGCAAGATTAATTTGGTTTCCGTTAATATCTGTGAAGTGAAGGTCAAATATGCCTGTTAAACTTAATAGGCTATATAATAAAAGGGATGTTAACATAAAATGTCTTTTACTGGTTTTAATTTTTAAGAATTATCTGGTCCAATAGGACATGAACTTGTTTTATATTCAGTGTAGTCAACGCTACGGCTGCCATCACTCCATTCATAATGATAAGTGCATTTCCAGAGATTTTGAATTTTATCCCAAGTGGTAGCAGTATTATAACGAAGCCCTAATTCACAATTTCCGTTTACCATTTTGTATTGAGGATGTGAACCTGGAGCAACGCAACTGCAATAATCATAACCCTTAAAGATTGTACTCACTTTCTGATAAGTATCACTATAATAATTATTATCAGTATATACTGAATCATATTTCCCTGTTACTCCATCTTCGCATTGTTTACCCCCATTACCCCAATTTGGAAGTACGCTTATAAGCGTAGCATTGTCGGAATAATCATATCGCTTAATGATATTTTTATCCTTATCACGCACTAATTTTAGCCTGTTAAGATTATCATATTCATTGTATACTATTGTATTGTTTGCATTGCACACACTGGTAGCACCAATCAGAGGTTCGTAAGTAGTAGTAACCATATTAGCATCTTTAGGATGGAGACGTAATTCGTCAATTAATCCAGTGCCACTTATTGTTGCAGTTGTAATGCCGGAGATTGTTTTACTATAGAAATTCCAACCATTCTGGGTAGCGAGTAAGGTTCCTGATGTGCCATTAATATTTGCTGTAGCTCCGGTTTTTGCCCATAATGTAATAATGTAAGTTTTGGCTGTCGAAAGACCGGATTTTGTAACGTTTCCATTTGTAAGATTATAGCTCCACTTGCCTGTTAGTGCATTGTTTTTATCCATTATTGTACCGGCAATTGACCAAGTGCCGATACCATCACTTTCAAAACTTGTATATGCAATATCATTGTAAGCAGCATTTTCTACTTTAGCCACCACATACTGCTTATTATAATCAAGTATAACTGATGAAATTATCCCGGTAACTGTATTGCTTGTCTGCACCAGATTGCCTTCGTTATCGTATACCGGGAAAGAAACTTGCTGTATAAAGTAAGTTCCATTGCGTACAAGAGAAGCCGGGTTAAATGTACCGATTGTAGTTTGAGCTAGCGGTGTATTCGTTTGAAGTTTATATACTCCAGAAGGGACTATATTCCCGGAGGTAAGTTGTTGATAATTGGTTATAGTTGCATCAATAATTCTTGGATTTGCATCACCTGTTATCCATTTCTCAGTAGAAATTACGGGAGAAATAATACCACTATCTCTTAAGCTGCCAATCGCACTGCTAATAGTATAATTATAGGGATAATATATTCTTGTTTCTAAATCCAACCCTCTGTTACGATCATAGCTTGTAGTTATTTTACTTACATTATAGTAAACAGGATCATATTCAAAATTCTGATCGCTTACCTGAACGCTTCCGTTATCATGAAAAATACTATCAACGATTCTATCAACAACTGCTCTTCCTGTAGAAGGATAATATTCCTGGGCTAAATAATTTCTTGTTTTTTGGCTGCCATTAATTGTTGTGGAAGAGCAACCCAGCTTAATACTTTTAAAATTACTGTTAGTAAAACCTGAGATGCTGAAACTATATTCATTTGTTGTTCTTTTTACCAGTCTGCCCGTGCTATCGTAAACTGATACTTTTTCAGGAAGTCCTAAACCCCATTCGCTTATATCCTGCGGAGCATAAGGAAATACTAGTGTACTGAAGTTGCTTTCTACATCCTGAAGGTTTGTAAATTCATAAACCTCCTTACCTATATTGTGAGTGGCAGTTCCTTTTATTACTTCTACTCTGCTGTAACCAACAGGACTACCTTGTGTGTAGTTCAACGTATTCAAAGGCTCGCTACTTACAGCAGTATAATCCGTGGTGCTTCCACCGATTACTGTTTCGCGGTAAGCATAATCATATTTAGGTATATCACCTAAGAAACCGGAACTTTTTCCATCTTCCCTTACATATTTGTACTCGGTCACCACAGCATTAGTAAGGTCGTCAGTCGCATTTTTTCTTGTTATGCGTTTTATTCTTAATCCTCCAACAGTTGTGGCATTCACAGAGTTGTCTGTTAGCTTATTTTCCCAGCTAACAATTATTGGAAAACTTCCTGTCACTGAGCCGCCGCCTGTTAGTGTGGTTAGTAATTTATAACCTCCGTCAGGCACATTGAATGCCCACGTTCTGCTATCATTGTAAAACAAATCGTATAATGAAAAGGAACAAGTTGCATACACAATACTTGTATTTGTAGCATTCACAATACTGCAATTGAATGTACAGGTACCGGTTAAGGGCGGCGATCCTGAACGGGATACAGAACTGCTTAAACTAAAATTGATTTGCCGTTGGCTGCTTAATACATCTGTAAATGACACACTATTAGTAGTATTATAGCCACTGCTGATTGTTATTTGGGGGCTACTTTTTGTATAGGGTAATCGGTCATTCAATTCATACTCATAAACAATATAACCGCCACCGGGGAGATACATTGTGCTTAAAGCGTTTGCATTTGCATAATTCGCATCGGCATTTCGGTTAGCACCTTGCCCTCCATTAATTGAGGGCAATAAATTATATCCGTTATTTTTACCATTATAATATCCCCAGTGATCACGGGCATTCATTCTAATAGCATAACGATCATCACCTGAATGAGTATAAGGAGCATAATCAAATTCATTATAGGGATAGTAAAAAAATTGGTAACCATTTCCTACTTCTTTAGATGTATAAGGAGTGACGCTCTTTAATCGTATCCCTGAAATAAGACCACTTCCATCAGCGGCAATAGTCTTATTCCAATAATCCAGTAGATAACCAAAGCGAAAAATACTATCACTCACTTTTATTTTGGATAATGCGAAATCATTATCATCATACATGTATACGTAGCTATAAATAAAATCTATTTTTTTATTTTCCGGAAAATTGATTGATGAGATTTTTTTAATTGTTGATGTATTAGTTCCACTAGGTGCATAATTAGATGTTTCTACACCATCTGAGTTCCTGTAAAAAGCAACTTGAGGATATGTAAATCCTGTTTTTACATTTGGAATTGAAGTATAGTTGATTTTTATTGTATCGGTATTAAATGCTGAAATTATTTGACTTAAATACCAGGCAGATGTATAAGAGGAATCGGCATAACCACATTTAAACAAGGTTGTGTTCGGAATATTAGGTTTTACTAATGTAGTTTCCTTTTCTTCAAAAATGTATTTTATACCGTCTTCAGTTGTAATTTTAAAAGAAGCAATTCTATTATATTGAATAGTATACTGAATTTTAAGTTTTGATTGTGGGATCAACGCAATTTGCCGGTTTTTGCCTATAAAAAATTTGCCTCCTCTACCATTGAAATTAAATTGAAATACATCCTGCTGCGCATCTAAACTATCATAATAATATTTGTCGCCATTACTTCTGAAATCAGATGGTATAGCAGCAGCATTTATATAGCCCTTTTGAACCAAATCATCAGGCATCCCTCTGACGGTTCTTGTTATTACACCACCGCTATTTAAATACCACCCTAATCCTACGGTTGTAGGTGATTCCGGAACCTGGATCCCTCCGGCATTGTAGCCCAGCGAAATGCTTAGATTTAAACCATGATTATTATAATTGTAGACAGGTACTGATATACCAGGAACCCCTGTAAATAAATTAACTGGTACACTGCTTAATTTAGCCGCAGCCTGGGTTGTAGGTGAAAGCAAAGATGCGTTACTTAAATTAGGAGCATCCTGAGCATATACACAAAAAGTGATTGAAGTAATAACAACCAAACTAAAAACTTGTTTCATCATATTTATAAACTTTTATAAAAATTTAAAAAGTGTAACCAATTCTAAATTTCAAAGCTTGCCCTTGCGGCACTTCCTTGTTTGCAAGGAAGTCATACAATATTTGAATATTGCCATTCTTTTTTCCCACCTTATATTTTTTCTCCAATCCAAGCAGTGCAGATTTTTGCCATACATCTAAATTCTTTATTTCATCAAATCTGCTGAAATGTTGAAAGTAATTGTATTCCCAACCACCCGTGATCCAAATGCTGCCTTTGAATTTTATATCCCCATAACTTCTTAAACCAATGCCTTCACTGCTGAAATGAATATGATTAAATCCGTGACCCCATCCGACCTTATAACTTGCTCCAAGACCTATTGTCTTTTTATCGCTTAATTTATATCCAAGTGTTACTGCTACGTCACTTAATGCAGGGAAAAATGAAGTGCTTCGCTGACTCTGAATATTTAAGCCATACTCTAACCTTTGGAGGAAAGTTTTTGTCTTTTGATTATTGGGTTTAAATTCAGGCATAATCATATCGCTATTGCCACCACCCAATTGATTGATCTTATCTCTTAAAGTATTAAGTTGCGATGATGCCTGTTGCATTTGTTGCTGCATGTATTGCTCAGGGTTAACAATAGAACCACTACTGTTGGTTAAGCCTGAAAATCTTTGTGTTAGCATATTTTGAACATTGGCTCTGGTTTGTAATCCCGGAATAGGTTGAAAAGCAGTACTCGATGGATCATCAGGTATTCTGAATAACTGGGCGAGATAACTATGCTTCCGCATAAAGTTTTGAAATAGCGGTAAGTTTCTTACTGTAGCAAATAATTTTGCTTCTAATTTTTTTCTGTCATGCAATAACGCTTTGTATTCCACTAATCTTTGCTGATAATAAAAAATTTCTTCATTAATGCCAAGTAATTCTTTACCAAGTCCTGTATTTGCCAGTGCAGATTTTAGTTGCGATTCTCTTTCCCTGGTGAAATTCTGGATTTCGTTTGCCTGTTGTAGTCGTCCCTGCAGTTCTTGCACCTGACCACCGACTGATTGTATTTGCTGCAGTTTATCTGATGATATTCCACTTAAGTTTGATTGTGAAATAAACTTCATCATAGTTTGCAAACTATCCACACCAGGAATATATTCCGTTAATGAATTAGCATTAGTTTTATCAAAAGGCGCTCTTAGTTTTGATTGGAGTTCCTGGTACTTTGCCTCTGTTTGTGCAAAGAGTGCTTTTGCTTTAGTGCTGTCGATGCCTTGCAATTTCTTTTGCAGCTTCGCTTCTTTTTGCTGCATATGTTTCAACACCTTCTCATTTTGCTTTTGTATTGTGTTGGTAAGCTTACTGTATTTATCGTCAATATGTTTTAGTGATTTTGTTGAAATATTATCAAGAGACTGAAGAGGATTTTGCTGCTGCGATTGTAATACAGAAACACTATTTTGATTTTGAGAAAGGGATGTATTACAATATATGACAAGACATAATATAGTTATGCTTAACCTCATGCAGAGTTTAGTTTTAGTTTTTTAATTGGGTTGAATTGCAGAGGCAGCGTTTCTAAAAAGATATGATACTACTTCTAAAGTAAAAGTTTCTTTTCTATAAAAAAATTTTTTTGTAAACTTTTTTTTATTTATCAAATTACCAATTGAAAAAATTTCTTAAGTCAATACGATGAAAATTTTTCAAAGAGGGTACATATTGATGATAAAGATGGTAAATTTTCTTTTAAAATAATTGCGTATAAATACTGATTTTTATTTTTAAAAAATGTATAAAGGAAAATACAGTATGTACAAATACGGCTTGCCTAAACACCAAAAGGTCTATTAACAAAGTTAGCATAATAAAAAGGTTATTGATGAGCAACACCAGCGGCAATCAAACCTTAACCACAACAAGACAAAACAAAAGATGGCCTTCTTCGTATCATGTTCGTACCACCTTCGTATCATGTTCGAACAGAGGTTATTTTACCCCTTTTGTTGCTTTGATACATCTGGTAGGGAAGGTTATACCACCAGACCTTAGACAATGGCACTGGGCACGAAGTAAACAATAACAAGGTATGAACATGGTACAGAGAAAAAATAGCTTTATCTGGAGTTGGACATTGCGGCACTGATATTATAAAAGCTCATCTATTTTTTCTAACTTTCACGCATGCACCTGCTATCTGTTTTTTGAGGCTTCATATATTTTATAGCCTGGACTATAATTCTTTTACTTACTAAAAAATCTGAAAAA
>WNGF01006408.1_pt1 | contig 14586 bp, 13 predicted proteins | sample 5400641 | NCBI WGS metagenome assembly WNGF01 (sample SAMN13153371, study PRJNA577476) | soil metagenome | isolation source: 80 cm soil or saprolite under grassland replicate 2 | place: USA:California | collected 2016-06-15
ATCTCCGCGTAATCGTGCTGTGTCGGAGAGGAGGCGATCGTGTAACTGCGCTTCATTAATCGGCCGTCGGGCGCTATCGCAACTGTGAGAAACTGGCCAGGCAAATAACTGAACGGCAGCGCACCGCCTAACGAGTTCATCAGTCGAAACGTCTTCACGTCCGGTGTTTCTTGAAAGATTCGCCCGACTCGCAACTTACCCGACCATTTCTTAGCAACAGGCACGGATGCAGCGGTCGCCGGAGGCGCGGAAATCGGCCTCGCCTCCGGCAACGGCGGCGTGCTTCCAGCGAGTGGTGTTGATGGTCCACCGCCGGTCAGGGCTTGCAGCAGATGCGCGGCGCGCCGCATTTTGTAGAAGTACATAAAGATCATCACAGCGGCGAAAGCTCCCAGGATCGTGATGACCACGATGTGAAACTGCATATCGCCCAACAAACCAAAAGGTGGTGCAGCACTGATCGGCAGATTCATTTCACGCCTGAACCATTCGAGAGCGACTTCGGGTGGCGCACGTCCTTCGGCAAGCGCGCGACGCGCGGCAATGCCGCTCTCGAGCTGCGTCATGCCTTCGTGAAGTTTTACTGTCGCCTCGTGCATCGCGGCGTAATCCTGCGATGCGGCGCTGCCCGCGAGCGCATCAACCGCTTCCACCATGAGCGAATTTCCACCGCGAATTCTCTCGTCCGCTTTCTGTTCGACTTGCTTGCGTTGCTCAGCTGACAATGCGGGCAACGACATCAACGACGGATAAAGCTCCTTCGGCGGCGGGCCGTGCATTCCGCTCATCATCTCGCCCACTCCTTCCATCATTCCTGGTCCAGCCGCTGCCGGTTTCGCTGGCGAACCACCGGGCGTGGCCCCGGTCTGACCGGGATGATGGCGAGCGTGCTCTTCGGGCGAAACTTGTCCAAAGAGCAGCGACGCCGTGGCGACGAATATCAGTGCCGATGGTGCCAGTTTTGGCGTTTGCCTCACAGGAAAGGATTTTGTCACTCTTAGATTAGTGAGCTTCCAAACCAAGCTTTGCGATCAACGCACATCGTGCAATTCACCAGCCGCGAACCGCAGCATCCATTTAGGTACCCGTCTTCATTTTGCAGGCGGCACCGCCGCGACACTGTTTTGATCAAGTCACTTCGAGCAGGCGATTCATTGTGCCGAATTCATTGCAGATGCAGCCGCCTCGCCCCTCATACATTCCATCGAAGCCTGGCTCGCAACACCATTTGCCATCGATGATGTATTTAAACTCGTAGCGGCCTGGCGCGAGAGCGAGTGACGTTCGCCATGTGCCATCCGGGTCGCGAGTGAGCGGGTTGGCGTCAACTCGCCAGTCATTGAACGTGCCAGCAACGGATACGGCTTTTGCTTCTGGCGCGCACATGAGGAACTCGGTGGCATTAGCCGCGGGTTGCTCGGTCGGGTTATCTTTCCTGGCGGAATTCATTAGTCTTAAAGGTCTCTGGTTTGAACGAGCTCTACGTCGCACCGCCCGGACTGCTTTACATGTCCTGCATTGGACTCATCGCTGCGCTCGGCGAGGGCGCTGCTGCGGGCGCAGGCGACATAAAGCCGGTCAACATTTTCCGCTGGTCAGCGGTAAGGAGTTTCGCCGCTTCCCCGACGGAACGGATGAACGCAAGCCGTTCGTCAGACCGCAGCTTCTCGATCTCACGGACCTTCACCTCGATCTTGCCAGTGTCCGGCTGATCTGCTGCCGTTAGCGTCCACAATTCCTGCTCTGCTTTGTCAATGTTGCGCTCCGCGCTGGTCTTGGCTAGTTCGGCCTGCTCCTTGATCTTATTGAGCGCATTCTGCTGCTCGGTTGAAAGCGTGATGTGCTGAGGATGATCGGTGAAAAATGCCGTCGCACCGATATGATAAAGATGCGACGCCCCTGGAAATCCGGGTAGTCCCGATTGCATAGCCTGCATGGCGGCCGGCGTGTCGCTCATTTGGCCCATCATGTCCAAGTCTTCCATCCCGGTCATGCCGCCCGTGTCTTTCATCCCCGTGCTTCCTTGGTTGGGCATGTTCATGCCGGGCACGGAACCGCCAGCTATGTTCTCCATGCCCATCATTTTCATCTTGTTCATAATGCCCTGCATGTCTTGCATCATCGCCATCATGTCCATGCCGTTGCCCATAGCCTGTCCCGGCTGCGTCATTCCTTGATGTTTTTGATCCAGCGCGGCTTGGAGACGCACAACTTGTGCGCGCAGTTCCCCGAGCTGATTCTGCATCGTCATGCTGTGGTCCGCCATAGTCGCATGCTGATGCGGGGTCTCAGCGGGACTCGGCGACGGCGCGCCGAAGAGGGCAGCGGAGCTTGCAAGTAAAAGAACGCAGCTAAAGATCGCCGCGCCACGAGAGTGTTTTGGTTGTCCCTGTTTTCTTTTCATAATAATTCGTCCGGCTGATGTTTCTGGCTTTTGGAAAGAGACATCCAAGCAAGACGCACCGCTACGCATCCATTCGGAAAGAGTGCGCATTTTTTCGGAAGAAAATCCCGATGAGTGCCAGCAAGAAAATTCGCTTCATTGATCGAACGGCGAAAAAGATCCCGGCGGATGTGTGTCTTCGGAGATTTTGCGCACAGCGCGGCGACGCAAATACTTGGCTGGGTCCTTCTCGAATGTTTCAAAACAGAGTGGACAACAGAGCGCAATCATCTGGCCCTCGATGTTGAGATGGCTAAAGCCCTCGCCATGTCCGACTGATTTGCCGCAGACGGCGCACTGCCCGTCCCATTGAAGCTCCGCATTTTCCGATTTCATTGTTTCCTTTTTTTCTTCTGCCGCGTCGCTCGCACCGAGGTCCCGGCGGACGACTTCCGTTGACGCTCGCGCCGCGGACGAAATATCGATGAAACGTTTGAACGTGGAATCGCGTCTGGGTGATCCAATATGCTGGCACCACAATCACAAATCGGATTGCCGCAATTTTCGAACGGCGCTGTGACAGGCGTGATAGTTTCCGCCAGGACAGTCAGACGACGATCAACAATGCTCGCGCTACCGCGAAAGAGCACGAAAAATCGAAACCTATTGCCGGTTCGCAAAACCAGCTCGCCAGAATTGATCAGCCCAAAATACGACACAGCCCCGGGTTCTAGCTGAACGACTGTGTTGGCCGGCGAAAATCTTACGGCAGCAGCGCGCCCTGAAAAGACTTTCCCTTTCGGAGTCATGAGCTCGACAAAAACGCCGTTCGCCGAGTGGACTGCTTTACTGATGCCTGCCGTTTTTTGTTTCATTGCCTTTTCCGAAATCAACATTGGAGAGGCGAGAAAAGGCGGCTACGCATCCTTTCGGAAAAGCTGCGCGTTTTCTCGCCACGCTGAGGCCGCTTGTCGTCAGCTAGAGGTTTGCGATCGAGAATAACGCAGCGCTATTTCGTCGCGCTGACCAAACCCCGCTCGAAAATGGCTCGGTGACTTACCAACGATTCTTTTGAAGGCGCGATTGAATTGTGAGAGCGACTGGAAACCTACTTCAAATGCGACTTCGCTGATGCGTTGATTGGGATTCAGCAGAAGATTGCGCGCTTTCTCGATGCGCGTGCGCGCGACGTACTCAACGAAATTGAGGCCCGTGGCCTCTTTGAATTTCTCACTAAAATAATTCGCGCTCATGTTCACGACGCGCGCAACGTCCGGTAGCGAGAGTTCTTCGCGAAATTTCTGATCGATGTGGCGGCGTGCCCGGGAGACGGCTTCGGGCTCGGTCTTTTGACTCTGCAAGGCAAGCTGATTTGCACAAGAGGCTAGGTGTTCCGCAAAAATCGCGAGTAGCCGGATAAGCGATGCATATTGCGGCAACGAGAGAACGCGCGTGTTGAAGTAGGCTTCTTCAACCTTTTTGAGGTCAACCTCAGTGCCCCATTTGATGAGCGTTTCTGCGATGCGGTTGAACTCGGGTTTCTTCGGATGGTGCAAGAGAATCTGCCCCGTTTGGAGAAACGCGATCAACTTGTCCCCCACACGCACCGGCACCGCCGTCTCGCACAGACCGGCAAAACATTTGAGCGTCTTTGGCTGAAGATGCGCTTGCTCTTCAAGCTTCTGTTGCAAGGCGTAACACGCGGCGCAACTCGTGTTCGTTTTTGCCATGAGCGCGCAGAACGGATTTTCCTGCCGGCGCGCATAGTGGACCACATTCAGCATCTCTGGAGCATGCAAGCTGAGCGGCAGGCCGGTGCCGCGCGTAAATGCGCGTTCGAAATCGCGATAAATCTGCGACTCCGAGAGAGCGCCTTGCACGGACCAACTGGATGATTTTCGCCTCATGCAGCCATTAACCGGAGTGTTGATGCTTTTCGGTTTTCTGTTTCGTCGGTGAAAGATCGACATCAATGCCGTCGCGCGAAAGTTGATCACCGCTGGCAACCGTCGCAACAGTTCCCTCCGGATGCTTATACCAGCCGGGATCTTCGTAACTCGTGATGCCTTCGCGCACTTTGAGCAAAGTCAGCAGCCCGCTCATGTCGATCACATCGAATGGGCCAGGCGCTCCAACCATCGGAAGGCTGTTGCGCGGCATCTTCATTTTCATCTCTGCCATCTCGCCCATGCCATTTGTTCCCATCGTCATGTAACCGGGCAGCAAACTCGCGCGAATCTTCTCGTCCAGTTTCCCCGGGTGCACGCCGATCATATTCGGAAATTTGTCTCCCATTTGTGTCATCACGTGATGGGTCATGTGGCAATGCATCGGCCAATCGCCCGGCGCATCGGCGACAAAGTCGAACGTACGCGATTGACCCACTCCGACGAGCACGGTCGTCTCAACCTGCTGCGCCGACTCAGGAATCTGACCGCCATCTGTCTCCGTCACACGGAACTGGTAACCGTGCAGATGAATCGGATGATGCTCCATCACCGCGACACTTGCGATGCGGATACGCACGCGATCGCCCAGCTTTGCCACCATCGGTTCGGTGGCCGGGAAAATCTTAGCGTTAAAAGTGAAGATGTTGAAATCAGTCATCTCGTTGGGATTCGGCCGTGATGTGCCAGTGTCGAGTCGCCACTCGTTGAGCATGAACGCGAAATCCCGGTCAGGACGCTCGGTTTTTGGTCTGCGCGGATGAATGATGAACAGTCCCATGGTGCCCAGTGCCATCTGCGTCATCTCATCGCTATGCGAGTGATACATATGCGTCCCGTGCTGACGCAGCGTGAACTCGTAGCGGAACGTCTCGCCCGGCTGAATGTTCTTCTGCGTCAACCCGGCGACACCGTCCATTCCGTTCGGCAAAAGGATGCCATGCCAATGAACGCTTGTGGCCTCGGGAAGATTGTTTGTCACGTAAATCCGCACTCGATCGCCTTCGACTGCCTCGATCGTTGGGCCATGCACATGACCGTTGAAGCCCCAGCATTTTGCGCGCATGCCGGGTGCGAACTCATGATCAACTTCCTCGGCAACGAGGTGATACACCTTCACACCGTCGATAACTTTCCACTGCAACGAAATGTTGTTAGGCGTAATGACCGGCGTGTAATCTTTGCCCGCTTCGCCGGGCGGCAGCGTCGGCTTCGGATCGACGCGCTCGATCAGCGGCTTATTCCTGTTCGCCGCCGCGGTCGTTTCGCGTGGCTTGTTAGGCTCGCGTGTTTTTACTTCCTGGGCAGAGCCGAGTTTTTGCAAAACTGCTGCACTGCCAGCGAGTGCGCCTGCGCTAGTGAGAAACTTTCGTCGAGTAATCATATTATTCACCTGATTCTTTTCCTTCCTTTTGCAGTGAAATGAACTTTCCACTCAAACTGCCACCGACTGCTTTCTCCAGTTCTGCGCGCGCGACCCAATAGTCACGCAACGCTTCGACAGATTCCGCGCCGGTTTTTACTTCCTCCTGCTTCGCCTGCAGGAGTTGAAATGGTCCGATCTGCATCGCGTTGTACTCGAGCTGCGATTCTTCGGTCACCCGCGTGCGAGTCGGCAGCGCGGTGGATTTGAAATATTCAACCTGCCGTCGCGAGAGCAGCATCTTGTCGCGCGCCGCGCGCACATCGGAACGAATGTCCGCCGCGAGCGCGAGATAACGCTGCTCACTTTGACGCAGCTTGGCGCTAGACCGCGCAACCGCCGGCTGACCCTGATTGAAGATGGGGATCGGCACATTCACACTCGGTCCAATCGAGTGAATTCCGCCCTCAATCTCGTGCTCGTAATGCGCGCCGAACTCCGCGCCCTGCAAAATCGCTTCTGCTCGCGCGATGCCATGCGCGCGCGCCTCGGCGATGAATTGCTGGCGGGCTGCGCCAAGATCAAGCCGCTGCTGGATCGCACGCGACTCAAGTTGTGAGGTCGAGACTTCGCCGCCGGGAAGTTCATGCAAGCGCGAGGCGACCGTCCAGTTCGTCTGCGCGCCAAAAGCGCCCATGAGCTTGTTCAATTTCTCACGGGTTTGCACGGCTTCACTTTGCGCTTTGGCCAGTTCAATTTTCGCCTGAGCGTGCGAAGCTTCCTCAGTAGCGAGGTCGAGATTTTTCAAATTGCCGGCCTGCTGCATGCGCAACGCTGTTTCTGCGGAACGTTCCGTCGCTTCCGCGACGGTTTTGCGAAGATCGACAAGTTGCTGGTCGCCTTGGTGCTCGTAAAACGCGGCGCGCACTTCCGCTGCCGTTTTCAAAATTTCATGTCCAACCCCCAGCTTGGCCGCTTCGAATTGTGCCGCCGCGATTCGCTTACGCAGCGGCAAGAGCAAAATGTCGATGAATTCCTTTAGCAAATCCGCTTCCAGCGCTTGCCCGGGAAGACGTCGCTCGAAGGTGAAGATGGGATTTCTGAGCAGGCCCGCTTCGACCAAATCGGCTTGGGCAATACCGAGCTCTTCATACGTTGCCTGCAAATTGCGATTGTTGAGTAGAGCAACTTGCACCGCCGCGTCCGCCGTTAGTGGATGACGAAGAAGTGACGCAACTGCTGTTTGCGCTTCGGCATCTTGCGCAGTGCCGCGATTCCATTGCACGCGTTTGCCCGTTCGCAGATGAACTGTGTTCGCAAGCTCCCGAAACGCCGGGTTTGGATCGACATGTGCGCAGCCGGCGAGGGCGGCTGCTCCCGAAAGCAAGAAAAGTTTTCGCAGCTTCATTGTCCGCCTTCCTTTTTTTTCAATGTCATGCCGCAGATCGGACATTTACCCGGTTTATCGGATTTGATCTGAGGATGCATCGGGCATGTGTAAATAGTCGCGCCCGGTTTCATTTCATCCGACTTCTGTTTCATCGCATCGGAAGTTTTCTTCATTTGCTCCGAGGTCTTTTTCATTTCATCGGCCAGAGCTTTCTTTTTTGGCTGAGCAACCGCGCCGTGCTGCATCCCTTGGTGGCCTTCCATGTCGCCGGTGTGTTCCTTTTGTTCTCCACCCTCCATGTTCATGCCCTCGTGTTGCATCCCTTGCATGCCGCCGTGTTGCATGCCGCGCATGTTCTTCATGTCGTGCTCCATTTTTTCTGCGCTTTCGGCATACGCCTCCGTCCCGCTCAATTGCTTCTCTATTGCGAGTGTCGTTTCATCACGGGCCAGGAGATTGCGCGGTGTTTTGGCCGGCGCGCGCACCTGCGGATCAGCCGGATTACCCGGTGGCAGTGGCGGCGGATTTGTGACTGCGCAGCCCGAGAGAAATCCGGCGACGCAAATCAAAAGAATGAATCGACAAACGTAGATACACGCCATCATCTGGTCACGGTTTGCGCTCATCGTGCTGGTGCTCGTCATGTTTGTGCTGTTCGGGCGACGGCTGCGGAGTTGGGGAAGCGCCCGGACTTCCACTGGCGCTCGGGGACGCGCTTGCACCGCCGGCGGCTTCAAGCTGCTTGCGGCTGGCTTCGAGTTGCATCCGGCTCGCGTCCAGTTGCAGCCGACTGGCTTCAAGTTGCTTTCGCTCCTCCTCTGAGTTTGGTAGCTCAGAGCCGGTCTGCTGCTGCGTCTGCTCATGGTCGGCATGTTGCATTTGCTGAGCCGGTGAACTCTCGACTTTTTGTTCTGCCCCGTGGTGATGATGTTCGTCCGCTGGCGCTTGCGGTGCCGGTTCAAAGCGAAACTCACGATGCCGCACATGACCGCCAGCATAAGCGATGTAGCCGCCGATACCGAGCGTTGCACATCCGATGACAAGCGTTGTGATCGCGAGCGGAAATGAACTGCGCGGCCATTTGATCGGCGCAAACATCCCTACGACCGCAAGCCCGGCGAGAATGTAGAACGCGTAGATCAGTTTTTCGCCGCGTGCCATGTGTTCATCAAGCCATTGATCGCCGGCCGTATCCGCCATCGCTTTAACGCGATCGTATGCCGCTTCGCCATAATAGTAAGTTGGCCAGGCCGACAACCCGCTCAGAAACACCAGGACAAGCGCAATGACCATGCCCGTGCGATTGCGCGCAATCACGGCCAATAAGAGCCCAATTACTCCGATCGCCAATCCATAAACCGGAACCGGATTAAGCAGGACGTGCATGTATTCCGGCGAGTTGAGATGTTGGAAGAAAATGTTCATGTCGATCTAACAGCGCGGATGCAGCGGATCGAACGCTGCGGGCGCACGATGTCGATCTTGTTTCTCTATTTCTGAATCTCGGCGTTCTCGATCATGTTGATGCCGTCTCGCGAGCTGAGCTTGCCTTTAACGGTGATCGTCTTGGCTGCATACTGCGCCAATTCGGAGTTAAGCGGCTTGTGCTCGCCGATCAGCAAATACGTCTTGCCGTCGTCGGCTTTGATTCCGACCGGCAAGCCGGAGTTGATGCATTTCTTCGCGCAATCGGCATGCTTCTCGCCGGTTGCGTTGTGATCGAGGTAGCAAGCCATATCGAGGACTTCGCCTTTGACTGTGACTTCCTCTTTATTTTCGCCAACAGCCTCCTTGCCTTGGTGCTCATGACCTTCGTGGGCAATGATCGGCGATGCCGCAAATAACGCCGCGGCTGCGATTGCTATTAGTGATCTTGTTTTCTTGATGTTTGTTGTCGTTCTTTGTCGATGTTTACTTTTTGATTTCCCCGCAGCTGACCATTTCCTTTCCGCCGTACGGATTGGCGATAGTTGTCGATGTTTGCACCCAATCTTTGTTTTTCATCGGGCAATGCGCGACGTAGTAGCCGCTTTGTCCAGAAGCGAGCTTGACTGCTTTGTCGCTGAGTTTGCCAAACGCGGCGCGCGCTTCATCGAGCGATTTGCTTTTGCTCAAATCCGCGCCGTCGGGACCGAGATCGGGCCCTGCTTTTTTCGCGGCGGCCAGGTCGTCGGCCACCAATGCGTCATGGGCTTTGCCATAAGCGGCGAAGAATTGCTTGTCCTGGTCAGACAACGCGGCTGCTTGCAGCGAAACGGCCAACGCCGTCGCTGCGAATAATGCTGAGATGTTCTTGTAGTTAAGTTTCATAATTTAGTTTGAATTTTGTTTGCGAATGCGGCTCCGCGCATCCACGTGATGAATCAGAACTCCAGCGACGCGCGCAAAAGCGCACAGAGGATGGAGCGTGCATTACGGCCGAGGTAAACCTGCGAAGGCAGGTCCTCAGTCGTTAGACAATAGAAGGTGGAGCGTGGGCGAGAATGCTCCGCTGCAGGACCGATTCGGTAAACCAATTTTTGCCCGGCGGCCCCGTGTTGTGATACGGAGTCGCTAGGACTAGGCGCGCGATCTCAAGAAGCGCGGATTCAGTTGCGAGCAGATGAATATTTGAAACCTGGAATGTAGTATCTCGCGCAAAGCTCTTCGGGGTTGTCGCCAACGTAGCCCGCAGCACTTTGCAGCAGGTCACATCATTCGATTTTTTCTCTGGTGCCTTCGAGTGAAAAGGACAAGCTGCTTGGGACTTGGTTTCGACTAGCGCCAGAGCCACTGCGCCCAGCGCGCAGTGGTTCGACACGGAAAACCAGGCGAAGAGCGCAAAGAGTCCGACTGCTGTTCGAATGGCTGTTGAACGCAACGTCACAACGCTAATGATTCTCCAGAATCTTTGGATGTTCAATTCTTTTATCACAATCTTGACTGGAAGGTCGACAACACGGCGCTACAGGTTGTGCCCGACTACCGGCTGCATGGCGGCATTTCAGTGCACTTTTAGCCACCTCGTTTCTGGGGAGCACAGGCCGCTGGCCTGTAGTGTTCGGCCGCTGGCCGAATGCCTGGCAGGAGAAACAGGTAAAGTGGCGAAAGCTGTTCGCGGCAAGCTGCCGTGAACTACAGGCCAGCGGCCTGTGCTCCCCGGAACTTACGACCAGGTGATCAAGCGCAGTTCGTGCGCTTGCATCATGTGTGGGTGCGTAGGCACGACGCGCACGCTAAAACCGTAGGTGCCGCTTTCGGAAGCGGGGACTGATCCGTGGTAACTATAATTGCCATTCCCATCTGCCTGGCTGCTTTGATTCAGCACTGTCGCCGTTGGATTGCGGATGTCGCTGTTATCTACTTCGCCGTGGTACGCTTCCACTCGCACATGTTTTGGATCGACTGCGCCGAGATGAACTCGCGCGCTGATTTCCAGCGATTCGCCGACCAAAATATTTTGTCGATCTTTATTCGCCACTTGCACGTCGGAAATCTGCACTTGCGGCCAATCCTTGCGCATTTGTGCCTTCCATTGGCTGAGTTGCGTTGCGGCACCGCAATTATCGCGAGAAAAATCCTCGTGCGATTTCGCTGCGGGAACATAAAGGCGCTCGGTATATTCCTGCACCATCCGTTGCGTATTGAAGACCGGTGTAACACTGCGAATTGATTCCCGCATCAATTGTAACCAGGCGAGGGGAAGTTTACCGTCCGGCTTTGCGTAATACAGCGGAATGATCTGGTTCTCGAGCAATTGATAAAGACTGTTTGCGTCTACTTCATTCTGAAATTCAACCGTGCCATTATCGATCTCCGCACCAATCGCCCAGCCGTTATTGCCGTTGTAACCTTCGCGCCACCAGCCATCGAGCACGCTGAGATTGATGCCACCGTTCGGCGCGGATTTCATTCCGCTCGTGCCGCTCGCTTCAAGCGGGCGAAGTGGATGGTTCAGCCAAAGATCGACCCCCTGCACGAGGCGGCGCGCGATGTAACTGTCGTAATCTTCCAGAAGGACAATACGGTTTTCGAAACCGGTTTCGCGGCTGAGTTTGTAAACTTCCTGGATGAGCGCCTTACCCGCGTCGTCGCGTGGATGCGCCTTGCCTGCGAAGATAAATTGTACGGGCCGTGTTTTATCGTTGACCAGCCGCTTGAGCCGTTCCTTGTCGCTGAACGGGAGGGTGCCGCGTTTGTAAGTCGCAAAGCGTCGGGCAAAGCCGATGGTCAAAATTTCCGGATCCAGAATGCGATTGGCTCTGCGAATAACTTCGGGCGATTCGCCCACGCGCTCGAGCCGCCGCCGCACCCGGTCGCGCACGAATTCAATGAGACGCAGTTTGAGTTTTTGATGAGTCTCCCAGAGTTGTGCGTCTGGAATATCGATGACACCGCGCCAAAAATCGGGCTCGGTGAGATGTTCCTCCCATACGCCAAGATGTTTGGCATAGAGCGCCGAAAACTCCGGTGCCATCCAAGTTTTCGTATGAACGCCGTTGGTGATGTTGGTGATCGGCACTTCATCCACCGGCACGCCAGCCCAGACATCTTTCCAGAGGGACCGGCTCACTTCGCCGTGCAATTTGCTTACGCCGTTAGCGTGCCGGCTGAGCCGCAACGCTAGGATGGTCATGCTGAAGGGATCGCTTGTATTGACGCGCGTTTGTCCAAATGAAAATAGCTCGTCAAACGGAATGTTTAGCTCACCGGCAAAAGCGCCGAAATATTTTCGCATCATCTCGCGCGGGAACGAATCGTTGCCAGCTGGCACCGGTGTATGGGTGGTGAAGACGTTAGCTGCCGCGACCACCTGGAGCGCGGAATAAAAATCGAGGTTCTTCTCAACAACGTTAAGGCGAATGCGTTCGAGCGCGAGAAATGCCGAGTGCCCTTCGTTCATGTGAAACACGTCAGGTTTGATCTGGAGAACCCTTAGCGCTTTGACGCCGCCAATTCCGAGGACGATTTCCTGGCGCATCCGCATTTCCAGGTCGCCGCCATAAAGCTCAGCGGTGATCAATCGGTCTTCAGCGCTGTTTTCTGGAGTATCAGTATCCAGAAGGTAAACGCTGATCCGGCCCACTTGCAGTTCCCAAAGCTTGGCAAAAACTTCGCGATCCAGAATCGGCACGGAGATGAGCAAGTTCGTGTCGCCGCGGCGAACTTCGCGAATCGGGAGATGATGGAAATTTTGATTGAGATTGATCGCCTCCTGAAAACCTTCCTTGTCGATCTGCTGCCTGAAATAACCGTGTCGATAAAGCAGCCCAATTGCGACAAAGTTTAAATCAAGATCGCTCGCCGATTTGCAATGATCGCTCGCAAGAATTCCGAGACCACCGGAATAATTTGGAATCGATTCGTGAAAACCAAATTCGGCAGAAAAATAGGCGATGGGACTTTTGATGGCGCTGGCGGCTCCTGTTTTTCCGTACGTATCTTTGCGCCCCAAATATTTTTCGAACGCTTCGAACACCTGCTTCAGTTCGCGGAGAAAAGTTTTGTCCTGTGAAAGTTCTTCCAGCCGCGCTTGTCGCGAAAGCTGAAGCATGCGGACGGGATTATGGTTTGTCCGGTTCCAAAGCTCGGGATCGAGCTGCCGGAACAGGCGGCGGGCAGAGGGCTCCCACGTCCACCAAAGATTAAAACTCATCTCACGCAGCGGCTCGAGGGCCACCGGCAAGGTCGGAGTCACGTTGTAAGTTTGAAAAGTCGGCATGCGAATCTAGCAGGGGAAACAGAGCGGGAGTTAATCAAGAAAACTTCAGCGGGCAAGTTTTCCTGGAATGGTGGTCTTGTTCAGCCCCGGCCGCGGTCGTCCACTGCAGCTAATGGTCGTGGCGCAAGGATAAGCCCAAGGAAAAAACCCGCGACCAATCCGCAAAGATGCGCTGCCATGCTGACTTGCGGCGTCGAAAGATCGAACGCTGTTTGAATCGCGACGATCATCAAGACATTTGCCAGACGCTGTTTCGCACGTGGGGCGTGACGATGTCTTAGCAAAAATCCGGCCCACGCGCCGACGATGCCCATGATGCATCCCGACGCACCGACCAGCTGACCCACGTGGACGAGACCCGCTACACTCAGCGCGACAACACCGGCGCTGGAGGCGAGGCCCGAAATCAAATAACATGCCGCAAATCGGATCCCGCCGATTGAGCGTTCCAACGGAGGGCCAAGAACGTAAAGCGCAAAAAGATTGAAAAGCAGATGCACGAAACCTCCGTGCAAGAAGAGCGCAGTGAAAAGACGCCAGTATTCGCCCTGCACGACAACCGCATAAGGCTCCAGCGCACCGATCCGATGCAGAACTTCAGGATCATTCGAATCGCCAAATGAAATTTCGAAAAGGAACGCGGCCGCGTTGAGGAAAATCAGGAGGAGAACAACAGGCGCGTGCCGGAAATAATGACGCCGAACCTGCTGTGTGACTTCGTGATCGATCGGCACTGAGCGGAAAGCGGGTTGGTTGTCTTGACGAGATTCCAAATGGCGAAATAAGCGAACCTGCTCGCGCAACTCGGCGCTTGGATGCACAATCTGGAGGGCCACGCCAAGTTTTCTGGCCGATTTGTAATCGCCACGCGCCGCAAAATCCGTCATTTTTCGTAACCCAATCGCCGGAAGAAACAGCAGAGCGAACCAGGCCCCGCCTCCGATGTATCCAGCCGCGCCGCGCGAAAACACCCACCCGATGCCGGTAATCGCGAGAACGACGAGGGCGGCGATACGCCAGCCACGATATGTTCCGCCCGGCCGCCACGCGCGCGCCAATACTAGCAGCGGCGAAACCACCGCCAGAAATAGAAAAATATGATTCAGGTCCACGGGTCGATCTTAATTGGACGTTGAGCGTCGGACGTTGGACGTTGGTTTCCTAAGCAGCAAACGCTCAACTCTCAACGTCCAATTAAGATTATGCGTATCACTGTCACCTACTATCTCGATGTAATTTCGTCCTGGTGTTTTTTCGCCGAACCGGCCTGGGCGGAATTAAAGAAGCGTTACGAAGGCAAAGCAGAATTTCTGTGGAAGATCGCGCTAATGGATAAGTCTGGTCTTCCTACATCGCAGGAGCAACACGAATGGTTTTACCGGCGCAGCGGAACGATCATGCGCTCGCCGTTCATGCTGAGAAGCGATTGGTGCGACCACAAGCAATCGGAATATCTCGCGCCAAATTGCGTGGCAGAAGCGGCCAAAGATTTGGGGATCAGGGACGACCGGGTACGTCTTGCGCTGGCCTACGCTGGTTTGCGCGAGGGAAAACATTTCGGCGACTGGGAAGTCGCCGCGGAGATTGGAGCGAAGGCTGGTAATGTCAACGCCGAGGAGTTGCTCAAACGCGCGCGTTCGACGGTGGTGGAAACCCGTGTCCGCGCAGACACAGCGGATTTTCATTTATTGCAAGTGACGCAGCGGCCCACCTTCGTGTTCGACAGCGAAATCGGAGATCGCGCGGTTTTTTCCGGGTTCGTCAGGCTGGAGCCGTTTGTCGCGACCATTGACTCGATGCTTG
>WNGF01006595.1_pt1 | contig 14581 bp, 12 predicted proteins | sample 5400641 | NCBI WGS metagenome assembly WNGF01 (sample SAMN13153371, study PRJNA577476) | soil metagenome | isolation source: 80 cm soil or saprolite under grassland replicate 2 | place: USA:California | collected 2016-06-15
TTAAGAGTCCGTGCTTTGTGCTCTGGTTGGTCGGGGGGTTCGGGAAGACCTTACACGCTTTCTTCACAATCTGGGAACGGTCGGAACGGTTCTGCCAAAGCGTGTGCGAACTTTCATTGCGCGTGCGCAAGCTCTCGGATGATGCCGTGCCAATGCCAACTCAAGTGTCCCGGACGCATCGCCAGGCAAGCAAGGTGCAGGAGCACCCGACCACAGCGGGTTTGAGCAAGTTTCATTTTCATGGCTTCCAGCGAGCAGGAATTCCGTCAGCATTTCACCGTCGTTCCCGTTTCAGGTTGCACCGTGACTTCTTTCATGCCGATGAGTCGGGAATCGGAAAGCGGCCTTACGTTGCGCCACAGACTCGAGACAATTTTTCTTTGTAAGGTTTTTCCGCCGGCTCCGAATTGTAAGTCGGCCAATCGCCGGCTCTTTCAGCGAGGCGATGGCCCGGAGCTGCAGGTGATAATGAAAACCGTCCAGCGGCGAACCGTCGCCACAACGAACTTTATTCTTCGCGCACAGGCCGCTAATCTTACACGCCGTGGACGACGATAATCTTTCCGCCGCAACCCGCAGACCGCCGGTTAAGGAAGAGAAACCGCCCGGTGAGGCGCGTCTTTCCCATCCAGAACGATGGGTCGAGGAGCATGGCGATTATCTTTTCAAGTATGCCCTGCTCCGCTTGCGCGACTCGACCAGGGCCCAGGACATGGTGCAGGAGACTTTTCTCGCCGCACTGAAAGGAGCAAGCAGTTTCGCCGGCAAATCCAGGGAAAAGAGCTGGCTGGTCGGCATCCTCAAGAACAAGATTTGCGACTACTACCGCAAAGCCAGCCGGGAGACTTCGTTCACGGACATGGAGTTTTATTCCCACGAAGAAAGCGACCGTTTCATCCCGGACGGCCTGTTCGAGGGCGGCTGGATTCACCAACTGGGGCCGATGGAATGGTCGTTCGACCCCGGAGCGAGCCTGGACAGTCAGGCCTTCTGGAAAACCTTCCACGACTGCTCGAGCAAGCTGCCCAAGAACATCAGTACCGTGTTTACGCTGAGGGAAATCGACGGCGCGAACAGCAAGGAGATTTGCTCGATGTTGAATATATCCGAGAACAACTTGTGGGTGATGTTGCACCGGGCGCGGATGGCGTTGCGGCGCTGTCTGGAAACAAACTGGTTTGGGAAGCAGTGAAAATCTTCCAGCCTGTTCAGAACTTCACGCGTTCGAGATAGCGCAGGCTTGGCCCGATTTGATCGATGGCATCGACGGATTCGTCTTCGATGAAGTAATGCTTCACGCCGGCGCGCCGGGCGGCCTTCAGCACTGCGGGCCAGTTCACCTGGCCCTGGCCGACGGCGACACTGTCCGCGTCCGGCGCGCCGCCGGTGAGGTTGCCGGTGGCGCCTTTCCTGAGATCCTTCACGTGCATCAACTCGAATCGGCCGCCATATTTCGCCAGCAGTTTCACCGGATCGGCGCCGCCGTGGACGGCCCAAAAGACGTCAAGTTCGAACGCCACAAATTCCGGTTTCGTCTCGAGCGCGATCAAATCAAACAGCGTGCCGTCCTTGAAGGGCTGAAACTCAAAGCCGTGCAGATGATATGCGAACCGCAATCCGTTCGCCTTCAATCTTTCGCCGGCATGGTTGAATACGGCAATGGCGTCGCGGGCGTTTTTCTCGTTGAAACGGCCTTTGTCGTGTGGAATCCAGCCGCACACAACATATTGGGCACCGAGCGCCCGGGCGCCGGCAATCACGCCATTGACATCGTCGCGAAGTTTCGCGTAATCGGCGAACATGCCGATCAGTTTGAGTCCGCCGGCGTCAAGCATTTTGACGAACTGCTCCGCCGGATATCCGTAAGAGCCGCCTTCAACTTCGACAAAACCAAAAGTGCGGACGTGCTCCAGTGTTAAGGGCACATTCTTGGCGAAGTGGTGCCGCAAGCTGTACAGTTGCAAGCCGAGCGGACCTTTGAAACTCGCGCCCGTGCCGGCGTGTTTGCGCGGGCCGGTGCCATTGTTCAGCCACACGTCAACGCGCGGCGCTTCCCACGTGTAGGGCTTGTTCAAAATGTCGAGGTCGCCGTCGCCGTCGAGATCAGCGAGCTTTCCCTCGTGGAAACCGTGGCCGACGGCGAGCACGGTCTTGCGAAAATTCCCTTTGCCGTCGCCGTAAAAAATCCACGCCTGGGCCTTTGGATTGTCCGAATCGGCGCGTTTCTCCGTCCACTTCGCCATTTCCGCGGCGAAGATGTCGAGGTGACCGTCGCCGTCCACGTCGCCAACGTCGAGCGTGTGGCCGTGAATCATGTCGCGGTCAAGCAGGTCGTGGCCTTTCCAATCGGCTTCATTCAGTGGATCGCCGACGCATTCATACCACCGCAACGGCCCGGAACCGTCTCCCGGCGCGATGACAATTTGGAGGAGCTTCGCCGATTCGATGAACTTTCCGGCGCCAATGCGCCCGCCAATGATGCCGACCTTGACCGGCTTGAATTTGCCGTCGCCGAGATATTTGAACCAATAGTTGCCCGCGAGCAAATCGACGACGCCATCGCCGTCAATGTCCGCCGCCGCCGCGCCTTCGGCGTATTTGAACCCGCCGCTTTGATCACCGCGCTCCCCGGCTTCGCCGGAAAACACCGGCGCGAACGGCCATGGCTCGGTGTGGCGCGGATTGGCGGGGATATCCGCGATGAAGAGCGACCTGGCGCCTTGATTCCAGAATACGAGCTGCGGTTTGCCGGTGTTCTTGAAATCGCCGAAGACCTGGTCGTGATGCTGCTTCTTGCCGCCCTTCTTGATCAAATGCCGTTTCCACGCGACATTCGGGTCGAAGTTCGGACAGGGATTCTCCCACCACCAGACTTCGTCGCTCTGCCAATCGCCGCCAAAGACGACATCGAGATCGCCGTCGCCATCGATGTCGTGAACCGCGCCGCCCGCTTCCACGGTGAGGAACTGCGGCTCGATCACATAACGGTCCCAACCCTTCGCCGCCCGCCGATACCACACCAGCGCCGGCGCCTTGAAGCGGAAACTGATGACGAAGTCCTGGATGCCATCCTTGTCGAGATCCACGGTTATATTCCCGGTCTGTTGGGTCGATTCACCGGGCCCGGGCAAAGCGCCGTTCTTGCTGGAGAGATCAGTCCACTTGATCTCGGCGGCCAGGGTAACTGGAACCAACGCCAACAAAACAAAAGCCCAACTCCACAATGCGATGGTTCCCGCCCTGCGGTCATGTGCCGGAACGGCTGTCGCTTCATTGGGTTTGCGATCGGTGAAATCGGCGAGCATGGCTGTATCAGTTTTCATAACCGTCGGGCCGTTGTAGTTGTGGACTCCTGACGTTGCCGGAATTCTCACGCGGCGCGAAGGCCCGGCCCCTTTTGCGTGACCACACGCATCGGCATCCGATCATCCGTTCGCGCGCTCCGGCCAGATCCAGGTGTATTTCTCCGGATCACCGGCAATTTCCTCGGCGGTCACGAAGTGGGCAAAAGCTTCGCGGCACGCTTTTTCGCAGGGCCTGACCCATTGCTTGTACGAAGGAGTGACGACAAATACGAATTGGTTGTCGCGGGTCTGCGCCATACCCCGCAGGGCGCTCCCGGGGAACTCCAACGATTCCGCTGCTGCTGACGGTTGAAGGATGCATTTTTCACCGCTCCACTCGATGTGAACACCGCCACACGCGTAAACGAAATCGGTTTTGTGCTCGCTGATATGCGAAAGGTAAAAGCCGTAGAACTCCCCGCTCCTGAGTTCCAGCACGCTCTCGATTTGCTGATCCCGGAGGCTGATGATCTCGAATCGGCGCTCATGGAAAACGCGTGGCAGGCTGAGCAGCACATCCTGAGTGGGGACGCCAAAGCGCGGCCCAAGCCGCCGGAATATCTCCAGGTTTGTCCGAAGCGGGTCGGTCTCGGCGAAAAGTCCAAGGATGGTGGCGTCGATTCGTGGTCCGACCGGCGCCACCGCTGCTTGGGAGGTTTGGGCCGAGGGAAGCTCCGTGGTTTGCCTGCCGGACTTCGCCGTTTCGGCGGTTCGCTCCCCTAAGGACTTTTGTGAGGGGGCGCGGTCGTCTTTCGAGGTTTGTTGCCTGGCCTCGGCTCGAGGTGCGGGAGCAAGTGTCCTGGGCGAAGCGAACGCCGGCATGGATGAGGTTTCGGCCGCCAAAACCCCGCCCCCTCTCCGAATTGCGGGATGGTTGAGAACCTGTTCCAGTTCCTGCGCGCTGGTCCGCAGGTAATGAATATCCGGAACGTCGGGGACTTTCTCTTCGCCTCCGTCAGGTCGCCGCCGTCGGACGAGCAGGTGCGGCGGCGCCAGCCGCAACTGAATTCCGGGCTTCAGGAGGTCGCTCTTCGCCGGGTCCTGGAGAATCTCCAGGTTGGACTGGGAAAGATGCTCCTTCACCTCGAACGGCACTCCGGCGCGAAGGGTGGTGAAGTGAATGTCAAAACCGGTCGGCGACGCCGGGTTCTCCCGGATCTCGATTGCCCGCGACGGTCTGCTGCTGGAGGTCGGCGCATAGCGGGCATTGAGGACTTCCTCCAATCGCCGGGCACCTTCTTCGCTCGATTCGAAACGGGTGTCGTCAACCTCGATAAAACGCTGCAAGGGATCGATGCGAAGGCGTTTCGGTTCGAGCATCAGCCCGGCGCGAATGAGGTTTGAGAGTCCGCGCAAACCGGTCTCGGTCTTTTCCTCGCCCCGGAAGGTTTGGATCATCAGGTGGCCAAAATGATCGAGCCGCACCTTGAAGCGCGCCCGGTCGCCGGGAGCGGCGACAGCGGCGGCGGCTACGGGCGGGGCCTGCGGGCGTTTATCGCCGAAAGCGGCTGGGTGATGCTTGTTGATTTCGTGCTCGAGCTTCGCCTCACCGTCTGGATCATCGAGGCGGATTTTTTCGCCGTTGATTTCCACCGTGCCGTCACGCAAAACGTGAAACGACTGCGGCTCTTCGATCAGCCCGCGCGGGACCCATTTGTAGCGATCGACATGCACCCATGGCTTGCCGGGCTCCAGCGTGACCAATTCGTCGCCGAGGCTCAGTGTGAACGCCAGCGGAGATCCTGCGGAACCGGCTTGCTTGCCCGCTTTGACCCTCCGTTCTCCGGCGCCCGGCGAAACGACGCCGATAACCAGGAGCGACGCAACCAGCCCCCAAAACGCGGATGAACTCAGGAAGACCAAAGATAGAATCAACCCGAAACCAAGTCCCAGCGATATGACCAGGATACTGTCTGACCGACATAAGCGGGATCGGTGCGACCTCGAAAGGCTTGCGTTCGTCGCGGGGCACGACGCCGTTTTTGGCGTACATTGGGACAATGAATTCGAAGCAGATGTGGAACGCGGCTGTGGTCGCAGACCCGGCCGCAGCGCGTTGGAACTTTCAAGAGTGCTGCGGCTGGTGCTTCGCACACAGCCGCGGTCCGGTTCATGGAAAGCCTCCTTTCGCTTTTGCGCACACTCTGGGCCCAGGCTGACCTCAACCCGCGGGCCACGGGAGTCTGGCCGACGACGCTTCGTCGGTCGATGGGCCACAAGGCCTCCGTCCAGTCGGTTGGCACTCTCGCTCACATTGCCAGGGCTTTTTTGCAACCTTGATTACTCCAGCCCCCGAGTCACGACAATTTCAAATTTCGTTGCTCCGAGAAGCCTTGACTATGCGCTTCATGCCGGTGACCGGAAGAGGACTACTCGGATTTTGCAAATTTCCATTAGTTCGGCGGAAAAAGACCGCCTTTCAATCTGCCGTGCTGCGTAGCGGGAGAACGAACTGCGGGCTTACTGTGCCGCTTGCGATACCACAGAAAAAACCTCGGTGCTCGTTCGGTAAACTACCCAGTTAAAATCGGCCCGCTGCGCGGGATCGACCGGAAAAGGAAGACCGGCGGCGTCGGGTCTGGCCAGGGGTTTGGTGGCCTTGTCGATCCAGCGATGACTTTCCGCGTGGCCATCGGCAAAAGTGAAATTCGCTGCGCCGTTGTGGTAGGAGGCCGGCAGATCGATCCATTCCGAATCATCCAATCGGTTGAGAAAGTAGCCGTCATTGATGCTGTCGGGGTGTTCATCCAAAAAAACAAAAATTTCGGTTGGCCGGTCGATATCGGTCATCCTTTTGAACTGTTTGTATTCCGGATTGAAAATGTTCGTGCCATAGCGCGAGTTGTCGCCGGCATCTCCGACCATCGCGTTCATGGAGCAGCTCCTGACCCGCGCGGTCCAACCGGCCTGCTTTTGAATCTCACTGAGGGCGCGGTCGGCCGGGCAATGGTAGATCCCCACGGCGTTGTTGGCGTAAGCGGAAAAAGCGCCTTTGGTCACAAACGTCCGGTTGGTATTGTCCGGGCTCAGCTCCCAGTCCAAGATGTTGTTCACCCAGTTGTAGTTGCGCTTTGGCGCAATGCCGCGGCTGGTGTCGCTGCCGCCAAGATTGTAGGGCAACCGATCACCGTTGTCGCCCGAATAAAGCACCCACGCCAGCGAAAGCTGCCTGACGTTAGCCAGGCAAGTGATCCCCTGCGCTTTGCCCTGGGCTTTCGCAAATGCCGTCGAGAGCAGTCCCGCCAGGATCACGATGATGGCCATCGTCACGAGCAGTTCAAGCAGAGTAAAACCCGCCGGGCGCGGCGTCTTCGCCTTCCGCAGCGAGACTGAACTTGAATTCACCATGTGGTGCTCGCGTTGATTCATCCAAACCCTGATCGCGAATCGAATTGACGACAAAGTCTAGGACCGAATGCCAGGACTGTCAAAGGCTGCCCGCTCCAGGGTGGTCCAAGGCGACGGTCAGGAGCGCGGACTGTGGTCGAAGACCCAGCCGCAGCGGATACGCCGGCGCCGGTGCCGGGGACCAATCCAACGCGCCCGCCCGTCGGGCCGGCTGCGGCTGGTGCTCCGCACACAGCCGCGCTCCCTTCAGCCATTCGACCGCCGCGTTGGATCGCACCTCCGCTCCAGAAAGGCATTTCAGTATTTAGCAAACAAACCGTGGCGCGGAAAGGAGCTGCGAAGAAGCATTGGTCCTCATTCCTCACCGCCAGGTTTAAACCGCTACGGCGGCGGCTTTGACCGCGTAGTGGCACGGGCGTCTCGCCCGTGAGAGCCTGCGCAACCACCACACGGGCGGGACGCCCGTGCCCGAGACAAGCTTTTGTTGCATATGCGACAAAGGCTTGTCTCGGCAGATTTGATTAGAAATGCAGCTTAGAGCGTCGCCCGCGGCGCAAGCCGTGAGGGCCAGGAAGAACGGGAGCGAGCTCTGCCAGGGGCGACAAACGTGCCCGGACTGAGCGATGTTTTCTGCCGGCGCGCCTGGAATTACTTTTTCGGCCCGACGACCGAGCATCGATAAACTTCGTCGGTGACCGCCAGAGTAATCTCGCCGGCCACCGCGGCGTCCGCGATTTCATCGTCGGAAAACAACTGCCGCGGCGTGTGGCCTGCATTGAACGCGATTTGAACCTCCACCCATAACGGATTGAAGCCGTCGCCCTGGATGGCGTCCAGCACGCTGATGAAAGGTTCACCACCCGGCAGACCGTCGTCGGACATGAAGATCAAGTTGATCGATCGATTGTGCGCCAGAGTCGCCTTTTCACCGCCGGCCGGCAGTTCCTTGAAATTGATCAGAAACAACTGGTGATCGTAGTAGGCGGGCATCACACCGGCCCGACCGTTGTCGCTCGCTGCGCGCATCGAACCGCTGGACAATCCCGCCAGCGCCAAACCCAATATCCCGACAAGCATTTTTATTTTCATAGGCAAAACAGCGCTTCAATTTCGGCGGACCATTCCGGGCCGGGCCGCCACCTCACGGCAGTGAGATGAACGACCGCGGGCGCAGGTTCCCGGCGAACCCGCAGTTTTCCCGCTCGCTCCGGGCGCGATTTGCCGCCACACTCGGTGGCAATTTCTTTCCTTCCGATCCTGGCGGGAACAAATGGCGCCGCGATGGCTCATAATGACAATGACAGTCGCATGACTGCCCAGCAGGAATTTGAGTCCCTTGTGACCCGGTATTACTCCACGCTGTATCAGTTCGCTTTCAGTCTGGCACGAAACGAAGACGACGCCGGCGACCTGACCCAGCAAACCTTTTACGCCTGGGCGCGCAAAGGCCATCAACTCCGCGATCGGTCCAAAGTCAAGACGTGGCTCTTTACGACTTTGTATCGCGAATTCCTGGAAAAGAAACGGCGCCAAACCCGCTTTCCCCACTATGAATTGGGCGGGGTGGATCAGGACCTGCCCAACGTCCCGCCGGCCGGCGTCAATGAATTGGATGCCAGCGCGGTGTTGCAATCGCTCTCGCAACTGGAGGAGACCTTTCAGGCGCCCCTGTCGCTGTTCTATCTCGAAGAGCATTCCTACAAGGAAATCGCCGACATCCTGGGCATTCCCCTCGGCACGGTGAAATCCCGCATCTCGCGCGGCATCGCGCAATTGCAGCAAATCCTGACGGACGGCAACCAGCCGGCCACCACGTCGAAAACAGACCCCCGTGGATAATCAACAGGCCAAAGAGATTCTGCTGCGCTATCGGCCGGGAACAACCGACGCCACCGACCCCGAGTTCGCCGCGGCGTTGGAACAGGCCAAACGGGATGTCGAACTGGGTCGCTGGTTCGAACGACACTGCGCCTTTCAAAGCGCGATTCGCGACCGGTTCAGACAACTGACGGCGCCCCCGGATCTGAAGGAAAAAATTCTGGCCGACTGCCGTCCCGCGGCAGTCGTCCTCTGGTGGCAACGCCCGGTTTTTCAAACATTGGCGGCGGCGGCCGCAATCGTGTTGCTGATCGGCCTGGCTTACATCTGGACCCAACCGGGCGAGGACAAAAGTTTCGCCGCGTTACGCAACCGCGTGGTCCGAAACGCGCAGCGGGGCTATGTCATGGACATAACGACCACCAATCTCGTCGAAATCCGCCGGTACCTGGCGACACGCGAAGCCCACGCCGACTACGTGCTGCCCGCTCCCCTGGAGAAACTCCCCGGCGACGGCGGCGCAGTTTTGCATTGGCATAACAAGAAGGTCTCCATGGTCTGCTTCGCTTTAGGCAATCGCAATGACCTTTTTCTGTTCGTGGTCGAACGGTCCGATGTGCCCGACGCACCCGCTGCCGATGAACCGGAGTTCACGCGGATTGGAAAGCTGACCGCCGCGAGCTGGAGCAAAGGCGACAAAGCCTATGTCCTTGCCGGGGCCGGCGACGAACAGTTTCTCCGCAAGTATCTGGTTCCCTGAGTTCAGAGTTCAAGGTTCACGCTTCACGCTTCACGCTTCACGCTTCACGTTAACGTTTTCAGGAGCATGCGCTCCCGCAGTTTTGCCAATGCCCTCGCGCGATGGCTTAACCTGTTTTTCACCTCCCCACCCAGCTCCCCGAACGATTCTTGATAACCGTCAGGAATGAAGAGCGGGTCGTAGCCAAATCCTCCCTGCCCTCGCGCCGCCAAACCGATGCGCCCCTCGCACACGCCTTCGAACAATTCCGTTTCCAGCTCCGCTTCGTCTGCGTAACAAACCGGCGAAGACCCTTTCTGCATCGGAGGCAAAACGGGCGTCAACGCCAGCACGCAGCGAAAGCGGGCCGTTCGTTTCTCCGGCGGAACGTCCTTCAACAAACGAAGCAGCCTGGCGTTATTCGCAACGTCCGATGTGTTGCCCGCCGCGGGCGCTGTCGAACGGTCTCCATCTTCATGCAGCGCGGCAAACCGGGCTGAATGAACCCCCGGCGCGCCCTGGAGCGCATCGACCTCCAGCCCGGAATCATCGGCCATGACGTACCGTTCCGCATGCCGCACTCCGCACTCCGCATTTTCAGCGCGGGCGAGCCAATGAGCCAGTTCAACGGACTTCTTCGTTGCGTTGCCGGCGAACGTGTCCGCGTCCTCAATCGTCTTCGGCGCATCCGGAAAATCGCTGAGCGTGAGATACTGAAAACGTTCACCGAGAATGGCGCGAATTTCCCGGACCTTATGGGCGTTCCGCGTCGCGATCACCAATCGTGTCATGCTCTGCCCAGTGTACGCGCGCGGCGCGGAAACACCCGAAAAATTCATCGTCGATTCAAAGAACGGACCGGGCGCGGACGATCCCCCACCTCCCTCCCGGGGGCGGTGGGGGGTGGGTTGCTTCGTGGAGAGACCCAAAGCCATTTTTGCCGCGCATTGGACCATGAACCCACTACGAACAGCCCGCTAAGAAACGCCGTAGCGGCAGGCATCTTGCCCGCCGTAGAGCCGGGCATCCTGCCCGGCGGATCAGGCTGGGAGTGCGGAATACGCCGCCGATATCGCGCGTTGGGTCCGGGCGGCAAGATGCCGCCCTCTACGGCAGCCAGGATGGCTGCGGCTACGACGGGAGCCGTTCAGTAAACAGGTGCGAGATTGTCGCTGAATCCTTACGCGTAACGCCGACTTTTCGCTCAGGGATTCGGCAGACGCCCGACCCGGTAGAATCGAAGAAGATTCACATCGAAGACTTCTCCGAACTTTTCATTGCTGCTGGAAGCGGTGTTGGTGACAACGGCGTTCCAGTTGACGAAATTCGAGGAGTGTTCGATCACGTAGCGAAGTCCGGCATTGGCCGCGTACGTGAACTGAAACTCCCCATTGGTGATTGACGGCAACGAAAGCATGACATCCATCGGCGTAACCACCGAGATGTTCACCGGGGAGGATGTGGCCGACAGGCCGCCGTTATCGGTGGCGACCGCGGTCAGCGCGTAATTGCCCGCAGCGAGATTGCCGGCCACGACACTGAACGGGCTCGCCGCGGCGGATCCGACAGCAGTGCTATTGGCAAAAAACTGAACGTTGGTCACGTTTCCGTCCGTGTCGGAGGCGCTGGCCAGGAGGGTGACGTCCGCCGGGGCGGCAAAAACGGCCCCGCTCACGGGATTGGTGATCGTCACCGAGGGAGCGATGTTGGCCAGGGCCTGGACCGTCACCGAGCCGACCATGCCAAAACCGACGTGGGGGATGCAATGGTAACCAAACGTTCCAGCGCTGTTAAATGTATGTGAGCAGCTCGTCGCGACCGTGCCGTCGCCGCAGATCGGGTCGGCACCGTCTCCGGTGACGGTGTGGATTCCTCCGGCATTGGTCCAGACCACGGTGTCCCCGACATTGATGGTGAGGCTGCTCGGTCGAAACGTAAGGCTCGCTCCACCAAAGGCCACAAAGTTGGTTGCGGCCCGAGCATACGAAGTAGCAACGAGAAGCGCCGCAAACCAGGCGCTGCCATTAACAAAAGAAAATATTTTCATCGTTTTTAATATTCCTGCGATTTGCGGTCGTGAGCTTTGCCGCGCTGAAGCGGAAATCCCCAGCGCTTAGCCGTTACACGACGACACTGCACAGGCATGAGACGGTCGATGTTCAGTTTTTGTTCCTCACCGTATGCCGGGCGAAAATCGCGAATTGTCAAGGTAGTGCAATATTCAGCGAAGCCAGAACCGCATGCGCCCTGTAGTTATTTACCCCGGCGGAGACGGGTTCGCTATAGCGGAAAAAACCATACTGCAGCGTGCCGGTCATGTTCTTCAAGAGCCGCCGCGTGACGCCCGCCGTCACGCCATGACGATCGTAAACCAGTCCCAGGGGAAGTCCGCCGCTTTCGTTGTGCTGCCGATAATCGGCTCGTGAATAGGTGTAGATCGCCCGGAAATCGGTCGATCGACTCACCGCAAAGTTGGCGCTGGCGAGAACGGTATAAATATCGCCCTTATTCGGCACCACCGCAGGTTGGCCGGCAGGCAGTTCATTATCGCCCGATACCAGACGCGATTGGCTGTAGGAAAACGTCGTAGAAAGATAAAGCCTGCGCCACGGCGTCAAGGTCACGTTAGCGCTGTAAACGTGCGCGTCATAGTTGCCCGCCAGAAGCGCGCCGCCCGGAGTATTCAGCAGCGGAGTAGGATCGGTGTCGGTGCGATAATCGGTGGAGACGAGTTGGTATTTCAGTGTCGTCTTCAACCAGGCCATCAGGCGCAGGACTACTTTCGCCTCGATTTGATCGGTTGTAATTTCGCGCGAACGGATAAACGCGGGATATCCGTTGCTCATCGGTGATGGCAGGTCGATCTCGTGATGATAATCGGTTTGCTTGACGCGATGCTCGTAACTTGGCTCGAATGATACGCGCGCCCACGGCGAAAAAGTGAATCCAGCGCGGTAATCGTGCAAGTCACCGGTGGCTTCGGTGTCGCGGATGAAATCAAAACTCCCGGTGTTCGTGGAGCCATTCAGCGTCAGAAACTGTTGTTCGTAGTAGTCGATCCGTTCCTGCTGAAAATGCGCCTCGGCATACAGTACCGTGAAAGGGATTCTGGTGTAGCGCAACGCAACGTTTTCGTCGAGGGCGGTCCTGTCCCGGTCCGAACCTGGTTCGCCGGAGCCGGACACGATCTCCCCCGCTGAAGTCACAACGTTGGTCGCGAAGAGATCGACCGAACCTTCGTTGTGCGTCCATTCACTTTGAATTCCGCTCGACAGGGTGAACCCCTCCCAAGGACCCAGCAGCGCATTGGCGCTGACGGCATGCGACTGTTGATTTAGCGAAATGCGCTCGCTTGAATCGCCCAGACTCGGAGGATACGCCGAGGACGATGAGCTGAACGCCTGGCTGAACGCCCCGTCGCCTTCCAGGTGGGTGTAAAGGTAGCCGCCGGACAACAGGAACCAATCGCGCAACTGCTTCTCGGCGCGGAACCCATTCGCCGCCTGGAAATGTCGGTAGTTCTCATTGTGCTCTCCGATCCTGTCGGGCGGAATCACCAGATCGCTGAAATCGCCCCGGTTCACGCGCGTTGTGGATAGTTCGTAGAACTCGGCGCGGAAATTGTCCTCCAGCGCGTAACCGCCGATTTCGTGCGCGAGGTCGAGTTTGAGGATGTGTGCGTGTTCACCGATGGTTTTGTAACCGGGAAAAAGCGCCTTGCCGAAGAATGCGGTCGGATCGCTGGAATATTGCCCCCATTGCAACGTGGATTCATTGCCGTTCCTGAAGTGATATTCATAACCGGCCACAAGCTTCGGCCAGTCCGGCAGGGTTAGAGCCGCATCGAACCACGCCTTGCCAATCTCCAGGTATAATTCCCGGTCCAGACTGGGCGGCGGCTGGTTGGACAACGCATAGAAGCCGCTCGTATCGTTGAAATATTTTCGATAGGTTTCGTAACCACCGCGGACGAATCCCACATCCGGCTCGATCAGAGTCAAGGCCACGCGATAATCGTTCTGATCGAACAATGCCCGCCCGTCCACCCACAGGTCCGCTTCCTTACCGATCGGCTGGCGCATCTCGAAATGCTCGTAGCCGGCGGTAAATCCCTCCTTCACTCCCCAGTCTTCACGGAACTTTTGTTTGTTGCCGCTCACGCCGATCCATTGCGCCATGGGTGTGATGCTGAACTGGGTTTCGCGGGCCGTTGTTTCAGCCCCGGGCGGCCATTTCGCGCCCTGATCGATCCAGGCGCGCAACACGCTGATCTGCCCGGCCGTGAGGGGGTCGCCCTTTCCTGCCGGCGGCATTTCCATGTCCTCGACCATCCGCGCAACATAGTAAATCAATTTGCTCTGCGCGCTCTGGCCCGGAACGATGTCATCCTTGTTGTTCTCGCCGCCTTTGAGGGCCGACTCGCGATTGTCGAGGCGGAAGCGGCTTTTAGGCCGTTCCGGTCCATGGCAGCGGAAACACGACTTCTCGAAAATCGGCTTGACGTCCCGGTCGAACTCGACCCGTTCCTCGGACGGCGGGGGCAAGCGACTGGCGTCGAGCTCAGCGGCAATCATCTCAACGCAGACGATGAAAGGCAGAAGGCGGCCAAGAACCAGCTCGGCCCGCCGGCGCGGCTCAATGCTCAATTTTACTTTGCCAAATTCCACAGCCAACCCTCGTTCAAAATCGCAGCTTCGAACTCACATTCGATCCGTGCACGGCCGTGTGGCACCCGGCGCTGTAACAGGCGCCGAACTGCAGGTAAATGCCGTGGTCCTGCTTGCCGATGGCGATCTGCGTACCAGCCGATTGAGTCGATTGAATTTCCGAGTGGCATTTGAGGCAGAGATTGACGTCCCGGTCCACGAGCAATTTGGCGTTGATCGACCCGTGCGGACTGTGGCAGACAGTGCATCCTTCGCGCATCGCGAGGTGTTCAAACACAAACGGCCGCGCCTGCTCCCGATGGCATTGCGCGCAATTCTCATTGAGACGCGCCATCGCCAGGCCCCCGCGCGGCTTCATGATGTCGCTCCCGTGCGGATCGTGGCATTGCACGCAATTCATCCGCTTTTCAAGACCGCCACCCACGCGCACGTGCTCGCTGCCCGCCCCGTGGCACGACTCGCAGCCGGCCATCGCCGCCCATTTCACGTCGTCTTTGTAAAAGCGGGCGTGCGGACTGGCGGGGAAAATGCGGGTGATGTTGGTATGGCAATCGGCGCAGACTTTGTTGCCGACGTAATGCGCACCCTCGATCTGCGGCGGGTCCACCACGGCCCGGTCCAGCGTGGAACAGGAACTGATCAACGCGACACTCGCGCCAATCAAC
>WNGF01009077.1_pt1 | contig 14581 bp, 21 predicted proteins | sample 5400641 | NCBI WGS metagenome assembly WNGF01 (sample SAMN13153371, study PRJNA577476) | soil metagenome | isolation source: 80 cm soil or saprolite under grassland replicate 2 | place: USA:California | collected 2016-06-15
TACACGTGGGACATACCCCCATGCCCGAGGATCGCTTCCAGGCGGTAGCGACCCGCCAGGAGACGCTCGGTGGCGACGACGGATGAGCTTGTCATTTGGGGCACAGGGAGCCACGGCACCCTGCACAGCCACGCTTGTCTGGCTGTGCAGGGTCCGTTGGTCCGATTGGCCTGCGGTACGTCGTTACTGGGCCTCGCCCGACTGGGCCATCGAGTCTTCGGTGAGCAAGTCCTCGAAGAGAGCTCGGTAGTGGACCATCGCTTGGCGAAGATCCTCCGTGCTGGCCCGGCCATGACTGTCCGCCAGGGAGATGGCGTGCGCCGCCCGGTAGTTCTCGACCACCTTCGGATGGTCCACAGAAACGTCGGCCGCCCGCTGCTCGAAGTTCTCCATCGGGTAGCCCTGATCCTGCATCACGCTCAGTACCAACCCGTCGGCCTCGTGGATCGAGCCGCTTGGCGAATCGACGAAACGGCTTTGCGTGGCGGCCCAAGCCTGCACGTAGCGCTGATGCGCCGCCGGTGTGAGTGGCCGAATCACAAGCTGCTCACGCCTCCTTCGCCGTGCCTCCAGCTCGGACTCGGCCCGACGCCGTTTCCCGGTCTCTCGGACGGCTCGATCGTATTCCGGTCCGAACTGCCCACGGAGCGCTTCAGTACGCTGCCGTCTCCAAATGGTCCAAATCATGAGCCCAAAGACCATGAGGATGCCGACAGCAACAGCAATCCAGCCCCACCATGGCATATCCATCACTCCCTTCGGCTTGTCTGTTCTGCGAGTGTCCTCCAGCTCAGCCATACCCGATCATGAGCGTTGGGAAACGACACTCCGTCGAGCACTCCGATGAGGTTGAGGTAATCGCTCTGCGGGTAGAACCGGCCCATCCGATATCAGGAGGAGGAGGAGGAGATCCATGATCGAAGCAATCGTGCCGCTAGGAGCCGTGGTCCACGGCGTGGCCATTCCCCTTTTGTGGATTATCGGAATCGTGCTCATCGTCGCCGGAGTGGTGGCCCTGATTCGCGGGAGTTTGCTGGCCGGGATCATCCTCATCATCGTGGGGATCTTCCTGGGCGGGCTCAACGTGTTCTGATCGGCGGTTAGCCACAACACGGAGGGCGAGCAATGCCATATCATCCGCCAGGGGGCCGCCCGCGAACTCCAACACACTTCGTTCGACTGAAGCAACGATTCCGCTGGCCCCCCTGCTGGCACAAGCTCGAAGCTCTTTCTCCAACCGCGGGATTCCGAACGCCTCGTCCCCTGCCTTCGCTTCCGTTACTCCGTCCGTGTACATAAGAAGCACTTCGCCCCGTCTCAAATCGACTCGCTGGTCGGTCAGCTGCACGTCGGGAAAGATGCCAAGCAGGGTCCCCGGCTGACCGACTGCCCGGATCGTGGAGTGCATTCCAACCAAGAGCGGGAGGGGATGGCCACCTGAACAGATCGTCACCCGTGCTCCCCTTGCGTTCGGACGAACCCGTGCATAGCAGACGGTGCAGAATCGTTGGTCGGTACGGGCCTCCATGATGGCGTCATTCAGCCCGGCCAGGACTCGACTGGGCCTTCGTTCCGTTCTGGTGATTGCGCGGAGAGCATGACGAGCCATACCCGTCACGGTCGCTGCCTCGGGCCCCTTCCCGCACACGTCGCCGATAACGGCCGCCCATGAGCCCCCGCGCGTCTTGTACACGTCGTAGAAATCGCCGCCTACCTCTGTGCCCTCCCCGGCCGCCAGGTACCGAGCGGCCACCTCAATCCCCCCAATGGCGGGGAGAGAGGGTGAGAGCAGGCTCGCCTGGAGCGTATGAGCGATATGGCGCTGGTCCTCGAAGAGGCGGGCGTTGTCGATCGCCAGAGCGGCTCGGCGGGCCAGATCCTCGACGAGTTCGACATCCGCCGGGCCGTAGCGATCGGCCGCCTCGGTTGTGATCAGCGTCAGACAACCAAGGACCCTTCCGCGGGCCGCGAGTGGCGCGCAGACGTAGGATCGGAAGGCCAACCCCTGGACCATCCTGAGCTCTTCCTCATTCTTGGCCATCTGGCGCAGAAATCCCTCTGACATCTCGGATCGGAGTTCCGATCGGCCGGTTCGGATGACCCGGGCGGCCGGCGTTTGTCCGTGGGGGTCTGGAGGGTATCGATCCACCCATTCGTCCAGGCGGCGCTGCTGTGCACGACCCGAGCGCGCGTCCGCGATTCGACGGATCGACCCCGAATCTTCGATCAGGTCGACGAAGCAGATGTCTGCCAGGAAGCCGACGGCAAGACCTGCCAGGTTCTTCAGCGCGGCTTCGAGGTCCAGGGTCCCGGAGAGGGCTGCCCCGGCCTCAGCCAGGAAGGACAGTCGGGCCTGAGCCGCGCGGGCTTCGGCCAGCGCTGTTTCCTCTCGGGACAGCAACTCTGCCAGCGCCTCCTCCGTGCGATGATCCTCGGGCCCATCGCGGGAAGGTTGCTCCGGAGCCGCAACGGGCTTCCCTTCCCTGGCTCGAGTCAGCAGCTCAAGCTGGGTGCGCTTGAGGGCCGTGATGTCCCTGAGCATAACTACGGCGAACTGAGGTCTCTGTTGGTCGTCCCTGATGGCATGCGCCGTTACGACCATCCACGCCTCCCGATCGGAGACGGGGTCCCTCACCCGAAGAACTTTCTCCTGGGGCCCCCCGCCTCGCAGCGCCTCAGAGCCAAGGAGTTCCGATCGATCCACCCTTACTCCGGACTCATCGGTGATCTCGAGCCCCATGAGGATTTCGCTGGCGTGAGCCCCGACGAGGGCTGTTGCCGATGGATAGAAGTGCAGCTGGGCTGCGGCCTCGTTCGCGTAGACACATTCACCCGTCGGGTCCTGGATGAGGATGCCCATGGGCAAGTCTTGTGTGACGAAGCGGAGGATCGCTTCGGGTCCTAGGGACTTGGGCCTAACCGATTCGCCCACCAGACGAGTATCCGCATTCCCTCCGGGGGGGACAGTCCGGGCCGCGGGAACTTGTGTGACGGATAGTCTCAACCATAGATGCGGAAGCGCCGCGTGTGTCCGTCCGGTTGGCTATGGGATGGAAATCACGCCTCGAGAGAGCTCGATGGCTCCCTTGGCGGCCAGGACGGAGAGCGTCCGGCTCACGGTCTCCCTCGACAGGTGAAGGATTCCAGCGAGTTGCGCCTGCGTGATCTTGACGCGGATGACGCCGCTGCCTCGTCGGTGTGCCGAAGCGATCTCCTCGAGCAGCATCTGGATAGCCAACTCAGGCGGGGCCTGGGCAAGGATGGCGGCGCGCCTGAGCGTCTGGATCAGGCACGTCCCCGCGCAACGAACGAGTCCGAGGGCAACCTCCGGTCGGCTCTTGGCAAGGGCCTCGAAACGAGTAAGAGGGATAACCAGAAGTCGGACGGGCTCGAGGGCCCGGGCGCCGAACAGATATCGCTGTCCTTCCAGGATCGACTCATCGCCGAAGGTGCAGCCTAGACCGGCCACCTCCACCGTTCGGTACATCCTCCTGCCAGGCGGCCGGACGCGTAACTCGACTGCTCCCTCCAGAACGAGGAACAACGCCTCAGCTCGGTCTCGCTGACGAAAGACCGCCGCTCCGAGCCTTCGGGTGCTCAACCGTAAGCTGCCCTCAAGCTCGCTGAGCTGCTCCTGTGTCAGATAACTGGAGAGCTGGGTCTGCCTGAGGAGTGGAAACGATGGCTCCCTCGCCGCCCGATCAGACCTCTCTGCCATGGTTGCTTTCCGAATCGCTGAGCGCGCCCACCGCCCTTTAGAGGTCGGGCGCAACCCTTACGCTCACGGGCCGTCGAGTGGCCCACGCCACTGCGGCCAGAGCAAGAGCTCCCGAGTGAACCCAAGGTCACGGTGATACATGCGCCTTGGGCACGTGGACGGCGCCCGCGCGGGGAGCGACTCGGCCGCTATCCGGTCGCCTGACCAAGCCGCTCGCGGGCCTTCTGCTGTCCCTCGGGAGGCAAGTCCTCCACCTGCTTACCGGGAGGCTGGCAGCACTCGCCGTCAACGTCGGCATGCTCCTTCCACGTCCGGCCGTCGCAGCACCACCCCTTGGTCGCATCCAGCTCTGCCTCTGCCATGATTGCTCCTCTCTGATAGGTCCTATGTACCACAGGAGCCGGCACTAAGCACGGGCGACCGCGGAGCACACCCGCAAGACGCCGCGTTATCGTCGCTCAATGGGGGATAAGGCACGACCAGTCGACGAGAGGGAGGAGTTGAGCCGCAGACTGGACGGACCCTCCACTCCACGAGAGAGCGCGGTCCTCGTTGACTTGGCCGATTCCCCTTTGGACTGAACCCGCCATTGAGGCTCTCGGCCGGGTGCAACAGCTAAACGCTCCTGGTGAAACGCTTCATCAACGCGTTCCGCAGAACGGTGCCCCCCAGTAGGGTCGAGGATGTACTGACCGGATCGCCGTCCTTTCACCCGTTTCACCCGTCTTTCGCGGGTACGCGGCCGTCTTCATTCAGCGCGTTCCGGAGCTTCGTACCCCAGCGGGGAGGGACGACTCTGCACCAGGCCCGACGATGTAGAGAGAGATTCCGGGCCACGATCCACCGTGTCTGATCGCTCACGGTTTGTCTCGCCACGCCCGGGGGAATCATCGGATGGAACGAACCGAAGGGAAGCAATCGAACGAAAGGAGTGATCGATGGTGGCGATCCTGTTGCTGGTGTTGGTTGCAATCCTCTTTGGGCTTGGTTTTGTGGTCAAAGCCCTCTTCTGGGTGGCAGCGATTCTCCTCGTGCTTTGGGCGCTCGGCTGGCTCATCCGGCCAGCCGGAGCTCGCTGGTACTACTGGTGAGGTTTTTGGTGAGGTTTTCTTCTCCATACTAGGCCTTGAACAAAGAAGGGACTCAGATGCCAGACAAGAGACCGAGCGTGAAGAACGAGAAGCAGTACGAGGCTCTCAGGAACAAGGGCATGTCGAAGGAACGTGCCGCACGGATCGCCAATTCCCCAGGCGCTTCCAAGCGAGGTGGCGAAAGGTCCGGATCCGGCTCCAGCCCAAAGCAAGGCGGGACGACCGCTCAGAAGAAAGCGGCCGGCAGGAAAGGCAGAAAGGCGGAAAGGCGGTAGCCCGGAAGGCATCCTAAGAGGGCTCGGCAGAGAGCTCGGGACGGCGGCGGTGATGGAATGGGCAGAACATCCACGCCGCCGGCCGTCCGGGCAGGCCTCGGTTTTCTTTTCGGATGCCAGCGCGTTGCGTGCATGCAGGATGAGGATGCACGTGGGGGCGCTACTCCCTACGAGCTTGCATCTGATGGATCGAGAGTATGGCCGCGCCGACTCATTCGGGAAGAGAGGACAAGTGATGGGCGAATTCGCCCCCCCGAGGCCACCATGAAGGTCGCCGTCTTGGACCTCGGGAGCAACTCCTTTCATATGGTCGTGGCCAGAGTCGGAGAGGGAGAGGGAATCGCTCGAATCGTGGACCAGCGGGAGGAGTTTTCAACTCGGGGGTGTTAAAGCGACCGCCCAGAGCCTGGCGGCGAAGGGAGCATCCACCGGGAAGATGAGACCACGGATACAGACCCGCTGCCGCATCGGCCACGCTCCGGCCAAGACAGATTTCTGCCAGTGGTTTGCGAAGCTCCCCCTTTGGATACCTCCTTGGAGTGAGCCTCTTACAGCAAACACTTCGGAAGTCCGACACGGTCCAGCAGCGCCACCGATGGTTAGCCTTTCCTTTCGCGGTGATCAAGAAGTTTGGTGACGACCAGGCAGGATATCTGGCGGCTCTGATCGCGTACTACGGTTTCTTCTCCGTGTTCCCCCTGCTTCTGGTATTCGTCACGGTGCTGGGACTCATCCTGGGGAGCGGGTCGCATCTGGCCACGACGATCCAGCAATCTGCCCTGTCCCAATTCCCCGTGATCGGGCAGCAGATCAAAGTCAACTCTCTTCACGGCAGCGGCCTTGCCCTCGCTATCGGTATCGTCGGCGCCTTGTGGGCCGGGATGGGAGTGACCCAGGCGGCTCAGAACGCCATGAACGAGATCTGGGACGTGAAGAAGAAGGATCGCCCCAACTTCCTTATCGGGCGGCTCCGCAGCCTGGCCATGCTCGGGGTGCTCGGGACCTTCACGCTGGTGGCCACGTTCCTGAGCGGCCTGGCGAACGTGGCGGGTACAGGGACAGTGATCCGCGTTCTCTTCGTGATCGGTTCACTGGTCGCCAACCTGGCCCTGTTCACCGTGGCCTTCCGGGTGCTGACCCAATTGCATCTGAAGTGGAGGGACGTCGTGCCCGGCGCGCTGTTCGGGGCGGTAATCTGGACGATCCTCCAGCTCGTCGGCACATACTACGTACAGCATCAAGTCGCGCACGCGAGGTCGACCTACGGTACGTTCGCCTTCGTGATCGGCCTGCTCATCTGGATCTATCTCGGCGCCCAGGTTACCATGTATGCAGCGGAGATCAATGTCGTGCGCAAGGCTCGACTGTGGCCCCGTGGCCTGGTCCAGCCGCCACTCACTCCGGGCGACATGGATGCGTACTCGCGCGCAGCGCAAGCAGAGCAACGCCGTCCCGAGCAGGAAGTGGAGGTTGCCTTCACCGACCATGAAGCCCAGGAGAAGTAGGAGGTGGCTCACTCGGAGGCTGCACCGTGACAGGGTCCATGGTCTGAGCCGTCGTCCCGAGGCGTGGTTTCGATCTTCCCCGGGCAGCGTGGCCCTTCCCTTTCGACGGACACGGTGGGGTCGTTGCTCCCTCCAGAAGGCAGGCTGCCATTGCATCCGTTCTGAGCCATAGCCGAATGGGGCCCCTGAATGGGGCCTCTGCAAGAACCCCGGAGCCTGATGCACCAATTCCTGAATCAGGTCACGTTTGTGCACTGGCCATATAGCCCTGGTGTCATGCGGCCATTCGTGCCGGCGCGGTTGGACCTGGATACATTTGAGGGGACGGCGTGGGTCGGGCTGGTGCCGTTCCTTCTTGAGGACCTACGCTTCCCGGAGCTCCCGTCAGTTCCGTGGCTTTCCCGGTTTCCTCAAACGAACCTGCGGACGTATGTGTGTGGCCCGGATGGAAAGCAAGGGATCTGGTTCTTCTCGTTGGAAACAGCCCGGCTCCTGGCCGTTCCGAGCGGCCGCCTACGATCTCTGTGTGGTGATTGGAGATCCCTACCCTGAAGAGGACTTGACCCCCACTCGACCACTTCCTGACAGACCGGTGGGTTCTGTATGCCTCTCACAGGAGGATTCTGGCCTCCTGCTCGATCGACCACGCCCCGTGGCCCCTTCGGCGAGCGGAGGGCGCAATCGTTCGCCAGACGCTCACCCGGGCGAAGGGGCTCGCGAGTGGGTCTCTCCGAAGGCGTCCAATTCCCGTCCCACTTCCGCGAGCCGTCCGGCCAGCTCCGGCAGCTTGTTCAGCTCGCCTCTGCGCACCGCGATCCTGAGGTCGCCGAGCGTCGAGGCAGCTTGGGTCAGCAACTCATCCAGCCGGCTTCGCAGCCGGTCGGAGAGGGGATCAGGCGGCTGGATCGAATCGAATTGCGACTGGACCGATGAAGCCTCGCCCTCGGCCTCCGACACAACGACCGAGAGGAAGGGAGCCAATGCCCGGCCCGCTCCTGCTTGCTCGGCTGCCAGGCGAGCAGTCTCCACGGCCGAGAGGGCTGCCTTCGCCGTTGCACCAGCCTTCCCTTCGTAAGCTCGAAGTGATCGAGCCGGGGCCACGCAGGCCACCAGGCCGATGCACATGAGCAGGAGCCCGTTGAGTGGTAGGGCCGTGATGAGCCGGGGCGCATTGGGCCCGCTGAATTGCGCCCATGTGGTCCCTGCCCCCACCATCCGGTCTCATTTCCTCCGTGTCGGTTGCCTCGTCCATGCGAGGTCCCCTTCGTCACCCCTGTCCGCCTTTTTGTTTACCCGGGTTGAAACGTGCACAGCCGTCTCCAACTGCGTTCGCTCTCGGGCCATCCCGCGGTGCATCTAAGGATTCCCTAGAACCCACGATCGCCGGGTCAGTGGGTTGAAAACCTTCCTATGCTCACTTGGGCCCAGGGAAGCCCGCCAGCTCCAGTGGTCATGTTGTGCTCGCCCGTGGGCTGTGCCATACCGGATCAGGGAGGGGCGAGATGCGACTGGTGACGGTGGGTATGGGAGCCCAGGACTCTCCGCGGTTCGGACCCGCCGGATTGCTCGTATCCCACCGCGGCGTGCGGGTGATGCTCGACGGCGGACCGGGCGCTGTGCCAACGGGCCGAGTGGGCGTGGCTGGTGACCGACGGGCGGGCGGAGCTCATCGGCCGGATCCGTCGTCTCGCCCGCGACCGGGGCTTGCAGGTCCGCGCTGCGGACTTCGATCTGGATCGCCTTCGGGTGCTTCGCCGCGCCGTCGTCCACACGAACCATCCCACGTTTGGCTATCTCATCGAGGCGTCCGACCTGCAGGTCAAAGCGGTGTGGGGTCCGGAGTTCTTGAAGTTTCCGCCGTGGGCGGCCGGGGCCGATCTGATGTTTGCGGAGGCCGCCGGATGGAACCGGCCCATCCGCTTCATCGGCGGCGTCGGAGGTCACCTCGACACACTGAGCGTCGCACGGGAGGCCCGCCGGTTTGGGGTTCGCCGCCTCGTCTTCGCCCATATCGGCCGGGCCACCATCCGGGCTATGGACCGGGGGGAGCGTTCGCCATTCGGCCAGTTCGCCGGGGATGGCCAAGCTTTCGCGCTGGGGAGTCGGAGACGAGTAATCGATCGCATCATCGGGGAAGAATCAGACCATGGGGAGAAAGCATGATTCCCTGGCGGAATACCGGAAGAAGCGCAGCCCGGAGCGGTCGCCCGAGCCCGGGGGGCCGCAGCGCACCACACGAACAACACGGCGGCCCAGGTTCGTCGTGCAGAAGCACGATGCCACCACGCTTCACTATGACTTCCGCCTCCAGGCGGGCGGCGTCCTGAAGTCCTGGGCCATCCCCAAGGGCCCCTCGCTGAAGCCGAAAGACAAGCGCCTGGCCATGCCCACGGAGGACCACCCGGTGGACTACGCCGACTTCGAGGGGGTGATCCCGGAGGGAGAGTACGGGGCCGGGCCGGTCATCGTGTGGGACCGAGGGACCTATCGGAACTTGAGCGGGAAAGATGGAAGAAAGATTACCGTGGAGCGGGCGATCGAGGCCGGGCACCTGAAGGTGTGGCTACAAGGAGAGAAGCTCGTCGGTGGGTTCGCTCTAACCCGGGCGGGTGGCGGCAAGAGAGCGCGGTGGTTTCTGGTGAAGATGAACGATGAGTGGTCCGATGGGCGCCGCAACCCCGTGAGCACCGAACAGCGCTCGGTCCAGTCGGGCAAGACAATCGAGCAGCTCGCCGAAGAGGCGCGGCCCCGGGGAGGATGAGTCTTCTGGATTCGCTTCCGAAGGAGCAGCGGCCCAGGCCGCTTCTAGACGAGATCCTGTCTCGGGAGGCCGACTGAGCTGGCAAGCGGCACGCCCCGGGCCAATCGAGCGCGAGAGAGTCCGCCGATCCGTATGAGAGGATTCCGAGCTGTGATCGATGCCCATACTCCACGAGGAGCCCATGCGCTTCGGCGGCTTCGCGGCGATACGGTGATTTGGCTGACGACCGTGAATGCTGACTTCCAGCCGCAGTCGACGCCGGTCTGGTTCATCTGGGAGGAGGAGGGTGGAACGATCCTGATATACAGCATCCCGACGGCGCCGAAAGTCAGCAATATCCGCTCGAACCCGAAAGTGTCCCTCCACTTCAACGACGTCCACGGCAGCGACGTGGTGGTGATCGAGGGGATCGCCGAACCAGTTCATGACGCCCCCTCCATCAGCGAGAGTCGCGACTACGTGGAGAAGTACCGTGGGCTCATCGCAGAGCTGGGAAGCGATCCGGAATCCTTCGCTGGTCTCTATGCGCAGGCCATCAGCATCCGGCCCACTCGGGTGCGAGCCCTGTGGCCAGTCGAGGCAGAGTAACGGCGAAACGCATCGAGCTGCCTCCCGGATCGCTCAGGAGCCAGAATCGGAGAGTTTCGCCGCCACCTTCTTCAAGTCGTGCACAAAGGCTGCCATCTCTCGATCCCGATCCTCGTCCGATTGAATCCGCAAGATTGCCGATGGATGGAGGGTCGCCGTGACCAGCGGAGCCAGGTCACTGTCCACGAACACGCCCCGATCCCTTGTCACTCGGAACTTCTTGCCCAACAACGCTCGACCAGCGGTCGCACCGAGGCACACGATCACCTCTGGCTTGACCACGCGAATCTCCGCGTCAAGCCACGGCCGGCACGCGGCGATCTCCTCGGCGGCCGCTTATGGATCCTGCGCTTCCCCCGGCGCACCCACTTGAAGTGCTTGACGACGTTGGTGACGTAAACCCTCCCGCGGTCAATGCCGGCAGCTGCCAGGGCCTCGTCCAACACGCGCCCGGCTGGCCCCACGAACGGTCGTCCGACGAGGTCCTCCCGATCGCCGGGCTGCTCGCCGATCAGCATGACATCGGCTGTTGCCGGTCCCTCTCCAAACACGGTCTGGGTGGCGTTCTGGAACAGCCCGCATGCCCGGCAACGCTGCGCCGCCCGCTGTAGCGAGGAGCCTGTTGGTCGGCGGGGAACCAGATCCGTCGCAGTACCGAAACCGCCCGCTTCGTTGGGCCGTTCGGTGGCGGCCATCTACAGAGAGGCCCGGCTCCGAAGGACAACGCGATGGCAGTCATGCTCGTCCCCGTCTCGACCGGCCAAGTGGCCGACGAATCTTGCCTACCCGCGCTACCTTGCATCGAAGCGGCCTTCTGGGAAAGATACGGACCCATCCGCCAGCACCATCGAGGCCCGCACCAGCTCGAGCGACAGGGTAGAACGCTGCACTCCACGCCGACACACAAGATCCGCAGGAGGTCTGCCGTGAGTGCGCTACGACTTCCTAAGAACCAGGATGGCCAGGTCGTCGCGGCGTCGGCCCTCCTGCTGTTCGGCTGCCCGGGCCAGGAAGTCCGCAAGCTGCGAAGCGGAGCTCTCGCGCCGGCCTGAGAGGATCTTCTTCGCTTGTTCCTCGGCGTCCCCGCCCGAGGCCTCCAGGCCATCGGTGTAGAAGACAATCGAGTCCCCTGGGGCCAAAGAGCGTTTCGCCTCGCTCAGCGTGATCTCGGGAAAGACCCCCAAGAGCGTGCCATAGGCGCCGACGAGTTCGACGGTACCGTCCGCTCGCAGCACGACCGGGCGGGGATGGCCTCCCGCGCTGAGGGTCACGGTCGCCTCATCCCGGGTGACCTCGATGCGAGCGCAGCACACCGTGCAAAACGTCTGGGTGTCGCGCTGCCCCAGCATGGCCCGGTTCAGTCCTGAGAGCAGATCGATCGGGTCCTCCTGGCTCAGGGCCAGTGCGCGAAGTGTGTACCGGGCCAAGCCGGTGACGCTCGCCGCCGGTGCACCCTTGCCGCAGACGTCCCCGATGCAGGCCATCCAGAGGTCGGGGTGGAGAGCGAAGACATCATAGAAGTCGCCCCCGACATCGCTCCCCTGCGCCGCCGAGATGTAGCGGGCGGCCGCCGAGACCAGGGTCATGGTTCCGAGGATGTGTCCACGAGCCACCAGCGGGAGGCACATGAACGAGCGAAACCCAAGCTCCCGGACGATCCGGAAGTGCTCCTCGCCGCGCGACGTCTCGCGGAGGAACTCCTCGGACATCTCCGACATGAATTCCGGCCCACCGGTCCGGATCACCCGTGCAACCGGGTGTGTCCCGTCCAGCTGCGGCGCATACTCCGTTCGCAGCCGGTCGGTCATCAGCTGCTTCTCCGGGTCTGCCGCAACGGCCGCCACCCGCTCGATGGTGTTGCCATCCACAAGGATATCGATCAGGCAGTAGTCCGCCAGGCTGCCCACCACCAGTCGGGCCAGCCGCTCGAAGGGGGCCGGGTACTCCATGGAGTGGGCCATCAGCTCGCTAACCTGCGACACGAGGGAAAGTCGGCCGATGGCCAGCTCAGCCTGGGCGCGGGCCGATTGGGCCCCCATCCGTGATCTCTCCAGATGGGCCAGGATCTCCGCCACGAGGAGCGCTATGGCGCCAAAGACCAGCAGCGCCACCACATCCTCCCACCGGTCTGGATTGAGAGAGTTCACCGGGGAGACGACGTAGTAGTCGAGCAGCAGCGCGGAGGCGATGACCGCGACCACACCGGCCACCAGACGGCCCAGGAGGGTTGCGGCGATGACGACCAGCAAGTAAAGCAAGGCAGAGAATCTATGGAGGACCGAAGTCATTTCAAGCGGGGTGACGAGCACGCTCCCACCAAGGGCCACGAGCAATCCCAGAGCGAGTCGTGACCACGACCGAGGCAGCAGAACGCGCTCGGCGCGCCTAGCGGTTCTGGTCAGCCCTGATCTCAGCGGGTACACGCCATCAGGAATCTATATCGACCAGAGATGGGGGACGTTCAGGCCGTCAGCAGGATCGAATCAGGCCGCTTCTCCCTGACCCGCCTTCACGCCTCGGGGTGAGCGCGAGCAGGCTGACGGGCATGCCGATGGGCCGACTTCGAGATGTTCACGATCAGGCGGATGCGATCGGCTCCGTTCTCATCGGTCTGCACCTCGCGGATTTCCAGCCCCTGTTGTTGCAACTCCTGCATCAGAGGCTTCAGGGCGTCCCCGTCTTCCGCCTCGAATGCCACCTTGCGCTTGGACGAGTACTTGTGCAGGAACCTGCGGAACGGTCGCATGCCCACCAGCACGATCATCGTGAAGCCGGCAAGCGCCGTCGCTTCGAGCAGCATCCCCACCCCCACGGCGGTCCCGATGGCACCGGTCACCCACAGGCTGGCCGCGGTGGTCAGGCCCCGAACCCCCGCCCCCGACTTGACGATGACCCCGGCCCCGATGAACCCGAGCCCCACGACGATCTGCGAGGCCACCCGCGTCACGTCGGCCCGCACCTCCTGCGTGGGACCGTGCTCCGCGATGGCCTGGAAGCCGAACGCCGACACGATGGCGAACAGCACCGCTCCCAAGCCCACCAGCATGTGGGTCCTGATGCCGGCGTGCTGGTCGGTCAGTTCTCGCTCGATCCCGACCGTGGCCGCCAGCGCCGCCGCCAGCAGCAATCTCAGGACGAAATCAAAGTGGGTCGGCATACGCCTTGGTTATTCCCTGAGCCTGAGCCGGCGACACATGCCGGCAGATCAAGCGGCTCCGCCGGGCTATCCCTGATCGATCTCGAACCAGACTCTCGTCTCATCTGGCCGCCGTTCGACCCCCCACCGGTTCGAGATCCGGCTCACCAACAGGAGGCCCCATCCGCCAATCAAGCTGGGCGTAGGCCGACGCGCATCGAATCCCACCCCACAATCAGCCACCTCCACCCGGACCCGCTCCCTCTTCACGTCGATCAAGAGGGAGAGGGAGTCCTGTGGGCTGAGTCTCCCGTGGCGGATCGAGTTCGTGACCAGCTCGCTGACCAGCAGCTTCAGGTCGTGAAACGCGGCGGGTGCGATTTCTCGCTGGAATCGGTCAAGGGCATGCCGGGCCTCCCGCACGGCGCGGGCGTCGATGGTGAGCGCGAGATCCAGCATGGTCATTGACCGTCACGGAACCTTTCCGTTTGCCACTAGGGATACCCGAAGTAGGCCCTTCTCACGCCCTCGCGGAGGGCTCAATCTGGGGGTCGCTGGCCGGGCCGGTTTGACCACGCCTCCAGCGGGGAATACCTGATCCGACAGGGCCCCCCGGCCGTTCTCTTGAGGAGAGGTGCACGGTGCCGAACTGCCCGGCCTGCGAGTCGTTCCATATCGTGGTCGTCGTTTCCCCTAGCCGGCGGGCATTCTGCGTGGAATGTGGAGCACGGTGGGTTCAAGAGGGAAGCGTGCAGCGTCATGTAGAGAGGCCCTTGGCCTCCTTGAACGAGCCACCTCCCCAGCACGAATCCCACCGACCTTCGGAGGTTGCCAGCAACGATCTCGACTCGGATGTCCGAGGCAGCAATCCCAAAGCGTCATAAGGTCCGGACCGGACAGAGAAGGGGAAGGCCTTGCGCGTCTACGTCCCCTCCCGCTCCTGCTCCTCGTCGAGATGCTCCTCATGGAGGCCCTCTCGTAGCTTTGCCAGCGTCTGCGCGAGCAGGCGGGAGACGTGCATCTGGGAGATGCCCAGCTCGGCGGCGATCTCCGTCTGCGTCATGTCGCGATAGAAACGGAGAAAGAGGACCATTCGCTCACGCCCGGGCAACCCGGCCAGCAGCGGACCGACGCTTGCCCACCCCTCAGAGAGCTCGAGGTTCTCGTCGATGGCCCCCAGCCGCTCGGCCAGTGCCAGGGTCTCCTCCCCGCCCGTCGAGTCCAGTGGCATCGTCGAGTAGGCCTGAAGGGCTTCTCTCGCTTCGATCACCTCTTCCTCGGAACACCCGGTCCGGTCCGCGACCTCCCGAACAGTGGGAGACCGTCCCAGCTTCTGCCACAGCTCACCGATCGCCGTGTTGACCCGCAGGCTCATCTCCTGGAGTCGGCGGGGAACACGGAGGGCCCAGCCCTTGTCCCGAAAATGCCGCTTCAGCTCACCAACGATCGTGGCGGTGGCGTATGTGGAGAATCGGACCTCTCGGGATGGCTCGAAACGATCGATTGC
>WNGF01010901.1_pt1 | contig 14577 bp, 9 predicted proteins | sample 5400641 | NCBI WGS metagenome assembly WNGF01 (sample SAMN13153371, study PRJNA577476) | soil metagenome | isolation source: 80 cm soil or saprolite under grassland replicate 2 | place: USA:California | collected 2016-06-15
GCTGTCGGGCGGCACGCTGCGGCGCGACCTCGTGCGCGAGGTGGTGGAGAGGGTCCTCGACCACGAGCGCGCGGCGGAGGCGGGAGAGGTGGAGCACGCCATCGGCGAGGCGCTGCGCGGCGGTCTCGCGGTGCTCGGGCCGGAGGACGTCGTGCTCGCCGTGAACGAGCGCCGCGTGCACCGGCTCATCCTGGAGGAGGACTTCGAGCGCTCCGGGTGGCGCTGCCGCAACTGCGGCGCGCTCGGCACGAATCACGTTGAGCTGTGCTCGTTCTGCCGGGGGCCGCTCGCGTTCGTCGAGGCGCTCGGCGAGGAGCTCGCCGGGCGCGTCCTCGCGGAGGACGGCGAGGTCGAGGTGGTGGCGCACACGAACCGCCTCCATTCGTACGCGGGCGTGGCGGCGCTCCTGCGCCAGGCGCACCCGAACGGGCTCAGCGGGACGCCGCAGCCCCGTTGAGCGGGGCCTCCGAGCATTGCCGACATGGTGCGTTCACCCTTCGACTTCGGGCCGCACCGAGGGTGATCGGTGGACGGAGGCGGCCCTACGCTCAGGGCGAACGGAAAGAGGGAACGCTGGTCATCGTAGGGCCCGATCCGTTTCTGCTGAGAGTCTGGTAGGGACGAATCCGCTCGTGGCGAGAGTCTGTGAGCGAATGTGGCTCCTCCCTCTGTGAGCGAATGTGGCTCCTCCCCAACGGAGGACCAACCTTCCGTTCGTGCTGAGCGTAGGCCTGCGCAGCAGGCCGAAGTCGAAGCACGAACGCGATCGGGGCCCTACCCCCGATCGACCGACAGCGGCCCCGGACCGTGGCTCGCGACGAAGAGCATCCCGCCGGCGATCCCCGCGTTCTTGAGGAGCTGCAGCATCTGCGCGTGGTCGCCGCGGAGCGCGGGGTGCCAGTGGAAGAGCAACGAGATGGCGGCGAGGTACACGACGAGCGAGAGCGCCGTGAGGCGCGCCTTGAGGCCGAGCGCGAGCAGGAGCGCGGTCGCGAGCTCGAAGATGGCGGCCCCGTAGGCGCCGGCGGTCGCGTACGGGAGCCCGTGCCCGGCGATGCTCGACGCGGCGCGGCCGGGGAGCGCGAACTTCTGGTACCCCGAGTAGAAGAAGATGAGCGAGAGGAGGACGCGGCCGAGCAGCGGCCCGATGCTCGCGAGCGACCCCATCTAGCGGCCCCCCGCGAGCGTCTCTCCGTCCGCCTGGAGCAGGGAGGGCCTCGAAGGCTGCCGGTGCGCGGCGTCGGCGCCCGCGGGCTCGAGCACCGCGATGAGCGAGAGCGGTGCGAACGGGAGCGAGGCGTCGATGAGGCGGAAGAGCGGCATCAGCGCGTTCAGCGCGACGACCTGGAGGAGCCCGAAGTCGCGGCGCTTCAGGAGCTTGCCGTTGAGCCACCACGCCGGCGTGCCCACGCGGTTGAAGCGAACGACCTCGCGCACCGAGTACCCCGCCTCCTCCGCCAGCCGTCGCAGCCCGCGCTCCGAGTAGCGCCGCTTGTGCCCGAGCACCTCGTCGAGCGTCCCGAAGAGCGCCTCGCCCTGCGGGACGAGCACGATGGCGCGGCCGCCCGGCGCGAGCACCGACCGGATGTTGGCGAGCGCCTCGCGGTCGCCCTCCACGTGCTCGATGACGTTGAGCGCGATGACGGTATCGAAGCCGCCCTCGACGCGCGGGAACGAGGCGAGGTCGGTCACGTCGCAGAACTGCGCGTCGAGGTAGGGCCGGTCCGACGTGAGCGTGCCGAGCGTGTGGAGGTAGAGCGGGTTGATGTCGCTCGCGACGTAGCGCGTGCGCGGGATGAGGCGGCGGGTCAGGTTGCCGGTGCCGCTGCCGATCTCGAGGATGCGCGTCCCGCAGAAGGGGCGGATGGTGTCGGCCATCCAGGCGTTGAAGCGCGGGGCACGCGCCAGCCGTCCCAGGATCTGGCTCCCGTGCTCGTCGCGCACGTAGACCTCGTCCGACAGCGAGAAGCGGATGATGGCGCCGAGCGCCTTCACGCCGTCGCGCCAGTTGATCTTCTTCCCCTCCTGGTAGGTCCGGCCGGCGTAGCTGATGGGGACCTCGAAGATGCGCGCCTCGCGCTTCGCGAGCTTGATGGTGAGCTCGGGCTCGAGGCGGAAGTCGTTCGAGACGATGGGGATGGACTTGAGGAGGTCCGTCCTCACCGCCTTGTAGCAGGTCTCCATGTCGGTGAGGTTGAGGTTGGTCGCGACGTTGGTGAGGAACGTGAGCAGCCGGTTCCCCAGCTCGTGCCGGAAGAGGAGCACGCGCCGCGCCGCGCCGCCCGCGAACCGCGAGCCGAAGACGGCGTCCGCGCCCTCCTCCTCGAACACGCGCACGATCTCGAGCAGGTCCTTCGGGTTGTACTCGAGGTCCGCGTCGTGGATGACGGAGAGCTCGCACTCCGCCCGCGCCAGCGCCGTCTGGATGGCCTTCCCCTTCCCGCCGTTCTTCTCGTGTCGGAGGAAGAGCCAGTCGATCTTCGAGGCGCGCCCCTCCCGCTCGCGCTGGAAGCGCTCCAGCACCTGGGGCGTGCCGTCGCGCGAGCAGTCGTCCACCACGACGACCTGGACGCGCGAGAGGATCGGGCTCTTCTCGAGCACGTCGAGCCGGGCGAGCGACGCCGCGACGAGGTGCTCCTCGTTGTAGACGGGGACAAGGACCGAGAGCGACGTCATGACGCGGTAGTCTACCCGCGACCCGCGCCCGAACGAAAACTCCCTCTCGCCGCGGACGCGGGGAGAGGGAGCGAGGTATGGAACGCGCCGGCCGACGAGGCCCGCCGCTCAGCGTGCGCGCTGCTTCACGCCCGCGACCGGGCCCCCTTCCGCCGGCGGGAGCACCGCGCCCCAGGTCGCGATGAAGTCGACACGGCGGTTGCGGCGCCGGCCGGCGGCGGTGACGTTCGTCGTGACCGGGCGATCCGGGCCGAAGCCGCTCGCGACGAGGCGCTGGGGCTCGATGCCCTTCTCGATGAGATAGCTCCGGACGGCGTTGGCGCGCCGCCGCGAGAGCTGGCGGTTCACCGCCGCGTCGCCGCGGCTATCCGTGTGGACCTCGATACGTACCGCGCTGATGTCGGGGTGAGCCTGGATCACTGCCGCGACGTCGTCGAGCAGAGTGAGGGACCGCTCGTCGACCGCGTTGCCCCTCTTGAAGGAGATCGCCTCGGCGAGCTCGATCCTGGGCCCCTTGAGCTCGGCCTTCTTCGGCGCAGGGCAGCCCTGGAACTCGGCGATGCCGGCCACGGTCGGGCAGCGATCGAGGTGATCCGGGATGCCGTCGCCGTCCGAGTCCACCGGCGCGCAGCCCTGCAGCTCCTTGACGCCGGCCACAAGCGGGCAGACGTCGAGGCCGTTCGGGATGCCGTCGGCGTCGTCGTCGTGGAACGGGCACTGCGCCGGCGTGTGCGCCTCGCCGGGCGAGCACGGATCGTGCGGCCGGATCGCGACCGCCGCGGGCGGCGGCGGGGGCGGTTCGGGCGGCTCGGGCGGCGGCGCCGGGGCGACGGCGGGCGCCGGCGCGGGCTGCACGGCGGCCACGTGCACGGGCCGCTCGGCGGTGTTCGCGCCCATGGCGAAGCCGATCATGCCGAGCCAGGTCGGCGTGCCGGCCAGGTGCCCGAGGCCGGGGCCGCCGAGCGCGAACAGCTCGTACCTGCCGAACGCGTAGCGCAGGCCGATGGTCTCGATGAGGTTCTTCCGGTCGTTGCTGAGATCGTAGATGGCGCGGGCGGCCACCTCGACGCGGAGCTTGCCGGTGCTCGCGAGCGCGAGGCCGGCGTGCAGCTCGTTGCCGAGCGGCTCCTCCGGGCTGATGGCGATCGTCTTCGTGCGGAAGAGCGCGCCGCCCTGGGCGGCGACGACGATGCCGCCGAAGCGGCGGCCGAGCTCGAGGCGCGTGGCGATGGCGGTGCTGTCCGACCCGGCGAGCGCGCTCGACGCGCCCCAGGGGGTGAGGACGTCGGCGGCGATGGCGAGGCTCAGCGGGATCGAGCCGTCCTCGTCGTCGTTCTCCCTGAGCAGGCCGTAGCGGAGGCCGAGCGTCGGCGTGCCGAGGCCAGCCGCCTGCGGCGAGGCGATCCCCACCTGCTGCAGGCCCTGGACGGTCTGGTAGCCGACGACCGGCAGCTTCACCGACAGCTCCAGGCGCTCCCAGATCGTGTACCCGACGCCCAGGTTCAGCGTGAAGCGGTCGTTCACGACGGCGGCGCGCGACGACGACACTGTCGGCAACCCGTTGCCGGTGAAGGCGCCGCTCGGCTGCAGGATGAGCGGCTGGCTCTCGTACTCGAAGGCGACGCCGAAGCGGTACTCGCCCGTGGGTGCGACCTCGCCGTCGCCGACGACGAGCGACCCGCGTGCCGCCGGATCGAGCGCGAGCCGCTGGAGATCGACGTGGGGCAGCGACGCAGCCTGCGCCTTCGCCGCCGCGATCCCCAGCGCGAGCCCGAGGGCGGTCAGCACGGCGAGACGAATCGTGGTCTTCACGTGTCGGTCCCCTGCGCCTGCCAGAGAATCGCGGGCTCCGCGGCCACGCTACCCGAAGAGGGGCAACGATACGACCCGCTTAGGGTGGGAAAGCACCGCGGGTGAAAGGGCGGAGTGTGCTCGTAGGCGCCGGTGTGCGCGGCGTGGCCGAAGGGCGAAGGTTCAGCCGTGCCGTGACACCGCAGGCCCCGCCCCGGCGCGCAGCTCTCGCTGGGCGAGCTCCATGTCGGAGTCCATCATGAGCCGCACGAGCTCCTTGAAGCTCGTCTTCGGCTTCCAGCCGAGCTGCTTCTCGGCCTTGGAGGCGTCGCCGAGGAGGAAGTCCACCTCGGTGGGGCGGTAATAGCGCGGGTCGATGTCCACGAACTTCTCGTAGTCGAGCCCAACCTGGCCGAAGGCGAGCTGGCACAGCTCGCGGACGCTGTGGCTCTCGCCCGTCGCGACCACGTAGTCGTCGCCCTTCGGCTGCTGGAGCATGAGCCACATCGCCTCGACGAAGTCCTTCGCGTAGCCCCAGTCGCGCTTCGCGTCGAGGTTGCCGAGGAAGAGCTTCTTCTGCAGCCCGAGCTTGATGCGGCTCGCCGCGCGCGTGATCTTGCGGGTGACGAACGTCTCGCCGCGGCGCGGGCTCTCGTGGTTGAAGAGGATGCCGTTCGCAATATGTAGGCCGTACGCCTCGCGGTAGTTCACGCCTATCCAGTAGGCGTACACCTTGGCGCAGCCGTAGGGGCTGCGCGGGTAGAACGACGTCTGCTCGTTCTGCGGGGGCGGCGAGGCGCCGAACATCTCGGACGACGACGCCTGGTAGATGCGCGTCTTCGTCATGTCGAGCTCCCGCACCGCCTCGAGCAGGCGAACGGCGCCGAGCCCCGTCACCTCGCCCGTGTACTCGGGCACGTCGAACGAGACGCGCACGTGGCTCTGCGCGCCGAGGTTGTAGATCTCGTCCGGCCGGATCTTCTTGAGGAGCAGGTTCAGCGACGAGCCGTCGTTGAGGTCGCCGTAGTGGAGGAAGAGCCTCGTCCCCGGCTCGTGCGGGTCCTGGTAGACGTGGTCGATGCGGCCCGTGTTGAACGACGACGAGCGCCGCACGACGCCGTGCACCTCGTACCCCTTCTCGAGGAGCAGCTCGGCGAGATAGCTGCCGTCCTGGCCGGTGATGCCGGTGATGAGCGCCTTCTTCACTTGATGTCCTCGCTTGCGTTCGTCCTTCGACTACGGGCTCGCTCCGCTCGCCCTACGCTCAGGACGAACGGAGGATTCGTCCAGGGCAGGCTTTCAACCCCGTTCGCCCTGAGCGTAGCGCGCTCGAGAGCCATGAGTCCCGCGCGGCGCGCGAAGTCGAAGGGCGAACGCACTGTATCCATCACGCGCGGTTCTTCTCGAACCACTCGATGGTCTCCCTGAGCCCCTCCTCGAACGGGGTCCGCGCCTTCCACCCGAGCTCGCGCAGCGCGCGCGAGGTGTCGAGCATGCGGCGTGGCTGCCCGTTCGGCTTCGACACGTCCCAGACGATCTCGCCCTCGAAGCGGGACAGCCGGGCGACCAGGGGCACGAGCTCGCGGATCTTCACCTCGAAGCCCGCGCCGAGGTTCACCGGCTGCGACTTCTCGTAGCGCTCCGCCGCCGTGACGATGGCCTCGGCCGCGTCGCGCGCGTGCAGGAACTCGCGAGAAGGCGACCCATCGCCCCAGACCACGATCTGACGGTCGCCGCGCTCGCGCGCCTCGACGCACTTTCGAATGAGCGCCGGGATGACATGCGAGGTCTCGAGGTCGAAGTTGTCCCGCGGGCCGTACAGGTTCACGGGGAAGAGCACGACGGAGTTGAACCCGTACTGCTGCCGGTACGACTCGCTCTGCACGAGCAGCATCTTCTTCGCGAGCCCATACGGTGCGTTCGTCTCCTCCGGGTAGCCGTTCCAGATCTCCTCTTCCTTGAAAGGCACCGGCGCGAACTTGGGGTAGGCGCAGATCGTGCCGAGCGCGACGAGCTTGTGGAGGCCCACCTGCCGCCCCACCTCGATGAGCTGCACGCCCATCATGAGGTTGTCGTAGAAGAACTTGCCCGGGTTGGCGCGGTTCGCGCCGATGCCGCCCACGCGCGCGGCCAGGTGGAGGACGAGCGTGGGGCGCGTGTCGGCGTAGAGCCGCCGCACCGCCGCCATGTCCACGAGGTCGTACTCGCGCGAGCGCGGGACGAAGACGTCGCGCGCCCCGCGTCGCCGCAGCTCGTCGAGGACGTAGCCGCCCAGGAACCCCGCGCCGCCGGTGACGACGACGCGCTCTTTCGACCAGTCGAACGCCATCAAGGACCCCGTGCGTACCGCGAGCCTCGAGGCGAAGCGATGCCCGCGCCCGCGGTTATGGCAGAGGTGTTGGGGGGAGGCAACGGGGACCCGTCGCTCGACGGCGCACCCACGCGTTGCTACGGTGCGCGCCTCCATGCTGCCGCTTCCCCTGCTTCTGGCCGCAGCGTTGGCGGCGGAGGCCGTCCCGCTGCCGGCTTCACCCTTGCTGCCGCCCGACCACTGGGCTGTGAAGGCGGCGGAGCGCCTGCACGAGGTGGGACTGAATCCAGCCTGGATGCCTGCACAGCGTGCTGCGCCAATCCTCGCCGTTGCCCGCGCCCTCGAGAGCGCCGTCGCGGATGCGGAGCGCGACGCGAGCCCGTACTTGCAGGTGGCGCGGAACTGGCTCGAGCGGTTTCATCATGAATGGCCCGGCGTGAGCACTCGCGACGGCGCACCAGACGGCCAGCGGCGATCGGGCTCGCTCGGCGTGTCGCCGTCGGTCGGCTTCGAGTCGGGCTCGACGTGGAATGCGACGCGACCGAGCGCGGCGCCCGGCACGGTCCTCCTCACGGCTCCCGGGTCCAACGGGTTCGTGTCCGGCACCGGCGCTGCGACGTGGGGCGACCACTTCGCAGCGGGCGCGACGTTGCACGCGACGCCGTGGATGCTCGAGGCACGCAGCCTCGAGGCGGTCGCCGCCGCCGGGTCCGTCCAGCTCTCGGTGGGGCGCTCGCCGGTCGGGTACGGACCGAACGAGATCGGGGGTATCGTCGCGAGCGGGTCGGCCGCGATCGATCGCGTGGAGCTCATGACGACGTCGCCCTTCCGCCTCCCGTGGTTTCTCGGGACGCTCGGTGACTTCACCTTCGACACCGTGATCGCGCGATTCCCGGAGGCGCGCCACCCGTACACGCCTTTGTTGTGGGAATTCCAACTTCAATGGCGGCCGCTCCCGCGCCTCACGCTCGCCGCGATTCGAGGCTTCATGTTCGGCGGCGCAATCTGGGACGGGATCCCGACAGGCCAGATCCCCCTCGCGCTCCTCGCATTCCGAAACTACTTGGGGAACAACGTCTATTCCGGGAGCATTCAGTACCGGCTCCCGACGGAGCCGCTGCTTCCGCTCACCGTCAAGCTCGATTGGGGCAGCGACGACGAGGCAGGGGCGGCCTGGAAGTGGCCCGGCCTCGTCGCGGGCGTCTCCGCGCCGATGCTGCCGGGTCTTCCGGCATCGCTCGGGGTCGAGTACGCCTATTTCGGCAAGGGAATCGGACCCCCTCACGATCCCTTCGGATGGTACGCACACTCTCAATACGTCGGAGGTTGGGCGACCGGCGAAACGCCTCTCGGCGATCCGCTGGGCGGAAATGGGCGCGCGCTTCGCCTCGTCGGGTCCGCGGACGCACTCGATGCTCGGCTCAGGCTCACCGGCGCGGCGTGGGTCGAGGACCGGTTCGCCGACAACCTCTACGCCCCCGCGGCCGCAGGCCGCAGCGTCGGCGGGCGGGCGGAGGTGGAGCTGCGCACGCGGTCTAGCTCGTTCGGCGTACGAGGCTCGTACGAGCGCGGCCGTGATGGGTGGAGCCGCGGCGACGTCGCTGCAACCATGACCACGTTCTTCTGAGCGCTCGTCGCGCCCAGGTCACCGCGTTGCGAGCTGCCGGCTCCCAGAGGTCCGTCCGGCCTCCCACGAGCAGGCGGCGCTTCCTTGAAAGAGCAGGGCAGTAGTGCATCCCGTCGGAGCATCTGCTTCGAGTGCTGCCGGCGCCTGTCCCCCGCTGCCACCGTTGCCGGCGAGCGCGGCCAAGTCGGAGTCGTGCTCGGCCTGCCACGGGATGTCGAGGCCGATCGGCCACGGCATTCCTGGTCGCTCAGGCGCGATGCTGGGACGCATGTTCGGATGAGCGCGGCCGCGGAGAGCGTCGAAGAGGAGCAGCGTTGCGCACGGGACGAGGCGCGTCAGCAGATCGGCCCGCACCTCGGCGGGGTAACCCCGCCCTGGGTTCGGTGGCGCGTGGAACAAGGATTCCTGGGTCGCCGAGAGCGCCATCCACGAGAGGCCCGCGATCCAGAGGCCCTTTCGCCCCCAGAAGTGCTCGCCGAACAGCGGGATCGCGACCGAAAAGCCGGTGTGCGCGGCCGCGTTCGTGAGCGCCCGGTCTTCGCCATCGAGGAAGTTGACGAATCGGCCGCCGCCGAAGACCGGCAACGAGGGCCGAAACTCCGTGGGGATCCCATTCGACGGATTAGGCCTCGCGGGCGCTGCAGACAGGAGCAGCCCTGCAACGACGAGGAGCTTCAAGGCCGCCGCCCTCCCCGCACCTCTCGCGCTGCACTCTTCGGTTGCCTGCCGCACCCTCGCGTTCACGATGCCCCCCGGTCGGCCCGCGTTCAGCGCACGGACACGGCGTACTCCACCCCGTCGGTCGAGGAGTCCGCGGCAGGCAGGTCCGCCTGCCCGGCTGCAGGCAAGATTTGCCCTAGATCAATGGCCGGCCACTCCATGGCCTCAGGACACGGTTTGGGGACGACGCAGTCACCGCCGGGAGCACGGGGGCTCGAGCGTGCGTCGTGGACCGGTTCGCCGAACCTCTAAACGAGGGTTCGCGATTCGCGTTCGCGAATCGCGCCCTCGTTTAGCCATGTCGAAAGGGGGCTGCGCCCCCTCCCCGCCGAGCAAAGCTCGTGCAGGCGCTCCTGCGCCTGTCTTTAAAACGCCGCCCCTCACCGCGGGCGGGTCCCGTGCGCTGCCGGAGGCGGCATTCGCCGCTTCTCCGGCAGCGCCCCGGCGCGCTCGCTTCGCTCGCGTGTTCGCGAATCATGCTCGCCCGCTTAGGCGCCTGCAGCCGCAGCCCGCTGCGTCGGCGGGCGATGCTTGCGCAACCCGCCACCGGCCCATAGACCGGTCTCTCCCTCTTGCCGCGCAGTGGGGAGACGAGGTGCACGGTGACGAAGGTGCGAAAGCCGCGCACGCCCGGTCTTCGGGACGTGCGCGGCTCGCCGGAGCGGTGCTTATGGATCGGCTCGCTTCGGGATCTCTATTCGGCGCACGTGCAGTAGGTGACGTGCGAGATGGCCTGCGTGCTCGGCGAGCTCAGCGTGTCGCCCACCTTCACGTTGAGGTAGAGGTTGTAGGCCTGCGCTCCGCCACCGCAGCCGCCGGTCCCGCTCTTGACGAGCGCGATGGCCGCGTTCTCCGTAGCAACCCACGACGTGGTGCTGGTCGTCGGCTCGTCCTTGCCGACGGGCAGGAGGCCGAAGGCGCCACATTCGGCGCCCGGGCTACCAAGCGGATTGGCAACGCAGAACGGCCCCGCGGTGAGGCCTTCCGGAGCGGTGCACACAGGCGTGCCGCAGCTGCTGTAGTCGCCCGAGTAGGCGTCCACACGTCGACGTTCCCATCGTCGGTGCACCCGATGTGCGAAAGATTGAGCATGGGCGCCGCCTGCGCCGCCTGCGCCACCTCCTCCGTCGTGCGCGTCTCCGCCCCGCACCCGGCGATCGCGACCGCCGCGACCAGGACCAACCATTTCGAGATGAGTCGCTTCATAGCTACCCCTGTTCCATTCGCTTCAATCGTTTCACCGCTCCGATGCCGCCCGGCACCAAAGCTGAGCTGCCCCCGCTCCCCACGAGCGGTGGCTTCCGATTCCCGTACGCCGAAGCACAGTCGTCTCCGGCGTGGGATGACGGCGGAACGTGTGCGATGATGGCGGCCGGAGAAGGAGACTGTAAGCCCGTGTCCGCGGGACAGCGGAAGTATCCGACGCGGAGGCTCGAAATGGAGACAGTCGTGAATTCAAGCTGTGGCGAGCGCGTCGCGGGCACGTCCCGTGAGCCGGTGACACTCAATTCCGCCTTGATAGAGGGCCAAGGACCTCGCTACGCACGTGCACCGCGAACGAGCTGTCTTCGTACTGCTCGACGCACCCGCCACGCCCAAACCAGATCCGATCCGGCTCCGCCTCGCTCACACCACCAGCATCGCACCGCTCGAGGTCGCGATCATCGACGCCGTTGGTAGCACCGCCGTCGCGCGCCGCGGCGGCGCAGTTCCTCGAGAACGAAGCTCCCGAGGAAGCCGGCGCCACCGGTCACGGACGACGCTCTCTCTCGGCCAATCGAAAGCCATGTTCACTCTGCGTCGTCCACGGCCGGTCCCTCATCTCGGACGATCCTCGGCGCGGGCGACGCGCCAGTTTTCTGGCGTGGGTCACCATCACTCACCCAAGGGTCCAGAGGCACCCGGGCCGAGCGTGCACCTAACCCATGCGCCCGCGCAGAGTTCGCGCGCCGAGCCGTGCAATCGCAAGCCCCACCTCGACTGTCAGTGCAGAAAACGGTAGAAAGCAGTCTCTCTTGCGCCCCAGCGGGGGCTCTGGCGCGGGGTCCCCGGCGCGTCGTGTTCAATCGAATTCTCATGGTTTGCACCGGCAACATCTGCCGGAGCCCGATGGCCGAGGCGCTCTTCGCGCAACGGCTTGAAGCGCTTGGCTTTTCTGCCGCAGTCGAGTCGGCAGGGCTCGCGGCGCTGATCGGACGCGGAGCCGACCCCATGGCTCAGACCCTCCTGGGTGAACGCGGCCTCAACCTTGCACAGCACCGCGCCCGCCAGCTCACCCCCGAGCTCATCCGCTCGTTCGAGCTGATCCTGGTCATGGAAGCTGCACAGCAGAGGGCCGTAGAAGGTGTTCTGGAGCGCGCGACCGTGAAGATCGCAGCGGTGATCGTGGGGGCGGGGCTTCTCTCCGGGTGCGCGATGGCGCCTGGGATGGGGATGGACGAGGGCGCGGCCGAAGCGCGAGGACGGTTCACGAAACAGGATCCGAGCTACAAGGTCGAGCCGATCACGGCCGGCCTCCTTGCCCGGCTCGCTGATCAACACGGCAAGGAGTCAGCACCGGCGCCCGATCCCCGGGGCAACACGCCGCCGCCTCCCTACACGATCGCGCCCTACGACGTGCTGCAGGTCACGGTGTGGGATCACCCCGAGCTCACCGCGCCCACCGGCCAGTTCCGCTCGCCCGAGGAGAACGGCAACCCGGTGAACGCCGACGGGACGGTGTACTACCCGCACGTCGGCGTGGTGCAGGTCGCCGGCAAGACGGTGGTGCGCATCGCGTCCTTTCGCGGCAAGCGGGTGCAGGTGACGGGGGAGGTCGTCGCGCCTTCGACGATGCCTCTCACCGACGTGCCGCTGCGGGTGCAGGACGCCATCGCGTTCGCGAAGGGATTCACCCCCGAGACTTCCGCCCAGGGCCCGGCCGGCGCCGACCCCGCGAACGTGACGCTCACGCGCGGCGGCAAGACCTACCACCTCGACCTGCTCGCGCTGTACGAGCGCGGCGATCTCTCGCAGAACTGGCTCCTCAAGGACGGCGACGTCATCAACGTCGGCGACCGCAACCGGAACCGCGTCTTCGTCATGGGCGAGGTGAGGCAGCAGCAGGCGAAGCTCATGGTGAAGCGCCGCATGACGCTCGCCGAGGCGATCGGCGACTCGGGCGGCTTCGACCCCATCGCGGCGAACGTGGGCAAGATCTACGTCATCCGCGGCGACTACGACGCGCCGAGCATCTATCGCCTGGATGCGAGCTCGGCCGACGCGCTCCTCCTCGCGACCCAGTTTCCGCTCCAGCCGAAGGACGTCGTGTACGTCTCGACCTACGAGCTGACGCGGTGGAACCGCGTCATCGGCCAGATCGTGCCGACGGTGCAGGCTCTCTACGACGCGGCCATCACGGTGGACGTCGCACGGCGGGTGAGATGAGACCAATGAAGGATCCGATCAGGGACACCGACGTGCCTCTCGAGGTCGTGGAGCAAGCTCCGCGCGAGCCGCGGTTGGCTCAGCGAGCGATCGGTGGCGCGATCGAGGAAGAAGGGCCCTCGCTCCGCAGCTATATCGAGACCGTCGTCGATGCCCGGTGGCTCATTTTCGTCACCACGTTTTCCCTCGCGATCCTCGGGGCCCTCTACTTCCTCATCGCGACCCCTGTCTATCAGTCGGACGCGCTCGTGCAGGTGGAGGAGAAGAAGAGCAGCCTTGCGGGGCTCGAGGATCTCTCGAGCATGTTCAGCAGTCAGTCGCAGGCCGACACGGAGATCGAGATCCTCAGGTCGAGGATGCTGGTCGGGTCGGTGGTGGACGAGCTCCGTCTCGATATCCTCGCCGAGCCGCGGTTCTTCCCTATTCTGGGCCGCGGTTTCGCCCGCTGGTACGTCTCCGAGACGCCAGCGAACCCCGTGCTGGGGCTCTCGAGCTTCGCCTGGGGCGGCGAGCGCATCCAGGTGGACCGGCTCGACGTCCCGAAGCGCTGGGAAGGAAAGCGCCTCGGCCTGGTGGCCCGCGGCGGCCGCCGGTACGACCTCATCGATCCGTCCGGCACGCTGATCGCGCAAGGCGAGATCGGGAAGCCGCTCGTAGCCGGTGACGTCGGCGTGTTCGTCTCGCAGCTGGTGGCGCGGGAGGGGACGCGCTTCCGTGTCACGAAGCTGCCGAGGATCAAGGTGATCGAGAAGCTCCAGAAGGAGCTCGCCATCGCGGAGAAGGGCAAGAAGACGGGCGTCATTCGAATCGCTTTCGAAGGAGCCGACCCTGGGCGCGTCTCGGCCATCATGGACGCCATGGCCCGGACGTACCTGCGGCAGAACGTCGAGCGGAAGAGCGCCGAGGCCGAGAAGACCCTCCAGTTCATCACAGCGCAGCTCCCGCAGCTCAAGGTCAACGTCAATACGGCCGAGGCCGCGCTCAACGCCTACCGGAAGCAGCGCGGCGGTGGCTTCGACCTCAGCGTCGAGACGAAGGCCGCGCTCGACCGCGGCGCCGAGATCGAGAAGCTGCTCACGGAGCTCGAGCTCCAGCGCTCCGAGCTGAAGGAGCGGTTCACGGAGAGCCACCCCGCCATGCGCGCTCTGGTGGGGAAGGCCCAGCAGCTCAAGCTGGAGCGGGACGCCCTCGACCGGCAGCTGAAGGGGCTGCCCGAGACCGAGATCCAGGCGGCTCGCCTCACCCGCGACGCGAAGGTCGCCACGGAGCTGTACGTCCTGCTCCTCAACAAGGCCCAGGAGCTCCAGGTCATGAAGTCCGGGACCATCGGCAACGTTCGGGTCCTCGACATGGCCGTTGTCCCCGAGGAGGCGGTGAGCCCGAAGCTCGGCACCACGGCGGTGCTCTCGCTCATCCTGGGCCTCTCGCTGGGCATCGCTCTCGCGTTCACACGCAAGGCTCTCGACCAGGGGGTCGAGGACCCCGACCTCATCGAGCGCGAGACAGGCCTGTCGGTCTACGCGACCGTGCCGCACAGCCCCGCGCAAGCCGAGCTGGCGCAGGCCCTCCGCAAACGTGGTGCGGATGTGCCGGTGCTCGCCGCCGCCCACCCGGACGACCTGGCGGTGGAGGCGATGCGGAGCCTGCGAACGAGCCTCCAGTTCGCGCTCGCGGAGTCAGGCGGCAACGTCATCGCCATCACGGGTCCGAGTCCGGGCATCGGCAAGTCGTTCGTGAGCGTGAACCTCGCGCACGTCCTGGCCGACGCGGGCAAGCGCGTCCTGCTCATCGACGCGGACATGCGCAAGGGGCGAATGCACAACTACTTCGGTGGAGGGAAGGCGCCCGGGCTCTCCGACGTCATCCGAGGCACCACCGCCGAGAAGGACGCCATCAGGAAGACGAAGGCCGAGAACCTCCAGTTCCTGGCGATGGGCGATCGCCCGTCGAACCCCTCCGAGCTGCTGTCGTCCGGGCGCTTCGAGCAGCTCGTATCGTGGGCGTCACGCGAGTACGACCTCGTTCT
>WNGF01006413.1_pt1 | contig 14576 bp, 8 predicted proteins | sample 5400641 | NCBI WGS metagenome assembly WNGF01 (sample SAMN13153371, study PRJNA577476) | soil metagenome | isolation source: 80 cm soil or saprolite under grassland replicate 2 | place: USA:California | collected 2016-06-15
TCAGTCGCCCGATGCCGTGTAGTTTTTTCCGTTACCTTCATAAGTCGGCCTGGGAAATGGCTTGTTGACCACACGCTGCGTTTTCGGGTCGAAGAGCTTCGATCTGCCTTCCCGGTACGCCTGCACCCCAAGGTTAATTGCGACCAGCGCTCGATAGCCGAGCTCAGCCGGCATGTTAGGCTGTTTCCTCGATCGCATGCATGAGAAGAAATTGTCCGTGTGTGGCGAGCGGGTGTCACGGAGTTGTCCGACCGGAGGCGCCTCGTAGATTTTCGGCTCAGGAGGCTGTCGCCTCTTGGTCTCTGTCTCCCGACTGAGGGATTCTGGCGCTACCTGAATCTGCCCGCGCTCAAAGATAATCGTGCCCTTATGGCCATAGATCGCGGTCCGGTGGTTCTGGTTCGCGGCCGCGTTGGCCATACTTCCGGACATGTCGATGTAGAAATTCGGATACTCAATCGTCGTCGCGTAAGTGTCGGGCACCTCGCGGTCCTTCTGCACGTAGATGCCGCCGCAGGCGCTCACGGCGATGGGAAATTCGGCTCCCATGGCATACACAATCGGGGCGATGCTGTGATAGAAGAGGTCGGTCGCAATCCCGCCCGAGTAATCCCAGTACTTCCGAAAGCGGAAGTACCTCTCGGCGCTGAATGGCCGGCTCGGGGCCGGGCCGAGCCAGCGCTTCCAGTCGATCGTCTGTGGCGTCCCTTCGGGTTCAATGCGATAGTTCCATTCACCCGCCGTAGAGTTGCGGGCCGAGGTAGCTTGAGCCCACAAGAGTTCTCCGATCTCGCCCTGTTCAATCAGCTCACGCGCCTTCTGGGCGCCGGCGGAGGACATTCCGTGAGCGCCAACCTGGAGGATACGGCTGTGCTTCTTCGTCGCTTCCGCCACTTGCCGCGCCTCATCAATGGTATGAGTCATTGGCTTTTCGAGGTAGACGTCCTTGCCCGCTGTTAGAGCGTCCAGCGCTATCTGCCCGTGCCAGTGGTCGGGCACGGCGATCAGAACCGCATCGACGTCGCTGCGGGCCAGCAGGTCCCGGTAGTCATGGTGGACATCCTCGTCCGTGAGCTTGGCGATGTTCCTCGCGTTCTCTTTGCGGACCGTATAGATATCGCTCAGCGCAATGACCTGGATGTCTTTATCCTCTTCGCTCTGCGACATGAAAGCGCGCAGGTGGACGGTCCCCATCCCCCCCATGCCGATCATGCCGACATTGATGCGATCATTCGCCCCTATCACGCGCGCAGCCGATCGCGCGGAGACGCCGGGCTTGATAGATTTCTGAGTCTGCGCGGCGGCGTGCGTGGCAGGCCCCAGCGCTGCTACGGCAAAAGACGCCTGACGCAGAAATTTGCGGCGCGTTGGTCGTTTGGATTTCTCGCTCATGGCTCTCCTTTCTTCCCTTAAAGAGTGAGGCAGGGGGCCGGCGCCCGCCCGGTTCTAGTCCCTACCGGCCACCCTGCGGGAGGGGTTAGAAGTAAAACTTCAGCCCGAACTGGATCTCGCGCGCGCCAATGGTCTGCGGATTGGTGATCATGCCAAAGGTTGAGTTGTCGAAGTTCGTGGTGATGCCGCCAAGGCGATGCCGGTTGAAGATGTTGAACGCCGCCACACGAAACTCGAGAAATCGCTTTTCACTGCCTAAATTGACGTTCTTCAGCAAGGAAAAGTCCTCGCTCAACAGAGCGGGTTCGCGGAGCTGCGAGATTCGGCGGGGCGTATTTCCGTATTCCATGTTGGCTGGACGGCGGAACGCCGCCGGGTTGATGTAAGGGAATCTCCCGGGATCGTTCGGATCAAACTGCGGGTTCTTCAAGGGTTGGCCGGGCACAAAACTGGGCCGCGCTTGCCCCCCGGCGCCGAAGAGATTCTGGCCTGACGTCAGCGCGAGCGCCTGGCCGCTGACATAGCGATGAACGCCTGAGATCCTCCAATTGCCAAGGAACCCATTGACGATCGGATGTGGCTGGTTCAACCACCTCTTACCCCGCCCGAACGGCAACTCATAAACATACATGACCGCTACATTGTGCGGGGTGTCCTGAATGCCGACTGCCTTATCCAGCTTCCGATTGTACTGGTTCTGGCCTTTGTCGTCACCGCGGTTGGCATCCTCGCCATCTGTGTTGGAGATCAGCTTGGCGAAGGTGTAGGAGGCCATCAGGTAGAGTCCTTTGGAGAAGCGGTGCTCGAAGCCGGTCTCCAGGGCATTGTACGTCATATGACCATCGTTCATGCCGCCCGCATTGATGTTGATGCTGTTGTACTGCGGGAAGGGGCGCAGCGCTTGCTGGAGTTGACGGCTCTCCAGATAATCCTTGTAGGGCGGCTGGAACCCAATGGCCCTCACCAGAGGGTCGTCCAGCCGCCGGCCGAGCAGTGTCCCGTAGATGGCCCAGTACTTGGGGTCCAATTGGTTGAGCTCCTGCTTCCTAGAGAGCAGCTTCACGCCCATGTTCGAGTGAAAGCTCGCGCGAAATACCGAATTTGTTGTGAAGCTGCGCTCGACTGTGAAGTTGTAGTCCATGAAGTACGGCGACCGGCCGGCCTTTGGGAACATGTAAAACGGCCCGCCGAAAAACTGGATGGTCGGATCGATCTGCGGCGGCTTGTTCTTTTGCACTTCGTCACTGAACGTATTGAAACCATCCCTTAATCGGTACGAGATCCCGTTGATAAGAAAGTTGCCAGGCGCGCCGAATCCGCCCGCAAATCCCTGGACGCCGTTATCAGCATTGCCATCCTCGCGCGACGGCTGGTAGTAAATCGCCCCACCGGCGCGGATCACGGTCCTTTCCGTAAGCAGGTAAGCGAAGCCCAACCGGGGCCCAAAGGCGTTCTTGCGGGTCTCCCCGAAACGGGGCTTTCCGCTGCGCCCCGGGCCGTCGCCCGCAAACTCCATGGCCCCCGGAAGCCCGCCTGCGCGGGGGTTCGGAAGAGTCGGGTTGAAGTTGCTGTTCTTGAGATTGGTCTCTTCCTTGGGGATCGACAGATCATAACGAAGGCCAAGGTTCAGCGTCAGCTTACTGGTGATCTTGAAATCGTCCTGCACGAACCAGGCGTAATAAGGGAAGAAGAATTCGATATCGCCACTGTAATTGAAATTGCCCCCGCTCGGCAGGCCGAGCAAGAAGGCGGCGTAACCGGAACCCGTGCGGCCACTGACTCCGGGGTTTCCGGTGGCGTCCTGTGAGAAACCGATTTGGCCCTGGCAATTGTTGCAGTCAATCCGGCGGTACCATCCCTTGAGGAACTCGAAACCGAACTTCACATTATGCTTCCCTTTGATCCAGGCCAGTTGTTCGCTGATGCTGAAGGTTTTGCTGCGGGAGTCGGTATCCACATGCGTACCGTAGTCGACGAATTCGGTGTTGTATCGGGTCATCTTTCCTTCCTTCGGCCCAAAGGTGGTCCCCGGTATCTGGACGGCCTGCCGGTAGGCGTCGTCCACGCCGTTAATGTTGCCAGGATTCTCGATGATGTTGCGCTGGTTGAAGCCGGCAGTGAAGTGGTGTAGCAAGTTGGGCCTGATCACGTAGTCGTGGTTAACGCGATAGTACCGGATTTTGATATCGTTCCCCCAGTCACGGCTTGGAATCCCGGCCCAAGGTCCGATCTGACCGATGCCAGGACTGTAGTAGCGGCTGTACAAACCGCTGATGCGGTTTTTGTCGGAAATAGCATAATCTCCTTTGATTGAGTAGACAGTCTGCTTGTTCTCGGGCTTTGCCACCGCGCGCGTGTTGTTGAACGCCCTCGTCGGATCGTCAGGCTGTGGCAGCTTGGATTGGAGCACCTTCGCGACTTGGTCAATTCTTTCCGGACAGATGACATTCAGAACCCCATTGCATTGCAGGCGAGGCCGCGCAAAGGCATCCGTGATAATGTTGCCGTTGGGACCTATCGGATCGTAGAGCGGAATCATGTTTCCGGCCGCGTCGGTGTACTTGCGGAAGTCACCGTTGCGGAACTCGTTAATCGGCACGGTGATCAGGTTCGATGGGCTGCCGCCTTTGAAGTGAGCATTCTCAACGGCGAAGAAGAAGAAGGCTTTGTTGCGGCCGTCGAAGACCTTGGGAATATAAACTGGCCCGCCGATGCTGCCGCCCGGGTTGGTCTGCCGTCTCACTTGCCGCGTCCCCGGTCCGAAGGTAAATCCGCGGGCATTGAAAGCCTCGTTTCGCAAGAACATTAACCCACTTCCGTGAAGCTCGTTCGTGCCGGATTTGGTGACGAAGTTGATGACGCCGTTCGAAGTCCGGCCATACTCAGCAGAGTAGCCGCTACTCTGAACCTTGAACTCCTGAAGGCCCTCAACGCTTACGCCAACGAAGGCAGGATCGTTACGACGCTCGCTTTGAGCTTCAGCGCCGTCCAGCCGTTCGCTTTGACCGTCTAGCAATCCACCACCAATGCGCGGGTTACCCTGAGAGCCGATGACGCCCGGCGTCAGGATAATAAAGGCCATGGTGCTTCGCAGTCCGCCGCCTATGAACAGAGGCAGGTCCATGATCGCCTTGGTCGGTACGACTTTGCCGAGATTGGATCCTTCGTTTGAGAGCAATGATCCGGCAGCCGTGATCTCCACCGTTTGTTCGATTCCACCGACGGTGAGCCGCATGTCCAGGCGGACCGTCGTGTTCACGCTCACCACTACCCCGGGCGCCTCGGCCTTTTTGAACCCGACCTTTTCGGTCACGACAGTGTAAGCGCCGACGGGAAGATAGAGTAAGGTATACAGGCCGTCAGCGCCCGTCGTGGCGGTCTGGGTGAGCCCGGTATTCGAATTCTTTGCTGTTACAGTGGCGGCCGGCACGCCTGCGCCGTTGGGATCAGTGACGGCGCCGGTGATTGCGCCTCGATCTTGAGCGAGAGTTGACCCGGCGGCCAAGAGCATCAGAGCAACGCATCTGACATATCTCAACATAATAACCTCCTGTGTGCGCGTACTCATGCGGCGCAGGCGGGCTGAATCGTGCAGCATATTCAGCCCGCCGCAGCGCAAAGTCGAAATGTGGACTGCCCCTAACAGGCGGCAGAGCCGATGAGATAACTCGGAATTAGACCTAGCCCTTGAGCCGGCAAGATGTGATACGTCACCATCCTGACGGTCAGTGCCTGTATCTTATCTCTCAGCCTAGTGCGGGTCAATTCTGAGCGGAAGGCGGGTGTTGCGCCTGTTCCAGTAAGGTCAGCAGGTCTGTATGCGCCATCTTGCGCGCGGCGTTCATTCGCGCGTCAATGTCGTCCTGCTTCGTGTCCGGATGGACTTTCTCCCAGATACCTTCGGGGTACTGTGTTTCGAGGTCCTGGAATCTGTCGAGAAGCTGGATCGTGAAATGGGTATACTAAATCGAACCAGGCGCTATTGGGACACGCGGCGGTACAGTACCGGGAGCGGTAGCGACCGGGCGCCCTACGGAGAGGTCGTTTCGATTGGCGCCCGGTCGCTACCGCTCCCGGTACTGTACCGATGTTACCTGGTTCGATTTAGACTTGTTGCGATAAGGGTAACCCGCTGGTAATTGCTCACGGTTTTCGATTGGACTCTGGCGGCATCCGCGCTTCGACGCCGTTCTTCTTCAACTCCTCTTCAAACATTGCCCTGACCATCGGGTCCTCGTCGGGATGATCAATCATATTACCGCCGTGCTTGTGACTAATGTTGTTCAGGCGATGCGTGCGCCCGCCGCCGCCCATCGCTTTGACGAAGTATTTGCCGCCGATCCAGGTTGTCGCCATATACTTCGCAGGTGTGGCGCCTGTTGAAGGTATGGTGAGCCGTCGGGACAGCCTCAAGGAGAGCGCCTCTTCAGCGCATCTCTCATTGCTCTCCATCGCTCATACTGTTCGCGTTTGGCAGGGTCTGGATCTTCTTTCCCTTGCAGCCAGAAGTTGAACCAGTCCAAGTTCCTTTGATAAATTTCGTATCTGTGCTTGGGCTGATTCTTAATATGGCCTTCATTTGCGAAGATGATCATCTCCACGGGTTTCTCCAACTCTTTAAGGGTAGTGTAAAACTGAAGGCCATATAAGTATTCGCTATCTGCTACTTGCACCAAGAGCGGGGCCTTCACCCGCGATGCATTAAGCGCTGGCGAGAGTTCTCGCCACTTCGCTGAGGCTTTCCCCTCAGGCAACCCATCAAGTCCCCACTGATTGAATATCTGATGCACGTAATTGTTCGCCAAGTAATACATGATGGGGTCTCGTGCGCCCGCACTACTGGTTGCCGCCGCCTGGAAAAGATCGGAGTGACTGATCGTGAAACAAGTAATTTCAGAACCGTAGCTTAACCCTGTTAAGCCCTTACGGTTCGGATCGATAATCCCTATCTCGTCCAATGTTTTCGTTGCTGTCTCCAGGCTCGCCATCGGCGAATACCAGCGGAGCATCAATGTTCTAAAATCGCCCGGCTTTGGAACGCGGTCGCTTGGAGCATCGAAGGCGAGAACCGCAAAGCCGTTGGCGGCGAACACCTGAATCGGATACTCATCGCCCACCGCGCCGCGGAGAAAGCCACCAGCGCGGTAGGTGGTAGCAATCAGAGGGTAGCGTTTTCCCGGCTCATAATTGAGCGGTTTAACTAGATAACCGAACGCCTTGTCACCGTACTTGTTGGTCCATTCCAGCCTCGTAGCCGGACTCAAAGCGATATTTTGGAATTCCGGGTTAACAACCGCCAAAGTCCGCAGCGTCCCTTCCTTGAGATCGAACACCGCCACTTCGGGCGGCGTCGTAGAGTTCTCACGGAGGCAAGCCACGCGCGACATGCCCTTATCGAATGAGAATCGAGATAGCACATCGTTGCTCTTAGTTACCTCGCGCACTACTCCGCCATGGGCAGGCGCCGCATACAATGCCGCCCCGCCGTTCTCAGCGCTGCGAGTGAAGTAAACCTCTTTGTCATCACTGCTCCACTGTAAACTGTCAATACTTAACTCTGACGGAGGCGTCAGTTCAACAGGTTCTCCTCCGTCTGACGATCTAATAAATATAGCATAAGCGTGATGGGAGAGCTTTTCCGGGTCCATGAGCAAGGAAGCGTACGCAATAAACTTGCCGTCGCCGGACGGGCTGACAATATAAGGTAGAAGCTTGTCACCCGGTTGAAACACTTTGGGGGGTAAATGTGTCTTATTGTATGCGGCTTCCTCTTCGGCGGTGGCTTTTCTTTCTGTTCGGGTGGCTATATCGTACACCCACGTCTGCTTCTTTCTTGGTTTCATTGCAATTGCGGCGCGCGCGATTGGTCTATTCTCCCAAGCCCTGATTGAACCTTGAGGTCCCTCGCCAGCGTAGCTGTCGTAGAGGATTCCCTGCTCCGACACTCTCTCAATTTCCTCAGAGCTTACCGGCGCGACGGTAGTGACCGCTGATCGTTGACGTTGAGCGCCACGTCCTTAACCTCGATCGGAGTGAAGCCCTGGCTCTCGACTCGCACAATGTAAGCGCTCGGCGCGAGGAAGGGGATCATGAAAGAACCGCTCTCATTGGTCGTCACTTGCCGCCGTGAGTTGGTGTTGACGTTGATCGCGATCACGGTGGCCCCGGCGATGACCGCGCCTTTCTCATCCTCAACCGTGCCGCTCAAACTGGCCGTTGCTGATTGAGCGGAAACAGCAGCCCGTAGGCCGTCGGCAGTAAGCGGCAAACAGATAACCAGGGTGAGCAGCGCGCGTTGGATAACGTGCGGCAAAGATAATGACGCCAGTGATGACTTGATGCGAAACATATCTGTTCTCCTTATTCTTTCGGTTAGCGGTCAGCGGCAAGAAAACGAATCGCAACTGCCTACTGCCTGCTGGCTATTTTCGCCGCCACCTGTTCGGCGATGAGGAGCGCGTGCCAGAACTGCGGCGCCTTGATGGCCGATATCGCTGGCCCACCGGTCGAAGTGGTGAAAGCCGCACGGATCACGCGGTCATTAGCGGCGCCCAGCTCGGAGAGGCGCTCGACAGCTCTGGCTAGATCGCCGTCGTCGTTGACCTCAAACGCTTCCGGCGCCGCTTCAGTGGGCGGTGCGGGAAAGAAGATCGGCTGGAGCTCCTGGCGCAGTCTCTCGGTCTCGTGCTCGAAGGCGCGGGCGTGACGGCGTATGATCGAGAGCCATTTGGCGCGCGCCTCCGGGCCGAGCGTGCGCAAATCTTCCGGCGAGAGCTGCTGGAGCAGTCGCTTGAGCGCTCCCAGGTGGCTCAGCGCCTGGCTCGACCTGTTCACCATCCGGGTCGCGAACCGGATGACCTCTTCTTCTACTCGGCCCTCCCTGCTTGAAAAGTAGCGGTGCAGATCCGGGTAAGCAGGGATGGCGCTGCGGGTGACTTCCACCCGTTGGACGGTCACGGCCCCGGGCGGTGATGGTTGCCGCAGCCGGTGGCTCATCGCTTCGGCGACGGTTTCGACTTCGATGAGGATGGCGGGGTTGTGGCTGACTGGAGCGAGGGCGCGCAGAATCTCTTCTTTGCGCTTGTCGCTTTCGACGATCCCGCCGACCCGCAGCCTACCGTCTGGGAGGCGCGTGACGTTGGCTTGCTCGTCCAGGTCGGCGCCGGCCTGGCTGAGCAGGGACAGCGCCTCTACTTCAAGCTCCGCAGTCGCCATAGGATGAGACGGAGTGACGGAGAATGGGAGAGATGAGGAGACCATCGCCGCGTCGCCGTGTCCCCGTGTCGCCGTGTCTTTTCCTAACAACTCGGCTTCAGGCTCGAAGACCTTCGGCGCCACTGCCGCGTGAGGCCGCCGCTCGAAGCTCATTTCGGTAAACCGGTATTCACGCGCCTCGCCATCTTGCCGCACGACGAGCGTCTGCTCGACAGCGTGCATGTCGGCGCGGCTTAAGACGAGCGTGGCTTTGATCAGTGTCGGCAGTGATCCGCGCGCATCATCGCTTGCGTCGCGCTGAATGCTGATGACGTAAGCTGCTGGCTGCTCCTCGACGCGGGCGGCATCCATCTGCCCGACGAGGGCCGCGAATTCTTTCGCCGATAGCCCTGCCTGCCAGACGGTGTTGAAGGCCGGCGCAAGGTTTGGGCGCGCTTCAGGCGTGGTGATGATTTGAGGCTTCGCGCCAGGCTGGTAGATGGCGCGTGAGCCGTCGGTCTTCCCCCACTCACCGGCGATGAGGTAGCCCTTCTCATCGTAGAGGCGCGCTGCTTTGATTCCTCTCGCCGCGCTTTGCCAGACCTCGACGCGGCGGCGTGCGATCAACTCTCCGCTCGGCGCTTTTCTCTCCTCCAGGTTGATCGTGCGATGCAGGACTTGATCCGTTCTCCTGGCCGCCGCCTCCTCCGCGACCGTCGAGCGGCGCAGTAATTCCGCCGCCGAGACCGTTGAGACAGGGGCATGCATGTGTACTAACAGCAGCGCCGCAATCAGCAATAGAGCGATCACGACCGTGGCGACTCCCGGCCTCAATAGCAGTCCGAAGTCCGGAGTCCAAAGTCCGGAGTCAAGCAAGCGTGCGCGGACTTTGGCCCACCAGGGATCAGAGTCTGTGGTCGTGGGGTCTTGAGCCAGGGGATCTAAACTGTGCGCCTTCTCTTCTAGACTTTGGACCCGCCGTTCTTCGACCTGTGTGGACTTCGGACTTCGGACTGTTTCGAACATCGGATCGTGATAGACCACATGCGCCGCCGGCCAGGCTTCGCTGAAATCCACCAAAAGTTCGAGTCTGCGCCCGTCGCTCAACTCGGCGCGCCACCGCCATTCAACCGAGCCATCCGGCGGCGGGTCGAGCACGCCGAACAGCAGCCGCACCTCCTGCTCGCTGAAGACCTCGACAAACCCGATCTTCTCTTCGCCTTTGATGCTAATACTCAGCCGATTCAGTTCCGCGCTGACGCTGTGCGAGCCGAGAATGAAGCCGTTGACCGAGACCCGCAGCTCTTGCGGGCGATGTTCCCTGACTTCTTTCAAACGGCGGCGCGGCCGGCTCATAAAATCACCGCCCGAACCCGCAGCAGAGCCATTGCCACTCGACTGATCGCCTCCGCCTTTCTTACGTGGATCCTTGCCCAGCATGTGCGCCGGGCGACGGTCGGCCAACTGCGGAAGCCCGAGCAGCCGGTTGACCTCATCAAGACACGCCTCGCAGCTCACAATATGCCCAAGCAGCGAAGGCTCCAGCCTGTCGGCGGCGTCGGCGCGGTAAAACTGCCGCAGTCGCGTGGCCTTCAAGCATTCACCCTGCCTTGACCGGAAGACGGCCCTTCTAAGTTCGCGCAGTAACTCCTCCGGCGTCTGCCCGAACTCGATGTGAGGGACTTCGGTTTCCTGGCTTCCCTTGATGAAGCTCAGGCAAGCGGGATCGTCGAGGTAGAGCGTGGCCTCCGAGCGCGCCCGTTGCAGCAGTTTGTCCACGCCCGCGCGGGAGCTGTGCAGCACGCGGGCGATCTCGCTGGGGTAGTAGCCGTGGAAGAAGCGCAGGATCACGACGCTGCCGGCCTTCGAAGTCTCCTTGCGCACGCAGGCGTAATGGCAGATGCGCCGCAGTTGTTCCTGCATCTGGGCCTGGGCGCGCTGCTCGACCGCCAGCAACTCGTCTTCGACCGAAGCGTTCTCCGCCAGCGCAAGCAGGTCTGGGAGCGAGAAAGCGGTCTCTTTGAGGCGGGCGGCCCTCCGCGCCTGCGAGATGCGCAGATTGCGCAGCGCCGTGTAGAGGTAGCCCTCCAGGTTCGGCAGGATCGCCTCGAGGTCGGGGCGGCTGATGACGAACTGAACAAAGGCGTCGTGCACCAGGTCTTCGGCCTGCTCCTGGTCGTAACCGGTCAGCCGCAGAGCTTGACTCATCAGCCACTGGTAGCGCTGCGCGAATAGCTCTTCGTGATTCGAGCGATGAATGATTGCCCGCGGCTTTAGCATGGATGAAACGTCTCCGGGTGACGGCCAGCTTGATGGTCGCCCTCACTACATATAACGCCGAATCGGCGCAATCTGACATTGAGGATAACTACCGTGGCCGCGTAGCGGACAGTCCGCCGCCGCGACGAAGAGAGATTGTAGCAACCTTGATCGGGAGTTATAAAAAGCGGTGGGTGAAAAGCGAAAAGGTCTTTCCGGATGAACGGCCCGGTTGATGGTGAAGGCTATCGTTGTTTCTTCAGGTGTTTGTCAAACCAGTTGATGATTCGGTCTAGGTAATCAACTTGATTGTAATAGCCCCAATTACCCTCATAGTGTCCTTCACCCTCGTATTTTGCGTACTCCACTTCTTTTCCCAAACGCCGCAGTCCAACAAATATCTCATCAGCGAGGAACGAGGGGACAGAAGTATCTTCCGCTCCATGCACGAGTAAGAGATGTGGCAATGTCTTTTACTAATAAGACAGAAGACCTGAAATTCGGATTGGGCGCAAATAGAGAATCTGCACGAATGAGGCGATGCCCCACGGCGCCTACGTATGAAACAGATGCGGTTTGGCCGGCGCCGAGCGACTGCTCCACCGCGATGTTCCACTGATAGGTGCGCGGCAGTTTCAGATTCGGATCAATCCCTATGAAATTGCTGGTCATCGGGAGAGCCGTTGTGAACGGCGCGGGTCTGGCTGAAGCTTCATCTAAGGGCAATGGTACATTCGACAGCGACTTAGATGTCTGATATGGAAAGAAGTCGGGAATTCGACCAGTTGCGGCATTTCCCAGATCATAAAAATGCCGAAGCCTCCGCGCAGCACTGTCTCTCTGCCTTGCTTCTGAGACAGTTGGCAAGCCACGCCCAGACGCGGCGCAAAATTGTTATAAGTGGTTTTGTAGAGAGGCGTGCCTCGCGGCGCAAGCGTCAGAGTGGCGGGGTTATCCACTCCGGTTAAAGCAAACGGAGGTTCAGCATTTTTCAATGAGGGGGGAGGATTGACTTCCCAGCGCAAACCATAGGTCAGCGTCAGTCGCGGCGTGACCTTCCAGGCGTCCTGCCCGTAGGCGGAAAAGTTATTGAAGATCAGGCCAACGTTGGGTTGTAATTGAGAAATGATGACAGATGGCACGCGACCCGTGAGTAGGAGAGCGGCCGACGGGAATTGATAAGTTTGGTTATAAGTGCGTGCTCCCCGGATCGGAGCGATACGGCGGTAATCAACGCCGAACTTCAACTGATGGGCGCCTGTTACTAGAGACAGGTTGTCCACAATATTGTACTGATCCTGCGTGTTTTTCTGTGCCTTTCCAACTGCGAAATTGGTTCCGGCGCCGTTTGACACCAAAAAGACGAACGCCGCATCCTGTGGCGAAACGAAAGTTGGAAATGCAATTGACTCAGAGAGAGGCGCCGCCCCGCCGAAACTATCAAGTAATCGAAAAGTATCACTCCTGGCCTTGCTGTAATTAAGACGAAGGTCGTTGCTGAGAGTGTGGGTGAAGGACTGCATTGAACCTAATGTGAGCGTTTGCGTGCCAAACTCTGTCTGAGCTATAGAGTTGAGGCCGCTATCGCCGAATTGACCACCGCGCCGGACATTGCGGGAGGGGGCATAGTTATACCTGCCAAACAGGGTCAGCCTGTCAGTCAAGGTGTGATCCACGCGGATACTTGTTGCATTCAGCGTCGAGGGGTTGGAGAAGCTGGCGGAGAACTCCGCCAACCCATTTGGGACGCCATTGACTACTCTGTCCGGACCGTTCGGAACTGGAAAAGCGTTTAAATGGGGTCGTATCTGCGCGGGGGCATTCTGACGTGTGCTCAAGGAAGGGACATCCGTGATCCTAGTTTGAGGTTGGCGCAGCCGCAACCCCTCGTAGGAAAAGAAGAAGAAGGCGCGGTTCTTGATGATTGGTCCGCCCAACACGCCGCCGAAATCATTCTGCCGGATTGCTGGCTTCGGCAGCCCACGGTTGTTAGCGAACCAGTCGTTGGCGTCCAGTACGTCATTGCGGAAATACTCAAACAGAGCGCCGGTAAAACGGTTCGTCCCACTTCTGGTGACGATCTGCACCTGCCCGCCGGGTGTCCGCCCGAACTCCGGCGCGTAGGTTGAGGTCAGGACTTTGAACTCCTGAAGCGCATCGACCGAGACCAAGCTGTTTGTGCCGCCCGCCGCACTGAGCGCTGGTGTCGAGCCACCTGACTGGAGGAGACTGGCATTATCTGCGACACCGACATTCGCGCTCACCCCGTCAACTGTAAAATAATTAGCGTTGGCGCGCTGACCGTTGACGCTGAATTGTCCTGGGTTATCTACAGTGGCCGTCGTCAACACCGTTCCCGGCGTGAGCGTAATCAGCGACTGAAAGCTTCGTCCGTTAAGCGGCAGATTCGCGACAAACTGCCGGTCAACAACCGTGCCCACCGCCGCCGATTCCTGAATGCTGTTATTGGCTTGAACGGTGACGGTCTCATCCACTTTGCCCACCTTCAACTGAATCTGGATGGCGCGCTGGTCGCCGACGTTGAGCGCCACATCTTTGACTTCCAGCGGAGCGAAACCATCGCGCCGAACGGTGACTGTGTAAGTGCTGGGCGGGAGCAAAGGGATGGTAAAGAAGCCTTGGGCATTGGTCGTCGCTTCGCGTTGCAAGCGGGTGCTGAGGTTCAGCGCCATGATGCTAGCGCCCGCCACCATGGCGCCGCTCTGATCCTCAACCGTCCCGCTCAAGGTCGCCGTCGCCGATTGTCCTGACACAGTGACGAGCGATGAGCGATGAGAGACGAGTAAGAGGACAGAGAACAGCAGATGGAGGATTGCTCGCTGTGGTCTTGTCAGCATGAATTGACGGCGGGTCACGGTGTTCTCCTTTCAGAGAGGGTTTCGTTTAAGGTTGAAGGTTGATACCTGTGACAGCTTTTGATTGCTTGCACGTGGCAGCAAGGGCAGTTAGCGCGCCGTCTGAATCGTCGCGGCCAACTTTTCCGCTCGCTTGAGTGATTGCCAGAATTGCGGCGTCCCGACTGCTGAAGTCCTGGTCTTCTCGGCCGAGACAGTGAATGCCGAACGAATCACCTGCTCGTTCGCCAGGCCTAGCTCGAAGAGGCGCTCGACGGCGCGGGACAGTCCGGCGTCGTCGCTGATCTCGCTCTCGTCCGCAACCTCAGCAGAAGGCGGAACCGGGAAAAAGATGGGCTGCAGTTCCTGACGAAGGCGCGCGGTCTCACGCTCGAAGGCGCGCGCGTGAGACTGAATCAGCGCGATCCATTTGGCGCGCGCTTGGGGCATGAGCGTGCGCAGGTCTTCCGGCGAGAACTGATTAACCAATCGTTTGAGCGCCCCGGTGTGACTCATCGCCCGGCGCGAGGCTTCCACCATCCGGTCGGCGAAGCGGCGCGCCTCTTCCTCCCCCCGGCTTTTGTCTTTGCTGAAATATTTGCGGAGTTCGTTCTCAACGGGCAGCGATTCATCCGCCGTCTCAACTCGCTGCGCGATGATCGGCGGCGTCTGCCCGATGGCAGCCGGAGCCTGTTGTTGCTGCCGGGCCACGGCTTCGGTAACAGTGCTGATTTCAATTTGGACTGCCAGGCTCTGGCTGATGGGAGCGAGCGCGCTGAGTATCTCTCGCTTGCGTTGGTCCGTCTCGACGATGCCTTGAATCTTCAAATACCCGTCCGCAGCGCGCGCCACGCTCACCTGCTCGCCGAGGTCGGC
>WNGF01006417.1_pt1 | contig 14573 bp, 10 predicted proteins | sample 5400641 | NCBI WGS metagenome assembly WNGF01 (sample SAMN13153371, study PRJNA577476) | soil metagenome | isolation source: 80 cm soil or saprolite under grassland replicate 2 | place: USA:California | collected 2016-06-15
GACGTCGAGGTGCTGGACGAAGGCGCGGAGGAAGAGACCGAAGCCCCGGCCCTGGCCGAGGCCGAACCGGAACTAGAGGAATAGGACAGAAGGAGCACTTTGATCGACATCAATGATTTCGACGCCATTCGCATCGGGCTTGCCTCCAGCAAGCAGATCCGCGACTGGTCCTCCGGCGAGGTAACGAAGCCGGAGACGATCAACTACCGCACACTCAAGCCCGAGCGTGACGGTCTCTTCTGCGAGCGCATCTTCGGTCCGACGAAGGACTGGGAGTGCTATTGCGGCAAGTACAAGCGCGTCCGCTACAAGGGCATCATCTGCGAACGCTGCGGCGTCGAGGTGACGCGGCAGAAGGTTCGCCGCGAGCGCATGGGCCACATCGACCTGGCCGCACCCGTCTCGCACATCTGGTTCTTCAAGGGTGTCCCGAGCCGGATCGGCTACCTGCTCGACATCGCCCCGCGCGAGCTCGAGAAGGTGCTCTACTTCGCCGCCTCGATCGTGACCGCGGTCGACGTCGCGGCCCGGAAGAAGGACCTCAACGACCTCGAGGACAAGGTCGCGGGCGAGGCCGAGCGGATCGAGGTCGACCGTGAGGAGGCGCTCGCCGCGCTCGAGGACCGGCTCAAGCGGCGCCGCGACTACTTCGCGAAGGGCAAGGACAAGGGCTTCGACGAGGACGACGACTTCTGGGCGCGCGGCCTCTCGAACTGGGCCGAGGAGCAGGCCATGCCGACGCTCGAGGAGGCACGCGGGCTTGCCGGCGGGATGTTCCCCGACCTCGTCGGGCAGATCACCACCGAGGATTCGAAGAAGATCCGCGAACTCGTCCGCAATGCCGCGATTCGCGACGATCGCAAGCTCACGCCACGCGAGCTGGAGAGCGTCGCCGCGGCCGCGGAGCAGATCCTCGCCGGGCTCGAGCCGCTCTTCAAGCAGCAGGCGAAGGCGACCGGCTCGAAGAAGGGCGCGATCTCCAAGCACATCAACAAGATCCTCGACGCGCTGCTCGACGGCGACGAGATCGCCGAAGAGGACACGAAGTACGTCGCAGGCGTGGACATGAAGAACCTCGACCGCGCCCGCGAGCTCGGGAACGGGCTTCTGGACGACGTGGTCGACGTCTGGGACGGCGAGCAGGACATCCGCGAGCTGACGAACGACCTCTGCCTGCGGACGGACGGAAAGATCCGGAAGGAGGACCTCGACGCGATCGTCCAGTGGTCGCTGAAGGTCCGCGAGATGTATCTCGACATCGAGTCGCGCCGCGGTGACGCGCGCGACGCGGCAGTCGATTCCGTCAACCGTCTCGAGCAGACGTGGCTGCTGTTCAAGGATCTCGAACCCAAGCTGATCGTCAACGACGAGCAGCTCTTCCGCGAGCTGAAGGACCGCTTCGGCTCGCCCTACGGGTTCGGCGTCTATTTCCGCGGCGGTATGGGCGCGGAGGCGATCCGCGACCTGCTCAAGGACCTCGACCTCAAGGCCGAGGCCGCCTCGCTGCGGGAGACGATCCGGACGTCGAAGGGCCAAAAGCAGCAGCGCGCGATCAAGCGGCTGAAGGTCGTGAACGCGTTCATCACCTCGGAGAACAAGCCCGAGTGGATGATCCTCGAGGCGATTCCGGTCATCCCGCCCGAGCTGCGGCCGATGGTGCAGCTCGACGGTGGCCGCTTCGCGACGAGCGACCTCAACGATCTCTACCGGCGTGTCATCAACCGGAACAACCGTCTCAAGCGGCTGCTCGACTTGGGTGCACCGGAGATCATCGTCAACAACGAGAAGCGGATGCTGCAGGAGGCCGTCGACGCGCTGTTCGACAACGGCCGCCGCGGCCGGTCGGTGACCGGGCCCGGGAACAGGCCGCTGAAGTCACTGTCCGACATGCTCAAGGGCAAGCAGGGCCGCTTCCGGCAGAACCTGCTCGGCAAGCGCGTGGACTACTCGGGACGCTCGGTGATCGTCGCCGGTCCGAACATGAAGCTGCACCAGTGCGGACTGCCGAAGCTGATGGCGCTCGAGCTCTTCAAGCCGTTCATCATGAGCCGGCTCGTCGAGCGGAAGTCCGTCCAGAACATCAAGGCGGCGAAGAAGTACGTCGACTCGATGACCGAGGAGGTCTGGGACGTCCTCGAGGAGGTCATCGCGGAGCATCCGGTGCTGCTGAACCGGGCACCGACGCTGCATCGCCTCGGCATCCAGGCATTCGAGCCCGTGCTCGTGGAGGGCAAGGCCATCCAGGTGCATCCCCTCGTCTGCCATGCGTTCAACGCGGACTTCGACGGCGACCAGATGGCCGTCCACCTGCCGCTGTCGGCGGAGGCGCAGGCCGAGGCGCGCGTGCTGATGCTGTCCTCGAACAACATCCTCTCGCCGGCGAGCGGCCGTCCGCTGGCCACGCCGACGAAGGACATGGTGCTCGGCACCTACTACCTCACCTACTGCGAGACCGATCTCGAGCAGACGACCGCCGACAAGCTCGATCCGCGGCCGCCGCGCTTCGGGTCCGAGGAAGAGGTCGAGCATGCGATCGAGGCGGGCCAGATCAAGCTGCAGCAGCCGATCGAGTTCCGCTGGAACGGCGACCTGCTGTTGACGACGGCCGGCCGCGTGATCTTCAACGCCGAGGTCGAGCGCGTCCTCGACGAAGCGGTCGAGGATTACGACGGCGACGAGCCGTTGCACGAGTACATCAACCGCACGCTCCCGAAGCGCGAGCTCGACGCCTTCATCATCGAGCTCGTCGATGAGTACGGTGCACATTCGATTGCGGCAGTGCTCGACATGATCAAGAGCCTGGGCTTCCACTACGCGACCCAGGCCGGCGTGACGATCTCGAAGAACGACATCGTGATCCCACCGGACAAGGAAAAGATCCTCGCCGAGTACGAGGACCGGGTCGAGAAGGTCGAGGCGCAGTACTCCCGCGGGCTCATCACCGACGAGGAGCGCCATGAGTCGATCGTCAACATCTGGACCGAGGCGACCGACACCGTCGCGGACGCGATGGAGCGCACCTTCTACGAGCTGAACCCGATCTACATGATGGCCAACTCGGGCGCCCGCGGATCGTCGAAGCAGATTCGTCAGCTCGCCGGGATGCGCGGCCTGATGGCGAATCCGAAGGGCGAGATCATCGAGCGCCCGATCAAGGCCAACTTCATGGAAGGCCTCTCGGTGCTCGAGTACTTCATCTCCACGCACGGCGCCCGCAAGGGACTGGCCGACACGGCGCTTCGCACGGCCGACTCGGGCTACCTGACGCGGCGCCTCGTGGACGTGTCGCAGGACGTGATCATCCGCGAGGACGACTGCAAGACGAAGGAGTTCATCGAGCTCCCGATCTTCGCTGCCGATGGCATCAACAAAAGCGTCCTCGGCCGCACGCTCGCCCAGGACGTCCATCGCCCGCTGGCGAGCGGCAAGCCGGGCAAGACCGTCGTGGCGGAACGCGGCGAGGAGATCACCCTGCCCGTGCTCGAGGAGATCATCGAGGCGCTGGGAGACACCGCACGTGAGGTCTTGCTCCCCGTCCGCTCGGTACTGAAGTGCCGGAGCGAGTTCGGCGTGTGCCGCACGTGCTACGGCATCTTCCTCGCCACGGGCGCGATCGCCGAGATCGGCGACGCGGTGGGAATCATCGCGGCGCAGTCGATCGGCGAGCCGGGCACGCAGCTGACGATGCGCACGTTCCACACGGGCGGCGTCGCCGGTGCGGACATCACGCACGGCCTTCCGCGCGTCGTCGAGATCTTCGAGGCGCGGAATCCGAAGGGTGCCGCAACGCTTGCCGAGGAGGGCGGGAAGGTCGAGATCGAGCACACCGACCGTGGGCCGAAGGTCGCGATCCATCCCACCGACGCGAAGAACGACGAGGAGCCGAAGGCGATCCAGCTCCCGCGCCGAACCCGCCTGTTCGTCACGAACGGGCAGGAGGTCGAGCCGGGCGACGCGCTGCACGAGGGCTCGCTCAACCCCGCCGATCTGCTGCGCCTGAAGGGCTATACGTCGACGGAGCTGTACCTCGTCGGCGAGGTGCAGAAGGTCTACAAGTCCCAGGGCGTCGAGATCCATGACAAGCACATCGAGCTGATCGTTCGTCAGATGCTGAAGAAGGTGCGTGTCGAGAACGCCGGCGAGACCGATCTCCTGCCGGGGCAGCTCGTCGACAAGACGGTCCTCGACCGTGAGAACGCGCGTGTAAAGAAGGAGAAGAAGGAGCAGGCGACGTTCGAGCCGCTGATCCTGGGGATCACGAAGGCGTCGCTCGCCACCGAGTCCTTCCTCTCGGCCGCGTCCTTCCAGGAGACGACGAAGGTGCTGACCGACGCGTCGATCGAGGGAAAGATCGACCGGCTGCTGGGGCTGAAGGAGAACGTGATCATCGGGAAGCTGATCCCGGCGGCGACCGGCCTGAAGCGGTACCGCACGATCGAGATCGGCCCCTCCGATAAGGTCCCGCCGTCGGCGTACATGCGGCCGGCGACGGAGGAGCAGCTGCTGGCGGCGCTGGAGGAGATCGACTCCGGCGGCGGCGACGGCCTGAACCTCGAGTCGCTCGGGCTCGACTTCGGCGGCCAGCCGGGCGTCGAGGAGGGCGGCCCGTCGCACGAGTCCGGTGAGGCGACCGAGGTGCCCGAGGTCGACTCGCCTTTGGATGGCGAGTAGCGGAAGACAGCTAGCGAGTTCTGCGAGGCCGGGTTCTACCCGGCCTCGTTGCTCTCCGGCGTAGTCGGCGGCCGCGCTTCGTCTTCCTCGTGCGCCTTCGCCCGGTGGTAGGCGATGCGTTCTTCGAGCATCCGCCGCGTCTCGGCACGGCGCGCGAGTTCTTCAGCTGTCAGCTTCGGGAGCTTCTTCTTCGCCATCGTCCTCCTCCAGCAGCATCCGGATTCTTTCGATGTCGCGTTGGATGTCGCCGACCTGACCCCACGACCGCTCTCACCCGGCGAGCGCGCCGCGCTGATCCGCATTGTCGAGACGGCCGAGGTCGATGGAATCGAGGAGCTTCGCTTACAGGTACCGCACGCGGAGGTCAGCGGCGGACCGACCTTCCTCGTGCTGCAAGTCAGAGAGCCTGCACCGAGGTCGCGATTCCACAAGGGGCATCTTCCCGTCAGAGCATTCGTGAGATGGGATGAAGGTGATTCGGACGGTGAGCTGCTCGTCTGGGTAAACGATGGCTACCTCTCCGCGCTCGAGTTTGCCTGGTACGCGGACGAGCAACCTCATGAGTTTCCGCCTATCGACGACATTCGCGTAGAGCCGGAAGACCGGCAGTAGACACAGGGAGTGCCGGCGTTAGCGATCGGCGGCCTGCAGGAGGCCGAGGCACATCTCGTCCGTCGTGCCTTCGCCCCAGAGCACGTAGCGCGGCTTCAGCAACTTGCCGTTCACGAGCGGCTGGCGGATCTTTGAGTTGTCGAATCGGCAACTGACGTGGATCGTGTCGCCGACGTTCGCGTCCACCGGGTTCTCGAGGTAGTACGCGTCCTGCCAGTGGAAGTTCCAGCGCGGGATGTGCAGGAGCGTCTTGCCGTTCAGTTGGACTCGGATGTCAAAACCGCGTGTGTGCATGTGGCCGGCGACGCCGTAGATCCGTAGTGGTCGGGTGACGCGGCGGTCGCATGACGTACTCAGCGACTTCACGCTCGCGGGTGAGCTCGGGTAATCGCTGAGCGACTTGCCGCAGATGTAGAGCAGGGCCGACGGGATCAGCGCCGCGTTGTAGCCGTACTTCTTAATCTCCTCTTGGACGGCGACATCGCGCGAGCACAGCCGTGATTTCACGGTGCGCGGGCACGGCAGCTCGACCGGCGCCGGGATGAGAATCGTGTTCAGCGGGGTGAGCTCCCCCTCGGTGACGGGGAGGAAGCGCAGGACGGCGCGCGAGCGGTCGCGCTTCGCCTTGTGAATGAGGTTGTAGTGCACCTGCATCACGATCGCCGCGCCTGCATGGACGAGCACGCCGGTCCCGGACGGAGTGTCGTTCGTTGCGTGGCCAGGCACCCAGGCGCTGATCCACGGCGGCGCGCCGAGCCGGTCGTTCGACGCGGAATCGACGGAAGGATGCGTCTCGGACAGGCCGGGGCCGCCGAAGCACGTCCAGCCGTTGCCGCCCGACGCATCGTTCAACCGGCGCGCGTCGACCGCGTTGTCGCCCGCAGCCTCGAACAGGATCACGTGGTGCACGATCGTGGCCTGCTGCGGCTTGATGACGGCGCTCGTCACGTAGGCGTCCTGCACAAGGTGCGGTTCGAGCAGGAAGCAGTGGTAGTCGTCGAGCCCGCCGACGGCGGCTTTCGGCAGATAAGCCTTGGTAGGGATGAGTGTCATCGTCGTGCCGGGGGCGTTGTTGTCGACGGGAGGCGGCACAACCGAGCGACCTGCACCGATGCGTGCTCCACCGCGCACCCAGCGCGCGATCAGCTTCTTCTCGGCCGGGGTCAAGACGCGACGGGACTGTCCGAGATAGGTGGGCGAGTCGTGGCCGGGCATCCATGGCGGCATCCGGCCGAGCTGGGTCATGACGAAGATCCCGTCGGCATGCGCGGCTGCCGAGCGCGCAGTACGCAAGGAGAACGGGGCGATCCCCCCCGGCGTGTGGCAGCCGGCGCACTTCTCCGCGAAAATCGGTGCCACCGCGTCCCATGTTGGCGCCGCTGTGCGAGCCGCCGACGACCTGCCGCCCGAGCCTGCTGCGATCGCCACGATGCCGACGGCGACCCCAGTGGTTGCGGCGAGCGCGAGAACGAGCCTCTTCCGCTTCACGGAACAAAGCTATCTGCGCGAGCGCTGTTGGTAAAGCGTTCGTAAAGTGCTTCCGGAAGCGGCCGATCTCCGGGCTAGTCTGTTGCCGGTGAAGAGGCTCGGGGTCGTCGCCGCTGCCGCCGTCGCGCTTGCGCTGATCGGGAGTAACCGGGCGCCCGCACAGAAGCTCGAGGCCAACTGCGTACTGCCGTCGCAGACGCCAGTCTGGCTCGACTTCGCCGACGGTTCCGTTCCTTTCTGGGATCTCTTTGCAAAGCCTGGGGTCGTCGCGCTGGCGTCGAACCTGATCTTTCCGCCGAAGCTGCGCGCTGCCGGTGCGCAGACGGCCTACTTCGACCTTTACCTGAACAGGCGCGTCGGCACGCCGAGCGCCCCCAAGGACCCCGCGACGATCGTCGCGACTGCGAACAAGTTCTACGACTACGCGGCGCAGTCGATGGATTGCTCGAACCCGGTCATCGCCGAGAACGAGCTCTTCGGCTCCTGGCTCGCGGTGCCCTGGTCGCCGACGAACGAGCAGTACCGTGCGAACGTCCTGCTCTTCCTGCAGACGCTGCGCGCTCGCGGCGCGCAGCCCTGGCTCCTCGTCAACGCGAAGCCGTACACGGCGACGACCGCCGGCGACTGGTGGCGCCAGGTGGCCGACGTAGCCGGGATCGTTCGCGAGGTCTACTTCCCGGCGCCCCTCGTCTACAAGCAGGGCCCGATTCTCGGCAGCCGGACACTCCGGCAGGCGTTCCGGAACGGGATCCTCGACTTCACCAAGATCGGCATCCCGGTCTCGAAGCTCGGGATCTTCGTCGGCTTCCAGACGACGAAGGGGACCGGGGGACGAGAGGGTCTCGCTGCGAAGCCGTGGTTCCAGACGGTGAAGTGGCAGGCGCTCGCCGCGCGCTACGTCGCGCGTGAGATGAAGTTCTCCTCGATCTGGTCGTGGGGATGGGCGGAGTGGAGCACGATGCCCGGCGAGCACGATCCCGACAAGCCCCGTGCCGCCTGTGTCTACCTCTGGACGAGGAACCCGAAGCTCTGCAACGGTCCGCACGCGGCGGGGCGCGGCTTCAACGCTTCCCGGACGGAAGGACAGCTCATCCTTGCCCCCGGGCTCCGTTGCCGGCTTGGAACGACTGCGGTGCGCTGGTCCGCGATCAATCCGATCCTGCGGCTGACGGGCGACTCAGAGCTCGCGTTCTCGAATGCCTTTGCGCGGGCGGTGCAGCAGCGTGCCGCCCGCGTCACGAACAAGGACACGCTGGCGGCGGAACGGTCGATCATCGCCGCGCGCTTCGGCGGGTCGCGCGCCGCCTACCTCGCCGCGATCGCCGATGCCCGCGCGAACCTGTCGATGGCCCGCAGCATCATCGGGGACGAGCTCCGGCGTGCTCGGATCGAAAGCAAGCTCAGGGTGTCCTGGCCGAGCGCCGCCCAGATCGCGCAGTTCCATGAGAACTACGGCGAGCTGCAGGCTCGGCTCGTCGAGGCCAAGTCCGAAACGCAGTGGCTGGGTGGGCGGCGCGCCGGCTACGCGCTGGAATCGACCGCCCCACCGCAGCTGATGAATCTGTCCTCCGGCCGCTGGTCGGCGCTGTGGTCCCCGTTGGGGACGGTTCGGGTCCGCCCGCTCGGCCCTCCGCTGCCGCTCGGATCACTGCCGCTGGGCAACGTCCGCCTCTCCATCCGTGCGGCGCTGATCGCTCAGGCACGCGAGGATCGCTTCCCCGGCTGGCTGACCTCCGCTCAGAAGGCGGCGTTCCCCGAGGCGATCTGTTGGCGCGACCAACTCCCCGAGCTCGGGGAAGTGGACCTGACGAACTACCTGCCCTTCCTGGCGCTCACGCAGTAGCGCGGAGGAGGAAGCCGCTCCTGCCGGCGCGGATCTCGACGTTCGAAAAGGTTGAGAAGAGCTGGAGCAAGCCATCCCGCGTGTAGTCGAAGATCGGGCAGTTGTTGACCACCTCGTAGCGCAGCTTGCGGATCGGCCCCTTCGTCCACGTCCAGCGCGGGAAGCTGGCCACGACAGAACCCCCCGGAGCAATCAGCCGGCCCATCCGTTCAACGTGGGCCGGGGCGTTCTCGATGTAGTCGAAGTAGCCGAGCGCGAGAATGACGTCGTACGACCCTGGGATCTGCGTCTCGAGGAAGTCCCCCTGCAGCAGGATCACCTTGTCGCCGAAGCGCGCGAGGCGCTGCCGCGCCAACTCCAGCATCGAGTCCGAGAGATCGACGTCCACGTAGCGCGACGCGCCCTGTTCGAGGGCGAGCTCCCCGATCCGCGCGGAACCGCCGCCGACGTCGAGGACCCGGGGCGCCTCGTACCCGCGCGCGACCTCGAGCGCGAACTCGCGCCGATTGAAGAGGCCGGGGCGCAGGAGCCGCTGCAGCGCGTGCTCCTCGTCGTAGAGGTGGTCAAACGAGAACGCCTTCCGGCGAAAGTGCTCGCGAACGCGTCCCGTAGAGTCGGTGGATGTCGTCATATGCCTGATCGTATGAGACAAGCTGATGCGTCCGCGCGATCCGTCGCAACCGTCTGGCGACGAGCGTACGTCCCGCGTTGCGCCAGGCGCTGACCTTGGCGGCCGAGATGCGCTGCCTCGACGTTGCACGTTCAGGAAGCTCGGCGCGCAGTCGCTGCGAGTCGAATTCGTATGGATGGAAGTACAGGACGGAGAAATCGCGCAGTCCTGCCTCGATCAGTCGCGGCGGGAGCACGCGCCAGTAGCTTCCACCGCCGATCGGGAGCGGGCCCCAGGTCGAGACCGGAAGCTCCCAAAGCTCCTTTGAGCCGAGCGTGAGACGGTACGGGCCGTCGGGAATGCCGCCGAGCCGGTCGGGAACGCGCGGCGAGTCGTACTGGCTCGAGTCGTAGCGAAACCCGGCTTCCGCGAGGACCTCGTAGGCCCAAGGTGTCCGGCGGTTGATCGAGAAGGCCGGGGCCCGGTAGGCGACGGGCCGGCGCCCGGTGACGTCCTCGATCAGCTCGATGGCGTGCTCGACGTCCGCGCGGAAGTCGTCGCGCGTCTGCTCGTGCACGCGCACGTGTGCGTAGCCGTGGCTGGCCGGCTCGTGGCCGCGGCGGGCGATCTCCTGCGCGAGCTCGCGCTGATTCGCCACGGCCATCCCGAGCAGGAAGAAGGTCGCGCGGGCCCCGATCTCGTCGAGCAGATCCAGTAGAGCTGCGGTCTCGCGCTCAAGCGCGTCGTAGGGTCGATCCCAGTCGGACAGGCCGAGTCGCCTGTGCACGAGCTGGTGCCAGTCCTCGAAGTCGATGCTGAGCAGGAGGCGCGGCCGCTCATCCATGTCGGAACGCTAACTCGGCACGAACTTGTGCTCGCGAATTGACGCGGGCGGGGATGCGTCAGCACCACCGCCCGCGCGGAACGACGAAATCGCCCAGATCGTTCTTGGGCGAGCTCGCTACCGCGCGCGGAGGCGCGACCGCGTCGCGCCGGGAGCGCTAACTTCTCAGGCTGGGCCGAGCTTCGGCGTATTCGCCGACACGACGCGGCCCTTGCCCGCTTCCTTGGCACGGTACAGCGCGTCGTCGGCTCGCTGGAAGAACGAAACCGGATCGTCTTCGGCGCGCAACTCCGCAACGCCCGCCGACAGGAACATCTTGCCCGCCTGGCCGAGCGGCCGCGACGAGACGGCGTTCTGGATCCGGCGGTACAGCTGGTCGGCTTGGTCGATCCCCGACTCCGGAATTATCACCGCGAACTCGTCGCCTCCCACGCGGCACGCGATGTCCGCCGTGCGGACGACGTCGCGAACGCGCTCCGCGGCCTCGGACAGGACTGCGTCCCCGGCCAGATGGCCGATGCGGTCGTTGATGTCCTTGAAGTCGTCGAGGTCGAAGACGATCAGGGAGAGCTTGCGCTCGTAGCGGTGGGCACGGGCGCACTCCCGCGCGAGGGTCTCGTGGAAGAAGCGCCTGTTGTGGAGGCCCGTGAGGGCATCGAGATCGGCGAGCTGGCGCGCCTCGCGAAAACGGCGGGCGTTCTCGATCGCCGGGCCGGCGCGGAGCGCGAGCGTCTCGAGCCGACGCACGTCGTCGTCCATGTAGGAGTGCCCCTTCGTGCGCGTGAAGACCGTCAGGTAGCCGAGCGCCTGATTTTCGCCGGGCAGCGGCACGGCGAGGCCGGCGTGGATGATGCCCTCCTCCGCCTCCGCGGTCTGCCGCTCGACCTCCGGATAGGTGTAGGACATCGTGATCGACCGCGCGAGGCGTCCGTCCGGTGGACCCGTGATCGCGTGACGTTCTGCCTCCTCGACCGAGAGTCCGAGCGTGGCGACGAGCGGCTTGCCGCCCTGTGGATCGGGAAGCATCACGAGCGCCGCGTCGGCCGCCTCGAGCGCCCCCGCGGCCTCCAGCGTCCGCGAGAGAACCTCGTCGAGGTCGATCGAGCCCGCCAGCTCCCCGAAGATGCGGCTGCGTCTGCCTTCTTCCTCGGCCCGCTCGAGCGCCCCGGCGAGCTCGCGTCCGAGCTCGTCCATCCGGGCATTCAGGCTCGCTACGACCTCGGCGACGCGCTCGTCCGTGGTGTTGTCCGAGCGCCAGCGGACAACGAGCAGAGCCAGGAGGAGCACCACGAGGGCGCCCAGGCCCACACTGATCCCGATCAGGATGGTCGTCATCGAATCGCCGCAGGGAGGAAAAAACCCGCCGACTCACTGTAGTGGCGCTCGATCCTCCTCACTAGAGTTTGTAAACAAGAAAATCTCACCGCCGCAGGTACCACAAAAATGCACAAATCCCCTGCCTGGTTCCGCTCCAGAAGCGGGATTCGGCCGTTGCGGGGCCCTTCCCCTTCCGGTACCATGCCTCGTCCGGTTGGCAGGGCCAACGGCCCCGCCGACCGTTGCTGTGTGAGAAGACACTTTCAGGAGGTTCATGCCCACCGTCAACCAACTCGTTCGCAAGGGTCGCGCTCTCCAGAAGGGGAAGACGAAGACCCCTGCCCTCGGGGGGGCGCCGCAGAAGCGCGGCGTCTGCACGCGCGTGTTCACGCACACGCCGAAGAAGCCGAACTCGGCTCTCCGGAAGGTCGCGCGCGTCCGCTTGACGAACCAGATGGAGGTCACGACCTACATTCCCGGTGAAGGGCACAACCTCCAGGAGCACTCCGTCGTTCTCGTCCGCGGCGGCCGGGTGAAGGACCTCCCGGGTGTCCGCTACAAGGTCATCCGCGCGGCCCTCGACGCAGCCGGCGTCTCCGACCGCAAGCAAGGGCGCTCGAAGTACGGCGCCAAGAAGGGCTCGTAATGCCACGCCGTGCAGAGGTTCAGGTCCGGCCAATCGAGCCGGACGCCGTCTACAACTCGCCGCTCGTGACCCAGGTGATCAACAAGGTGATGAGCCGCGGGAAGAAGTCCACGGCCGAGACGATCGTCTACGACGCCTTGACGCGGATCGGCGAGAAGACGGGCAAGCCGCCGGTCGAGGTCCTGGAGCAGGCCGTGAAGACGGTCACGCCGGTGCTCGAGGTGAAGAGCCGTCGCGTCGGCGGTGCGAACTACCAGGTTCCCGTGGAAGTGCCGCAGCGGCGGGCGCGGACGCTGGCCGTCCGCTGGCTCGTGGACTTCGCCCGCGACCGGCGCGAGAAAGGCATGGTCGAGAAGCTCTCGGCCGAGATCCTCGACGCCCTCAACCAGCAGGGCGGTGCCTTCAAGCGCAAGGACGACGTCTACCGGATGGCGCAGGCCAACAAGGCCTTTGCGCACTACAGGTGGTGACGGCGGCCATGGCGACCACCGAAACCCGAGTCGCGCTGGAGCGCGTCCGCAACATCGGGATCATGGCCCACATCGACGCGGGCAAGACGACGACGACCGAGCGGATCCTCTACTACACCGGCCGCACCCACAAGATGGGCGAGGTGCACGAGGGCGCCGCGACGATGGACTGGATGGCGCAGGAGCAGGAGCGCGGCATCACGATCACGTCTGCGGCCACGACCGCGTTCTGGCGGGACTTTCGCATCAACATCATCGATACGCCCGGGCACGTGGACTTTACGGTCGAGGTGGAGCGGAGCCTCCGCGTCCTCGACGGGGCGATCGCCGTCTTCGACGCGGTCGCGGGCGTGCAGCCGCAGTCCGAGACGGTCTGGCGCCAGGCCGAGCGCTACGGCGTGCCGCGCATCGCCTTCATCAACAAGATGGACCGCACCGGCGCGGACTTCTTCGCAGCCGTGCAGTCGATGGTCGACCGGCTCGGCGCGCATCCGGTCCCGGTTCAGCTCCCGATCGGCCAGGAAGAGCATCACCGCGGCGTCGTCGACCTCGTCGAGATGCGCGGGATCGTGTACCAGGACGACCTCGGCGAGAAGTTCGAGGTCGTCGAGGTCCCGGCCGAGCTGGCCGAGCAGGCGCACGAGTACCACCACCAGCTGATCGACTCGATCGCCGAGTTCGACGACGAGCTGACGGAGACCTACCTCATGGACGAGGAGTCCGTCACGCCGGAGATGATCCGCCGCGCTCTGCGCAAGGGGACGCTCGGCAACAAGATCACGCCGGTCCTCTGCGGCTCGGCGTTCAAGAACAAGGGCGTGCAGCCGCTGCTCGACGCGGTGGTGGACTACCTGCCGAGCCCGCTCGACGTCCCACCGGTGCACGGGGTCGACCCGCGCACCGAGCACGAGCTCTCGCGCCGCCCGGCGAACGACGAGCCGTTCTCGGCGCTGGCCTTCAAGGTCATGTCCGATCCGTACGTCGGCAAGCTCACGTACTTCCGCGTCTACTCGGGTCAGATCAAGGCCGGCGACCGCGTCCTCAACACGACGACGGGCAAGACCGAGCGGATCGGCCGCATCCTCCAGATGCACGCCAACCACCGCGAGGAGCGCACCGAGATCGGCGCGGGCGAGATCGCGGCCGGTGTCGGGCTGAAGAACACGACCACCGGGGACACGCTCGCGACGGACACGGCGCCGATCAAGCTCGAGTCCATGACCTTCCCGGATCCGGTCATCTCGGTGGCCGTCGAGCCGAGGTCGAAGGCCGACCAGGACAAGCTCGGCGCCGGCCTCCAGCGCCTGGCCGAAGAGGACCCGACCTTCCGCGTCCGCAGCGACGAGGAGACCGGCCAGACCCTCATCGCCGGCATGGGCGAGCTGCACCTCGAGATCATCGTCGACCGGCTCAAGCGCGAGTTCAACGTCGACGCGAACGTCGGCCGGCCGCAGGTCGCGTACCGCGAGACGATCGGCAAGGCCGTCGAGAAGATCGAGGGCCGCTTCGTCCGCCAGACCGGCGGCCGCGGCCAGTACGGACACGCAGTCATCAACGCCGAGCCGATGAGCTCGGGCGACGGCTACGAGTTCGTGGACAAGATCGTCGGCGGGAAGATCCCGAAGGAGTACATCCCGGCAATCGACCTCGGCATTCAGGAGGCGATGGAATCCGGGGTGCTCGCGGGGTATCCGGTCGTCGACATCCGCGTCGAGCTCGTGGACGGGTCGTACCACGACGTCGACTCGAGCGAGATCGCCTTCAAGGTCGCCGGCTCGATGGCGTTCAAAGAGGCGATGAAGCGGGGCAAGCCGAAGCTCCTCGAGCCCGTGATGGCCGTCGAGGTGATCACTCCCGAGGACTACCTGGGCGACGTGATGGGCAACCTGAACTCCCGGCGCGGCCGCGTCGAGAGCCTGGAGCCCCTCGGCAACGCACAGGTGATCAAGGCAATCGTGCCGCTCGCGGAGATGTTCGGCTACGCGACCGACCTGCGCTCGATGACGCAGGGCCGGGCTGAATTCACGATGCAGTTCGACCATTACGAGGAAGTTCCAGCGACAATCGCGACC
>WNGF01006420.1_pt1 | contig 14568 bp, 15 predicted proteins | sample 5400641 | NCBI WGS metagenome assembly WNGF01 (sample SAMN13153371, study PRJNA577476) | soil metagenome | isolation source: 80 cm soil or saprolite under grassland replicate 2 | place: USA:California | collected 2016-06-15
CGGACCCCAGCTGGACGCCCCTCTTTGTCGCGATCGCAGGCTTAGTGACGGAGGTCGGAGGATTGATGACTCACGGCGCAGTGATCGCACGGGAGTACGGATTGCCGGCCGTCGTCGGTGTGGTAGATGCCACCCGACTCATCCCCGACGGGCAGCGGATCCGCGTGCACGGAACCGACGGGTACGTCGAGATTCTGCCTTGACTGATCACACCGAGAAGGCCCATCCGTAGCTTCCGGCCAAAACAACGCCAAGCAGTTGATCTTTCCGGGTCGGCGGTCGACGGTGAGCCGGGGCGGTGGCGGCGTCGAGGTCGTCGTCGGCGCTCAGGGGGTGCTAAATCGTCAGGTGGAAACTTCGGACCGGACCGGCGCTGACGATCTGCGTACCGGAATCGCTACGGCTCGACTTCCTCGGTCGCTACGGTCGCACCCACGACGTCGGGGTCCATTGGCCCCAGCGATGGCGATGATTGGCCGCGGCGAGCAACGGTGCTCGTACCGGCGTAGCCTCGCCGCGTGTCGATCGAGATCGTGTTTGAGACGCACGCACTAAGCCAGGACAACGAGCGGGACATCACAACCGTTAGGCTACCCGGTGCACTGTCGGTACGCGGGCGGCACAATGCGGCCGATATAGCCCGGCTACGACGCGATGACGGCAACGTTGCGGTTCTTCAGCTCTGATCTGCGCCGAGCAAGCGAGACTGCGCAGATCGCGTTCGCCGCCACCAGAGGCTCCGATGGCCGACATCCTCATCTGCCGCGGGGCGGAGTGCAGGCCAGCATGATCGGCTGGGCTGCGGGACGGCCCCTTCTCCCCCGCCGGGCGCGTGCCAGCGGCAGTGTCGCCCGGATGACCAACTGCCGGCCGATGTCAAGCATGCAGACGCCTGTCCGAACTGGCCCGGCGGCGATGCCGGGCAGGACGCGAGCCAGGCACCGTCGGCGGCGTAGATCTGGCGTACCGTCGCCGGCCGACGCGCCACGGCGGCGGAGCCACTAGGCTGCCGGCGGCAGCGAGCTGCGACTGACCCGGAACGGCTCGACTCGAAAATGCAGCCCCAGGGAGCCAGAATTGTCCGACAGGCGGATCTCGATTGACGACTTGTTGGCGAACCAGGCTTCGCCTGCTCCATTTTGGGCCACGATCGAAGGCGACCCAAACGACCCCACCAGCGTGAAGATCACACCATTCGTCCCGGGGGCGGGCTGCGCTTGTGGTTACGCCATCACCATCCCGAAGGACGCGGTCGAATCCATTGACACGACAGATGACGTTCACGTGTGCTGCGGCCAGACGCTGGTCGTTGTCGAGGTAGCGTTCGTCGACGCCACGGTGGGGAGCATCTTCCGCCAGCTCAGCGACTTGGCCGCAGGACGCGGCGGCCAACGGACCGACCCCGCGGCCAACGCTGCGCAGGCCACGCTGATATCACAACGCGGACCAATGGCCTTCCCGTCGCCATACGCCGACCCGAAGATCCTCAGCGACGACCGGCTGATGCATCCTCGACAGTATCCGTACGCCGACATGGCCCAATGGATCCGCCTTCGATGCAACAGCTTCTACCATGACTGCATCGATGGTTGCACGGATCCGCGCTGCCAGTGCATCTGCTACGAGGCATATCAAGCGTGTTTGGACCCGAACTATCACCCACGGCCGTGCGACGGTTGGCCGGATCCTCCCGTGTCGGCGTCCGGTCGTCGATCCTGGTCACCGCGGTGACCCCGTCGTGACGAGTTGGCTCCACTCCCGCACCGAAGTCGCGGACCAGGTTCTTCACGCCGTCCAGCAGCGTGCCGACATCCAGAGTCGTCGGGCTCAGCCCGATGAAGTACGGCGCCATGCCGCCGTCGGGGAGGGCCGCGACCCGCTGATCATCGCCCGCGCAAGGGTGGCGTCGGTGGGGCCGGCGCCGGTGCCGGCGGCGACCGCGGCCGACAGGGTCAGCCGACCGTCGGGGCCGATCCGGTAGGACGAGATCGACGCGCTGGCGGCGTTGACGGTGTAGCCGTAGCGGCCGTCGCGGGTGACCACGAGCCAGCACGACCCGGCCTGGGTGTCGGGCACCGCCGCGCTGATCACCCGCACGTGCCGTCCGATTCGGTAGGAGGACACCGAGCCGGTGGTCGCCTCGGACACGATCGCGTCACCGCGCCGGTCGAAGTCGAACCCGTACGGCGTGACACCGGCCGAGGCGTGCGCCGCTGCGACGCCCAGGTAGGCGCCGTGCACCGCGAAGGTCTCGATGGTGTTCGTGGCCCGCTGGGTTACCACCAGCCCTCCGCCGCTGGGGGTGAACGCCACCTGGGCGGCGTCGGACAGCCCACCTGCCGGGTTCGGGGACAGCGTCCGCGTCGAGCCCGGCAGCGGGCTCAACCGGCCTGACCGGCTCAGCCGCAGCCCGCTGACCGTGTCGCTGTCGTGGTTGAGGACGTAGACGATCCCGTCGTGGACGCTCACGCTGACCGGCCGCAGCCCGCCGGAGGACTCCACATCCCGCAGCACCAGACCACGGCCGGTGATGGCCAACGCCGAGACCGTGTTGTCACCGGCGTTGACAACCACCAGCAGGTCACCGGCCCGGGCGATGCCGGACTGCGAGGCCAGCGACGCGCCGCTCCCGCGCCCGCCGGTGGCCACCACACCGGCCGCGCTCAGCCGCCCGTCCGGCCCGCCGACGGCGCCGAACTCAGCGAACCGACCCGGCAGCGGCCACTGGCCGGGTTCGACCCGTCCGGACCGGGCCGTCCGGTTCGCCGTCCACGACTGCTTCCACGTACGCCGCTACCCTCGCCTGGCCGCCCTGGCTGCGACCCGGCTGGTGACGTGGCACGCCGACCGGCCCGCCCCGTTCGCATCCGTGCACCAGGGGGCCGACTCGCACCCGTGGGTACCCGGGTCGGAACCTGGGGGTGGGAAGTCGCGGTCAGGATGTCCAGAACCAGACAACTGCTCCGACCAGGGGGTGCGCGCCCGAGCGGGCGTTGTACGGAAGGGAGCACAGGTGAAGTACATGATCATGATGTTCGGGGGGCTGGGGGCCAGCATCGAGAACCGGCCGCCGGAGTGGATCACGGGCATGCACGAGTTGCTGGTGGCGATGGACGGCGAGTTGCGAGAGGCCGGCGAGCTGGTCTGCGGTGGGAAGCTGATCGACCCGAGCCAGGCCGCGACGGTCCGTTTCCAGAACGGCGCCGCCGTGCCGACCGACGGGCCGTACGCCGAGATCAAGGAGTCGCTGGCCGGGTACTGGATCGTCGATGTGAGCGAGGACCGGGCGTTGGAGATCACCTCCCGGGTGGTGGCCTACACCGAGTACCCGATGGAGGTCCGGCGGATCATGGACGAGCCGCCGCAGCAGTGAGCAGCGTGGCTGGGCGGTCGATGCGGTGAACGCCGAACCCGCGGTCGAGGACATGCTGCGCGAGCTGGCGCCACAGGTCCTCGGCGGCCTGGTGCGCCGGCACGGGCAGTTCGACGCGTGCGAGGACGCCGTCCAGGAAGCGCTGCTCGCCGCGGCGCGGCAGTGGCCGGCCGACGGGGTGCCGGACCGGCCGCGGTCCTGGCTGCTGACCGTGGCCGGCCGGTCGCTGGTCGACGCCTGGCGCGCCGAGGGTGCCCGGCGCCGCCGCGAACTGAGCGCGGCGCTGCTGGAACCGGCCGGCCGCGAGCCGGTCGCCGGCCGGGACGACACCCTGGCGCTGCTGTTCTTGTGCTGCCATCCCGCGCTGTCGGGCCCGTCTCAACTGGCACTGACGCTGCGTGCCGTCGGTGGCCTGACCACCGCCGAGATCGCTGCGGCGTTCCTGGTGCCCGAGGCCGCGATGGCCAAGCGCATCAGCCGGGCCAAGCAGCACATCAGGAACGCCGGGGCGCGCTTCGAACTGCCGGCGCGGCCACAGCGCACCGAACGGCTCGGAGTGGTGCTGCAGGTGCTCTACCTGATCTTCAATGAGGGGTACACGACCAGCTCCGGGCCGGGCCTACACCGCGCCGATCTGACCACCGAGGCCATCCGGCTAGCCCGCCTGCTGCACCGACTGCTACCCGAGGACGGCGAGCGGAGGTGACCACCGAGCCGGGCAAGCTCGTCCGGATGCGGGTCACCTCGGGCTTCCCGTTCTGGCAGGGCTCGACCTGGGAGTGGGAACTGGGTACGGCCTCGCGCACCGAGGCGGGCACGTCCGTGCTGTTCCGCCACTACGGCTTCGCCGACGGCTACGCCGAGATCGACCTGGGACACACCGCGCAGACCTGGCCGCTCATCCTGGACCGGCTGGCCCGCTACATCGCCACCGGCACCCCGCAGCCGTTCTTCCCGGCCCACTCCGCATGAGCGCGGCCCAGGCGCAAGCCGACCCGCGGCGGGCGGACCCGCATGGCCGTTGACGTCACATCCGCCCTGCTCATCCGGCGGCCCCGCCCCGACGTCGCCGCGTTCATGTTCGACCCGGGCAACGACCTGCGCTGGACCGGCGGCATCACCGCCAGCAGGCCGGCCCAGCCCGGACCGCTGGTCGCCGGCGCGAGGGTCGAACGTACCGCCCGGTTCCTCGGCCGCAGCTTCACCTACGGCTACCTCGTCACCCGACACGAACCGGACCACCTGGTGGAACTGAACGTCGACCGGCCCTTCCCCATGCTCGTGCGCTACCTGCTGCAGGACGCCGAGGGCGGCACGATGGTGGCCATCCACGCGGCCAGGCCCCCCGGCGCCTTCTTCGGCTGGGCCACCCCCCTCATGTCCCGCCAGGTCCGCAAGAGCATCACCGCCGACCTCGAACGACTCCGCGCCTGCCTCGAACAGTGACAGACCCGCCGGTCCGGTGTGCTGGCGCCCCGACCGTGAGACCGACGCGCCGGCCTGGCCGCGCGGGTCCAGGCCGGCTGGTCGGGCTCGCACGTTCGGCCGATCGGCGGCAGCGGGTCGGTACGGACGGCAGGCCGGGGGTGCGGCTGCCGCCCGGCGGTCACTTGACGGGCAGGTGCCCGACGAAGTCCAGCCCGCGGCGCACCCAACGGGCCAGACTGTCGTCGCTGCCGGTACCCACCGGGGTGATCGTCACCCATCCGGCCATCGGCCGCCCGGTGAAGTCCATCGGTCTGGCGCCGGGCTGTTCGAGCGCCTCGGCGGCGCCGCCCTTGCCGACGCGGACGATGAGCTCGTCCCCGACCACCCCGCAGCACATGTTCCCGTGCACCAGGAACGACAGCCCGCCGAACATCGCCTTCTCGGTGAACGCCGGCTGCATCTGGGTCAGTAGATCCCGCAGCCGCTCGGCCAGTGCCGCGTCGTATGCCATCGGTTGCCGTCCTCTCCGGTGTCCCGACCGGTACCGCGGCGGCGGTTGCCGGGCCGCCACCGGTCCGCAGCCTAGCAGTTGCCCAATCAGAGTGTTGCGCAATCAGGTTGTTGCGGTTAGGTTTGGTCCGCCAGTCGCAGCCCGGGAGGAACCGATGGAGACCTTCGAAGCGTTCGACCGCGCCGTCGCGTGCACCGCCGACGTCGTCAAGGGGGTTCACGCCGATCAGTTGAGCGCCGGCACGCCGTGTACCGAGTGGACCGTCCGAGCGCTGCTCAACCACCTGGTCGGCACGCTGTGGCTGGCCGAAGGGCTGCTCGGCGACACCCCGCCACGGCAGCTGATGCCGCCCGGCGGGCTGCCGGAGGCCGATCTGCTCGGCGAGGACCCGGCCGCCGCCTACACCGAGGCCGCCGCCGCGGCGCTGGCCGCCGCCCGGGCCGGCGACGCGCTGATCCGCACCCACGCCACGCCTTTCGGGGAGATGCCGGGCCCGCTACTGGCCGGCTTCTGCATCCTCGACGTCGCCGTCCACGGCTGGGATCTGGCCACCGCCACCGGCCAGCACATCCATCTCGAGGACGACCTCGCCGCGCACCTGCTCGCCTTCGCCGAGCAGACCATGGCGGACGCCGCCAGCCGCGGCGGCCGCATCGCGGCTCCCGTCCCCACCGCCGCGGGCGCGCCGACCGCCGACCGGCTGGTCGCCTTTCTCGGCCGCCACCCCGCCGGGACAGCCGTGACAACTCGGCCATGAACCCGGACGCGGCGCTGAAGGCGCTGGCCGAGCCGAACCGCCGAACCATCCTCCGACTGGTCTCCGCAGACCCCCGATCGGTCCGCGAGATCGCCAGCCACCTGCACATCACCCCGCAGGCCGTCTCCCGGCACCTGAAGGTGCTGCACGAGGCCGGCCTGGTGGACGAGCACCGCGAGGGCACCCGGCACCTGTTCGCTGTCAGACCCGACGGGTTCGCCGCCGTGCAGGAGTTCCTCGCCGACTTCTGGACCCGCCAACTCGGCCAACTCAGGGCCGCCGTGGAGGACCCGACCGGGCGGGCCCCCGATGTACCGCACGGACCAGCACCGTTGGCTGAGCCGTATGCCACCGAGGTGGAGATCCAGGCTCCGGTCGAGGAGGTCTTCCGCCACCTCACCGACCCGGCCGGGTGACCGGGGGGTCGACGTAGGCGAAGTAGTCCCGCCGTATCTGGTCCATGCGAAAGCCGCACCGCTGGTAGAAGGCGATATTGTCCAGCGCGGAGTTGGCCGTTCCCACGATGACCGATGCGGTGCCCCGCTGCCCGGCCTTTGCCAGCAGCGTCCGGACCATCGCCTTGCCGTAGCCCTGCCCGCGCCATTGCGGCGTGACCACGATGTAGACCAGTTCGCTCTCGTCCTCCTGCCAGCGCATCGTCGCCGCGCCGACCAGCTCCTGCCGCACCAGAGCCCGGTACCTCGTCCGCGACGCAGCGCTCATCTCGGCGCGTATGCGCTCATCATCCTCATCGGCCTCCGAGAGCACCGGTACCAGCGCCTCGAACTCCGCGGGCGCCGCCTCGACCAGGTACAGCTCCATGGCACCGTCGTCCTTTCGTTGTGGGCTTGCCCGACGCTGATCCGCGCCCGTGGGCGAGTTCGCGGGCGGCCGGCGATGTGGCGCAGCCGGAGCATGACTGACGCGCCGAGCAGCGGGCCGACGGCCAGTGGAAGCATCGCGGACCGCCATCCGACGTCTTCGGCCGCCAGCGGTACCAGCCTGCTCGTCGCGATGGTGAGCGCGGACCCGAGGGTCAGTTGCAGAGGAGGACGGAGCCGGCGTGCCTCGGGTCGGCCAGTTCGGTCACCGCCGCCGGGAACTGCGCCGGGTCGGCGATGACCGCCGCCGCGCCCCACACCAGCAGCAGCGCGACCAGGACCGGGGGTCGTCGCAGTGAGCACCAGCGGGGCCTCGCCAGGCCGCAACCCGCGCTGATGGCCAGCGCGTCGCTGGTGGTAGCGGTGCGCCCGGTCCGGTCCGCCGGGCGCCCCAGCGCGATGCCGGTGGCGTCGGGGCCTCCGGCCAGGTAGGCCTCCACGCGGCTCTGCCGCGCTGCGCGCGGGACGTGCGACTTTGCCGCCGGTCGGGTGCAAGATGGCCGGCTTGTTCCTCGCGTCGCAGGATGGTTGCCTACCGCAGAGCAGAGCACCGGGACGGTCGTAGGTCTGCCGATCCATTGGCCGTGCGGAGAAATACCTGCGGTTGATGTTAGGTGTGTCGAGGGGCTGGGCGGGGCGGAGCGTCCTTCGGTTGGGAGTTGCTGACGCGGCGAAGAGTTGAGGTGCCTGCGTGTTCTGGCCGGCCGGGGTCGGTCCGTCCGCTGCGGGGGTGTCAGATGATGTCGGGGTGCCGGGATCGGGAGCCGGACCGGCTGATGAGGGTGAGGTGGCCGGGGTGACCGAGCTGGATGGGCGGCAGCGGGCCTTGTTGCGGCTGGGACGGACGGATCTTCGGGTGTCGCGGCTCGGGGTCGGGGCGATGGTGTGGGGTGAGATGTCGGCCGCGCCGCGGTGGAGCCCCGCCCGCAACGCCTACGGGCCAACCAGCACCGCCGAGGAGCAGCGGGCGGCGCTGGAGATGAGCCTGGCCGCCGGGGTGAATTTCCTGGATACGGCGGCGATGTACGGCAAGGGGGCCTCTGAACGCCGGGTGGGGGAGCTGACCGTGGGCAGGGAGGTGGTGGTGGCGACCAAGTTTCCGCCCAGCGTCCTCGCCCGCGCGGGCAGTCTGCCGGCGGCCCTGGAGGCGAGCCTGGCCCGGTTGCAGCGCAGCAGGATCGACCTGTATCAGATCCACTTCCCGTCCCGGTGGATGGCCATCCCGACGTTGATGAACCTGATGGCCGACGCCGTCGAGGCGGGCAAGATCCGCGCTGTTGGGGTGAGCAACTACACTGCGGCGCAGATGCGCGCGGCGCATGCCGCGCTCGCCCGGCGAGGCATCCCGCTGGCCTCCAACCAGGTGCAGTACTCGCTGCTGCACCGCAATCCCGAGACCGACGGGGTGCTCGAGGTGTGCCGGCAGCTGGGCGTCACCCTGATCGCGTACATGCCGTTGGCCTCCGGTGCGCTGACCGGCAAGTACTCGGCGAGCGTGAAGCCGGCGGGGTGGCGGCGCTACATGGGCTACTTCCGCGGCAAGAATCTCCCGACCCTGACCCGTGTGGTCACGCTGCTACGCGAAATCGGGGCAGGCCACAACAGGAGCCCGAGCCAGGTCGCCTTGCGGTGGCTGATCCAGCAGGACGGCGTGCTGCCCATCCCGGGCGCGAAGAACGCCAGTCAAGCCGCCCAGAACGCCGCCGCGCTCACCTTCACCCTGGACACCCCGGAAGTCGAGGCACTCAGCCAGGCCACCCACACCGCCCGAGCGTAGCTACCATGACCAGGGCCTCGGCCGCCCGGCCGGCACCCGCGCCACCTCACACTGCCACAGCCATACGATCCGACCCGACCGAACGCCACCGGCCCCGGCCGGCCGAGCAGCATCAGGGTGGTAACAGCCGACGGCCAGGCGGAGCCACCAGCTCGCCGACTCGGATGCCGGAGCGGCGGGCACCGCCGCAGCGCCTCGCTCAACCTTGATCAAGTACCCGCACATGCCGCGAAGCGGCCCTGTCCGACTCTGGCCGCGAAGCGGCCGCGCGACTCTGGCCGGGAAGCGGGCGGGGTCATGCCGCTGACCGTCATGACCCGTCGCGGGCGATCCAGGCCGCCATCATGGCACGCAGCTGGGTCGTGTGACAGTACGGACCGCAGCTGCGGCGGCGCCGGTCATTTGACCACCCACGTGATCCGCACCGCGTGGCCCGGGTGCGCCCGCAGCGCGGCCTCGCTCGAGGCAATGGTGTTGTGCTCGTGGAGCAGGTCGGCGGTCTCGCGTAGGAACCGTGTCAGCTCGGCGACCTCCCCGATCTGGTCGGCGCCGGCAGCGGTGAGTACACGCACCAGATGGTCCAGCGGCTGGGTCTGGGTGCTGGGCGCGTGCAGGTTGGTGATCAGCGCACGGCGGGCGACGGGCGACGGGCGCATCGCGGTGATCTGCTCCAGAGGAATCCTCGGCGCCTCGGCGTGCTCCGGCGGCCGGACGCTGCTGGTGATCCCAACCTGACCGGGGCGCTGTGGGGGCGATCGCCTATGCTGCCGCGGTGCCAGTCTCGCGTAAGCGGAAGCCGAAGAAGTCCGGTAAGTCTGGTCGGTCCGGGAAACCGGTCCGGGTGGCCCGGCCGGGGTCTGGGCTTGCTCCGGGTGGGCCGTTGGGCGGTGGGTTGGACCGGCGCGAGTTGGCGGGTGCATGGTCTGCTCTGGCCGCCTACCGCGACCAGGTGGTTGCGGAGCGGGCGTCGCGGGCCGCGGCGGGGGCCGCAGGCCTGGTCTCGGCCGTCGTGCAGGTCGTGGCGGCTCAACCCGAGATGACCGTGGAAGACGAGTTGTGCGCACGGATGGGAGCGCAGCTGCGCGAGTGGGCGCAGGAGCCGGTGGACACCCGGGTGGGCCCCGGCCCACTGGCCGAGGCCACCATCGCGGCGGCCGCGGCGGCAGTGGCTGCGGCATTGCCGGCGCCGGCGGAACAGGCGGGGCAGACGGCGCCGGCGGAACAGGTGTTGGCGGAACAGGCGGGCCAGGCGGCACCGGTGGGGCAGCCGGATCAGGCGCAGGCGTGGTGGGCGCCCTGGCGGGTGTTGACCGCGGTCGCCGGCATCGTTCCGTACCCGTATCGCGAGTCCGCCGCCGAGGTGATCGCGCAGCTGCGGCAGGCTCCTGGCGGCCGGGTGCTGCCGGCCGCCCCGCCCGGCCCCGCGGTGACCGGGCCGGTGCTGTGGATCCGTGACGCGTACGGCAGCCGGTTCGCCGTCGCCGCCCCGATCACCACCGGCGGCCAGCCGGTGCGCTGGTACCTGTGGGACATCGACGCCTGCGGGCACCAGGCGTTCACCGTGTACAGCGGCTTCTACCCCAGCTGCGAGGACGCGCTGGCCGCGTGGCAGGCCGGGGTCGGGCAGGTCGCCGCCGGCGGCACGGTCCTCACCCCGGCCGACGACCCGTGGCTGCTGGCCGAGCTGATGTACGCCGAAGAAGGAATCCCTCGCGCCGATGAGGCCAGTGACAACCAGTTCGCCGAGTGCCACCGCAGCATGCGCCTGGGCCAGGAGGTCACCGCGACCCTGCCGAGGGCCGCGTCCCGCGGCGACGCTGGCCTGAAGGCGGCCGACGCCGCGGTCGAGTTCGCCACCTGGCTGCGCACCAGCCAGACCGACCAGCAGGAGCTGGCGGCAGACCTGGATGAGATCGCCACGGAACTGGCCGAGTCCTGGTGCATCAACAACATCGACGCGGTATACGCCACCTGCTCTCCGCACCGGGTCGCCCTGGACGTGCTGCACATCCGCGACTACTACCTCGACGATTTCGCCGACCATCTGCTGGCCCTGCTGCCCGCCTGGACCACCTGGCTGGCCCAGCGGAACGCCACCCCACCACAGCTGGCCGAACGCTGCCAGCCCTACGCCCATGGCAAACCCCACCCGCAGCTCGGCGACGAGCACAGACCCCGCTACCTCGCACGCGTCATCGAATAGCCCACCGCCGGACCCCCTGCCGGCCCGGCCTCGCCCGGGCCCGTCACCCGGCAGCACGCAGCCGGCCAGCGCGGGACATCGTCGGATGTGAGCCAGCCGTCCAGAGCCACGATGAACGGCCCCGGATTGCAGCGGACCCACGGGAAAGCCGACTACTGTATAGAACAGCACCGCGGCAACCAGCCCACCCGTCGTGGGGCCGGCTCCGCCGGAACGCTGCCGCACACGTGGCTGAGATCGAGTTTCGTCTCAGCCTGAGCGGCCAGCCGCCCTTGCCGATGTCGGGGCTTGCTGGCTGGCGGTTCGCTGTTGTGCGAGGGTTGTGGTCAGTTTGGCCGTTCGACTTGGAGGTTGCCGCCGACGCGGCGGGCGTCCAGGCGGGTCATGAGGGCGTTGGAGGCGGTGTTGGTCTCGTCGACCTCGCAGCGCAGCTGGGCCATGCCGCGGTCGTTCAGGACCCCGAACACGTGGGTGAGGAGCGCGTAGCCAAGCCCGCGCCGCCGGTGTGGCGGCAGGACTGCGATCAGCCCGAGGCGGGGGCCGGTCGTGGTGTTCCAGACTCGTACCAGGCCCGCGTAGTCGCCTACCGCGTCGACGGCGACGAGGTAGGTTTCCGGGTCGAATTCGGGGTCATCGAAGGTCTGCCTGGCGAATTCGGCCGGGTCGTTGCGCCAGCCCGCCGTACCCGGTACGTCCTGGCGTAGTGCCTGGTCCAGCTCGGCCAGCCCGGGTACGTCCGACCCGGCGGCTGAGATGGCGGTGTACCCCTCTGGCAGCGGGACCGGCGCGACCGCGGTTGGCACGTACCGGTGCTCGCGGCGGACCACGGTGAACCCGAGTCCGAGGAAGATGTCCTCCTCGGACTCGTCGACCTCGGCGTTCACCGGTTGCCGTAACTCCGCCATGACGGCCTCCAGCAGCGGTGGGTACGCCTCAGGCCGCGCTCCGCCGAAGAACAGAAAACACAGGCCGTCCGGCCGCCGCAACGACCGCACCGCACCGACCTGCGCGCCGTCCCGGCGCGCTACCCACCGCCCAGCCGACTCGCTGGTCACCACGATCACGCCGGAACCTTAGGGCCGCGAACACCGCCCCTCAAACCATTTCGCCCGTGCAGCAGGCAGCACCAGCTCCGCTCAGCCCGGACAACCGGCATACGCCATGGCTACCGGTTTGCCAGACGAAGCCACGACAGGGACGGGCCTCCTACCCCATCCGAAGCCGCGAAGCGGCCCTGTCCGACTCTGCCGCTGACCGGCGGGCACGACGGCATGCTGTCGGAGTTTTGTACTGCCGGTTGTGCTGTGGACTGGTTGAAGTCCTACACGGCGGTCGGCGTCGTTGGCTCGGTGGTGGCGATGTCGAAGGCGCGGACGACGGCGTCGAGGGCCTGGGCTGTTTCGGCGAGGGTGGCGAGGTCGATGCTGGGATACCGGCGCACCACATCGTCACCGTGCGGTAGTGCTGAGTCCAGGGACGGGTCGGCTCGTTACTTCGGCGAGCATCCGGCGGGCGAGGTGTTGGTCGCGTTGCCAGACTGAGCCGAAGCTCGGTGCGATGGCGGGATGGTCGGGATTGAGGTAGAGAGACCAGATGGACCGCCGGTGCCCGTGTAGCCGGTGGTACGGGCTGGCGGACGGGTCAGGTCCGACGCCGCCGCGGAAGAGCGCCCCATGAGTGTCGGCCGAGTCGTGACGCGAGGTGCTGGCGGTCAGCGGCTTCCAGACCGGCAGCGCGGCGGGCCGGAGCTGGCGGACCCTCCCCGGCCGGGCCGCTTCCAGGGCTGAGCGGGACCGGCTCCACCGTCCAGCCCACGCTGCCGTCAGCCTGTCGGTAGCGATATGTCGCCAGCCAAGCACAGGGTTGGTGGTGCAGCGCGGCCACGCAGGTGATGGCGTCGAAGGACTCGGCTGGGAACGGGTGGGATGAGGAAGTCGCCGAGGTGGTAGTCGATCCGCCCGGCCAGGTCCTGTCGGCGGGCCAGGGCGATGCTGTCCGGGTCGGTATCGATGCCCGTCATGTGGGGGACGAACCGGCGTAGCTGCCAGTCAGCATTCCTTCCCTGCAGCCGACATCCAGAAGCCGCACGGCTTGACGGGGCAGCGCTACCAGGAGCAGCCAGTGGCAGTGGATGTTGTGGTTCCACCGCGTGACGGCCGGCAACACCCGGTCATCATCCAGCACCCCGGCCCTTCGCCTGCCGGCTACCAGCATCGCCCGAAGGCACAGGCCATGTACGGCGTCCCAGATGGGAGCCGTTTTGATTGGGCGACGTGGACGGTGCCGGTCGTCGTGGACTGGATCGGCCATTGTCACCTCCGCCGAGCGGAACCAGTCGTGCGGGGTGGTCGTGGCTAGCAGGCTTGGTGGGTGGCGGTCCTGGGTGTGGACGGGTGCCGCGCCGGGTGGGCGGGGCGCCGTGGTGGACGGCGGCGGGTTCGTGACCGGGGTGTTCGGGGTCGATCTGGCCGGGGCTCTGCGGCAGCGGATCCTGGAGGTGGACGCCTACGCGCGGGCCCCTGCGGTGCCGGTCGTCGGTCCACCCGGATGTGTCTTTCGCGACACTGGCCGGTCAGCCGCTGGCGCAGCCGAAGAAGTGCACACCCGGCACGTGGAAGCCGACGCCCACCCGACGCGACAGCCAAGCCACCATCCTGACCGCACCATGACAACAAGATCAACAAACAGCTAGACGATCAACATCCGACAACCCGAAAGCACATCCGCCACCCCGGCGAATGATCAAGGTCAGCCACTCCAGCATCATGCGCGACGCTGAGAACTCCGGCGTGGCGCGGGTTTTCGTCTTCGTGGCGGGCTAACCTGCGCCATACGGCGGCCGGGTGTGTTGATCGTAATCGCTAATCCGATCATGCTGCTTCACGATCAGTGGTTCTTGATCGTGAGCGGCGGCGCTGCGGCCTGGTGACGAGGCAACGTGATCAAAGGGAAGGCCGGAGTGCGGTATCGACGTCAGCGCATCAGTCGGATCGAGCCTGCGGAGATGGAGGAGATGACGCGGGTTCCCGCGGAGGATGACGGGATCATCGCGTACCAGAACGTGCGGTTCACGACCATGGTCGTCGGCGTGGTCTTGGTCCTGATAACGGCTTATGTGGCCGTGCGTGCACGAAGTGTCCCTGCGGGCCTGCTTGCTGTGGCGCTGATCACGCTGATCTACCATGTCGCCTTCAGGCACCACCGCCATGTGCGGGACGGAGAGTCCTTGACGCTGGCGTACTGGTACCACCGTTGCGTCCATCCCAGGGCCGGCGATCCACTGGGGCTGTCGATCCCGACCGAGGTGAACGCCTCCGAGCGCGCCAGACCTCGGCCTGGTGCTCCGGGCCCCGTACCTGGCGAGGGAATGGGGACTTGTCAGGCTCTCGCAGGCGCCCGGCACCATGCCGATCCTTTTGATGACGATGCTGAATCCATCGAGTGCTGCGGTGGCGAGGATCGAACGCGGACTGCTGATAGCGCTCACCGACGCGGGACTCGTCTGGCATTCGGTTCCGATCGAGAAGGAGATGTCCCGGATGGGCGGTAAAAAGCCGGTGAAGAATGTCGTGCACATCCAGCAGTCGTACGGGCCCGTCGCGGTCGGCGACAACAACAGACTCCAGTTCGGCGACGTG
>WNGF01015646.1_pt1 | contig 14564 bp, 12 predicted proteins | sample 5400641 | NCBI WGS metagenome assembly WNGF01 (sample SAMN13153371, study PRJNA577476) | soil metagenome | isolation source: 80 cm soil or saprolite under grassland replicate 2 | place: USA:California | collected 2016-06-15
GATGGGATCGGCCGCGAGCGCGAAGCCCCAGCCGGTCGCGTTCGCGCGGCCACCGTCGAACTGGTGGAACACCGGCCACATCTGACCGACGAGCGCCGCGATGCCGCACGCGAGCTGCACTTCGACGGGGAATCCGAGTCCGCGCGCGACGATCACGGCGAGGAAGCCCTTTGCGCCGTCGAGAGTCCCGCCGAGGATGCCCTGTGCGAGGCCGACGCTCTTCGCGAGATTCCCGCCGCCGAGCTTGCGCTCTCCGACCGCGCGCAGGTCGACGCCGTTCGCCCGGGCGACCCAGTAGGGAAATGAGACCGAACAGAGGACGTAGGTCACCATGACGGCGGCTAGGGGCACGCCGGTATTCTCTTGGCTGCGTGGACGACTGCCTGTTCTGCCGCATCGTGGACGGGAAGATCCCCGCGACGGTCGTCTATGAGGACGACGACGTCATGGCGATCAACGACGTCTTCCCACGGGCGCCCTTCCATGTCCTGGTCGTGCCGCGGAAGCACGTTGAGCGACTCTCGGAGCTGGACGACGAGCCGCTCGGGGGCCGGCTGCTGCAGGCTGTTCGACGCGTGGTGCGCCAAGGTGGCGTCGGTGACGACTTCCGGCTGGTCGTGAACAACGGCGCCCAGGCCGGGCAGACCGTGCCGCACCTCCATTTCCATGTGCTCGCCGGGCGCGAGTTCGCCTGGCCGCCCGGTTAAAAACGCGTAACTTTACTGTGGCGTGGCCGAAGGCCACACGCCAAACAGATGAGGGCAGCGGAGGCTGCCCGATTATCATCGCCTCAGTCGGCCTCTTGAGGGGGCCGGCATTCTGTCTCCGGCGACCAGTCTCATAAGACCGAAGGGCGGGTGATCCAAGGACCGTTGTCTGAAGTGATCGTTGGCGATGGCGAGTCGTTCGAGGCTGCCCTTCGCCGATTCAATAAGAAGATCCAGCAAGCTGGGATCCTCGCGGAAGCCCGCCGCCGAGAGTTCTACGAGCGCCCCGCCGCACGTCGCAAGCGCAAGGAAGCCAAGCGGCGCAAGCGCTAGTTCGGAGGGCCCCGCCGTCGCATCCCCTCTGAAACAAAGGCTCGAGAGTGATCTTCGGGCCGCCATGAAGTCGGGCGACACGCCCCGCCGTGACACGCTGCGTTTCGTGCTCGCCGCGATCCAGCGCGAGGGCGTTGACCGCCTCCAGGCAGCGATCGAGCGCCTGATCGCGGAGGGCAAGGACGAGGCGTCGCGGCAGGCTTACGTCGCGGAGCACCGTCCCGCCGACCTCGACGACGTCGCCGTCCTCGAAGTGCTGCAGAAGCAGGCGAAGATGAGGCGCGACTCGATCGATGCGTTCCGCAAGGGCGATCGCCCCCAGCTCGCGGAGAAGGAAGAGCAGGAGCTGGCGATCATCCAGAGCTATCTGCCCACGCAGATGTCGGATGCCGAGCTGCGCGCGATCGTCGAGCGCGTCGTCGCCGAGACAGGTGCCGCTGGCCCGCGCGACATGGGAAAGGTCATGCCCAAGGTGCTTGCGGAGACCAAGGACCGCGCGGACGGCAAGAAGGTCGCGGGCCTCGTCGGCGCGATGCTGAAGGAGAAGGCTCCGTCGTGAGTGCCCCCGCGCAGATCACCATCCTCATCCCTGATCCCGACGAGATGATGTTCGTCACCGGGAACAACGACGTGAACATCGACCGCATCGAGCGCGAGTTCGGGGTGAAGATCGTGTCGCGCGGCGCGGAGCTGCGCATCATGGGCGATCCCGGGAATGTCGCGCGCGTCGGCGAGCTCGTGAGCGCGATGCGGACTCTCTCCGATCGCGATGAGAACCTGCGCAAGCCGGCGCTCGAGCGGCTCATCGGCGATGCGAAGGACGCGCCTATCGGCACGCCCGAACTGATGCGCGATGTCGTCGGGACGACCGTTCGCGGCAAGCGCATCACGCCGCAGTCGCCGAACCAGCGGAGTTACGTCGAGGCGATCCGCAATCACGACCTCGTCTTCGCGACAGGTCCCGCGGGAACGGGAAAAAGCTATTTGGCTGTCGCGCTCGGTGTCGCGGCGCTGCGGGACCGCAAAGTCGCGCGGCTCATCCTCACGCGACCCGCCGTTGAGGCAGGGGAGCGGCTCGGATTCCTGCCCGGCGATCTCACCGAGAAGATCGATCCATATCTTCGTCCGCTGTACGACGCGCTGTACGAGCTCATGCCCCCGGAGCGCTTCGCTCGCGCTATGGAGCGCGGTGAGATCGAGGTCGCACCGTTAGCTTTCATGCGCGGTCGGGCACAGCCGGTGTTCAGCAAGGTCCTCACTCCTACGGGCTTTAGCCTCATGGGTGATCTCGCCGTCGGGGACTTGGTCATCGGCTCGGATGGACGGCCGACCGAAGTGCTCGGCATCTATCCGCAAGGGCGCAAACCCGTTTATCGCGTTCAGACGCAGGACGGGTCGTCGACTCTGGCTTGCGGGGAGCACCTATGGGCTGTGGCGACCGCGAGCGACCGGCGGCGCGGCAAGCCTCCACGCATCGTGCAGACCCGCGACATGGTTGGACGGCTGCGGTCGGCGCATCAGCACCGCTACGAGCTGCCACTGTTGTCGCGGCCCGTCGAATTCCAGCGGTTTCACATTCTCATGGACCCGTACGCCCTCGGTCTGCTCTTGGGCGACGGATGCGTGACCACGTCGACAACGCCGTCATTCACCATCGCCGACCCGAGCCTCGTGGCCACCTTGGAGTCGAGCCTTCCCGACACCGAGGTTTCTCGCAAAGACGAGAGGAACTATGTCCTGCGACGACGAGGCGGCGGCCGGGGAGGACAGCGGATCGTGAATCCCGTCACCGACCTGCTGCGTAAGCTCCAGCTCGCCGGCCGGCGATCGAACGACAAGTTCGTCCCCACGGAGTACCTCTGCAACGTACCCGAGGTGCGGCTGGCCGTGATGCAGGGTCTCCTCGATACCGACGGCGGACCGGTCACTCAGCACGGGCGAACGTGTCGGATCCAGTACACGACGACGTCGCCCAGGCTGCGCGAGGACATGGTCTTCCTGGTGCGTTCGTTTGGAGGAGTTGCGTATTGGCGGACGCGCCGCGCCGAGGGACGAAAGCCCGGTCGAGCGCGCGGTCGGGATGTCCACTACCGCTACGACGCGTACGTCGTCGAGATTCGTCTGCCGATCGGCATCGCGCCGTTCAGGCTCGCGCGCAAACGTGATCTCTACGACGCGCACGGGGGCGGCCGGCCGACGCGATTCATCCACAGTGTCGAGCCAGCTGGCGAGGTCGAGACCGTCTGCATCAAGGTAGCGGCGGCCGACTCGCTCTACGTCACCGACGACTTCATGGTCACGCACAACACGCTGAACGAAGCATTCATCATCCTCGACGAGGCGCAGAACGCGACGCCGGCGCAGATGAAGATGTTCCTCACGCGTCTGGGGTACGGCTCGCAGGCGGTCGTGAACGGCGACATCACCCAGGTCGACCTCGACAAGGACCAGCGCTCCGGCCTGGTCGTCGCGCGCGAGATCCTGCGCGACGTCGAGGGGATCGCCTTCGTCGACTTCAACGAACGTGACGTCGTGCGCCATGAGCTCGTGGCGCGGATAGTCCGGGCGTACGATCGGCACGAGAAGAAGTGATCCAACTCCCGGCCGGACGGCGGATCGACCAGCTGCCGGTTGCGCTGCGTAAGACGCTCGGCGCGCCGACGGCGCGGATGTACGTGTTCGTCATCGTCACCGGGCTGCTGACGTCAGTGGCGCTGCTCCTGTCCCCGCCGGCCACGGTCGGCTACAGCGTTGGGACACTCGCCGACCGCACCGTCAAGGCGCCACGATCCGTCGCGTTCGTCTCTGAGGCGCTCACCGACGCCGAGCGCGAACGCGCCGCCGCGGCGGTGCCAAAGGTGTACACGCGCAACCCGGCCGTCGTCGCGAGCTCGCGCGACCGGCTCGCGCAAGCGGCCGCCGCGATCGGACGCGTGCGGGCCGACACGGCGCAGACCAGAGAGCAGCGCGTCACCGCGCTGACGCGCCTCGACGAGGTCGCGATCAGTCCTCAGGTCGCACCACTTATCGTCGACATGACCGGCGCCGAGTGGGACGCGGTCTCGAAGGAAGCGGACAACGTGTTGCGCACGCTCTATCAGCCGGGGATCCGGCCCGAGCAGCTGGAGAGCGCACGGGACGCGTCCGCGACCGCGCTGCCGCCGGCGTGGACCGACCGTCAGAAAACGGTCGCCGCTGCGCTGGTGCGCCAGTTCATCGACGCGGACGTCGCGCTCGATCAGATCCAAACGGCGAGCGGCCAGCAGGCGGCACGCAGCGGCGTGCAGCTGGTGCAGGTGCAGGTCGTCGCGGGCGAGGTCGTGGTGCGTGAGGGCAGCGTCGTGGGCGATCTCGACCTGGAGAAACTGCGCGTCCTGGGTCTCGTCAACACCGGCATCGACTGGCCGAGCGCGGTCGGCCTCACGCTGTGGGCGGTCCTCATCGCCGCGGTCCTCGCCCTGTTCATCGAGCGGTACGCGACCGACGCTTGGAACGACACCAACAAGATGATCCTGGTCGCGCTCTCGCTGCTCGCGGTCACCATCGCCGCGCGGGTGCTCATCCCGAGCCACACGCTCGCCGTGTACTTCATCCCGTTCGCGGCAGTCGCGATGATCATTACGGTGCTCGTCGGTGGGCGCACTGCGCTCGCCACGCAGATCGCGGGCGCGCTCCACGTCGGGATCCTGTCCGGCCAGGTCGAGCTCGTCGCGTACGTCCTGGTGCCCGCGCTGCTCGGGATGGCTGCGGTGCGACGCGCCACGACCGCCCGTGAGTTCGCGGCTGGCGCGGGCTCGGTGGCGATCGGCAACCTCGGCGTCGTCGCCTCGTTCACGCTCGTCGGCCAGTCCACCGATCCGGTCGGCGCGGCGCAGCTCGCGGTCGCCGCGTTGGTGAGCGGAGCAGGCTCCGGCCTGCTCGCCTTCGCGGGGACGGCGATCTTCGGCCACGTGTTCCGGATCACCACGGTGTTCGAGCTGCGTGAGCTCTCGGATCCGAACCACCCGCTGTTGCGCCAGCTCTTGCTCCGCACACCTGGCACGTATCACCACTCACTGCTCGTAGCGAACCTCGCGGAGCGTGCGGCCGAGGTGATCGGGGCCGATCCACTCGTCGCGCGGGTCGGCGCGTACTACCACGACATCGGCAAGATGCGTAACCCGTCGGCGTTCATCGAGAATCAGACCGGCATCACCAATCCCCATGACGAGCTCGACCCGACGGTGTCGGCCGGTATCGTCGCGGCGCACGTCCGCGACGGCCTATCGCTCGCGGACCGCTATCACCTGCCGCCGATGATCCGGGAGATGATCCCGGCGCATCACGGAACCAGCGTCGTGAAGTACTTCTACCAGCTCGCGCAGCAACGCGGCCAGAACCCGGACGAAACGTCCTTCCATTACCCCGGACCGCGGCCGCGCACGAAGGAAGCCGCCATCGTGATGCTCGCGGACGGCACCGAGGCATCGGTGCGCTCGCTCGCGGAGAAGAAACCGGAGACGATCCGCGCGATGGTCGAGAGGATCGTCGGCGATCGTCTGTCGGAAGGTCAGCTCGACGAATGCGATCTCACCCTGCGCGATATCCAGCTGATCAAGGACGCGTTCTGCGAGCTGCTCCTGGGCGTGTACCACGAGCGGATCCCATATCCGGAAGACCGGATCGCGCGCATCCCACCGGCGTCCGGCCAGGCGGCGTCCGACCGCTGAAGATCGCGGTCCGAGGCGAGGCGCCTTGTGACCTCGCGCCGGCGCGCCGCGCCGTCCGCGCCGCACTTCGCCCTTACGGCGTGACGGGGGATGCGGAGCTCGTGCTCGCGTTCGTGGACGATGCGGCGATGCGCGATCTCAATCGTCGTTATCGCCAGAAGGACCGTACGACCGACGTCCTCTCGTTCGGGCAGTCGCTGCGGCGTGGCGCGAAGGGGACGAGCGCGGCGAGCTCGCTGCGGCGCGAGGCCGACGGCACGCTCGAGCTCGGCGACATCGTCATCAGCGGAGCCCAGGCAGCGAGGCAGGCCAAGCGGCGGCGCTGGCCTCTTGCGACGGAGGTCGCTTTCCTCGCTGCCCACGGGGCATTACATCTGCTGGGATACGAAGACGACACCAGCGCCGGATATCGGGAGATGCTGCGGCTCGGCCGTGACGCGCTGAAAGGTGAACGAACGGTCAAGCGGTGAAACACGCCGGGCGAACGCACGTTACTTGAGAGCGATGCGAGGGAGCGCGCTGGTACTGGCCGTCGCGTTGACCCTGGTGGGTCTGGTCCCGGGCGCGCCCGCCGCGGCCGGCACGGCGGAGCTGGTGCAGCACCTCGACCAGCTGGTGAGCACCTTCCCGGGTGGCGCGGGCCTGTGGATCGCCGACCCGAACCTCAGCACGCCGCTGTACTCCCACGACGCGGACGAGCCGATCATCACGGCGTCGCTCTACAAGCTCGCGGTCCTGGCGGAAGCCGAGCGCCGCGTGGACGCGGGACAGCTCCACTACGGCGACATCGTCACGATCGAGGACGAAGACATCACCGAGGACGGCTCGTTCGAGCTCGCAGGCACCGAACTCACCCTCGATGAGGCGCTCGAAGCGATGATCGCGCTGTGGCACGTGCTCGGTCCTGAGAACATCAATACGACTCTCGAGCGGGCCGGCGTGAAAGGCTTCCACGTGTTCCTCAACTGGGATGAGGACAACATGGCCACGCCGCGCGCCGTCGGGACACTGTTCACGCTCCTCGCGAAGCGTCAGCTCATCTCGGCTGCGGCGTCGGATCGGATGCTCGCGCGTCTGGGGCGCCAGCAGATCAACGATCGACTGCCGGCCGGACTTCCGGATGGCGTGGTCGTGGCGCACAAGACCGGCAATCTCCCCGGTCTCACGCACGATGCGGGCATCATCTTCACACCATCCGGGCCGCGTGTGGTCGTCGCGATGACGTGGGATGCATTCGACGCGGACGCCAACGAGTTCATCGCGAATGTCGGCTCGCTCGTGTACAGCGCGCTGCTCGAACCGCCGGCGAATGCGCGCTACGACGTGCCGCGCACCGTCACGAGCGTGGACGCCGGATCATCTCCGCGGATCACCGTGCCGATCACGAATGCCGGCAGCGCAACATGGAGCGCGAGCGGACCGCAGGCGGTGCGTTTGATCTGGGAGATGCGCGACAGCAAGGATCTCCTCGTCGCGACGTCGCCCACACCCATCGCACTCCCCGCCCTTACGCCGGGAGGTACCGCGAACATCGGTGTGGTGCTCGCGGTCCCGCAGGCGCCGGGCGACTACAAGGTGACGCTCGGTCTCGTCGACGCCAATGGCAACGGTCTCGCAAAGCTCGGTGCGGCGACCGCATCGTTCCCCCTACGCGCGCACCTCGCGTACATCGTGAGCGCCGCGACGACGGTGCCCACCATGCTCCACCGCGGCGAGGCCTCGCTCCTCGTGACGAAGTACGCCGCGCTGCCGACAGCCGGCACGACACCGCACACCCTGGTGCTCTCGTGGCGACTGGTCGATACGAAGACGAGCCGCTCGGTGGCCTCAGGGACGACACCTCTCGGCGTGCTCCAGTCCGGTGCCACCGGCACCTTCTTCGCGCCGTTCGTCGCTCCCGCCGTGCTCGGCACCTACCGTCTCACGTATGACGTGCGCGAACGGAGCGTCGCCGTGAGCGAGACCTTCACCACGAATGTGACGATCGTCGGTCCGCGTACGTTCCCGGACGACGAGGGCGGGCGCACGCCACCGGTGATCGCGCCACAGGTCACGCCGTCGCCGACGCCGAGGATGCGCTTCCCGTCGCCGACGACCGGCGTCGTGCCGAACCCGCAGTTGCCGACCCTGCCCGTCCCGCGCGGTCGCACCTCGACACCAGCCCCGTAGGCGGCCTTAGGCCGGCGCGATCTCGGCGCGCTGCCGCCACAGCACGGCGATGCACCCCACGGCGACCGCGAGTGGCACGAAGATATTGAAGCTCTCGTTCTGCCGTGCGTCGGCGATCATGTAGAGCAGCACGGGCACGATGAGGAAGGCTCCGAAGGCGACGGCGGCGAACGTGGCGCCGGCGCGGCGTGAGCGCCGGCCCACGACGGCGGTCGTGATCACGAGCGGCACGATCAGAAGTAGGTGGTCGTACGACCACGAGTAGATCGGCGTCGTCGCGGAGATGGCGAGCCACACGGCGAGGAATGCGTCGCCGCGCGGCGTGAAGGCGAGGCCCGCGCCGACGAGCGCGAGCACCAGGCCCGCCGCGATCACCGCGCCGACCGGTCCGATCAGGTCGCCCAGTCCGTTCGCGAGCGTCGTCGGCGGCTGGACCGCCAAACGCTGTTCGAAGAGCTTCGTCCGCCACGCCTCGAGCCATCCGGGGAAGGCGAGCCAGCCGATCGCTATCGCGATCGCGGGAGGGACCGCGGCGAGGGCGAGGTAGCGCGGACCCCACCGCGCGAGCGCGACGCGCGCGAACGCGGGGAAGGCGAACGCAACGAGCTGGGGCTTCGTCGTGAGGAGGAACGTGGCGAGAAGCGCCATGCGGCCACGTTCGCGGATCGCGGCGACGGTCGTGGCGAGAACGGCGAGGAGAATGAAGGTCCACTGTCCGCTCCACACGTTCGCGCTGCCAGGCTGTGATGCGAACAAGGCGAGGCCCGAGAGGAAGTGCACGAGCGGCGGGTCCGGCGCGAGACTGCGGAGCAGCACGCGCAGCGCGAGCGCTGCGGCGGCCATCCCTCCGAATGTCCACAGTCCAGACGCGATCGGTACCGGAAGAACAGCGAACGGGACCGCGGCGAGCGCGATCCACGGTGGGTATCCAAAGACCATCTCGTGCGGTGGTGTCGTGCTGTAGCGCTCGACGGTCCGGAGCCAGTCCGCCCCTTCGTATGGGCTGCCGCCATCGACGATCGTGCGCGCCCCTGCCCAGGTGTAGGTGAAGTCGTTGCGGTCGACGAGACGATCGCGGAGGTCGAAGAAGCCGAAGACCGCGAGCATCACGAGACCGAGCGCGAGCCCGCTCACGAGCGCCAGATCGGCGACGCGCTGTCGGGTCACTCTATCCTCGACCGATCGGATCAGCTGAGTTCTCGCATCCCTGTCCACTCTGCGGCGGTGGCACGGATCGCGTCATGTACACGCATCGGGGGCGGATCGTCGTCTGTCTTGCCTGCGGCCTCGCGCGCCGCGATCCGATCCCATCCTCCCAAGAGCTCCAGGCCATCTACAGCGCCGCGGACTATTTCCAGCTGTCCCGCGATAGCGGCATCGGATACCGCGACTACTTCGCCGACGCGCCGGTCTACCGTCCGTACTTCCGGCGCAAGTTCGCCCTCCTTCGGCGCTATGCGAGCCCACCCGGAAGGCTGCTCGAGCTGGGCGCCGGGGCGGGTTTCGCCTTGGAGGCGGCCCGCGACGCGGGCTGGGACGTCCGCGGACTCGAGCTGTCCAGCGCCGCGGCGGCTTGGGCACGGCAGCACTCCGGCGTGGACGTCACCGTCGGTGGAGTGGACGACCTGCGTGACCACGAGCGCTGGGATGTGATCGCGGCGTTCCAGACGATCGAGCATTTCGTGGATGTTCGCTCAGCGCTCCGCCGAGTGCGCGATGCCCTGCGGCCGCACGGTCTGGTGTACCTGACGACTCCTGACCATGGCAGCCTGAGTCGGAGGACCTTGCGGCGATTCTGGCTCAGCTATCGGCCCGAGCACCTCGTGTATTTCGACCAGCACTCTCTTCGACGGATCCTCGAGGAGGAGGGATTCCATATCGAGCTCATCGGTGCTGACGATCGGCTTTCCGTGCCCATCCATCGATTGTTCGAGCGCGCCGCGCACTACTACCTGGGGCGGCGCGTCGAACCCCCGGTCATACCTTGGTGCCGGGTACCGGTATGGCTTGGGGATATGCGAGTGATCGCTCGTAAGACCTGATCGGCCCGATCGCGCGCACGGGGACGACGAGGCGGTGCCGCAGCTTCACGCGCAGGAGCGCGATCGCGATGCCGATCGATCCGGCAAGCCCGAATCGCAGGGTGCTGGCCGGATCGTGCCGCCACAGTGCTGGCCGTTGGCTGATGCGGGCGCCGCGCTGCGCGGCCATCGCGAGGACCTCGGTGTCGAAGAGCACGCCCGATTCTCGGGTCTTGGCGAAAAGCTCGCGTCCCAGCTCACCGCGATAGACCTTGAGCCCGCACTGCGCGTCGGGAACCCCGCGGATGATGAGCACCTGCGCCAACAGTGCGTAGAGCTTTCCCATCGTTTCGCGGGGTCGCGACTGGCGGCGTTCGAGGCGCGTGCCGGGCAGCGCGCGGGAGAGTATGGCGATCTCCGCGTCGTCGAGATCGCTCAGCAGGAGCTCGAGCTGTTCGATCGGAGCGGAGAGATCCGCGTCGGAGAAAGCGACGACGTCGCCGCGGCTGGCCGCGACCCCCGCGCGGACCGCGGCGCCCTTGCCCTGATTCGATCGCAGCTCGAGCAGCCGGAGCGCGGGCCAGCGGACGCTCCACTCGCGCACGAGATCGGCGGTGGCGTCAATGCTCCCGTCGTCCACCACGATCACCTCCGCGTCCCGATGCCCGGAGCGTGCGAGGTGCGCCGAAAGGATCTCGAGCGATCGGGATAGGCGTTCGTGCTCGTTGTATGCGGGTATGACGATCGAGAGGTGCATCGGCTCGAATCATAGGAAGGCGGCGCTCCACGACGGGCCGCAGCCGGGTATCAGCGCGTCAGCGAGCCCGGCAGGCCTCGAGCGAGCGTCTGCGCCCAGCCGGCGGGCCGGCCTACGGCTCGGCATTCGCCTTCGCCGGCTGCTTGCCGTCTTGCTTCGCGACGGCGCAGTAGCCAACAGCGAGCGAGAGGAGTGTCGGGCTGGCTGACGCGCGAAGCGCCGGTCTCGCCTCTACCTCCATCTTGCGAGGATGTTCTCGCGCTGGAAGGCGAGCCGGGCGAAGAAGAACACTGCGAAGTCGACGACGATGAGGAAGGCGGTGAACTGCAGGAACGACTGGTTGTCGAGAACGACGCGGCCGGTAACCTGCGCGATACCGAGTCCGACGACCGGCACGACGACGAGACCGCCGATCTGCTGCGCGACGCGCACGTCGTTCACGCGCGTCGAGATGAGGATCCCGAGCGTCACCGACAGCAGCGTGAGGAGCGGGACCATCACGATGATCGCGAGCACCCACCGCGGCGCTGTCACCGCGCGCACGGCAGCCTGGCTTCCGATAGCCGACACCGACAGCAGGTAGATCGCGTACGCGAGCCACGTGACGATCACCGAAGGGATGGTCGACGCGAGACATTTCGCGAGCAGGAGCTCCCCGACGCCGACCGGGGTCGCGAGCAGCGGCTCGAGGGTACGCGCCGCCTTCTCCCCGATGACCGAGAAGATGGCCATCGTCAGCGGAACGACCGTCGGGATCAGCATGAACAGGATCAGGAAGTAGGTCGCGATGAAGCCCTGGATGGCCTCCTTCGGATCGAGACCGGCGACCGCGGGCGCCGCCGCGTACATCGCCTGCACGTCACGGTCGCTCGGCGGATTCGCCGCGGCCGCCGCGACCGCTCCGATGCCGGCGGCCAGGATGACCACCGGCGGGAGCAGCGTCATGGCGACGAGCAGCCTGTTGCCCAGGGCCTCGCGCCACTCGCGCACGCACACCGCGCGCACCAGCGCGCCACGCTCCGGCGTCCGCGCGAGCGCCAGCGTCGCTCTCACGTCGGCCGCCCCTGCCCGACGTCTCGACTTCGACGGGGAGGTCCGCTTCCTTCCACGATGCTCAGGTAGACCTCTTCGAGGTGCACCTTGCGATCGATGACGTACGCGATCTGCGCGCCGCCGTCGACGAGCGCGCGCACGAGCAGCGGATTCGTCCGCAGTGGGTCTGGCGCGGACACGATGATCGATCCGTTCTCGAGATGCGCTTCTCGCACGCCCACCACGGCCTGCACGCGCACGAGATCTTCGGCGCGTGGCGTTGGCATGAGGCGGATCTCCGTCGCGTGCCCGTACAGCTCGGCACGCAGATGATCCGGCGTGTCGATGCGGATGACCGACTGCCGGAAGAACGCGATGCGGTCGCAGAGGCGATCGGCCTCGTCGAGATTGTGCGTGCAGAGGAACACCGTGCGCCCTTCGCCGCGCACCGCGCCGATGAACTCGCGGACCGTCTTCGCGGCGTCGGGATCGAGGCCGGTCGTTGGCTCATCGAGGAAGAGCACGCGTGGCTCGTGCAGCGCGGCGCGCGCGATCGCCATCTTCTGCTTCATGCCGCGTGAGAACGTCGCGACAGCTTCGAGGCGCCGATCCCAGAGGCCCATGAGCCGTAGGAAATGCTCGGCCTGCCGCGCAGCGGTCGTGCGGTCGAGCCCGTAGAGCGTCGCGAAGAACACCAGGTTGTCCCAGGCGGACTGGCGCTCGTAGAGACCCGGCTGCTCGGTGAGGATCCCGACCGCCGCGCGGATCTCGGAGTCCTGCTGCCCCAGGCGGTACCCCGCGACCTCGGCGGTCCCTGAGGTCGGACCGATGAGCGCGCACAGCAGGCGGAGCGTCGTCGTCTTGCCCGCGCCGTTCGGTCCGAGGAAGCCGAAGACCTCGCCCTCGCGGACCTCGAGATCGAGCCCGTCGACGGCGACGAGCGCGCCGAAACGCTTCGTGAGCTTCTCGGTGCGGATCACGGTCTGCATATCGCGAGTCTATTGGCGGCTCCGTCCCTATCCTTGACCTGTGACTCCCACCGACGCCGAACGGAAACTGCGGGAGCTTTCCTTCCTGCACGAGGTCGCGCAGCTTGCGTCGTCCGCACGCGACTGGGACGAGATGCTGCGCATCGTCATCGACCGCACCACCGACGCCATGCGGGCCGAGGTGTCGAGTCTGTATCTCCTCGAGAAGCGCGAGGGCTTGGTGCGCCTCGTCGCCACGAACGGGCTCAACCCGCGAGCCGTAGGGCGCGCGACGCTCCGTGTCGGAGAGGGCATCACCGGCTGGGTCGCGAACGCGCGCGTGCCCCTGGCGGTGCGCGACGTGCGGAACGAGCCGCGCTGGAAGAACGTGCCGTCGGTCGACGTCGACCGCTTCACCTCGATGCTGTCCGTGCCCCTCGTGTCGCGCGACGAGGTCATCGGCGTAATGAACGTCCAGACCCGCGAGCCACGCGACTTCGACCGCATCGAGATCGACTTCCTTCAGACCATCGCGAACCAGGTCGCCGGCATCATCGAGAAGGGCCGGCTGCAGCGCGAGTCGGAGCGCAAGCTGCGCGAGGTCTCGGCGCTCTTCGAGGTGTCGAACGTTCTCACCTCGACGCTCGACCTCGATGAGGTGCTGTCGCTCATCGTCGATCGGCTGGTGCGGGTCTATCCGGGATCGGCCGGGGCGATCCTGCTGCGCGACGGGGACGGCGTGCGCGAGCGTGCGCGCTCGGGTGAGATCGGAAAGGCCCTGCTGCATACGGCGCGGCGCTCGATGGACGAGGCGCGGCCGATCGTCGAAGGCGAGCATGTCGCGCTCCCGCTTCTCGCGGGCGACCGCCTCCTCGGCGCGGTGGCGCTGCGCGTCCCGTCCCGGACCGAGCTCGCGGATGAAGAGGTGGCGTTCGTCGGCGCGCTCGCCAACCAGGCCGCGCTCGCGATCGACAAGGCGGCGCTCTACGCGCTCGAGCGGCAGAACACGGAAACGCTGCGCGAGCTCGAGCGGGCGCGCACCGAATTCGTGGCGGTCGTCACGCACGATCTCCGCACGCCGCTGTCGGTCATCCGCGGCTATCTCGATCTGCTGGCGGAGAAGAACGGGAACCGGAAGATCCCGATCGATGAGGCGGTGCAACAGGTCGTTCGACTCGATCAGCTCGTCGATCGCATCCTCGCCGGTGTGCGTGTGGAGAATCCCGACTTCACGCTGCGCCGGACAAGCTTCGACCTGCGCGCCACGGCGATCGCGGCGCTGAAGGAGCTGGCGCCGCTCGCGCGGCGGCACAAGCTCGTCGCTCCGCGTGAGGGGACGGCGATCTGGGTGCGCGGCGACCGCCGGCGCACCGCCGAGGTGCTCGCCGGCCTGGTGCACAACGCGACGAAGTACGCACCCGAGGACACGCGGATCGCGGTCAAGGTCGAGCGACGACGCGACCGCGGCGTGGTGCGCGTGATAGACGAGGGACCCGGGGTCGCCGCGCAGGATCGCGCGCGCATCTTCGAGGCCTACGTGCGCGCCGCGGCACAGGCTGGGCTTCCCGGCTCCGGCATCGGCCTGTTCGCATCACGGCGCGTCGTCGAGGCGCAGGGCGGGGACATCTGGTACGAGGACAACGCCGGCGGTGGCAGCGTCTTCGCGTTCAGCGTGCCGCTCATGAACGAGGTGCGCGTGTGACGAGTGTGCTGGTCGTCGACGACGAGCGCGCGATGGTCGGGATGGTCGCGGCGCTCCTCGGCGAGGACGGCTACGAGGTTGTGACCGCGTATGACGGCGAAGCTGCGCTCAAGCGTCACGCGGAGGAGTCGCCGGACCTCGTGATCCTCGATCGCGGCCTGCCCAA
>WNGF01009695.1_pt1 | contig 14562 bp, 11 predicted proteins | sample 5400641 | NCBI WGS metagenome assembly WNGF01 (sample SAMN13153371, study PRJNA577476) | soil metagenome | isolation source: 80 cm soil or saprolite under grassland replicate 2 | place: USA:California | collected 2016-06-15
GAGGGCGGCGCCGATGAGGGCGGTGACTCCCGCGATCAGGAAGATCTCGTTCAGTCCGGAGAGGAAAGCCTCTCGGGCTGCATCGGCCAGGAACGCCTGCGCGCGCGGTGGTGCCGCCGCGATCGCGGCCTCCGCGTTCCCGGAGGAGACGGCGGGTGCAAGCTCGCCCGCCTGCCCCTGCAACGCCGGGGGCCCGCTCGCCAGCAGATCGCCGAGCTTCGACTCGACCCGCCCCTGGAAGACGGCGCCGAGCGCGGCGATTCCGACCGCGACCCCGACCTGGCGGAAGGTGTTGTTAATTGCCGCTCCCGTCGCTGCTTTCGCAGCGGGGACGACGCCGATCGCCGCCTCGGAGACGGTCGGGTTGACGAGGCCGATCCCGGCGCCCATGAGGGTCATCCCGCCCAGGAGCGCCGTCCACTCGGAGGTGGCATCCAGGCCACGCGCGACGAGCAGGCCGGCTCCGGCCACCGCGAGGCCCACGCCGATCAGCGCTCAAAGCGGAACCCGCTCCGAGAGCCGCGCGGCAAGCGGCGAGAAGACGAAGGCCATCGCGGTGATCGGAAGCAGCCGCAGTCCTGCCTCGAGCGGGGAGTGGCCGAGTACGTTCTGGAGGTAGAGGACGATGTAGAGGAGCATTGAGAAGACGGAGGCGGCGACCGCGAACGACGCGATCGAGGCTCCGGCGAAGGCGGGGACGCGGAAGAGGCGCAGGTCGAGCATCGTGCTGCTGGAGCGGAGCTCGATCGCGGCGAAGGCCGCCAGTAGCGCGGCACCGCCCGCGAGGCTGCCCGCGATCTCGGGGCTCGACCAGCCCTCGCCGTTGCCCCGCAAGACGCCGGCCGCCGGAGGCGCGAATTCCTCCGGCGGGCGGTGGTGTTGCGCTAGCCGGCGGCCTGCTTGAGCTTCGGTCGCTTAGCCGCTAGTCGTCCAGGCTGCCCATGGTCAGGTTGACGGTCGTTCCCGTCATCCCACTCGCCTTGTCGGAAGCCATGAAGGCCGCCGTATTTGCCATCTCCTCGAGCGTCATAAGCCGTCGCGGATGGGTCCTGCTTGCGAGCAACTCTTGGAACTGTTCCCAGGTCATGCCCGATGCCTTGGCGCGAGATTCGAAAAAGCGTCTCCTTGATCCGACCGATTCCGGCATCGCCTGTGGCCGCAGACCGACCACCCGAATGCCCTGAGGTGCGAGCTCGGCGGATAGATCGCGAGTGAGTGCCTCCTTTGCGGCCTGCGCCGCACCGTAGCCTCCCACCAATGGGAGGCCCGTCCGCGAGTGGAGTGTGGTGACGGTCATGATCACCCCCGATTTGTTCGGAACCATCCGCCGGGCCGCCAGGCGCGCGGTCAGAAAGTACGACCTCGTGTAGCTCGTGATCGGCAGGGAGAACTGCTCGACATCCAGCTCGACCAGAGCCACACCCAGGACGTTCGCGTCTGAGATCCCGACCGCGTTGAACGAGATATCGACGCGGCCCGCCTTGTCGATCATGGACTGGAGATGCCTGTCCACAGCCTGCTCGTCGAGAGCGTCGACTTCCGCGGCCTCGGCGGATCCGCCGGCGGAGACGATGTCCTTGGCGACCGCTTCGACCGGTGCCCGGAGGCGCCCGATGAGAAAGAGCTCGGCCCCCTCCTGCGCAAAGGCGCGTGCGACAGCACCGCCGATCGCGCCTCCGGCTCCGTAGATCACTGCAACCTTGTCTTTCAGCATCATCTCTGGTTCCTTTCTGTGGCCGGGTGGTCACACTCGCCCACCTGTTCGTTTGTCGCCGCTTGATCGGCGCTGACCTTGAACCGCACCGTGACTCGTCGCACTGTCTGCTCCTTAGTCGCTCTGGATGGGAACCGGGACGGCCTCGAGCCGCTCCTGCGGCGCTCTGCGCGGGCGGCCGAGGAGCAGGAGCGCCAGCGCGATGCCGATCCCGGCCAGCACGACGAGGGCCAGGAAGGCGGACTGGAAGCCCTCGTTCAGCACGACGAGCGAGTTCGCACCGTCGTTTGCCGCCAGGTAGTCATCGGAGCGGGAGACGGCAACCGTCGTGAGGATGGCGACGCCGAGCGCGGCGCCGATCTGGAAGGCGGTGTTGCTGAGGCCCGAGGCGAGCCCCGCCTCACGCTCGGCGACGCCCGCGAGCGCCGCGACCGTGGCGGGCACGAAGGCGAGGCCGACCCCGGGACCGAAGACGAGCAGCCCGAAGAAGATGTCTCCGACGTAGCTGCCGCTCACGGAGACCTGCGTGAGCAGGAGCGACCCCGCGCCCATGAGCGCCATGCCGGTCGCGGCGACCGTCCTGAAGCCGGCCCTGAGGACCGCGGCCTGACCGACGATCGCGCCGACCGTTGCCCCAGCCGCGAGCACGACCGAGCCGACCCCGAACTTGAGGGCCGAGTAGCCGAGCACCTGCTGCCCGTAGAGCGTGAGGACGAACGGCATGCCGACGGCGACGGCGCCGATGAGGAGCATCACCGCGTTCGCGCCGACGAGCGTGCGCGAGCGGAGGAAGCGGAGCGGCACGAGCGGCGCGCGGTGGCGCGACTCGATCAGCGCGAAGGCAGCAAGGAGCACGGCCGAGCCGGCGAACAGGAAGATCGTCCGCACGTCGCCCCAGCCGACGTCCGGCGCCTCGACGAGCGCGTAGACGAGCAGAACGAGCGCACCCGTGATCGTCAGCGCCCCGGCGGGGTCGTAGCTCCGCCGCGTCAGCGCGGCCCGGCTCTCGCGCAGGAGCAGGGGCGACAGCGCGAGCGCGGCGAGGCCGAAGGGGATGTTGATGAAGAAGATCCACTCCCAGCCGGGTCCGTCGACGAGCGGGCCGCCGATCAGCCACGCCGCGGTGGCGCCGATGCCGCCGAGCGCGCCCCAGATCCCGAGCGCCTTGTTTCGCTCGGAACCCTCGGGAAAGGTCGTGGAGATGATCGAGAGGGCGGCCGGGGTCATGATCGCGGCGCCGGCGCCCTGGACCACGCGGGCCGCAAGGAGCGCCGCCGGCGACCAGGCGAGCCCGCACATGAGCGACGCGGCCGTGAAGAACAGGACACCGGTCATGAACAGGCGCCGGCGCCCGAGGAGGTCGGCCGCCCGTCCTCCGAGCAAGAGCAGGCCGCCGAAGGTGAGCGCGTAGGCGCTCAGCACCCACTGCAGGCCTTGCTCCGAGAAGCCGATGTCCGCCTGGATCGAGGGCAGCGCCACGAGCACGATCGTGGCGTCCAGGACCACCATGAAAAAGGCGCCGCAGAGGAGCGCAAGCGCCCACCAGCGCCGGGGATCGGGTGTATTCACCACGTCGCCTCCACTTCGTGGTGCGGACGTGATCAGCGGGTTGCCGCTCGTCTCCATGAGTCCTCCTGGGTTGTCGTTTTCGATTCGTGTCAACGTGTCGTCACAGTGACGTGCGTCGATGCGCCATCGCATCGGCCAAATGGCCGCCCGAGCGGTGGGGGAGGTCTACGATCGAGGTGTTGCTGTACGGCAGGGATCCGGAGCGCTCGCGCATCGGCGTGCTCCTCGAGGGCGCGCACGAGTCGCGAAGCGGCGTCCTCGTCATCCGCGGTGAGGCAGGGGTCGGGAAGTCGGCATTGCTGGAGGACGCTCGCGAGCGAGGGGCCGACATGCGAGTGCTCGCCTGCGCCGGAGTCGAGGCGGAGTCGGCGCTCCCGGGCGCTCCCGTTCGCGGGCTTGCACCAGCTGCTGCGCCCGGTCCTGCGTCACCTCGAGAAGGTGCCGGAACCTCAGGCGGATGCCCTCCGAGGAGCGCTGGGCTTGGCAGCGGGTCGTGGCGACGACCGCTTTCTCGTTTCCCTGGCCGTCCTGAGCGTGCTGGCTGAGGCGGCGGAACAGCGGCCGCTGCTTTGCCTCGTCGACGACGCGCACTGGCTGGACGATGCCTCTGCAGACGCGCTCGTCTTCGTGGCACGGCGGCTCGAAGCCGAGGGGATCGTGCTCCTGTTCGCCGCCCGGGAAGGAGAAGTTCGAGAATTCGATGCACCCGAGCTGGCCGAGCTACGGCTCGCCGGGCTCGATGCGGATGCAGCTGCCGCGCTGCTCGATCGTCACGCGGGCATTGCGCTCTCGCCGGAGACTCGCGCGCGGCTGGTCGAGGCGACGGGTGGGCACCCGCTCGCCTTGCTCGAGCTGCCTTCGACGCTGAGCGAGGGGCAGCTCGCAGGTGGCGAGCCGCTCCTCACGCCGTTGCCCGTGAGCGCCCGGCTCGAGCATGCCTTCCTGGCGCGGGTGCGTGAGCTCCCCGAGGAGACGCAGACGCTGCTGCTCGTCGCTGCCGCGGACGACACGGGCGAACTCTCGACCGTGCTGCGCGCAGCAGCCCGGCTGGACGTCGGGGCGGAGGCGCTCGATGCGGCCGAGGCGGCACAGTTGGCGACCCTCCGCGACGCGGTGCTCGAGCTGCGGCACCCGCTCGTGCGGTCCGCCGTCTACCACGGGGCGCCGCTTTCCAAGCGCCAGGCCGTGCATCGCGCACTGGCGAGCGTGCTCGATGGCGACGCGGAGGCGGATCGACGCGCCTGGCACCGGGCGGCGGCGAGCGTCGGCCCCGACCCTGCGGTGGTGGAGGAGCTCGAGCAGGCGGCCGTGCGCGCGCGGCGGCGGAGCGGCTTCGTCGCCGCCTCGCTGGCATACGAACGGGCCGCCGCGCTCACACCGGACGAACGCGAGCGCGCGCGGCTGCTCACCGCTGCCGCCGAAAACGCCTGGTTCGGCGGGCGGCTCGAGCGCACACGGATGCTGCTGGAGCGGGCACGCCCGCTCGCTTCGGAGCCGCTGCAACGTGCGGACATCGATCGCTACCTCGGTCTCGTGGAGCTGACCGGAGGGGTGCCGGCGGAGGCGTGCCGGTTGCTCGTTCGCTCGGCGGCGGCCGTGGCGTCGGTCGACGGTGAGCGGGCCCTCCAGCTGCTCAACCTCGCCAGCGTCGCCGCCTTCTACGCCGACGATGTCGCGGCGGCCGTCACGATCGCGGAGCTGGCCCGCGAGGTCGACGTGGAGGACACACCGTTTGCCCGCGCGCTCGTGGAGCTCCTCGTCGGGCTCGGCGCGCGCTACGCGGGCGATCTGCCCCGTGCGGCCGCGAGCCTGCGCTCGGCGATGTCGCTCGAAGCCGAGCTGGAGAGCGATGCTCTTGACGCGCGGCAGGTTGCGCTCCTCTTCGGCGGACGGGCCGCGCAGTACCTCGGCGACGACGAGGCCGCACGCCGGAGCGCGCAGTTGGCGGCCGCGCAGATGCGTGCCGAGGGCGCGCTCGGGCTCCTGACGCCGATACTTCCGCGCCTGGTGCACACGGAGATGTGGGCGGGCCGCTGGCCTGCGGCCTCAGCGAACGCGCGGGAGGGCCTCCGGCTCGCACGCGAGATCGGCCAGTTCGACCTGGTCGCATACCAGCTCGTGCTGCTCGCTTTGATCGCGGCCCATCGCGGGCAGGAAGACGAATGCCGATCGCTCGCGGCTCAGGGGCACGAGCTCGCTTCCGCTCGCCGCTTCACGCTCGTCGCATCACTCGCCAACTGGGCGCTGGCTTTGCTCGAGCTCGAGCTCGGGCGCACGAAAGAAGCATTTCTGCGTGCACGCGAGATCTCCACCACCCCCGCCGTGCTGTCCATGGCCGGGCTCGATCGGATCGAGGCAGCCGTGCGTGCGGGCGAGATCGCGACCGCGCACGACTGGCTTGACGACTACGAGCCCTGGGCGGAACGCGCCGGCGCCGCCTGGGCACGCGCCGTGGCCTTACACGGCCGCGCGCTCCTCGCCGACGACGGCGAGGAGTCCGAACGCCTCTTCGAGGCCGCGCTCGACATGCACGCCCAGGCGGCGCGCCCCTTCGACCGTGCGCGCACCGAGCTCGCCTTCGGCGAGTTTCTCCGCCGAGCACGACGACCGCGCGAGGCACGCGAGCATCTTCGGGCGGCTCTCGACGGATTCGAGGCACTCGGGGCCGAGCTGTGGGCGGAACGGGCACGCGTCGAGCTGCGCGCGAGCGGCCAGACGGCACGTCGTCGCGTCGCCGACACCCGCGGCCAGCTGACCGAGCAAGAGCTGCAGATCGCAGACTTCGTCACGCAAGGGCTCAGCAACCGCGAGGTCGCCGCGCAGCTCTTCCTCAGCCCGCGCACGATCGCCGCCCACCTCCGCAACATCTTCCGGAAGCTCGGCATCAGCTCGCGCACGGAGCTCGCACGTCTACACCTCGAGTCCGTCGGTGCGGCCGCCGACGACGCGGCGGACGCGGCCGTTCGGCCGACGCGAGCCTAGGACGCCGGTTCCGGGCAGCACCGGGTGATCGACCGCCATTACGGTCACCTCGCGCGCGACGGACGCGAGCATGCGATCGGGCTGCTTTGACGAGCTCAGCGCGAGACCAACGGCCACGGTGGACGCTGGTGGACGCTGCGTGGACGTCGAAGGCGGCGGGCGACGCCAGCGGAGCCAACGGAACCGCCGGCTGAGCAGGAGGAAACGTGCCGGTTATCTCGGCGGCGCTCGCGAGGTAGTGGACCAGCCCGAGATAGTGGACGCTCACTTCGCGAGCCGCTCGAGCAGCTCGCGCTCCTCCTCGATCATCGGGCGAACCCGGTTCTTGAAACTGGGGATATCGACGGCGGCGCTCGACGGCTTCGCGAAGGTCCTGCTCGACTGTTTCGTTCAGGCTCGTGCCCTCGGCGCGGGCGAGCGCCTCCCTGTCGGCCGCGAGATGGGAAACGGGCGCGGCGCACGGTCCCTCGCCGCCACAGCCGCTGCCCGCGCAGAGCCCGTGCGGGCGGGTCGGCTCTGGGGAGCGCTCGAGGCGCTCGAGCAGCAGCTCGGCTTGCCTTCGTCTCTGCCACCTTGGCTCCCCACTTACAGCGCGCGAATCTCGACCGTCGCGGGCGAGGAGTTCGAGAGCGGGTCGAGCTGCGGGTCGCGGCATGGAGCTGGACGAAGCGATCGACTATGCGCTATCGCCGACAGAGCACGCCGGCGCATCGCTTCGAAGCTGAGACGGTAAGCGACCCATCTGGCCGTGGGCGGAAGCTCGCCCGCGCGAGCCATCGAAAGGGTCGGGAGCGCTGATCTCCGATTACGAACGCGTCGTCCTTGCCGTCGCCGAGAACGGAGGCCGACTGTCTGGCCGGCCCGACGCGCTTCACAGCGCGGTCAGGCTCGCGCGAGCGCCTGAGCCTCCTCTGGGCTGATCGTCCGCCCCTCGGCCCAGATGGAGTCGAACCGCTCTCCGAGTTGTTGCTTGAGACGAGCGATGGCCTCGTCGAGTTCGACTCGGTCGTCGGGGTCCGGGATCGCGTCCGTGTCCTCAAAGATGCGCTGCGCACAGGCGACGAAGCGACCGGCACGCTCGAGATCGCCGTCGTAGAGCGTGAGGATCCCTGCGTCGAGAAACGCGTATGGGCGCAGGTAGGCATTGTCGTTGGCAAAGATCCATTCGCTCGACATCCGAAAGCGGCGCTCGGCCTCGTCACGGTCGCCGCTGCGAAGGGCGACGTGAACGAGATTGTGATCTTCACCTGCGACATTCGCGCTGTTGCCGAGGCTCTCATTCAGTTCCCGGCTCTCGAGGTAGAGCGCGCGCGCCTCGTCGAACTGGCCCTCCATTCGCGCGGCTGCGGCGCGCATGTGGAGCGGCATTCGGATCGCCTCCCGGTCGAGCCCTTCGGCGGCGGCGTAGCCGCGCTCGGCGTACCGGCGAACCCCCGCGAAGTCGCCTCGGCGCAGAGCTATGCGCGACAGATCGGAGACCGCGTCGACAAGCTCGCGCCGCGTCCCCTCGCGCTCAACGAGCTCGAGGCGCTCGAGAAAAGCCCGCTCGGCAACCGCCGTGTCGCCCTGGCGAAAGGCGATCGTCCCGAGCCCCTTCAGCGCCTGTGGCCGATCCGCGCCGTCGATCCTCACCGCTCGCTCCAGCAACTCGCGGCCCTCCTTCATGTGCCCTCGCTGCCACCAGAACGGCCACAGCGTCGCCGCCAGCTCGAGCGCGGTCTGCGGATCCGTCACGAACAGCTGCTCCACCAGATCGTGCAAGGCATCGTGCTGCTCCTCGAGACGGCTGAGCCACGCCTCCGTCTCGGGGCCGGTGCGAGCGAGATTCGGGCGCGCCTCGCGCACGACGGCGATGGGGCTTCCCTCGCTGCTGGCTGCTGAGGCTCTCGCCGAGTCAGTCACGGCTACGACTGTAGTGCACCTCGAAACGCGGCTGTGTCTTCAACAAGTTTGGTTCGACATCGTGAAAGTCGTCCCAGGTCGAAAGACAGCTTTTGCGGCGATTCCGCGGTACGTGCGCGAGCGACGCCGACGAGAGGCGGGCTGCGGATCGGCGCTAGCCCGGCCGATCCCGCTCGACCGCACGACTCAACCGGATTCAGGCCCGTCCACATTCATGACGAGCGGTCCGCTTCCGACGAAGGAGAGGATCATTTCTTGCGGCTCCTCGGTCGGGTTGACGTCGCGGTGGACCAGGCCGGCTGGCACATGGAAGAAGCCGCCCTCCTCGACCTCCGTGCTGTGGTCGCCGCCCGGTCCGAATTCGAAGCGCGCGCGCCCACGAAGGACGTGTCCCAGGACTTCACGGTCGCCATGGTGGTGCCAGCCGGACGCGATGCTGCCTTCGACGCGGGCGCGTACGAGCATCGCCCGCTGGGTGTCGAAGGCCAACTCGCGGACGATGCCGAGGGTGGTCTCAGCCGCGGCCAGGCCGTCCGGGGGAACGGCGGTAACGCTTCGAACTCCGGCGGTCGAACTGATGTACCGATGCTAGATAGACGTGCATCGCAGTCGCAAGGGACGCACCTCCACACGGCTGCTCGGCCCCTCCAGAGCTTCATTGTCGGCGACACCGGCGACGGTTCCTGCGTGCTGGCACCGTCGCCGCTTCGACCGTCCCCATCTCCGAAAGCCTTCGCACCGCCGGGTTCGAGGTGTTCGTGACGGCCGCGGCGATACAGCTCGTGCCCTCGGGGGCTCGTTGCGACGTGTGGCGGTCGACCTGCCCGCGCACGGCGAGGGCGGCGGCCCGCGCACCCCGCTCGATCCGTCGCGGCAGGCTCGTCTCTACGCGGCAGCCGGTTCGTACCTCGCCCAGAACATCGACGGAGGGATTCGAACTTTTCGCGCCGCTCGCGCATCCTAAGACGAGAATGGCCACCATGGCTTCGCGAGTGCGTGTGGAGGTGGCGCCCACCGATGCAGAGCTGGTGCGCGCCGCACGCGGCGGCGACGTCGCGAGCCTGGGAGCGTTGCTGGAGCGCTATCGAGTGCCGCTGCACGCCGCCGCGCTCGGGATGCTCGCGCACGGCAAGGCCGAGGATGCCGTACAGGAGACATTCGTGGTCGCACTCCGTCGCATCGACGACGTGCGCGATCCGGACTCGGTGGGTAGCTGGTTGCATGCGGTCCTGCGCAACGTCTGCCTGATGACCCTGCGCCGCGAGCGTGCCCTCGTGCTCACCGAGGAGCGTGGGCGGGTGGCATACGGGGATTGGATCTCAGACCCGGACGCCTCGGTCGAAGAGGTGATCGACCGCCTCGCGCTGCGCGACTGGGTGTGGACAGCGCTCTCCACTCTCCCCGCCCCGATACAGGCCACGGCGATGCTGCGCTGGTTCGGCAGCGCTCCGTCCTACGCGGAGATCGCCGCGACCCTCGGGGTTCCCCTCGGCACCGTTCGCAGCCGCTTGAGCGAGGCGAAGCGGCGACTGGCCGAGGCGCTGCTCGAAAGTTCCGGGCTGGCCCACGACCAGGCGCGGCGCGCGCGCGATCGCGTCGCGCTCTACGGCGGCGCTTCCGGAGACCGCGTCAGCTGGGAGAGCTACATGCGGACGTTCACCGAGGACGTCATCGCCGTCTGCACGGGACGATGGGAGATGCGTGGCCGGCGGCCGGTCATCGCTGCGGTCACGGCCGAGGCCGAGGCGGGAGTCGTGTTGCACCTCACACGCGTGCTCGCCAGCGAACGAGTCACGGTGCTCGAGGGCCACTTCGAGACCGTCGCCGACGACCGTCACCACTGGTCGCACACGACTTCGCAGGTTCACTTCCACCGCGCGGACGGGCTCACCGATCGCGTCCTCCTGCATTCGGCGCCCCGGCCGCGCGAGGAGCAGTGAGCGCGCGCCTGCGCCGTCCGTGAACGAGCTCGCCAGCCTCGACGGATACCCCTTCGAGGTCCGCTACAGCGAGGGCGTACATGCGGAGGCGGTGCGCCTCGCTGAGCTCGCCCGCGAGGCGTACGGCTACTTCTCGCGCATCTTCCCCGACACCGCGCCGGCGTTGACTGCCCGCTTCCTCACGCCCAGCGACTGGAGCGACGGCTACGGCATGCCCGAGTACGACCCGATCGAGAAACGGCTGCGCGCGGCGACAGAGGACAACCGGCTCTGGCAGTCGTTCGGCAAGATCGCCCGCGTCGCCTCGCCGTTCGGCGCGCACCCTCGGCTCCGCAAGACCTACGGCGACTCCGATGGCAAGCTGCAATTGCGGAGGTTCTTCGACCTGCTCGTCGTCCACGAGCTGGCGCATGCCTTCGATCAGCAAGGAGGAGCGGCGTTCCCGGCGGTGTGGCTGAGCGAGATCTTCGCCAACCTGTCGCTGCACGCATTCGTGGCCACCGTACGTCCGGCGGAGCTCACGCGGCTGACCGCCTTACCAGAGGCCGAGAGGCGGATCGCCGTGTTCAACCTAATGATGCGTCTGCGCGGCTACCGCAGCCTCGAGGACTTCGAGGAGCACTATCCGGTCGGAACCGAGCAACCGATGAATGGCCCGAACTACGGTTGGTACCAGATCCGCTTCCATGTACTGGCACGCGAGGTCTTCGACGCCGAAGGCGAGGGTGTGCTCACGCGACTGTGGACGCTTGGCCAATCCGAGGCGACGCGTCGTACCTCGGCGTGGGACCACTACCTGCAGCACCGAACGCTGACCGGCTGGACGGGCCGGATGCCGAGACGAGAACTCGCATCCGTGCTCGAGTCGGAGGTCAGCCCGGTGCTCGGGCGGGCCATCGCCGGCTGGGACTGAGCCACACGCCGCGCACCACGAGCTTCTCGCTGCTATCCGGCGCCGGATCGGCCGGCTCGATGGCGTTCAGGCGGGCAATCGTGGCCTTGAGCTATGCCGCGTGTCTGGGACGGACATCTCGCGCACCCCGCGCTGCCGCGTACGCTCGGCGCGCGGCTGAGGAATGCGGGCTTCGCGGGCGTCGAGCGGCAGAGGCGCTCTCCCCGCTACGTACGTCGGCGCGGCGTTCCCGATCATCGAGCAGTACGTCGGTGACACGGGGGAGCCATGCGCTAAGGAGGTCCAGGCCTGGCGTCGAGCAGCGCGAGCTCAGCGAGCGCGGCGTGCTCTCTTCGCCTGCATCCAGTTCTGCTCGCCGCGACAAAACCCAGGCATGGCGAACGCCGCTACGCGCCCGCTATACAGGCCGCGAGACCTCGCGCGAATGTTTGACTACGCGCTGTGAGATGAGCGAGATCGATGTCCACGCGTTCGACGAGTACGAAGCGGCCGGCTGGGAGCTCGTGCCGACCGCTACGCGCATTTCTGGAGCTCGGTCACTAGCCAGACGATCGATGCACTGCTCGATGCAGCGCGTGTCGAAGCGGGTATGCGAGTGCTCGACGTCGGTACTGGTGTGGGTGACGCGGCGGCGCGGGCAGCGGCGCGGGGCGCTGAGGCGACAGGCGTGGACGTCTCGTCGGCCATGGTCGAGATCGCAGCGCGGCGCCACCCGGCGGTGCGCTTCGTCCAGGCGGCGGTCACCCAACTCCCATTCGCGGACGGGTCGTTCGATGCGGCGGTCGGAAATCACCTGATCCAGCACATCGGCGAGCCCGAGCGAGCCGCACGAGAGCTAGCGCGAGTGCTGGCGCCAGGCGGACGGGTAACGCTGTGTCCTTAGGTGAGGACGCGGCGGCGATAGAAGATCGTTCCCCTCACCGACGCGACGACCACCCACAGGACGACGAGCAGGATCGGCAGGACGAACATCCACGATCCGAGCGCGACGATAACGGCACCAACCACGACGAGGACAACGGACCACCGCGGCAGCAGCCCGCCGCGATATGCGGTCGTCACCGCGGCGCTCATCAGCAGCGCGCCTGCGATCCCCGCTAACCCAAAGAGGCCGAGGGCGATCTCTGCGAGGACGACGTACAGCGTTGCAGCCGTCTTCGGGTCGGCTCCCTCGAGCGCGCTGTGACCGATGATCTGCAGCGGCGCGAGCAAGGCGGCCGCGGCGGCGACGAGGGCCGCTATGAAGACGGCGCCGGCGATCGGCACCAACGACGCGAGCATTCCCTGCGAAAGCGAACGCATGGTCGCGGTGAGGTCGGCGAGGAACCACAGGAAGCACACCGCGCTGAGCAGGATGAGGATAAAGACGAAGCCCGGCGTCGACTGATAGTCCTCACTGGCGAAGTGCTCTGTGATCTCCGGCAGCTTGTCGCCGGCATCGAGGCCGGCCACCCCAATGATGACGGCGGCAACGAACAGCGCAGCGAAGAGCGAACCGGCGGCAGGCGCCCAGCGCTCGAGGGTTGAGGGCGCCGCCGCGCGAGGTGTGGCAGCGCCAGCAATCGATGACTCCATGATCGATCCTTTCCATCGAGGGTCCCGGACGTTCGTCGTCATGGCTGGTCTTCCTTCTTGGGGTCGTCGCTACGGGGTCACGGCGTCCGCCCTGACGGAGACGAGGTCGGTCCGGTTGCCGAGGTTTCCGTCGTTGGCGATCGAGAAGGCGCTGACGAAGTCGAGGCCGTCGGCCGCCAGCCCGACGTAGTCGCCGATGAAGTAGCCGCGGTCGGACAGCGGCGCCGTCTCGAAGTCGAACGGCGCGGCGATCTGGGTGTCCTGCCAGGTGGCGCCGCCGTCCTGGGAGTGGGCGAGGAAGACAGCCGTCGGCAGCGTGTCGGGGTCTGGGGTGTTGAAGCGGAAGTCGTAGTAGACGACGCCGATCGTCCCGTCGGCGGAGACGGCCACCGAGGGCAGGAACGCCTGCCCGTTGAGCGGGTTGGCGGTGCCCGGGGTCTGGTTGATGCGGATCGGCATCGACCAGGTGCGGCCGCCGTCGCTCGACTTGGTGAAGGCGATGTCCGTGCGCACGCCGTCGGAGAAGCGTCCGTCCGGCCAGACGACGTAGACGGTTCCGGGCTCCGCGGTGTCGCTGGCCACCTCGGGCAGCTCGGGCGCGACTCGCACCGGATCGGCGTCGTCGGGGTCGCGTACCGGCACGATCTGGTCGTCGGCGAGCTCGACGATCCGCGACCAGCTCTGACCCGCGTCGGTCGAGATCAGCGCGCCGTATTTGCGCTGGTCGGCGGGCTGGACGCCCGAGCCCTGGCTGAACTGGAACACGTCCACGAGCGTCCCGTCGCCCATGACGGCGATCTGGTTGCCGAACGTCCACAGGTTCGCGTTCGTCGGCATGATCGAGCGGGCCGGCTCCCAGCTCTCGCCGCCGTCGGTGGTGCGGGAGAGCATTGCGTCGGCCCGGAGCGAGCGCGTGACCAGGTAGGAGTGGATCGCGCCCTGCAGCGCCTCCTCGCCGCTGGGGAAGCGAGCCCGGTCCCAGACCGCGTAGGCATGGCCGGGGCTGGTCGGGTCGGCGGTGACCGACTCCTTGTCGTTGACCGGGAAGGGCGGGCTGGCGAAGCGCTCGCGCAGGAGCGCCGCCGGAGCGCTCCAGGTGAGTCCGCCGTCGAGCGATCGCGACGCGGTGATCGCGGTCTCGCCTGACGTGACGAAATCGACGCCCTAAGGGTGCGGCTCAAGGGCACCCGAGCATTGGGGAACTGCCCATCCCGTTCCTGGTCTTGCGGCGGGCGAGAGGGAGCCAGAAACGCCGCGCGGCTTGGCGGGTTTGGGCCGTTCAGATGGCTTGTGCGGAAGAGGCTCCGAGCGCGCGCCCCGAGACGGAGCGCGAGCCCGCCAAGCGGGCGGCCGCCCCGATCTACGGCGAGGCCTGATGAAACAATGACAGCGATGAACCCCGCGAGGCCAACGATGAACGGCGAGTCGCTGTGGCCGCGGCTCGCGGGGCTGCCGCTCGTCGTCGAGGCGTGCGAGTACGACCGCCTGCACGCCGTCCTCGCCTACCAGTTCGAGCGCATCACGACGCACGTGCGCCTCGTCGGCGCCGGCGCCGAAGGGCTGGGCGAGGACGTCTCGGTGTTCCGCGAGGACGGCACCGCGCTGCACGAGACCCGGCCGCCGCTGCCGCTCGAGGGTGAGTGGACGCTGGCCGGCTTCTGCGACCACCTTGCCACGCTCGAGCTGTGGCCGGAGCCGCCGGAGTGGGACGTGGCGCTGCGCTTTCGCAACTGGGCGTTCGAGTCGGCGGCGCTCGATCTCGCGCTGCGCCAGGCCGGCCGCTCGCTGCATGACGTGCTCGGGCTGGAGCCGCAGCCGGTGCGCTTCATCAACTCGCTCGGCCTCGGCAAGGAGCCTTCGATCGAGCCGGTGCTCCGGCGGCTAGCGCGGTCCCCCGGTGTGCGCTTCAAGCTCGACGCGGAGGCGACCTGGGCGCCGGCGCTCGTCGACGAGGTCGCGGCGACCGG
>WNGF01007294.1_pt1 | contig 14561 bp, 10 predicted proteins | sample 5400641 | NCBI WGS metagenome assembly WNGF01 (sample SAMN13153371, study PRJNA577476) | soil metagenome | isolation source: 80 cm soil or saprolite under grassland replicate 2 | place: USA:California | collected 2016-06-15
TCGTCGGCTATCAAGCCGACGAAGTTTTACGCGCCGCCGAAAAGGAACTCGGAAGCGGTAAAGTGGGTTTTGTTAATCAACCAGAACAGCGTGGCACTGGCGACGCCGTGTTGGCGGCGCGCACCGTTTTGGAAGACGCGACTGCGACGTTGCTGATTTTGTCAGGCGATGTGCCTCTGATCCGGGCTGAGACCTTACGCGCTCTGATCGAAAAGCATGGGACTGAAAAGGCGACCTGCACAATGCTGACCGTACGTCTGGAAAATCCGAGTGGTTACGGGCGCGTAGTCCGTGATCAAGACGGAAACTTCGTTAAGATCGTTGAGCAAAGAGATGCGAGTGAAGAAGAGCGCGAGATTCGCGAAGTCAATGCGGGCATCTATTGCTTTGAGAACCAACAACTGTTCATGGCGCTCCCTCGCGTTAAACCCGCTAACAAGCAAGGTGAATACTACCTGACTGACGTGCCCGCAATCATGCGAAATGACGGCGAAACAGTCGGCATCTTTCAACATCGCGACGCGCGCGAAGTTTCCGGCGTCAATACTCGAGCTGACCTTGCCGAGTTCGAGAATCTTTTACGCCGCGGCACGATTCGGCGCTTGATGATCGATGCAGGCGTAACTTTTATCGATCCCTCTCATGCCTATGTCAGCGATGAAGCCGAGCTGGGACGCGATTGCGTGCTTCATCCGGATGTGCACATCGAGGGCAGATCGGTTATTGGCGAAGGCTGCGAGATTCATCAAGGCTCGCGGATTGTCAATTCACGCATAGGCAATCGGGTAATGATTAAAGATCACTGCCTAATCGTTGATTCTGACATAGCCGATGATTGTGCTGTCGGACCATTTGCACACTTGCGCATGAACGCGACCATGGAAGAACGCGCTGTAGTCGGTAATTTTGTCGAAGTAAAAAAATCGCGGATCGGACGCGGCACGAAATCTATGCACCTGACCTATCTTGGTGACGCGACTATTGGAGAAAACACGAACATTGGTGCGGGTACAGTAACGTGCAATTACGATGGAAAAGAAAAACATCCCACGATTATTGAAGACCACGTCAGAATTGGTTCCGACACGATGCTCGTTGCGCCCGTGCGAGTGGGCAGCGGAGCCGTAACCGGCGCCGGATCAGTCGTTACCGAAGATGTACCTCCGGATACCTTGGTGGTAGGGGTTCCTGCGAAAGTGAAAAAGAAACTAAAGGAAGATTCCAAGTGATGCGAGACTTCGAAGTGCCTCAGATGGATTTCCTCACTGCTCACTGCTCACTGCTTACTGCCAACTGACATGTGCGGAATAGTCGGATACGTCGGAAACAAACAGGTCGTACCGCTGATCATCGAGGGCCTGCGCAAACTCGAATACCGTGGCTATGATTCCGCGGGCATCGCTGTCGTAGACGAAAATCACAAGCTGGAAATTCGTCGCGCCGAAGGCAAACTGCGAAATCTCGAAGAGGCCCTGCGGCAACAACCTCTCGATGGCAGCTATGGCCTCGGCCATACCCGCTGGGCTACCCACGGCCGTCCTACCGAAGAAAATGCCCATCCGCATCGTGATTGCACCGGCCGTGTGGTTGTCGTGCATAACGGCATAATCGAAAATTATCTGCAGCTAAAAGATGAGCTACGAAAAACCGATCATCAATTCGTTACTGAAACTGATACGGAAATAGTTGCGCACTTGATAGAAGAACATTTGAAGCATGGCGACACTTTTGAAGGCGCTATTCGCAAGATGGTGCAGCAATTGCGCGGCATCTTTGCCCTCTCGATGCTTTCTGCGGAAGAACCCGACACTATCATCTCAGCCAGGCAAGGACCGCCGGTCGTGATAGGTCTCGGCGACGGTGAATACTTCGTAGCTTCGGACATTCCTGCAATCCTGCAACACACCAGAAACATTTTCTTCCTCAACGATGGCGAGATCGCGGTAATGACGAAAAAGTCTGTGCGGGTCACGGATTTCGCGGGCAATCATGTGGAGCCGGTGAAGCAAAACATCACCTGGGATCCCATCGAAGCTGAAAAAGGCGGCTTCAAACACTTTATGCTCAAGGAAATTTACGAGCAGCCGCGCGCCGTACGCGAAACCGTTGAAGGTCGCATCTCGCACAATACCGGCCGCGTCTTTCTCGACGAAATGAAGATCAGCGAAGCTGACTTCAAACGGTTTACATCAATCAAGATCGCCGCCTGTGGCACGTCTCTGCATGCGGGTCTCGCCGGAAAGTACATGATCGAGCAACTCGCCCGCGTTAACGTCGACGTCGATTACGCCTCAGAATTTCGCTACCGCGATCCGGTGTTGGATGAAAACACTTTGCTGCTGGTGATTTCACAGTCGGGAGAGACCGCCGACACGATCGCCGCCCTGCGCGAAGTTAAAGACCGGGGCGTGAAAGTGCTTTCCATCTGTAATGTTCAGGGCTCTATGGTCACGCGGGAAGCCGATGGCACGATTCTCACCCATGCCGGACCTGAGATCGGCGTAGCTTCAACCAAAGCTTTCACCTCACAAATGATCGCGCTTTATTTACTTGGGCTGTATCTCGGACAGCTGCGGGGAACGCTGAGTTCGGAAGAAAGTCTGGCCCACGTGCAGCAACTCGCAGAACTGCCTGTAAAGATGGAGCATCTGCTAAACCGGGACGCCGAGATCGAAGCCCTATCGAAGGAATTTTTCCGCGCAACTGATTTTCTCTATTTGGGCCGGGGCATAAACTTTCCCATCGCGCTTGAGGGTGCATTGAAGTTGAAGGAGATTTCCTACATTCACGCCGAAGGGTATCCGGCCGGTGAGATGAAGCACGGGCCCAACGCCCTAATCGATGAACGCCTGCCCGTAATGTTCATCAATACGCGTGAACAAGGTAACCGCGCCTCAGAGCTTCGCTACGAAAAGACACACTCGAACATCGTCGAAGTGAAGGCGCGCGAAGGCATCGTGATTTGCGTTTTGACTGAAGACGATTCAATGTCATCGGTTGTCTCAGATTATGTGATCTCGATTCCCGCCTCGAGTGATTTGCTCTCGCCTATTCTTTCCATCATTCCCCTGCAACTGCTCGCATATCACATCGCAGTGCGACGAGGTTGTGACGTGGATCAGCCAAGGAACCTGGCTAAATCTGTAACCGTGGAATAATCAAAATCCGCGCAGTGGCATCATCATTTCTTCCGGCGAGCGCTGCAACCAGTTTTCCGTCGACCGTGAAGCGGTTGTGTAATACAGCCCAGCGTCGCCGCGCAGCGAACTGTTCTTGCCGGGAGCGCGGACGTCTCGTCCGCATTGAGCGCAAACGCGAAGTTCGGCATTTGATTTCAAGAGAGCGATTGGAAGCGTGTCCGCAAGCTTTGCGGACGAGACGTCCGCGCTCCCAGCAGTACGAAACGCTTTGCGTTACAGAAAGTGCGAGATAGACTTGCTGCGTTTCTGGAGGCAGACAAATTTGTCCGATGAAATAGAGACTGGCATCATCGCCGAATCAATCTCACAACCACCGGCTTACGGTCGGTTGCTGAAGCTCTTCGCGCCTGCTCCTGCTCTTCCAATTCGCTTAAAGGATCCGGCTGAAGTTTCCTCGAAATATCGTTATTGGCAGAAGCGCGTGTTGCTGACATCGATAATCGGCTACGCGACTTTTTATTTCGTCCGCAAGAACCTGAGCATTGCCATGCCCGTGATGCAAAGCAGTCTCGGCTTTAAAAAGACCCAGCTTGGTTTGTTCTTAACGCTTCATGGATTGTTTTATGGCGTGTCGAAATTCACAAACGGTTTTCTTGGCGACCGCGCGAACGCCCGAGCATTCATGGCCTTCGGTCTGGGCGCCTCGGCTTTGATGAACGTCTTGTTTGGCTTCAACTCAGCTGTGGTCGTGCTCGGCCTGATCTGGATGGCTAATGGTTGGTTTCAGGGCATGGGCTTTCCGCCCTGCGCGCGTCTGTTGGCGCACTGGTTTCCGCCCAAGCAACTGGCGAGCAGGATGTCGATTTGGAACATCTCGCACTCCATCGGCGGAGGAGTGATTGTCATTCTTTGCGGTTATCTGGTTGTGATCAGCTGGAGGCTAGCCTTTTTCGTGCCCGCGGTAATTGCGTTCGCTTGCGTACTTTTTATTTGGTTCACCCTGCCCGACACGCCACCTTCTCTTGGTTTGCCTGAAGTTCAAGGAACAGAGCATCACTCTCAGAAACATGAATCGCGCGCCGAGTTCAGACGTTTCGTGATTGATCGCGTTTTCCTCAACAAGTACATCTGGATCGTTTCCCTGGCAAACTTCTTCGTTTACATCGTTCGGTATGCAGTGCTTGATTGGGGACCTACGCTGCTTACCGAATCCAAGCATGTGGTGATTACCCATGCAGGATGGATGGTAGCAGCGTTCGAGTTCTGTGGCGCGTTGGGGGCGATGTTTGGCGGCTGGTTAACTGATCGTTTCCTCGGCGGCCGCGCCGTGCGCGCATGCGTTGTCTATATGGCGCTGGCAGGTGTTTCTCTGTTCGCCTTCTGGAAGATTCCATTACAGTCTGAACTTCTGACCACAGCGTTGCTCGGCTCTGCCGGTTTCTTTGTCTATGGCCCGCAATGCTTGCTCGCAGTTACCGCCGCCAACCTTGCGACGAAGAGGGCCGCCGCGACCGCCATCGGATTAACGAGCATCTTCGGCTATGCGAGCACTGTGCTTTCCGGTTGGGGTCTGGGCGCCCTGGTGCAGCATTACGGCTGGGACGTTGCCTTTGAAGGATTAATCATCGTGAGTGTGATTGGAACTCTGCTCTTCATCGCCGCCTGGCCGGCGAAAGCGCATGGCTACGAAAGCTGACAGGGAACCCTTCTGAAACTTCCCCTTACTTCAATCAGAAAAAGGCAACCTTGCGGTCGTCTGTTTCCGATCTTAGACTGTTCGTGTACTTGTAGCGCTAAGGCAAACTGGAGCCGGCTATCGGACTTGAACCGATGACCTTCTAATTACGAATCAGACGCTCTACCAACTGAGCTAAGCCGGCTCTCGATGCATCTGACTATACGAACGCGCTGTTTTCAGTGTCAAGCGCGACAGGAAAGGAGTAATCATGCGAGATCAAACTCGAAACATCGAGACCTTCAAGGTCGGTACCGGCTCAAAGGTGAACGAATTCGATTTTCATAAGCATCAGGGTGAAATGCATGAATCGCACATCAACGAACACGAGCGAGGCTCGGAGAAGCAAGAAACCAGGGCCGAACGAGTAGCGAACTTAACAAAGAAGGCGCATGAGAAAGTCCTGCGCAGGAAGAAGCGGCGCTGAATGGTACACAGCCTCGCCGAAAGCGGGGCAGTAGCCCGACCGTGACGGAGGCCTTCGAAGCGCGCCTCCCGCACCAACAGGCAAGGATGCCTGCGCTCCAATGAACGAAATCACAGTTATTGGCGGTGGATTAGCAGGCGTTGAAGCTGCCTGGCAGGCGGCCCGCGAGAAAGCGCGTGTGCGTTTATATGAAATGCGTCCGACGAAACAGACACCCGCCCATCGCACGGACAAACTTGCTGAAATTGTCTGTTCTAACTCGCTGAAATCAGACGAAGCAGGAACTGCATCTTATTTACTGAAAGAAGAATTACGGCGGGGCAACTCTCTGGTGATGGAGGCCGCAGCGGTAACGCGCGTCCCTGCCGGCGCCGCGCTGGCGGTGGATCGGCAGCAGTTCGCCGAATATATAACTGAGCGCATCGAATCTCATCCGCACATTGAAATCGTGCGCGAGGAAGTCACAACTATTCCGAGCAACGCCATCACGATCGTCGCCACCGGACCACTCACCTCCGACGCGCTGAGCACTGAAATCATGAGGCTGACAGGGGACGATCAGCTCTACTTCTATGACGCGATCGCGCCGATTGTGGCCGCTGATTCAGTCGATCAGTCGATCGCCTTTCGCGCTGCTCGTTATGGCAAAGGCGGTGATGACTACCTCAATTGTCCGCTCGATGAAGAACAATACGCGCGTTTCTATCAAGCATTGATTGAAGCCAACAGCGTCCCTTTACAGCGTTTCGAGGACAGGCGTTGGTTTGAAGCCTGTCTGCCCATCGAAGAACTCGCCCGTCGTGGAGTTGATACTTTGCGATACGGGCCAATGAAGCCGGTTGGACTCGTTGATCCGCGCACCGGCCGTCCGCCTTACGCGGCAGTTCAACTGCGACAGGAAAACCTGATGGCCGACGCCTATAGCCTGGTCGGCTTTCAGAATCATCTACGTTATGGCGAGCAGGCCCGGGTTTTGCGAATGGTTCCAGCACTCGAGCATGCAAAGTTCCTTCAGTTCGGACAAATTCATCGCAACACCTACATCAACGCTCCTCGGGTGCTGGCGGCAACCATGCAAATGCGCGCGCATCCAAACATCTTCTTTGCCGGCCAGATTACCGGCGTTGAAGGTTACGTCGAGTCGGTAGCGATGGGTTGGTTGGCGGGCGCTAATGCGGCGCGGTTTGTGAAAGCCGAAGAACTTTTGGTAGCGCCGCCGCGTAGTGCGATCGGCGCGCTGGCGAGATACGTTTCCAGCGCGGAAACCAAAAACTACCAGCCAGTCAATATCACATTCGCATTGCTTGAATCGCTCGACACCGAAACCAGCCGCAGCGTACGACGAAAGCGCGACCGGCATTTGCTGCAAGTTAAGTTGGCCCTGGAAGAGTGGGACAGTTGGCTTCAAGGAACATCGAAGCAGCGCGAGCCAGAGTTTCTAGTGGCGACATGATTGTTCGGGACGTCAATGAGCCATCGAAGATGGCGGCAGAAGGTAGCCAGGGGCAAGCGCGGAGCGCGCTGCCCCTGGTTGATGGAATAAGGGAACGCAGCCCCGGAGGGGCGACGGAAAATTTCTTGCGTGGTGTAAGAAGTGTGAAACGGCAAAAGCTCATCGCGCCCCTCACGGGACGCGATGGACCTTTTTGGACTCTTATCCAGGGGCGGCGCGCTACGCGCTTGCCCCTGGCTATTATCTTTCGCGCCTACAGCGCTTTCCCTCTGTGCCTTCCACGAAGCTTCTATTCAGTGTTGGTCCTTCTTGGATTGTTAACAGCGCTCTCATACCCACCACTGATTCATTCCCAATCCGGTCGTCAAAAAGAGGCAAAGCCGTCGGCTAACAGCAACACGCCACCGCGTCAGACGTCGAGGCCCGCGACTCAACAAAACACGCAGACGCCGACAAATAAAAATGAATCCAATGATTCCGAAGACATCGTGCGAGTCACTTCTAACCTCGTGCCGGTACCGACTACGGTGGTGGACAATCGCGGCGTGGCGCTCACCAACTTGAAGCTTGAAGACTTTGAATTGCGTGTTGACGGCCAACCAAATCCCATCAGCGATATCAGCCGCGCGGACACGCCGGTGCGTATGGTTATGCTGTTTGATAACAGCGGCAGCCTGAGTGAGTCGCGCGATTTTGAAAAGCGCGCGGCGATTCGATTCTTTCGGAATGTCATGCGTCCCAGCGATCAGGCCGCAGTATACTCGGTCTCGACGAACGTCGAACTCGCGCAGCCCATGACCAACGACGTAGGAAGACTTGAGCAGACAATCGAAAGCTTCGGCAAACCCGAAGGAGCGACTTCACTATACGACGCGCTTTTTGATGCTCTCGCTTATCTGAAGCCATATTCTGGACGGCGAGTTATTGTGATCGTCTCGGATGGCAGGGACACAACCAGCCGTTACGATCACGATTTTGATAACACGCTGCAGCGGTTACTGGTCGATGACGCCCAGGTTTATGTCGTGCAGACGGGAATCTATGACAACGCAAATGTGCGCGATCTGGCGGCGGAACGACGAATGCAGGAATTCGCGGCACAGACGGGCGGTGCAGCTTATATCCCAAAATCAGTCGGCGATCTTGACGACGCCTTTGCGCAGATTTCCGCCGATCTGGCGCAGCAGTATGTCTTGAGTTATTACCCGGCGGCTGACAAACGGGACGGCCGTTATCACGTGATTGTCGTGCGAGTGAAGTCCAGGCCGAATGCGCGCGTGCGCGCACGAAAAGGATTCTTGGTGAAGCAGCACGACCGGGTGTAACTTGTTCTATGCTCGATCAGCTTCTCACGCAATTTCTCGATCACCTGCGTTACGAGCGCAACCTCAGCGCGCACACGCTGCGTAATTATGACAGCGACCTCAGACAGTTTCTCGATTATCTGATTCCATCAAGAGAAGAGCCGGAAGGTGGGCCCGCCTCAAAACGAGTATCGTCCCTTGCTTCAAAGCGGAACGAACCTGACCCCAGAGAGATCGATCACATCACCATACGCGAATGGCTGTCATCGCTGCATTCAAATCAAAACAAGAAAACTTCAATCGCCCGAAAGCTCGCCGCGCTGCGCACTTTTTTTCAGTTTCTGGTTCGCGAGCACGTAATCGAATCGAATCCTGCAAAACTGGTGGCCACGCCGCGCAAGGAAAAAAAGCTGCCCGTGCATCTATCTATTGAAGACACGGTCCGCTTCATCGAAACACCAGATTCGGAAAGCGATTTTGGCAAACGCGACCGAGCAATTTTGGAGTTGCTTTATGCAACAGGCATGCGCGTTTCAGAGTTAGTTCAGCTTAATCTGCGCGACATTGATTTCAAAAATAAACTGCTGCGAGTTTTCGGCAAGCGAAGAAAGGAACGCATTGTGCCGTTCGGCGATCCGGCAGCGAAGGCTTTGAAAGATTATCTGGCCGTACGCGAGCGGTTCCTCGCGAACGCGCCGCCATCCAGGCGGGACGCCCAACCTTTGATACTGAATTACCAGGGTACGCGCATGACTACGCGTTCAGTTGGCCGGCTGATTGAGAAATATATTCGACGGTGCGCGGGCATTCATGATATCAGTCCGCACGCACTCCGCCATTCGTTCGCGACACATTTGCTCGACAGCGGCGCTGACTTGCGCGACATTCAGGAACTCCTCGGCCATGCGCGACTCTCAACTACCCAAATCTACACGCATGTTTCCATGGAAAAGCTGATCGAGGTGTACGACAAAGCCCATCCCAAGGCCTGAATCTGAGCACCGCCCATTTCGTTCGCACGCTTGCGACAACGAAAGGCAGGCCGTTAGATCAGTCTTTATTAGCAATACCGTTAGTATCGCCGCAATGGTAACGGCTAAGAATAATTTCATTCTCATCTCTCTCGCCCGGCTTTCCGTCAGCGCGGACGAAGGGCCTCTTGAGCGAGGTACTTAAAGTACGGCGGTGGTACTCCGGCCAGGACTCTTTGAAAGTAGTAGTCCGCCTGTACGGTTTCCTTCTGTAGCTTAAGGATAGAGCCCAGATCAGATTCGACCGAGGGGATTAAAGGAACGTGCACATTTTATGGAGTCTCGCTGGAAAGCGCGTTATCTTTCTTAATCTTTTCAAGATATTTCTTGGCCCTGTCAGCAAATACGAAATCCGCCTTATTCGCTAATAGACTGAACTGCTTCTCGGCCCGAGTATATTCCATATCATAATAATAGCGTTCTCCTAGTGAAAAACCAGCATAGTCTCCATAGAGAGTCTCGCCAAACTTAGTAGTGAAAACCTCAAGTGCTGTACGCTCCTCTTCTTCGCTGGGAAATCCTACCCCACTAAAGAAATACGAGGAGGCACCTAAACTTTTTATGTACTTCAAAGCTTCGAAGTTCAATCCTTCAGGCTGGAGGATATGAATAGTCAAAACATTAGATTTAATCTCGCTAGTCCATCCAGCATCATATAAAAGAGCCTGGATCCGATAATCTCCCGAGCGAGGGAAAGTTTTGTCCAGATGAAAAGCTAATGCCTGTTTCGCCTCCAAACTTTCGCCCGGCCCGATTTCTCTGGGAGCCGCCGCCGTATTGCCGGTTACCGGAGAGACATTTTGAATCTCACGAGTTTGGCCGCCCTCTTCTATGATGAACAACTTGACAAAGTTATTGGAAAGATCAAGTGCCGAATGCGCAAGGATTGTTTGACTGCTTTCATTGCGCAAATTCAAAATTATTGGGATAGGCTCCAGTTCGACGAAAACTTCTTTCGTGCTGGTTATTTTTAGCGTCAAGTCAGAGAGATCTAACTTTTGCGGAGCACTTGGCCCTTGGGCTACTCCGGAAAGAATGGTACCAAGGAAGAGCAGCAACACGAGCAGTGCTAGAGATATCGTAGAAAGTGATCTGTTTTTCATAAAATTCTCCCGATTTACGGTTGTCCTGGGCTGTTAATTCTCCATCAAAGCACGTTGAGATGTTTATCTACAAATTTAACCCTCCAAAAAATGGTCCATTGAAAACTAGAGCTTTCCGCTGTCCGTCAGCGCTGACGAAGGGCATCTTGAGCGAGGTATTTAAAGTACATTGGTGGTGTTCCGGTTAGGACTCTTTGAAAGTGGTAGTTCGCCTCGACGGTCTCCTTCTGTCGCTCAAGGATAGTGCCCAGATAATACTCAGCCGCAGAGGAGAGAGGACCACCCGCTTGGTCTGCGACCTGGGTCAATAATTCTATGGCTCTCGCTTGATCCTGCTTGCCCTCGACTCCACGTAACCACATGAAAGCCAGCCCCATACGAGCCAGATGGCTGTATTCAGAGCCGTCGAAATCGGCGATGAACTTCTCCATATCTTGAACGGTCTTTTGGTCATACTTATATTTGTGGATTGTATACTCGCCAAAGAAGTGATGAATGTCACTCGTTCGTAAGAACTCGTAGGCTCTGGCATCGATGCCCTCCGGCATTCGCACGGTGATTTTGATCTCATCGCTTACAAAGCTTCCATTCGAATCTGTGGTTCCTCCTTTCAAGAGGTATTCGCCAGGATGGGCGAAGACATGTTCGCCGGACGGCGCTTCATAGTCGATGTGAGCGCGTATGTTCTCAATTTTCTTAGGTACTAAATTTTTCGCGCTCGGTACGCACGGTTTAAGCAAGGGCTCATTATCACCCCGATAACGACGCCACTTCGAGCCACCGGGTGTTATCTCGCCGATGCTCAGGAAAGCACACCACGATGCAACCACGCGCCTGTCCTCTGTAATTTCATTGCGCAGCAGAAGCATCACGGAAAGAGATTCGTAAGGAAGAACGCTTTGCCTCGAGACAACTATATTGGTGCGAATTCCTTTGCTCCCTGCTTCCTGCTTTTGTGAATGGCTACTTGCCAGAAAAGCAAAGAAGAGAAAAGCCACTGAAGTTGCTACGATTCGTCTAATCAGCGTCATGAATGAGAGTTCGAAAAGGGGCTGAATTGATAGACCTCGGTGAGTTGTGCAGATGAGTCACTGTTCACTTAACCTTTATTTTTGCAAGATAGTCCGCTGCTATTTCGGCCCTCTTTCAATTGCCGCTTGGCGCTTGTTTAAGCTGGAGGCAATCTGTTCTGAGTAATGATTATCAGGGTACAGTTGCAACAAGCTTTCTAATGACTTCGCGATTTCCTTAGTCTTAGCTCCTGTTGGGCGTTCGGCAAGACCGCCCGTCTGCATAAACAGAGCATATTGTCCTTCATCTTTGATTTTATTCCAGACCGCAAGGTCAGGACCTTGGGGCGCTTCGATAACTAAGCGAGCGGGTTCTGATTCTATACTCTTTTTATTTAACGGATTGTAAAGCACCGCTTTAATGTAATAGACACCAGAAGCAGGCAATGCGTAATCAGTAAGGATCCGTCTTTGACCGAGGTTTTCTGCGTAGTCTCTATTCAAATGGTTAGTCTCCAATTTTTGATTCCAGAGTACAGTTGCCTCCGTCTCGAAGGCTTGCTCAGGCCCAAGAGTGATAGGCTCGTGATAGTCAGCATCCTTTGTACCCCAACCGGGTCCTGAGTACTCCTTAAAGCTGCCCTTTTCATTTGCAATGAGAACGTTAAGGTAGCCATCTCGAACTGTGGAACCTTTGTAAAGCGGGAGGGGCTCAGACGATTTATTAATCACTTTGAATTTGATCGTGATCAACTCACCTGGTAAATAATTTTCCTTGTTCGGCTTTGCTTCCAACGTTAAGCCATCGATCTCTTGAGTGCTCTGCCCGTGGGATTTCCTGAGCACGAGTGACGTGCCGATGGTCAAACTCGTCAGCAACGTGACCGCCACTAATAAGTACTGAATCCTTCTATCCCTCATAGTTACCTCCCAATACATCTGAACGCCAAACCAGAATTTACTTGCAACTCCTATGGATGATTTATGCTCCTAATCCTGTTTAAGGTAATATCGCTGAAAACTATACTCGAGCGGGTCGCCGACTGTTCCATCAGTCCCCCGTCGGTATGTTGACCATTAAAGAGATGTCCGATCTCGTGAGCCGTTGTCGCAGCGTTATTGACTTCAGTCGTAGACCTTCCTTCAGGAGGACGTATTACCTCATTGAATACGCTCGCCCCTTGCCCGTTAATCGCGTCAACAATCCCGTACACTCGATCGTCAGTGGCTGGATCATGATCCTGATCTGTCCATCCCTGGTATGCGCCTAATAGATAAACAGTCCAGAAATTAACGTCAGCTTCTGTTGCCACGGTATCAAAATCATACGTGTTTATAATGCTTGCAGGAGGGTTTCTCGTATCGGTGTTGAGAACGAAGGGAACAAAGTCATTGTTGTCTCCGACATCGAATACTGGAAGGACATAGGCCGGCGCGAAGGCATTTTGTAAGAGGCTCGTGTCAGGCGCAGACACATTCTCTCCCTCATCCCCATCTAAATTGCTTCCGTCATCGTTATTGAAATCATCATCATCTACCAGGTTAAAAGGTATGTCTGCTAGCGCATTGACGGTCACGGAACTATCTGTGACATTGACTGCTGTAATCACCATGCCAACGCCCCCAACAGTGATAGTCCCATCGACGAAGTTCGCGGTCAAGGTTCCGTCAGTGACGCTAATCGTAAAGACATTACTGAGTAACGAAATCACGTTTCCGGTTACATCCGTCTCGCCGCTCTTGCTCACGGTGCACGGAATTACGATGCCGTTGCCCGTATTCTTTTGAACGTAAGAAGTCCCATTACCTTGCAGGTCAGCCGTCTCCGTTACGTTGCCTGTCGTGCCGATTCTGATAGTTCCATTCTCAAATCTACCGTTTCCTGGCGGCTGGTCGTCCAGCTTCGGAGAACCGTCATTGAGGTTTTGGTCTGTAAACACCAACGTGGCCACGGTGCTGGTGCCATTAATACTGATGATTTTGCCTGTCACAGAATTCTTACGTGCGTCCCAGCCGTTCGGTATTCGGTTCATAGCCGGCGTGGGTTGCAGGCTCTAGCCCGCATTATTCATGAATGAAGCTTTATCAGTTAGTCCGCGGAGCGGACGGACGAAAATAGCCCAGCGATTCATCGCTGGGATCAGTTCATCATTAACAATCGCAGCCCGCGAAGCGGGCGACAGACTGTTGGGTAAAGTGCTGGGCTACTATCGATCGTCCGCTCCGCGGACTCGGCTCGGACAGCTTTCATGAATAATGCGGGCTAGTGTCTCTTTTACTGACTTAGCACCGTGCTATGATTTCGAGGAGGGTCCGCGAAGTCGGATCCTCTTGTCAGATGGAAGGTCAACTCACCCACAATCCTTTGCCGGAACTGATTTGCGAAATCCGCGGGGCCGGACTGTCGGGGGCTCTGCGATTGACTCGCGAACGTCTAAAGGTGGCCGTTTACTTTGACGGCGGCACGCTGATTTTCGCCTCATCTAACCTTCGCGCGCATCGGCTCGCAGAATACCTACGGCGGAACGCCGTTCCAGCCAGCACTCAACTTACTGAATTTCCGAAGACAGTCGCCGATGATGAGATGGCGGCTATGCTGATCCAACGAGGAATCCTTACTTCAGATTCATTGAACAAGATTCGCGGCAATCAAGTTTCCGAAATCCTGCGGCTGGCTTTGTTATGGACGACCGGAAGCTGGAGTTTTGATTCACGAGCTCGCCTGGCGGCTGACCTGCGGGTCGAACTTGATGTGAACCGTCTTTTGCTCGAGTGCGCGCGACATCTTCCCGCGAGTTTCCTCAGGAGCAGGTTTGCCGACCTTGAGGGAACATTCTGTCGGGCCGACAGCAATCGCAAAGGCAATCTCCTGCGTGAAGAAGTGTTTGTCCTTTCGCGGGCGACAGCGCCCGTTACCCTCGCGGAGCTGGAAGCGGTCAGCGGACTAAATGAAGAGCAAACCCTGCGCTCGGTTTATGGTTTGTCGCTGACAGGCTATTTACTTCACAGCAAGCCGCGCCGGGCGCTGTCCGCGACCATGTCAGCTCCCGCGGGACGTCACGATGGATCGCGCTCGTCGAAGCACCCGGCGACAACTGTTCGCGCTGCTGTTAGCACGGCAACTGAGGATCTGAAAACGTTTTTTTCTCGATTGGAACACGCGAAGGATCATTACGACGTATTGGATGTCGGCCGTTCGGCGAGCTCTGAAGAAATCAAGACCGCTTATCACACTCTGGCCCGAACTTATCATCCTGATCGCTTTCATCAGAGCGATCCAAAGTTGCGAGCCCGCGTGGACTCGGCTTTTGCGCGCATTGCTCAGGCCTACGAAGCTTTAAGCGACCAGACGCTACGC
>WNGF01006423.1_pt1 | contig 14560 bp, 9 predicted proteins | sample 5400641 | NCBI WGS metagenome assembly WNGF01 (sample SAMN13153371, study PRJNA577476) | soil metagenome | isolation source: 80 cm soil or saprolite under grassland replicate 2 | place: USA:California | collected 2016-06-15
AAGGTGCTAGGGATCGTGGATCTCTGTGTGAGCGAAACCCACCGTTCATCCGGGATCGCCACATCTCTGCTCGGGGAGATCACGACGCACGCACAACGCTGCGGTGTTGACTTCGTGATTCTCTTCGCCGACAAGTATGAGCTCTATCTGAGGGCCGGTTGGACGCTCGTCGACAACCGATGCTCGTGGGTGAAGATCGACGAGCACCACACCCTTGGGATGACAACCGAAACGTCGCTCGCGGACTGCATGATGGTGAAGCCGATCGGCGATCGTCCGTGGCCACCCGGAGATGTCGACATGCTCGGACACGTGTTCTGAGGGAACTGTTCAACGAGCAGCTGATCGATTGCGCCGTGCGCAGGAGAGGACCTTTCGCGAGAGCGGCCCTCTCCCTTTTGCATGCGGCCTAGTAGGCGCGCGGATGACGTTTGCCTTTCTCTTCGGGAGCGTGTTCTTTGGATTAGCGGAGGCGCTGTGGCTCGATCCGGACAGGACAGAACCCTGGGCCACGCGGCTCTCGTCGGCTGCGGGTTTGGGATGGTTCTGTCGGCACTAAAAATGGTTCGCTATCTCGCAACGAGGTCGAAAACCAGGCGAACGGCGAGGGCCAACTGCCGCTCGACTGTCAGCCGCCAAAAGGGAGGCGTCAATCGTCTACGAACGGTCGGCCGCCCCCGCTCTCGGATGTCGCCCGTCGCGGGAAGGGGAGAGCACGGCTCCGCCCGCCAGCGGCACGAAGCCGGGCGCGAGGAAGGCCGGCGCGTCGCCGCCGGCGAGGTCTGTGGCCCTCCCCGAGAACGCGGACGACCCCGGCAGCCGCGCTCTTAGACGTCGAGCAGGACGGAGACGGAGGACCCTCAGTGCAAGAATCCGCGCCGAGCGCACGTCGCGCTCAGCACGGCCGGCCCGCTACGCGGACCGTGAGGTCAAGTAACCGAGCGGCCCTCTGCCGTCGAACTGGCCATCCGCTTGCGGGATCTGCGCGGGATGACCAAAGACTCTGATCCCGTGCCTGGAACGGAACATGGCGATTTGCAGCGCTTTAGGTGAGCGAACCACGTCCGGGACTCGCGTGCGGGATGAGCGGTGGCCGGTTGAAAAGCCGGCGGTCGATTACGCCAGAATGGGCAACAAAAGATGCCGATTTGCAGGATGTTTTCTACGGGAGCGACGGGACTCGAACCCGCGACCTCCGGCGTGACAGGCCGGTTCGACGGTAACGACGATTGGCGACGAAGGACGCGCAATCGCTCTATTCATGCGGCTTTCCGGCCTTCTCGTGATGTGACTCCGCATGGCTGAGCGAAGCCGATTTCCGACGTTTGCTGCCCGTTTGCTGCCCGGGCTTGACCTTCTGGAGGTCGCGCGTGGCGCGACGTTCGCTCGTGCTCGATCAAACCCAGGGATCAAAGCGCCATCCGGCTTCTTCGCAGAAGCACCATGTGGCCGGCTCGGGGAGCGCGCCAATCGGTGCGTTCCCCGAGCCTTGTCTCGCCGAGTGCTAGTCGAAGGGTCGGAAGGCGTGCCCGAGGTCGTAGCCCGCGACGTTTCGGCCGAGGACCACGCCGGCGACGCCTGAGAAGTGGTAGTGCAGCCCTGCCCAGAGGCGGGCCTCGATGATCTCGTTGCGGAGTTCGTTGGGCATGTCGAAGTGCCGCACCGCGTTCAGGTTCCCGGCCGGCCCGGCGGGGTCGAAGCCGTGGATATCGAGGTCGATCTGGTTCGTGCCCAGGAAGGTGCTGAACACCTCGGCCATCGCCGAGGTGATCGCCCCGTGCGCCGCCGGGTACTCCGGGTGGTTGGGCGTCGTCAACAAGGGCCGCCAGCGGGGCTGCTCGACAGTGGCCGGGTTGCCGTCGTCGTAACCCGGTACGGGGCCGAAGCCGTCGTTTGTGACCGCGGTGGGGTCAAGCGATCCGTTGATCGCAGTGACCGGCCGCCAGAACAGGTAATAGTACTTCGCGTACAGGTTGGACATCAACGCGTCGGCGCCGACGAGGTTGATCATCGCCAATAGCCGTGCCGCCTTAAGCAGGTCGGGGGCCGCGCCGGTGAGGTCACGCCCGACTCGGTTGTACTGGCGGATCACGCTCGCCGACCAGAACTGCCCGATTCGGGTCTGCTCGTCCGTCCGCGCGTGGTCGGTCAACGCGCCATAGGCTTTGATTTGGTTGAAGGCCTCGGCCCATTCGTCGCTCTGCAGGGAGGGCGGCGGGTCAGGCAGGAACTGGTCGACGCTCCCCAGGATGAAGCGGCGCACGTTCCCCACCCACGGCGTCCTCGGCGCGGCGAACGGAGGCGTCAGCCGCCAGACACCTGGGCCGGGCGGCAGCGTCGGGAACGGCGTCGACACGCCGAACGGCGTCATCCGTCCGTCGCCGCTGCGGAGGGTGATGATGTTGTTCGCCGCAGCCAGCCCGACGGCCCGACCATCGTCCTTCGCGGGCCCGTCGGGGATCGGAGCGAGGGCCTCCGCGTAGAAGGCGTCCAGGCGCGGACGCACTCCCAAACAGAACGCGTACGCCGCCGGCCGCGAGGCGGGGTTGCACGATTCGGGCGGGAAGTAGGCCCACAGTGTCCGGTAGGCGGCCTCGACGACCGCCGCGTCGACCGATGACCCCTCGGGGGCCGTGATCGCAGGGCCGTAGGGCGCGAAGCCGCCCTCGATCGCGACCACCGCGTCATAGACAGCTGCCGAGGCATAGGCCATATAGATGAAGCCCTCGTCCGCGAGCATGTCTACGCCCGCCACCGTGTCCTCGGTGATCTGGTTCCACTGTGCGACCGTGTTCCCCGGCGGCAGTGCGGCCGCCGCATCGCGGGGCGTGGCTGCTGACGCAGCGACGACGCCCGCCACACCGGCAACCGCGAGGACACGGAGCACCCGAGCAAGAACTTGCGTAACCACTGTCGAACTCACGCTCCCTCCCTTCGGTTTGACGAGGCCGCGACGCGGCCCGTTTTGCTTCTGCGGTCTGGTCGCAGGACCAGCGCGACGCCGACGGCGAGCAACGTGGTAGCGAGCGTCGCCGCTGCGCCTACGCCGGCGTCTGCCCAGTAAAAACCGCTGTCGCGGACGCTCACCACGACTGGTGGCGGTGTCGTCGCTCGGGCGCCGGCTGTTGACGAGGGTCCTTGTTCGAACCGTGGCTCGACGCGACGACCGACAGCAGCAGGAGACTCAGCACGATGATCGATCGAAGCCCTCTGCTCACACGATGTACCTCCGCTGGTGTGCGACCGGCCCGACGATCTGCCGACGCGATTGAGCGATGGTTGAATTGGCCTTGAGCGACGCTTAAGACGCATTGAGGTGAGCGGTGGCCGCGCCAGGAGGCAAGAGAGAGTTCCGCATCCTCGGCCCGTTCGAGGCGCGCGAGAATGGGCGATCGCTCGCCATCGGCGCGGGCAAGCAACGGGCGCTGCTCGTCCTCCTTCTTCTGGGCGCCGGGGAAGTCGTATCGACTGACCGCCTCATCGATGCTCTTTGGGGCGAGCGCGCGCCGGCGAGCGCGCTCAACAGCGTGCACATCTACGTCTCGCAGCTTCGGAAGGTGCTCGGCGAGGGGTGTCTGATCACGCGTGGGCGCGGCTATCTGCTCGCCTTCGAGCCGGAGCAGCTCGATCTCGGCCGCTTCGAGCGCTTGCTGGGCGAAGGCAGGGAGCTCCTTGCAGAGGGTGAGGCCGCCCGGGCGAGCGAGGCACTGCGCGCGGCCCTCGGACTGTGGCGTGGTTTGCCGCTTGCCGACTTCGCGTCCGAGCCCTTCGCCCAGGGCGAGATCGCGCGCCTCGATGAGCTTCGCCTGGCGGCGCTCGAGGAGCGGATCGAGGCCGACCTTGCCCTCGGCCGCCATGGCGAGCTCGTGCCCGAGCTCGAAGGGCTCGTACGCGCAAACCCGCTGCGCGAGCGTCTACGCGCTCAGCTGATGCTGGCTCTCTACCGCTCGGGCCGCCAGGCCGAGGCGCTCGAGGCATACCGGCAGGTCCGGGCGACGCTCGTCGCTGAGCTCGGCCTCGAACCTGGCCGCAGGTTGCAGGAGCTCGAGCGCGCGATTCTGAGCCAGGACCCCAGCCTTGAGGTGGTCCCGGAAGCGGCGTCGCCTCCGCTTCCACCGGTGACGTTGCTGAAGCGGCCGTGGCTGGCAAATCGCCGCATCGTTACGACCGCGGTGGCGGGCGTTGCGCTGGCGGCGGCGCTCGTGGCTGTCGCGCTCGTCCGGTGGACCGGGCGAGAGTTCTTGGCGGACCTTGATGCGGATGCGATCGGTGTGATCGATGCCGAGATGGCGGGAATTCGGTCGCAGGTCTCTCTAGCCGGGGCGCCCAGCGCGATCACAGCCGGCGGAGGGTTCGTCTGGGTCGCGAGCGAGGCCAACGCCACCGTCTCGCGCATCGATCCCGAAGACCCCGGTGTCGTCCTGACGGTTTCCATAGGTGGCCGGCCCGCTGGCATCGCCTACGGAGGTGGGTCTCTATGGGTTACGAGGCCCGCGCGACGCGACGTCGTCCAGATCAACCCGGACACGCTTGCGGTCGTGCAGGCGATCGGCGTCGGCAATGGGCCAGTTGGTGTTGCCGCGGGCGCGGGAGCGATCTGGATCGCGAATGCACTCGACGGGACGGTGTCCCGGATCGGCCTTGACCGAGGCGCTGTGACGAAGACGATCGCGGTCGGGGCGAGGCCGACCGGAATCGCCGCGGGCGCGGGAGCTGTGTGGGTCACGGACGAGGCGAACGGCGTCGTTGTGAGAATCGATTCCCGCTCGCAGCGGGTTGTGCAGGCGGTCCGTGTCGGGAACGGGCCAACGGGCGTCGCGGTTGACGATACGCGGGTGTGGGTTGCGAACCGCCAGGATGCAACTGTCTCGCGCATCGACGCGGCGACAGGGTCCGTATCAGCGACGACCCAGGTCGGCGCGAATGCGTCCTCCGTCGCTGCCGCTTCCGGCGCGGTCTGGGTCGCAAGCGAAGGCAGCGCGACGCTCGCGCGCATCGACAGTCGAACTGGGCGGGTGGACAACATCCTGCCCCTTGGCAGCAGCCCGCACGGGCTCACGGTCGCTGGCGGAAATATCTGGGTCGCGACACGCCCGCCGATTAGCAGCCATCGTGGCGGCGTCCTTCGCGTCGAGTCGGAGCCGTCCGAGTGCCTCTGCGTCGATACGGCCCTCCTCTCCGAAGTCTTCAACCTGACCGACCAGAACGTCATGACCCTCTCGTACGACGGCCTCGTCACATACCGGCGCGTCGGCGGCATCGCCGGAGGCATGCTGGTCGGCGATCTCGCGGTCAGTGTTCCGGCGCCAACGGACCACGGGAGGGAGTACACGTTCCTCCTTCGGCGCAACCTCCGCTATTCGAACGGCGCGTCTGTGCGGGCCTCGGACTTCCGGTACAGCCTCGAGCGTGCTCTGACCGTCAACCGTGGCTACGCGCTTCACTTCTATAAGGGCATCGTCGGTGCCGCGGACTGCACGACTCGCCCGCCCCGGCGTTGCGACCTCCGACGGGGGGTCGACGTGGACGACGCCGCGGGGAGGATCACGATCCGTCTGACAAAGGCCGACCCTGCTTTCCCACACAAGCTCACGTCGCCCGTGGCATCGGTCGTTCCCTCCGGAACGCCGCTCCGCGTGCCGCGCGGACGCCCGATTCCCGGTACCGGGCCTTACCGGGTCGCACGCTTCCGGCCAACTCGCTCCGTTCGCCTCGTTCGCAACGCGTATTTCCGTGTCTGGTCTCGAGACGCCCGTCCTGACGGCTACCCAAACGAGATCCGCTTCCAGTTGAGCGACGACCCCGCTGCGAGACTTGCCGCGGTTGAGAAGGGAAAGGCCGACTGGGGGAAGTCATCGCGAGCGTGCTCCCGGCTCGGCGTGTGCAGGGACTTCTCACCCGGCACTCCGGCCAGCTGCACAACGACGCGTGGCCCCTGGCTTTCTGGTTCTTCATGAACACGCAGGTGCCGCCATTCGACGACGTGCGCGTCCGGCGTGCGCTGAACTACGCGATCGATCGCGATGCGGTGGTGAAGTTTGCGGGCGGCGGGCTGCGCTGGCGAGTGAGCTGCCAGATGCTCCCACCGGGAATAGCCGGATACCGGCCGTACTGTCCCTATACGCGCGGCCGAAACCCGGCCGGGAGCTGGATCGCTCCGGATGGGCGGAAGGCCCGCGCGCTCATCGCGGCATCGGGGACGCGTGGGACGCACGTCGAGGTCGTGAGTTACCGGACGTTCTCGGAAGCGCCGCTGAGGTCCTCCCGCTACCTCGTTTCGCTACTTCGAGAGCTCGGCTATCGGAGCTCCCTACGCGTCTTCCCGGACTTTGATGCGTACCTCCAATACGTGGCGGAGCCACGCAGCCGCGCGCAGATCGGGTTATTCGGCTGGTTCGCGGAGACGCTCGCGACCTCCGACGTTCTTGGCGTCTTCGGCTGCGAAGCGTCTCTCCCGACGACCTCCGCGCTCGAAAGCCCGTCACGCTTCTGCGACCCGCGGATCGACAGCAGAATTAGGCAGGCGGTGAGCCTTCAGCCAACCGATCCGCCGCGAGCGAACGAGCTGTGGGCCGAAATCGACCGCACACTCGTCGATCGAGCAGTGGCGGCGCCGCTCAACACCGGCCTAAACCTCGTCCTCGTCTCGAAGCGCGTTGGGAATTACCAGAGCCACCCGCTCTGGGGCACGCTGCTCGACCAGCTGTGGGTGAAGTAGCCGCGCTCCTAGAGCTGACGTGGGCGTGCGTCCATCGTGACCGCCGGCCGAGCCACAGAGACCGGGAACGAGTAGTTCCCGAGCGGCGAACACAATCGCGCACTTGCAGGTCTTTTGCGCTTGAACGCGTGGATCGGCAAGATCACTCTGCTGCCCTTTTGCTGCCCGAGATTGGACTCTGCGCGCCTAATCAGGCAACAGAAGGTGCCGATTTGCAGCGCAAAAGGCGAGACGGGAGCGACGGGACTCGAACCCGCGACCTCCGGTGTGACAGGCCGGTCTTGGCGCTTGCGGCCTGAGCGGGGATCGGCGGGGATTCCCGCCGTGAGCGCGGCTTTCCGCCCCTGATGTTGCGGGGATTCGCGGGTGCGGGCGGGAGCTTCCGGCGACCTCGTGCGGGATGAGCGCGGGATGAAGCGTTGCCTGAATGGCGAACGAAGCGGGATGTGCGCGGGATGCCGCCGGGGACGATCGGGTCGGCGCTGTGCATGTTCAGGCCGAGCAGGTTCTCGATCCAGTCGTAGGCCAGCACGTCGCGCAGTTCGGCTGGAACTGCCCCGGCTTCAACTGCCCGCCGCACCCCAGCCGTGACCTGACCGCCGATCACATCGTCCCCGTTGTCCAGGGTGGCGACGAGGAAGGTGAGCTTCGCGTCTTGTGTCGCAGTTGCAACCCATCCGATCGAGACACGCGGCTTCAACCAACCGGCGCCAGCACCTCGCGAAAAACACTGGAGCCGCAGCCGGGGTTCTCGCGCAACGTGCTCCAGAACGTGCAGCAAAACGATAAAGGCCCGGAGGTGTTCTAGGCCTCCCAACTTAGCTGTGCGCCCGCTTGCGTTGACCCTTAGTCGTTCACGCACGTCGCATCCGGTCATACGCCTGGCCCGCAGCCCAGGCGCAGCCGAGCGCGATCGCGGCGATCGGCACTACGTACCAGTCCACGTAGCTGGTGCGATCGGTGACCAAGACCACCAGGAGGAGGAACGTCACAACGAAGGTTAGGATTCTCGCCCGGGCGGTGTGAGCAGCACCCCCCCTTCCGGTGGCAGGTGGCGTCCGCTTGTACGCCTGCTCCACGGCCCAGACGCAGGCGAGCGAGATCGCGACGATCAGCATCATGACGACCGTTTCGACCCAGCCGATGTGAGCATCGGAGTACTCGTCGTAGAGCGAGTTGACCAAGATCCTCAGGAGAAGGAACGTCACAACGAAGCTCAGGATGCTCATGATGCTGACTGCTGGATGCAGCGCCTGAGCCGAAGCCTGGGCAGCGTCTGTCTGAGCCGCCTTCCCGGTGGCGACGCTGGGCTCGCGAAAGGATCGGCTAGCAAGAAGGGGAACGTCCGTTAGGAGTTCATCGAGCGTGCTGACCAGGCGACCGACGTCGTAACGCCAGCGCTGGTCGCTGAGCTCCAGTGCGTTGCGCCGCGTGATCGCCCGCACCTCCTCCGGCAGGTCCTCCCGGTGCGGCATCCGCGCCCCGGAGACGAGCACGGGAATCGGCGTCACGTCAGGACGCCGCAAGGCGGTCTTGACCTCGAGCCGGACGAAGTCCTCGGGATCGGCGATCCGTGCCCTGCCTTGCTCATCCTCTACCGTCGCCCACCTCGGCCCCATGACGACGATCAGCACGTTGCAGGCGGCCACGGCCTCGGTGATCCGCTCGACGAAGTCGACTCCCGGCGCCATGTCCACGTCCATAAACACGTTGCCTTCCCCGAAGCGGGCCACCATGGCGTCGTAGAGGCGCCCGGCGTGTGCGGCGGTCTCCTCGCGTCGGTAGGTGATGAAGACCTTCGGTCTCGGCACGCTCCCCGGCCCCATCGGCCCCGCGCTCACCCTCCGCCTCCGATCTGCTTGCTCGCCTCCTCGCGGTGCGAGACCCAGGCCGCGTGCTCCTGGGAAACCAGACCCTCCACGCGTTCGGCGAGCAGTGACTCGGGGTGCGAGACCGCGGCGTACGGCCCGGCGTGGCCAAGGAAGAGAAACTTCTCGTGCTTGAGCCGCTCGCAAGTGGACCGGTACGTGGTCCAGTTCTGCTGATATTGCTGGAGCTGCTGCATCCCCTCCAAGACGACGATCATGGCGCCCCCGCCCCCCATCAGCCATAGGGGTGCCGACGCTGCCGCCAGGCGATCTGGTCGTCGAGTCGTTTCTGCGCCGGTGAGAGAGCCGGTTGGGCTCCCTTCGGGGCCTCTTCCCCGGGACGACTCTCAATCGCCGTGTTCGCAGGCATACGACGCTCCTCGGCGACGACGGTACGCCGCGCGTTTACTGCCGTCAAGGACTCGCACGACCGGTTGACCCGGCTCGACTGATCTCCTGCCGGGAGCTCCCAGGCGGCCGCGCTAACTGCCCGCTGCCGAACCTCTCCTCGAGCGAGCTGTTCGCCCGCCGCAGAGACACGCTCTACCTCTACAGCTTCATGTTCATCCCGGGCGAGCAGGGCCTGCCGCTCGAGGTCGCCTGCCCATCCTGCACGTCGATCATCGACGGGATGGACGGCGCCTTCCGTCACCTGCTCGACCGCATCGACGTCGCGATCGTCGCCAAGGCGCCCCTCGAGCAGTTCACGCGTGGCAGAGGGAGCGCGGCTGGCGGTTCGCGCCGCTCTACTCGTCGTCCCGCAGCAGCTTCAACCGCGACCACAACGCCGAGCGGGAGGACGGCGCGCAGCTCCCGGTCGCCCACGTCTTCACGCGCAGCGGCGGACGGATCCACCATCGCTGGAGCAGCGAGCTAAACGCTGCGCCGTCCGACCCTCGGCCAGCACCCGCGCCACGTCGCCTACATGTGGCCGATCTGGAAAGTCATCGACCTCACCCCCGACGGCCGAGGCATCGTCTGGCATCCCCGCTACCGCTACCACTACGCCACCTGACTCCGGGGATGGAGCGCCACGTTTTCGTGGACGCCTCGGGCCCTTGCGAGGTCGTCGGGAAAGATCGGCGTCCACCATGGCGAGGCCTGCCCCGGATCAGTCCTTGCGCCGCAGAGCCGCGAAGCGCGTGCGGGATCAGCGCGGGATGAAGCGAGGACAGCCGCGTCAGTGAGAACCAAAAGCCGCTGCAAAACCGCCAGGTCCGTGCGGGATCTACGCGGGATGCAGGGAGGCCGGCGGTCGTTTGCGCCAGGCGAGCGATAAAAGATGCCGATTTGCAGGGACTTTTACGGGAGCGACGGGACTCGAACCCGCGACCTCCAGCGTGACAGGCCGGTCATGGCGCTTGCGGGCTGAGCGGGGATAGGCGGGGATTACCGGCGAGAGCAGGCCCTTTCGCCCATTGCCATGCGGGGATCACTGGGAAACGGCGGGAGCTTCCGGCGACCTCCTGCGGGATGTATGCGGGATGCACTCGTTGTCTCAACTGTCAACAACCCGTATACGGCGGGATGCGGTCGTCGCCCCCTGGCCTCCAATCTCCCGATCTGGCCGCGCAACGGCCTGATCACGCGCTGGTGGCGTCGCTGGTTCTTCGACGATTCTCACCCGAGACGTATCAGTCGTTCCGGAGGTCGAGCCCGTGAGCGCCCAGTGTCTCCTTGACTTCCCGGATGGACTTTTCGCCGAAGTCCGGGATCGCGGCGAGCTCGTGTTCGCTCGTAGCGATGAGGTCGCCGATCGTCTCGATGCCGTGCCGTTTCAGGCGGTTGTACGAGCGGACGCCGAGCTCGAGCTCCTCGATCGGAAGGCTGTCCACGTCGGACCCGAACGGGCCCTCGGGTGTTCCGCCGTCGTACGGCGGGAGGGGCTGGCGTTCGGCCTGCTCACGCCCGATGTCCTCAACGGCGCGGATCACGCGCTCGACGCCGTGGCGCCAGCTGTCGCCCCGGAGGAAGATCCCGTTCCGCCGCGCAAGACCGGCGAGATCCGCGGGGAGCTGATCCGACGTCGGCATCTGCGCGTTCTGGACCACTGCCGGGATGACCCGAACGTCGCGCTCGAGCGCGGCCTTGATCTCGAGCCGCACGAAGTCCTCTGGATTGTCGAGGCGTCGGCGGCCGGACGGATCCGCGAGGGTCAACCAATCGCGCCCGATGACCGCGATCAGCACGTCGCACGCACCGACGGCTTCCGCGATGACGCGCGTGAAGTCGACTCCCAGAGGAACCGTGTCGATGTCCATGAATACGTGCTCGGCGCCGAATCGGCCGGCGAGGGCGTCGTAGAGCCTGCCCGTGTGCCCCTCGCTGTCCTCCCGCCGATAGCTGATGAAGATTCGCGGGACCGTGCTCGAGACGGCGGGCGACGTCGGGATTGCGGGCGGGGTCACCTTCGGCCGATCGCGGTCGGACGCCGCCGGCCCGGCGGCTACGACGATCTCGTGGGCGTAGCCGGAGTTCGTCCATGGCTCGTATGCGCGCTGCTTGAGCGCGGTCAGGAGCGTGCCGGTCGTCAGCCCCGTCTTTCCGTAGGCGGCGGGGTCGCGGATGATATCGACGAGGGCGCCAGTGAACGGACTGGTCGTCGATACGACCTCGGAGCGCTGAGACGACGCGACGATGAGTGCGACGTCCCCTCCCAGTCGTTCGTACGCGGTGTCTTCGATGCGCGCCGGGTGGCAGAAGTCGAGGATGACGATCTTCTCCGACGCCCGGCTTTGCATGACGAGGTCGGCGATCTGCCGCGTCGAGATCGCCGTTAGCGACGGCCTGCGACGAGCGGTGTTCGTGACGGATAGATACGAGTCGCCGTGCGCGACCACGCCGTGCCCGCTGTAGTAGAAGAGGATGGTGTCGCCTTCTGTGTCTTCGGTCGTGAAGACGTCGGTCAGGGCGGACGATAGGACGTCGTAATCAGGCTGCTCGCACCGTTCGATCGCCCACGCGCTCCCCGGCGGCATCCGGGCCTCGCCCAGGGTTTGCTCGAGCTGCGTCAGGCCGCTGCGGGGTCCGTGCAGACGCGCCAGGTCGGGGTCGTCGTACGCGGAGACGCCGACGAGCAGGGCACGGTGTCGCCCGCTGCGCGAGTGCATCACATCACGGGCTGACACGCCGCGCGCGGCGGCAAGAACCCTCGCGACGCCCTCGTCTGTCAGCCCGGTGGTGCCGAAGTGCTCGCGGAGATCGAGGGCGGCGTACAGCTGCAGCCCCTCCGGCAAGTCGTCTGGCCCGCGCGAGCCCGGCAGCAGGACGCTGACGACCCGGAACTCGCCGCTCTCGAGCGCGAGCCTCTTCGCCAGCAATGGCTCGAAAGCGCGCTGCCAACGGCCGAGCCCGCGCTCGCCGTACAGGACGAGACAACACTTCGACTCGCGGAGAACCCTGGCGCTCACGTCGGCGATCGTCTCGCCCGCGACGACCTCACGTTCGTCGCGCCAGACGCGGAGTCCGTCCTGCTCGAGCGCCGCCGCGATGATCTTCGCATGCGCAGTTGCCGCGTCGTCCTTGCTGTTGTACGTCAGGAAGACGTCGAATCGACCCGACACCGTCAGCTCACCGCCGTCGAGCACCAGGCCCGCCGCCGGCTTGCGGCGGGAGGAGGCGCGAGCTGGGCGAGGTGCACCGATATCACGGCGATCCGCATGGATGATCCGTGAGTTGCCAGCAGCTTTCAACCCAGGGGAGAAGCATGACCGCGACCGTCCGCCGCAGGCCGCTGCGCCTGCCTTCGAAACTTAGTTGGAGACCGCACCGAAGAGCAGTGGTGCCAAAGCCTGCGCGGCCGTGCGCACGAGGGTGCGAACGCCGCAGGAGTTCGTGGGGGCGGAGCAGGCCTGCCGCCAAGGTGGTGTACGAGGCTGAGCGCGTCATCCTCGCCTGACGTCTACGCGGCCGCTGCGATCGCGATCACCTCCTCGGGCTCGTCGGCCGGCGTGTCGGTGAGCGCCTTGGCGTTCGACTCGGCACTATGTAGCGGCGGGCGACGGCCCACTCGTCTCTTTGAAGGACGCGCGGATGTCAAGCACGGGTTCTTCTTTGAGGCTTCTCCTTCCGGTCGATCGGCGGTGGGCGGTGCTGAGATCTCTTTCGGCGCTTGGTGCGCACCTGGTCTACGTGGCGTGGCAGTCGAATCTGGAACGGCTAACGGGCGCGGGATGGGAGCGGGACGCCGCCCGCTGCCGGATAAAGGCCCTGCAAATACGCGGCATCTTCATCCCGCTGCCGGAAGACGATCGGCGACCTGGCCGGTCGTCCGACGTGCGGGGATTTGCGGCTCGAGGCGGGTCTGGCCGGCTATTACTGGCGCGGGATGAGCGCGGGATGAAAGAAGCCGGCGGTCGTTTGCGCCAAAGCCGGCGACAAAAGACGCTTATTTACAGGTCTTTTACGGGAGCGACGGGACTCGAACCCGCGACCTCCGGCGTGACAGGCCGGCGTTCTAACCAACTGAACTACGCCCCCAGGCGCGGCGGCCATTGTAGCCGGGGGCGCTCCGAGGCGGCCGCTAGCCTGCTTCGCGTGACCAAGGTCGACCTGCTTGCGTTCGCCTTCATCGCGCTCACAGCGCTGCTCGGACTCAAGAAAGGCCTGATCTCGAGCGCGCTCTCGGTCGCAGGCATCGTGGGCGGCGCCTTTGTCGGCGCGCGACTCGCGCCGCAGCTGCTCACGGGCGGCTCGACCTCTCCGTACACGCCGCTTGCCGGGCTCGCCGGGGCAGCGTTCGGCGCTCTTTTGCTCGAGACGCTCGCCGCCTTCATCGGGAGCATGGTCCGCGGCGCGCTCCCGTTGCCACCGCTGCGAACGCTCGACTCCATCGGCGGGTTCGTTCTCGGGGCCGCATCCGGGTTGGCTCTCGTGTGGGTTGTCGGGGCGTCCGCGCTCCTGATCCCCGGGCAGATGAAGCTGCGCCACGCCGCGCAGCAGTCGCTCGTCTTGCAACAGCTCTACGACGCGGTCCCGCCGTCGAGCGTGATGAAGATCCTCGCGCGCGTCGACCCGTTTCCGAGCATTGCAGGCCCGCTCGCTCCCGTCGCGCCGCCCGACCCCGCGCTGGTGCGCTCGCCGGGAGTTCGGCGTGCGGCCCCGAGCGTCGTGCGAGTGCTCGGCACCGCGTGCGGGCTGCGCATCGCCGGGAGCGGCTGGGTCGTTGCGCCGTCGCTCGTCGTCACCGCGGCTCATGTTGTCGCCGGCGAGGAGGACACCGTCGTCGCCGTGGCTCGATCGACGCGAGGGCTCCGTGCAATCCCCGTCGCATTCGACCAGAAGAACGATCTTGCATTGCTGCGGGTTCGCGAGCTCCGAGTCCGATCGTTGCCGTTGCGGAAACCGTCGGCCGGACAGGCAGTCGCAATCCTCGGCTATCCGGAGAACGGTCCGCTCACGGTCGTTCCCGGTCGGCTGGGCGCCACGAGCGTCGTGCTCAGCGAGGATGCGTACGGTCACGGGCCCATCGCGCGAACGATCACGAGCGTTCGCGGCAACGTTCGCCACGGCAACTCGGGCGGACCGACCGTGGATGCCTCGGGCGCGGTGGCGACCACGGTGTTCGCGTCGCGGATCGGCAGCGCGGGCGGCTTCGGAGTTCCCAGCGACGTGGTGCGCACGCTGCTCCGCCGAGCCCACAACGACGCCGTGTCGACCGGGGACTGCGCCGCCTAGACGAAGAGGTCGAGCGCGCGCTCCGGCGAACGGAACGGAGCGACGACGTAGATGCCCTGAGCGCGCTGACGCGCACCGTCGATCACCCTGCGCGCCACCTCTTTCCCGATCTCGGCAGCACCCACGCCGGCGTCGCGCAGTGCTCCTTGCACGTGCTCGGGCACCACGATTCCCGGCACCTCGTTGTGAATCCGCTGCGCGAGCTGCACGCTCGGCAATGCCCACACGCCGACGAGCAGCGGGATCGGACACTCGCCGCCGAGGCGTTCGAGGAACGCGTCGAGGTACGTGATGTCGA
>WNGF01008074.1_pt1 | contig 14560 bp, 14 predicted proteins | sample 5400641 | NCBI WGS metagenome assembly WNGF01 (sample SAMN13153371, study PRJNA577476) | soil metagenome | isolation source: 80 cm soil or saprolite under grassland replicate 2 | place: USA:California | collected 2016-06-15
TGGGCCGAGGATCAGGAGACGGCTATCCGGCAGGGCAGATGGCTCGACCCGCGCGCCGGGGAAATCACCCTCGCCGAGTGGGCCGGGCAGTGGTGGCAGGGACTCGACCTCGCCGCATCGACCATGCGCAACTACCGGCGTCACCTCGACGGGCACATCCTCCCCGAATTCGGCAGCCGTCCCCTGGGCGGGATCGTCCGGACCGACATCGACGCGTGGGACAAGCGGCAACGTCAAGCGGGAACCCCCGCGTCGTCGGTGCGAACATGGCGCGGAACTTTGCACACCCTGCTAGCCGATGCCGCGGCGGACGGGCGGATTCCGGCAAATCCCGCCACCAAGCGGCGGGGCAAGGGCCGGCGCACAGGCCGGTACCGGGACCGGACACCAGAGAAGGTCATCACCGATCCCCTCGGGGCGCTGCTCACCGCTGAGCGAGCCGCGATCCTGTCCGGCCGCGACGACGAGTTCGTCGCGGTGATCCTCCTGTACTACACCGGGATGCGGTGGGGCGAGTTGGTCGGCCTGGAGACCAGGTACGCCCGGCCCGGGTCACTCAGGATCGAATGGCAGCTGTATGAGCTGGAAGGCGAGGGACTGATCCGCTGCCCGCCCAAGGATGACTCCCGCCGGGACGTCGACCTGCCCCCTTGGCTGTCCGCGCTCGTGTCGAGCCACATCACCCGGACCGCTCCACGGCCGTGTGAGTGTCACCGCCTGATCTATGCGTTCCACGGCCGTAAGCCTGGTGCGCGCGGCCGGTACCGTGGGGCGCATTGGCGCCGCTCCGGGTTCGGCGACTGGGTTTTCGAGCCCGCCGCGTCCGGCTGGTACCCGAAGAAGGCGCCGCAGCCCAGGCGGCCGGTGCCGCTGGCTGCCGATCCGTGGCCGGGCAGCCCGCTGCGCGGGCGCAACAACCAGGGCCGCGCGCAGATGTGCTGGCTGCCCGTCGCAGATGGGCTCACCCCGCACGGGCTCCGGCACGCGCACAAGAGCCTGATGGGCGAGCTGAGGATTCCCGAGGTTCTGTCCCACGAGCGTCTCGGGCACCGCATCGGCGGCATCGCCGGCGTCTACAGCCATGTCACCCCTGCCATGCGCAGGCAACTGAAGGACGCGCTGACCGCATGCTGGGAACGCTCGCTAGAAGCACGCGCGGCGATAAATCCGCGCTCTCCGGTCGCGGTTCTCGACGCTCTGCTCCAGGCTGTGGCGCAGAAGCAGGAAACCACGGAGCCACCGGGAAACCGCAGCCAAGATCGGCTCCCAAACGGCTCCCAAAATTGGGAAAGCGCGGAGCCGCCCGGAAGCCGGGATCAAGATCGGCTCCCAAACGGCTCCCAAAAGGGCGTTTCCGCCCATGTCATCAAGCCCAGAAAAGGGCCTCTGACCTGCGTCGGGGTGGCCGGATTTGAACCGGCGGCCTCTTCGTCCCGAACGAAGCGCGCTGCCAAGCTGCGCTACACCCCGCGGGCCGTCTGAGCGGCCGCGGCCCGGGTTTGCACCGGACCTCCGCGAGTCTAGCTGACCGCAGGCCTTTCTCGCTGCGCCGTATCCCGCGGCGCGGGCTTGCCCGTCGTCGGCACGAGCGTCAGCAGGGTTGCTTCTGGTGGGCAGCAGAAGCGCGCCGGAGCCCACGGCGACGTGCCAAGACCCGCGGACACGTGCAGCCACGCCCGGTGGCCGTCGAGCGACGCCTGCCCCACCGCTGGGTGCCTGTGCAACCCGCTGACCCGCGCTGGCTCGATTCCGCAGTTGGTGACCAGCGCGCCATGCAGCGGCAAGCAGATCTGGCCACCATGGGTGTGGCCAGCGAACAGGAGATCGTACCCGTCCGCCACGAACCGGTCGAGCACGCGCGGCTCTGGCGAGTGCATCAGGCCGATCCGCAGGTCGGCAGCCCTGTCGGTGGGTCCGGCGATGCGATCGTAGCGGTCCCGCTTGATGTGCGGGTCGTGCACGCCGGCCACTTCGATGTCCAGTTCGCCAGTCTTGATGCGGCCACGGCTGTTGTTGACGTCGAGCCATCCTGCTGCGGTCATCCCGGCGCCAAGCTGGGCCCAAGGCAGGTCAGGCACCTGGCGGTGGGGATCATCGGCGCTCGTCCGCCAGAGGTACCGTGCGGGATTCTTTGGCACGGGCGAGTAAAGGTCGTTGGAACCGTAGACAAATACGCCGGGCCGGTCGAGCAGCGGACCCAGCGCCTCGAGAAAGTTCCGAACGGCTTGCGCGTGCGCGATCGAGTCTCCCGTGTTCACCACAAGATCGGGTTCGAGGGCGTCCAGCGTGCGGATCCACTGGATGAGCTTGCGCCGCCGTGGCGTGAGATGGGCGTCAGAGATGTGCAGGACACGAATGGCTCTCGCGTCATCGGGCAGGACCGGAACCTCGCAGCGGCGCACGCGGTACATGTTGCGCTCGATGAGCGAGGAGTAACCGAAACCGGCCAGACCCGCGGTGGCGACCCCGAGGGGGATCAGCGCGCGTGCTCGCATTACCTCATGGTCCCACGCCCGGGGGCCAGGCCCGTCCTGATGGCCAATCCGCCCCGCGTGCTCCCGGCAGGCGCTACCGCGGGTGCCACGGGGGGCCATGACGGGCGTGACCACCGCGCGCCCTGCTGGCAGGGCAGGATGGTGCCCATGCCCGGACTCAAGGACAAACTGCGCGCCGATCTGACCACCGCGATGAAGGCACGTGACGCGGTGCGCACCCGTACGCTCCGCATGACGCTGACGGCGATCACAAACGAGGAGGTGGCCGGCGCCACGGCACGCGAGCTTTCCGATCCTGACATCGTCAAGATCCTGGTGAGGGAGGCCAGAAAACGCCGAGAGGCGGCGGACGCGTTCGAGGCCGGCAACCGCCCCGAGCAGGCCGCAGCTGAGCGGGCCGAGGCCGAGGTTATCGCGGACTACCTCCCCGCACAGCTCAGCGATGCGGAGCTTGCGGAGCTTGTGACGGGGGTGATCAGCGAGACGGGCGCCGCGGGCGGGCGCGCGATGGGCCAGGTCATGACGGCGGTGACGCCCCGGGTGGCTGGCCGCGCGGATGGTGCCCGGGTGGCCGCCGAGGTGCGCCGCCAGCTTGCCACCTGACAGCTCAACCTGACCGAGCCACGCGACCACCCCACGCGACCGGCCCACCTGACCGGGCGACCTGACCCGGCCACTTACAACGGCTAGCTACAGCCAACCAGACCTTGTGACCGGCCGGCTCGTCGTCAACCCCGTCGGCGGGACGCCGCCGCCACCGTTCCCGCCGCCGCCCCCGCCGCCGTGGCCGCCCCCGCCGCCACCGCCGCCCCCGCCACCGCCACCGGTGGGCCTGGGCGATGGCTGCTTCCGCTTCGGCGGCTTCGGCACGTACTGGCCATTCCCCTTGCTGAACAGCGGGCTATCCGGTGACACGGGCACGAACTCGCGCGGCGGCTCGGCCAGCGCCGCGTGCTCAAACGTCAGCTGCCAGGTCTGGCCCGGCGCCATGCTGCCATACATCAGCCCTGGGCAGCCGCCCCGGTAGCACGAATCCGTCCCCTGCATCGGATGCGAAATCGGGTGTGTCGGGTTCCCCACCACCACAGCCCCGAGAAGGTCGGGGGTGTAGCCGACGAAGGCGGCGTAGTAGTAGTTGTCCGCCGTACCGGTCTTGGACGCTGCCGGACGCCCGATTCCGTCATTGGCCGCGGTGCCTATACCGGTCAGGTCGCCTTGCAGGATGTAATTCGCCGCGTCGGCGATCTCGGCGGGCAGCACCCGGTGGCACTTGGCCGACTCGACAGGAAGATGGTGGTGGTTCCTGTCGGTGATCGATTTCACCACGACGGGATGGCAGTAGATACCGCGTGCCGGGAGCGTGGCGTCCGCGGCCGCCATGCCGAGCGGGGTAACGTTCACGGCGCCCAGCGTGAAAGAAGGGACGTTGTCCGCTGACAGATGCTTGCGGTCCCGCTTCAGCAGCGACCGTCCGTCCGGCCAGGTGAGCCCCATCTGGGCCGCGGTCTTGACCACATCGCACAGGCCGACCTTCTGCTCCAGGCGGGCGAAGAACGTGTTGATCGACGCCGTTGTCCCCGTGTACAGCGAGTAGCTCCCGCCGTGCTCGCTCTCGTCGTTATGCACGCGCCACACCCCGGGCTCGTAATTTGGCGCGGGTCCTACGCCCGCGGGCGCGCCTTTGCAGTTCGTGTAGCCGGTCACCGTCGTCTCGAACGGCACGCTCATCCGGTAACCGAACGGAATGCCCTGCTGCAGCGCGGCGACCATCGTGTAGACCTTGCCGGTCGAGCCGATCTGCATCCCATAGCCGCCGTTGTACTGCGGACCCACGGCGTAGTTGACGGTGGTCGCATCGGGGTGCCGCCTGGTGGGTGAGCCGTAGATACGGTTGATCGCGATAGCGCGGACCCTGCCGGTCCCGGGCTGGATCAGCACCTCGGTGTCCGCGTTGTGGCCGGGGTTGATGGCGTGGTTGTTCGGCGGCATCTCGTAGTCGACGGCGTGTTGCGCCGCTAGCTGGTCCCGTCGGTTCAGCGTGGTGCGAATCTTCAGCCCGCCGATGCCGTTGAGAAGCCTTTTCGTCTGCCGGAACTCGGGGTCGGTGTTGATAACCGCCGTGACGTAGTCGCAGAAGAATGGCGCGTAGCTCGCCGCGCAGCCGTTCGGCTGACTGGATAGCCGGAGCTTAATCGGCGCCTTCTTGGCCGCTGCGGCCTGCGCCGGTGAGATCCATTGGAGCCGTTCCATCCGGGCCAGCACGGTGTTACGGCGGGCGAGGGCCGCGCTCGCGTTGGTCACCGGGTTGAACTCCGATGGGTTCTCCACGATCCCGGCCAGCAGTGCTGCCTGCGCCAACGTCAGGTGGGACGCGGTTGTGCTGAAGTACCGCTGGGCGGCGACCTGGACGCCGTACGCTTGTTGGCCGAAGTACGCGGCGTTCAGGTAAGCGGTGAGCAATTGGTCCTTGGTCATTTGGTGCTCGACGGCGACCGCGTAACGCAGCTCACGTATCTTGCGCCCAACCGTGTCCGACTGCGCCGCCTCCGCCTGCGACTTGTCCTTCGCGGTGAGGATGAGCACGTTCTTGACGTACTGCTGGGCGATGGTCGAGCCGCCCTGCACGCTGGCGCCTCGCACGTCCTGGATCGCAGCACGGACGGTGCCCTTGAAGTCGATGCCGCCATGCTGGTAAAAGCGCGAGTCTTCGACCGCCAGGATCGCGCTGCGCATCACCGGGGCTATATAGCTGAAGCTGACCGGCACCCGGTCGATGACCTGATTGGACTGCCCGTACACGTGGCCAAAAAAGTAAGCGAGCGCGTGACCCTTGTTGTCGAGCAGCACGGAACGCTGGGGCAACTCGGCCGGGAGCTTCGCGGAAAGGTTCTGGAACCGGTTGGACGCGTCCCGTGCGGTGACGCCGACGCCGCCAACCACCGGCAGCAGGACGCCCGCCACCAGCACTCCGCCGACCGCGGACATCGTGATGAGCCTGGCAAGCGCGTTTGTCTTGCCGACTAGGCCGGTGGTCAGCACGGGACTAGATTACGCCCGGCCGGGAATGCCCGGGGACTCTGGCGTCCCGTGCCCTCATAACCGGCCATATCACCATCCGCTATCGCTGTGCGTGACTACTAGATACCCGTTGCATGACCCAGGCGGGCTATCCAGGAAATGGGCCCATCGGGGTCTGGCCAGGACGGCGCAACTTCCGTAAGTTGTCCTTTCGCAGCTAGAAAGGCGGCCCGACGACCGCGCCCGTCGGCCGATACCGTACGTGCACGCCATCCAGCGTGACGCCCGTCACGGGGTGTGACACCGAAGGAGTGGGCCACATGTGGATCACGGACTGGACTGCACGCGCCGCGTGCAAGGGGAGTGATCCCGACGAGCTGTTCGTGCAGGGAGCGGCGCAGAACCGGGCAAAGCTGATCTGTCGTGGTTGCCCGGTGCGAACGGAATGTCTGGCGGATGCGCTCGACAACCGCATCGAGTTCGGCGTGTGGGGTGGCATGACCGAGCGTGAGCGGCGCGCGCTGCTGCGGCGTCGGCCAGATGTGACCTCGTGGCGTGAGCTGCTAGAGGACGCCCGCGCGCAGTACGAGCGCACGAACGAGGATGTGCTGAGCGACGACCAGCTGGTCGCCAGCTAAGGGGTCAGGCACGTACCGACGACGCGGAGGCCGTCGAGGTCATGCACGTCCTCCGGCAGTGCGGGCACCTCGATCACCGGCACGGCAGGGTGCGCGGACGTGAAGTGCTCCGACAGCCTCCGCTCTCGGGCCTGCAGCTGCATCAGCTCCGCATGGAGCCGCAACACGCGGGCCGCGAGCGGGTAACGGGACTCGTCCAGATTCTCCGCGGCGGCCAGGCTGCGAGCTGCCGACAGCCGGGCGGCGGCCGGGCGGTGGACGCGGTTGACGATGAGGCCCGCGAGCGGCATCCGCTCCTGGTCGAGCCGTTCCACAAAATACGAGGCCTCGCGAAGCGCGTCGGCTTCGGGTGCCGCGATGACGACGAACGCGGTGCCCGGTGCTTGCAGCAGCTCGTAGGTACGTTCGGCCCGCTCACGGAAGCCGCCGAACATCGTGTCAAGCGCGGACACGAACGTCTGCACGTCCCTGAGTACCTGACCGCCGAGTACCCGGGTGAGCACCCCGGTCACCATCCCGAACCCAGCCGTCAGCATCCTCATGTAGGCGCGGCCGCCGGCCCGTGCTGGGACCATGAGCAGCTTGATGAGCCGGCCGTCGAGGAACCGGCCGAGCCGCTGCGGAGCGTCGAGGAAGTCCAGCGCTGACCGGCTCGGCGGGGTGTCCACGACGATCAGGTCCCACTCGTCCGCCCGGCGGAGCTGACCGAGCTTCTCCATCGCCATGTACTCCTGGGTGCCGGCGAAGCTCGACGACAGCGACTGGTAGAAGGGGTTGGCCAGGATCTGCGTCGCGCGCCCAGGCTCGGCATGTGCTTCGACGATCTCGTCGAAGGTCCGTTTCATGTCGAGCATCATCGCGTGCAGACTTCCGCCGGTGCTCGTGTCGGTACCTGCGACAACCCGGGGAGTGTTGTCGAGGGAGGTGAGCCCCATGGACTGGGCCAGCCGGCGCGCCGGGTCGACCGTCAGCACGACAACATTTCTGCCCTGCTCAGCGGCCCGCAAGCCAAGCGCGGCGGCCACCGTGGTCTTGCCCACCCCGCCAGATCCGCAGCAGACGATGATCCTGGTTCGCGGGTCGCCGATCAGGCGGTCGATGTCGAGCCGCGGCACCTCCTTCTTTCCCGGCGGGCCAAGACCCCTGTCACCCCTTGAACCCCGCGAGGTGCGCGTTGCCGCGGGAACCGTCATGCCGCCCCCTGATCGCGCAGGGCCGTCGCGAGCTGGTACAGCCCACCGAGGTCGATCCCGTCCGAGATCAGCGGGAGGTTGTAGCGTGGCTGCTTGGCCGATGCCAGGCGTCGCCGTTCACGGCGCTGCAGGGTCATCCGCTGAGCGTGGTCGGTAAGTTCGGTGGCGAGGTCAGCCGCTATCTCCCGGCCCTCCTCGATGCCCGCGGCCTTGAGCCCGACAGCAAGTTCGTCAAGGTCCACGGCACCGTCCGCGGCGCCCGCGAGCTGGGCCTGGCCAAGCAACGGCGGGCGAACCATGTTGATCGCGATGCCACCCACCTGCAGACCCTGATCGCGCAGCTCGGCGACGCCGTCCAGGGTCTCCTGCACGGGCATCTCCTCGAGGACCGTGACAAAGTGCACGGCCGTCTGCGGCGAGCGGATCACCTTCTGCACCCCCTCGGCGTGGCCGCGGATCGGCCCGACCTTCGCCAGCCCGGCTACTTCGGCGGTCACGTTGAGGAAGCGGCCTATGCGCCCGGTCGGCGGCGCATCCATCACAACCGCGTCGTAGACGAGCGTGCGCTTCGAGTCAGCGGTGCGCCGCCGCACGGCCTCGGTGGCCTTGCCCGTCAGCAGCACGTCGCGGAGCCCGGGTGCGATGGTGGTGGCGAAGTCCACGACGCCGAGCCGGGTGAGCGCCCGGCCCGCGCGGCGCAGATTGTAGAACATCTCCAGATACTCGAGCAGCGCTTCTTCTGCGTCGACCATGAGTGCGTACACATCGCCGCCGGGCAGGCCCGGTGATCCCGGCGCCACGGCGACCTTGCGCTCGTCGTACGGGAGCGGCGGGCGGTCGAAGATCTGCGCGATGCCCTGGCGCCCCTCCACCTCCATGAGCAGGACCTGGCGTCCCCGTGACGCTAGCGCGAGCGCGAGTGCCGCGGCGACCGTGGTCTTGCCGGTTCCGCCCTTGCCCGTGACGACGTGCAGGCGGACACCTTCCCAGTCAGTGTCCCTGGCGCTCACTCCATGAGGCTATCGCCGCCCGTGTACCGTACCGTCCCACCCCCCGCGCGCCCTGTGGGGCTGGGCATTGAGCGCGAGTTGGCCGGCTGGCAGCACAGCCATACCTCATTAGGCTGTATGGAAGGCAACCCGCGGAACCGGTGCCCGCCAAGGGTGCAGCGCACAACGAAGGGCTGCCGCCCACGGCACCGGCGTCATCCTGGGTCGCACTGAGACGAGGTGTTGACCGTGATAGCAGCAATAGTGGCCGTGCTCATTGTGCTGGTGGTGCTGGGGGTGATCTCCCTTTCCCGGTCCGTCCGCGTGATACAGCAGTACGAGCAGGGGATCGTGTTCCGCTGGGGCCGCGTCCTTTCCCCGCCCCGTGGCCCTGGGCTCACCGTCATCAGGCCGGTCGGCGACCGGCTGCAGAAGGTGAACATGCAGATCATCGCGATGGGCGTACCTGCCCAGGAGGGAATCACCCGGGACAACGTGACGGTCCGGGTGGACGCCGTCGTCTACTTCCGCGTCGTTGACCCAGTCAAGGCGGTCGTCAACGTGCAGAACTACATGTTCGCCGTATCGCAGCAGGCGCAGACCTCACTGCGGTCGATCATCGGCCGCTCCGACATGGATCAGCTGCTTACTGAGCGGGAAACCGTCAACAAGGAGCTGCGGCTGACCATCGACGAACCCACCGAGGGCCCCTGGGGCGTCCGGGTCGAGCGAGTCGAGATCAAGGACGTGTCACTCCCCGAGTCGATGAAGCGTTCCATGTCGCGGCAGGCAGAGGCGGAGCGGGAACGGCGCGCGCGGATCATCACCGCGGACGGTGAGTTCCAGGCGTCCAAGCGGCTCGGTGCCGCGGCCAACGTGATGGCCCGCGATCCGGCCGCGCTACAGCTCCGGCTGCTGCAGACCGTGGTAGAGGTGGCCGCAGAAAAGAACAGCACGCTGGTCATGCCGTTTCCGGTAGAACTCTTGCGGTTCTTCGACCGGATGGTTCCCACCACGCCGGAGGCCGGGAAGGTCCAAGGCGAGCCCGCCGAGCCCATCGACAAGGGGGACGCCGAGGTCGCCGCCGCGGAGGCGGCCATCGAGCACACAGCCTCGGGAGCGCTCGGTGAGCCGCGCATACCGCCGGTGCCGGAGATCGACACGGCTCCCGCCCCGGAAGTGGTGGAGGCCGTCGAGGCTGCCGAACCCGGCCGGCGCGGCCCGGCTCAAGGCAGCTAAACCAGACCAGCCGAACGGGCCCTGCCGTCACGGAAGCGCGGAAGCGCCCGGCATGCCAAGAACACGTGCGTGCCGGGCCACTAGGGTAAGCGCCATGCAGAAATGGGAGTACGCGACCGTTCCGCTGCTTGTGCATGCGACCAAGCAGATCCTTGACAACTGGGGTAACGATGGTTGGGAGCTCGTGGCGGTGATCCCGGGCCCGAACGCGGAGCAGCTAGTCGCCTACATGAAGAGAGCCAGGGAGTGACGTCGCCGGAGGAACGTCTGGGCGCGCTCGGGCTGGAGCTTCCGGACGTCGCGGCGCCCGTCGCGGCGTATGTGCCTGCCGTCCGTACCGGCCGATATGTGTACACCGCAGGCCAGCTGCCGCTGGTCAACGGCAAGTTCCCCACGGCAGGCAAGGCGGGCGCCGAAGTCAGCGTGGGCCAGGCGAGCGAGCTGGCACGCATCTGTGCCCTGAACGCGCTCGCCGCGGTGACATCGGTCACAGGAAGCCTGTCCGCGATCACGAGGGTGGTCAAAGTGACCGGCTTCGTCGCCAGCGCAGCGGGCTTCACCGGCCAGCCCCAAGTGGTCAACGGCGCGAGCGAGCTGCTGCTTGAGGTGTTCGGTGATGCGGGCCGGCACGCGCGCAGCGCGGTCGGTGTCGCGGAGCTCCCGCTGAATGCCACGGTGGAGGTGGAGCTGATCGTCGAGGTCGCGGACTAGACGGTGGGCGACCGGCCGCAAGCCGCGGCGCCTGGCGGTGGGTCCGGCGCCGCGATAAGGCTGCCTGACCAGCTGCTCCCGCGCGTGCGTGACCTCCTCGAGGGCCGAAAGCCATCGGTCGCGGCGCGGGACGCTGCCACGGTGGTGCTCATGCGCCCAATGGCCCGCCGGGGCGACCCAACGGAGGCGCCCGGGCCTGCCGCGACCGGCGGCTTCGAGGTCTACCTGCTGCGGCGCCGCAGGTCAATGGCGTTCGCACCCGGCGCGCACGTGTTCCCAGGCGGGTCGGTCGACCCGCGCGACGCGGAGGCCGAGCTGGCCTGGGCGGGCCCTGGGCCGGAGGCGTGGGGAAGGATACTCGCGGGGGGATCCCGGGCCACCGGGGGCTTCGGGGTGTCCCACGGGCCGCACGGTGTCCCCGCGGGGCAGCAGAGCGGCTCCCCGGCACTGGCGCGTGCTCTGATCTGCGCCGCGGTCCGTGAGACCTTCGAGGAGTCCGGGGTGCTGCTCGCTGGGCCGGCGGCGGGCGCCGTCCCGGCCGACACGCGGGGCGAGGACTGGGAGAGCGACAGGCGGGCGCTGCTCGACGGATCGCTGTCGCTGGCCGTCCTGCTGCAGCGCCGCAACCTCGTCCTCCGCTCCGGCCTGCTCAAGCCCTGGGCGCGGTGGGTCACGCCGGACCTGGAACGCCGCAGGTTCGACACCCGGTTCTTCATCGCCACGCTGCCACCAGGCCAGCGCACGAGGGATGTCGGGGGGGAAGCGGACGAGGTCGTGTGGCTAACCCCGCACGCGGCGATCGCCGCGGCCCGCCGCGGCGAGATGTCGCTCATGCCGCCTACCGCGGTTACGCTGGCCGAGCTCGCGCGCCACGCGAGCACGACCGAGGCGCTCGCCGCCAGCGCGGACATGACCCCGCGGCAGCCGGTCATCTCGCTGACCGACGGCGCGGCGTGGCTCACCATGCCGGCCGGCACGGAGTACCCGCTGTGACCCGCGGTGTCGCCGCGGCGGGCATCGACGGGTCCGGCACGGACCGGGCGCGATGCGTCCTCGCGCCCAACCCCTCGCCGATGACGCTGGACGGCACGAATACCTGGGTGATCGGCGAGCCAGGCACGGACGCCGCAGTCGTTGTCGATCCTGGCCCGGCCGACGAGAAACACGTGCAACGGGTGGCCAGGCAGGTGGCGGACCGGGAGCGCCGGGTCGCGCTGATCTTGTTGACTCATGGGCATCACGACCATTCGGGCGGCGCTCGGCGGCTGGCGGAGCTCACCAGCGCAGCCGTTCGGGCCCTGGATCCCGCGCAGCGGCTCGGCGGGGAAGGGCTGGCAGACGGCGATGTGGTTACGGCGGGCGGGTGCGAGCTGCGAGTCGTCGCGAGCCCCGGGCATTCGGCCGACTCGCTGTGCTTCCTGCTGCCCGCGGACGGCGCGCTGCTGACCGGTGACACCGTGCTCGGCCGCGGCACCGCCGTGATCGCGCATGACGGCGACCTTGGTGACTACCTCCGCTCGCTCGACGCGCTGCGCGGGCTGGCCAGTTCCGGGCCGGTCAGTGCCCTGCTGCCGGGACATGGGCCGCTGCTCACCGACCCCGCGGCCGTGCTCGACTTCTACATTGCGCACCGGGCGGAGCGGCTCGCCGAGGTGAGGGCGGCGCTCGATGTCGGCGACCGTACGGTCAGGCAGATCGTGGCGCGCGTTTACGCCGGAGTCGATCCCGCTGTTGTGCATTTCGCCGCGTGGTCGGTTCGGGCGCAACTCGCCTATCTGGCCAGCCGAGGCGAGCTGCCGCCGGGAGTCACGTTCTAGCCGCGCCTGGCGAGTTATCCACAGATCGTGGTCCACGCCTACCCTGAGCCTTGACACCCCGGAAAAATCAGCAGTAGGGCAACGCCCCCATGGGCGGGTGGGTCCTGTAAGAGCGAGCCGACGGTCAGTGGGCGCGCTTGCGGAGGCGCTCAGGATCGTGGATCAGCACCGACTTCGCGGATACCTGCAGCCAGCCGCGGCCGGCGAAGTCGGCGAGAGCCTTGTTCACCGTCTCCCGTGACGCTCCGACAAGCTGGGCGAGTTCTTCCTGCGTGAGGTCGTGGTGCACGTCGACATCGCCGTCCCGTGGTTGGCCGAAGCGGTCCGCGAGGTCGAGCAGCGCGCGCGCCACCCGGCCAGGCACGTCGGTGAAGACCAGGTCCGCCATAACGCGAGAGCTCCCCGAACATGTCACCCGGGCCAAGCACGCTGAGCAGGTTCTCTCTGCCATCTGGCGCGGCACGGGTCAGCTTTATTTTGCCCTCGAGGATCACGTACAGGCGATTCCCAGGGTCGCCCTCCTCGAACAGGCGCTTACCGCGAGTTAGTTCGACCTCGTCAACTCGGCCGCGCAACGCCGCCGCGGCTCCCTCGTCGAGCGCCTCAAAGAGCGGTGCCCGGCTCAGCACATCATCGGCCTGGTCCACCGGTGCCTCCTCGCTATTCCTGCTCACCAGTGTCGCTCACTTCAGGCGTTGTCTGGCATCCGCATTGCGGGGCTGGGCCGATTCTGGCCGACGTTTGGTCATTAAAGTGAATCGAATTGATTACACAGGGTGAGATTGTGGAATGCTTGATCATGCGCGCGGCACCCGGATACCGGTGCCGGCATTGCGGTGAGCGGCCATTGGGGGGCCCGTTGCCCACGGTGGCCGCCCTCGGGGGGTGACACGATGCTGGTGGGAGCCAGCCGGCTGCTTGTGCGTCGGCCAGGGCGGCTGTTTGCGGCAGGGGTGCTGCTGGCGGGGCTCGGGGGAACGTCGCTGCCGTGGGCGCGCCCAACGGCATCTGCTGCGTCTCCGATCCCGCCGGGAAGCCAAAATCTTGGCGCGGCACGCCACACCGCAGCGGCCCGCGCGGCAGCGGCCGCCGGGGCTGCCAACCGCGTCGCCGCGGCGCAGACTCGCCTGGGCCGTCTCGAGGCCCGGGCCGAGACGCTGGTCGAGCGATACGACGGCGCCGTCGTGGCCCTGCACAGGGCCGCAGCGGCCGACAACGCGGCCCGAGCCCGCTACGGTGCCGCCCTTCGGTCGGAGCGAGCGCGGCGCAGCGCCGTGGCTCAATGCTGCGGGTGCTCGCGGCGCACGACGCGGACGTGCTCGCGGGCGCGTCCGCTTCGAGCATGGTCGCGAAGGTGTTCCGCCGCCAGGCTGAGAAGGCCCTGCTGGCGCGGCAGGCCGCGGAGAGCCGCGCCGCCAGCCTGAAGAACGCCGCGCAGGCCGCCGTCGCCACCCAGCGCAAGGCGCTCGGGACCGCGCGGGCGACGCACACGCGCCTGGTGCGCCGACTCGCCGCGGCGCGGGAACGGGTCAGCGCCCTGCAAGCGGCGGCCGCCCGGGCCGCGGCTGCCGCTCGGGCCGCTGCAGCGGCTCAGGCGGCGGCCTCGGTGGGCGCAACCTTCGCAGGTACCGCGACCGCCTCGGCTGGCCTGTCCTACCATCGGGGAGCCTCGGCAGGCGCTGGGGACATCGCGGCCAACTGGGCGCTTGGGCAGCTAGGCAAGCCGTATGTGTGGGCCGCAGCGGGCCCGAACTCGTTCGACTGCTCCGGGCTCACCATGCGCGCCTGGGAGCAGGCCGGGGTCCAGCTTGACCACTGGACAGGCACGCAATGGACGTCCGGGCCACACATTCCGATCAGCCAGCTACGGCGCGGAGATCTCGTCTTCTTTGCCGACAACACGGCCGACCCGAACACGATCCATCACGTGGGCATCTACATCGGCGGCGGCAAAATGGTGGACGCGCCCTATACCGGTGTGAACGTTCGGATCGACACCATCTACGAGCCCGGCCTGATCGGCGCCACCCGCCCGGCCTGAGCGGGTCTTCCTGTCGTGGTGTAGGTCCCCATTTCTGATGTCGCTTCTCGAATCAATTGTCGCCTAGATAAAGCGATCGACCGCAGCCGGTCCATGAGCACCCGGTCGTGGGTGAACACGCCGGCGATCACCAGCCCGGCCAGGTAGGCAGGCAGCACCGCCTCACTGCCGGCCTGAGTGGCCAGCCCGCCGAGGCCCAGCAGCACCACAAGCAGCAGCTTGATCTCCGGCTCCGACACCCGCCGGGTGCGAATGCGGTTGGCGTGGCGCCGGGCGTGGACGGCTTTTGAGTGAAATGTCCTCAGTGCTGGTCCGCCGCGGCGGCTTTCCGGCCGACGGTCAGCGCGGTGGTCACCGCATGGGGGATGTCGGTGATGGGAAAGGCCACGTGTCGCACAACCCGGTCGCGGTCGACGACG
>WNGF01006425.1_pt1 | contig 14557 bp, 12 predicted proteins | sample 5400641 | NCBI WGS metagenome assembly WNGF01 (sample SAMN13153371, study PRJNA577476) | soil metagenome | isolation source: 80 cm soil or saprolite under grassland replicate 2 | place: USA:California | collected 2016-06-15
GATCGCCAATCTGCTCGATCTGCCGCTGATCGATACGGGGCTGACGCGCGTTCGCGCGACCGAGCAGCAGGCGACGCTGGATGCGCGCGCGCGCGCCGACAACATGCGCGGCGCATTCGCCTGGCGTGGAGCAGCGCCGCCGCGCCGGTTGCTGCTGGTGGATGATGTGCTGACCACCGGCGCGACGATGGGTGCCTGCGCCATAGTGCTGCGCGATGCCGGCGCCGAGGCGGTGCATGGCCTGGCGCTGGCACGCAGCCGGCCGGATCTACGATAGTGCGCTAGGGCGACGAGGCGAGCATCCTGTCCACAAACACTGCTCGCCTCGTCGCCCTAGCGCACCCTCGCCTTCTCGCCCACTCGCATCACCACGGCTTGCGCTGGTTGCCTACATCCGCACCAAACACGCTCGCCGGCAACTTGAAGCCATGTGCCTCCAGCCGCGAAGTGAAGCGCGGTCGCGTGCCGGTCGGCTTCAGCTCAGTAAGAATCCGGCCCTCGGGCGTCTTGCCCTTCATCTCCAGGACGAAGATATCTTGCAGCACAATGATATCACCCTCCATCCCCTGAACCTCGGTGACATACGAGACCTTGCGCTGGCCATCCTCAAGACGGGTCTGCTGGACAATCAGGTCGATCGCCGAGGCGACTTGCTCGCGAATAACCTTGAGTGGCATATCCATACCGGCCATCATCGCCATCGTCTCCATACGCGAGCACGAGTCGCGCGGGGTATTGGCGTGCAGCGTTGTCAGCGAGCCATCGTGGCCGGTGTTCATCGCCTGGAGCATCGCCATGGTCTCGCCGCCGCGGCACTCGCCAATCACCACCCGCTCGGGGCGCATGCGTAATGAGTTGATCACCAGATCGTTGATCGACACACGGCCCGATCCATCAACCTCAGCCGGCTTAGCCTCCAGGCGCACCACATGATCCTGGCCCAGCTTGAGCTCGGCGCTGTCCTCGATCGTGACAATGCGCTCCTCTTCAGGGATGAAGTTCGAGAGCACGTTCAGCAGCGTGGTCTTGCCCGAGCCAGTGCCGCCCGAGACAACAATATTCAGCCGGCTGACCACGCAGGCGCGCAAGAACTCGGCCATCTGCTCGGTCATCGAGCCGAACTTGATCAAGTCGGCGACCTCCAGCTTCTTCTTAGAGAACTTACGAATGGTGATCGTCGGCCCATCGATTGCGCAGGGCGGAATGATCGCGTTCACGCGCGAGCCATCGGGCAGGCGTGCGTCGACCATCGGCCACTTGCGATCGATACGGCGGCCAAGCGGGCGGATGATTCGGTCGATCACCTTCAGCACATGGTCATCGTTAGCAAAGCGCACCGGCGTAAGGATAACTTTGCCCTTTTGCTCAATATACACCGTGTTGGGGCCGTTGACCATCACCTCAGAGTTCGCTTCATCGCGCAACAGCGGCTCTATCGGCCCAAATCCAAACAGCTCGTCGGTCACCATCTCATATAGCTTCTTGACCTGCGAGTCGCTCAGATTGATGCCGCTCTGGCGATAGTAATTGGTGAAGCGATCCTGAAGCAACCGCTCGGACTCAGGCGTGCGCTTCAGCTCGGTCTGGTTGCCCATCGAGCCCTGAATGCGATCCACAATCCAGAGCGACAGCTCGAGCACGCGCTGGTCGGTGGCGCCCATGGACACATCGCCACCGCTGGGCGCGCTGAGCCCCAGCGCTGCACTGAGCCCGCCGCCCTGCGCCGGCTGCGGAGCGCGCTGTTCCACCGGCGCGGAGCGAGGCATCGCCTCGGGCGGCGGCGGCGGCGGAGCCGTGATGCCACCGCCGCTACGCAGCGCGCCATTCTCAGGCGGCGGAGGCGCCGACGGTGGGGCGGCGGCGGCGCCGCCATCGCTCGGCTGCGGCGCGCCGCCAAGACGCTTCAAAAGTGACATCGACGATCTCCTGTTCAGTGAGAGGGATTGGAGAATGAAAGATTGGCGATTGAGAATAGCTCGCTCATCTCTGATCTCAACGCTCCAAGTCAGCCTAATTTGACGAAATACGCCTCACAAGCCCGATCGATCAATTCCTTAGACATCGCAGGGACAGCGTTGCGATACTTCGCCTCATCCAGAATTTGGTCGCACAGGTCACGCGGGTGGCAGGCTCGCAGATCGCGCCGAACCTTGAGGTAGTGCTCCTGGATCAGGTAGCGCAGCCCATCATCACTATACGGTATCTTCTTGGCTTTACACACCAGCTGAAAAATCGCGCGGAACTCATCCGGCGATGGGTTCGGCACCTCGATCTTGTGGCGAATGCGGCGCAGGAACGCGTCGTCCACCAGATCTTTCGGCGAAAGGTTGGTCGAGAAGACGATCAGGACATCGAACGGCACCTCAAGCTTCTTACCGGTCTGCAAGGCCAGGTAATCAACCTTTTTCTCCAGCGGGACGATCCAGCGGTTGAGCAGATCCTGCGGGCGGCACTTTTGGCGACCAAAGTCATCGATCAGGAACAGGCCGCCGTTGGATTTGAGCTGGAATGGCGCCTCATAGACTTTAGAGATTGGATCAAAGATCAGCTCAAGCTGCTCCAAAATCAGCTCGCCGCCGACAACCACCTGCGGGCGCTTGCAGACCAGCCAGCGCCGATCGGGCTGCGTGGCCATTGTGGTCGCTACGCCGCCGAATGGCGAGGCCGGCGCAGGCTCGGGCGCGGCCGGCATAGCCACGATTTTGTGATTCAGCGGATCGTAGAGCTTGATGATCTGACCATCCACCTCGATCGCGTACGGGAGGATAATATAGCCGCCGAGCATGTTCGCGATCCCCTCGGCGATCGTCGTTTTGCCATTGCCGGGCGGGCCGTAGAGGAACAGCGAGCGGGCCGAGTTGGCGGCTGGGCCAATCTTATCGAGCATGCGATCGTTGACAACCAGACCAGTAAAGGCATCGCGGACAGTGCGCGTATCCACCACCAGTTCACCCATAGCCTGACGCTTGACCATGGCCACATATTCGGCCAGCGGAACTGGGGCCGGGCCGGCGTATTGTGTGCGGGCGAGCACTTCTTCGACTTTGACTCGGCCCTTGCCCATAATCACATATTGGAACGCACGCTCGTTGAAGCTGCCGTCGGAGCCGACGATATCAATATACTCCTCTAGCTTGAGGAAATCCAATACTTTGTCGAGCACCCCCAAGAATGGCAGCTTCGTAACATCCGCTATCTGCTGGGCGCTGATGTTTCCATGGAAGTAGATCACCTTCAGCGTCAGATCGGTGAGGAAACCCATGCCAAGGCCAGTGCCGGCGATCGAGGTGGGTTCGGGCGGAAGCGCGATCTGGCCATCCTGTGGCGACATGCCGGGTGGCGTACTCGCCGAAGTAAACTCACGCAGCTGCACGCTCATACTGGATTCTCCTGCTGTGACTCCTGCCACGGCGCTGGCCGCACATCGGCGAGCGCCTCGACCGGGCTGATCATGATGATATGCTGGTATGCCACCAACAAGAAAGCGCTGTGGTACAGCAGCGTCTCATCGGCGGCATTATAGACCCGCGCATCGGTGATCGGCAAGAAGCGCGACATGTCCTCGTTCAGATCGTCCTTCAGACGCTTTTCGGGCCGCACATAGACATGGCCAACAATCACTTGATCGGCGGTGCGAATGAATGCAGGCAGGGTATCCTTGGCAACCCGCGGCGTGAAGTACTTCCCTTTTTCGTCGATACGCATATCCATGGCGGCTCCTCGCTGCTCCTCGCCTGAGGACAGTCGGCGTCTTACTCGTGGCACACAAACAGAAGCCGGACGCAGGCAACGCGTCCGACTTCAAGTATAGATGCTCTTTGGCGAGATAGCAATAGTACGCAAGAGCTAGTTTCGAGTAGTCAGGAGCCAGGAGTCAGAATACTCTATTCTGACTCCTGGCTCCTGATCGGCTACTCCTCATTCATGTCCTCTTCCTCGCCGATATCCTGCTCGATATCGTCGAGACCGAGCTCTTCCTCTTCGCCGCCGAACGACTCCTCCTCGACCTCTTCGCGGCTGTCGAGCGTGTCATCGTCTTCCATCATGTCCTCGCCGTACTCATCGTAGCGCGCCGAGGCGAAGTAGCCGCCGCGCAGCGCGCTCTCGCCAAGCTTGCCGGGGAACGACACACGGCCGCGCTGGCTGGGATCTTGATAGACCTCGCGGATCAGCACACGCAGCTGGTGACCATTTGTCTGAGCCACGGCGGCGGCATAGCGGTTGCCGCCGGTCATCAACTCGCTCAAGCGCTGGGCCAGCTTCGGTTCGATCCGGCCGATCGTATTGCCGCCAGCGTCGACCACTAGCACATGCCGGCCATCCATGCGCAGGTCGACCTTCTCGCCAGTCACCACCACATCGACCAGCGGGCCGCGCGCCAGATCGGCCACTGTCGTGAGCGCAGTCTTGCCAGTCTCGGTAATGAACAGCCGCAGATCGACCAGCTGGCGGGTCGTGCGGATCGGCGCGGTAGCGGTGCGCGAGAGCAGGTCTTCCAGACGCTCAACGTTCTTGCGTGCAATCGCGTTGTTTGAGTTCAGCCGCAGCGCTTGCTGGTAGGATTCGCGGGCATCGGTCAGCTTGCCCAGTTCGAAGTAAGCCTTGCCGAGCCGATTGCGCGTGTCGGCATCCTCGCCGAGACTGAGCAGCTGGAGGTTGGTCTCGACCGCATCCTCCCAGCGATTCTTGGCCGCCTGGTCGACCGCCTGATCCTGAAGACGGCGGCGCAAGCGTAGTTTTTCGTCCTGCTTGGTCAAGCGACTCTCCTTATTATCAATGGTACTTTACATTTTTTGTAGGTTCTTTTTTCACCCTGCGGGTGAAAAAAGAACCTACAAGAAGAAAAATCCGTGGGGCAGGCAGGTCTTATGACCTAAATGTTCGGGCAAATCCCAGCATTGTTGATACAATAGATCAGCGCCACCAGCTGAACGCTATTGAACAGCGCGTGCGCCACGATACCAGGCAGCAAGCTGCCGGTGCGATGCAAGCCCCAGGCCAACACCAGCGCGATAAAAAAGATCGGCACAATTAGCGCGACCGCACCTTGCGTGACGCCGAAGACATGAATGAGGGCAAATAGCAATGCGCTCGCCAGATACGCCAGCGCAATACCCCAGCGTTTCGACGCAAAGGTCAAGCGAAATGCGTTGAATACATAGCCACGGAACAGCGTCTCTTCGCCGATCGGCGCGAGCAGCCCGCCGCCAATCAGAAACAGCAGCTGCCCAAACGTATCGCCGGGCGTAAGTGAAAACTGTTTCTTGAATTGCTCGGCCTGATTCTGCTCAATGCCAAACTGGGCAAATGCAAGGCTGAGCGCAATACTCCCGGCGTACATAACCACAGCCATGCCCACACCAAGCATGAGCAGCCGGCCCGGAGCGGGTGCCTGAAAGCCGATCTCGGCCAGCGGCTCACGCCTGATCAATGCCACACGCAGCACCGGCACCAGCACACAGATGCCATTCTGGATGAGCAAGCTCACAAACGTGCCGTCGGGGCCAAGCAGCTTCAGCGCCTGATCCTGGTTCCCAGCAAGCGACCCCAGCGGCACACCCTGCTGGAGCGCGCGAAAGGCAATAAACAGTATCAATACCCCGGTCGAGAGCACTAAAACCGCGACGATAATCAGTATCAGATCAATGAACATCACGCCCGCCAGCGGCCACTTGCGCGACGGCACCGGCGTCTCCCCCGGCGCCGTGGTTAGCGGCGTCTCATACTGCGCCATCAGGCGGGTACTCCTTCGCCCACGAGCTCACCCTGGAGCGTCCACGGACCAGTCTGTGCGATCTGAACGCGCGCAAGCTTACCGGCCCAGTCGCGTGCATCAGCGAAGAACACCAGCTTATTGCCCGACGTACGGCCACGCCACTTGCCTTTGTGCTCGCCTTCCACCAGTACCTCGACCTGGCCACCGAGCAGCAGCGCGTTGCGCTCGGTGGCGATACGTTCCTGAAGCTGCTCCAGCTCGGCGTGGCGCGCATGCTTCTCGGCTTCACTCACGGCCAGGGTCGCGTCCTGCTCCATATCGAAGGCGCGCGTACCGGGCCGGGCCGAGTAGGCAGCAATATGAATTTTGTCGAAGCGAATCTCCTGGGCCAGCGCCAGCGTGGCCTCGAAGTGCGCGCGTGTCTCGCCGGGGTGGCCAACGATTACATCGGTGGTGAGCGAGATATCAGGCATCGCCGCGCGAATCCTGTCGATCAGCTCGCGATAGCGCGCGACGGTGTAACCGCGGCGCATAAGCTTGAGAATATCGTCGTGGCCGGATTGCACCGGCAGATTAATTTCGTGCTGGCAGCGCGGCAGCTCGGCTACAGTGGCGATCAGCTTATCGGTCATCCAGGCTGGGTGCGAGGTCAGGAAGCGCAGGCGCGCCAGGCCGGACACGGCGTCGACCGCACGCAGCAGGTCGGCCAAAACGGGCCGGCCAGGCAGATCGTGGCCCCACGAGTCGACTATCTGGCCGAGCAGGGTGATCTCTTTCGCGCCGCGCGCCACGATCCGCCGCACCTCATCGACGATCTCGTCGAGCGGACGGCTGCGTTCCTTGCCCCGCCGTAGTGGGATGACGCAGAAGGCGCAGCTCATATTGCAGCCATACTGGATCGGCACATGCACCGAGACGGGCGGACGCTCCCAGCTCGCGACCGGCAGAGCCGGCTCATCCAGCTGGTACAGCGAGTGCGGCGCCAGCGCCACCACCTGATCGACCGCCGACGGCGAGACGAAGTGATCGACCATGGGCAGGCGGTTTTGAAAGATCGACTGATTGTTCGGGCCGACCATACAGCCCCACAGCACGATCGTCGTATCGGGCTGGTTGCGCTTGACATGCTGCAAATCGCCGAGCTTGCCAATGATCCGCGCCTCGGCGGCCGCGCGCACGCTGCATGAATTAAGCACGATAAAGGATGCATCCTCCGGCCGAGCGGCGGGCGCATAGCCAACGCCTTGGAGCGCCGATTCGAGCCGATCTGAGTCGGACACATTCATCTGGCAGCCAACCGTCCAGACGTAGTAGCGCCGCTCGCGCGGCGTCGCGTCACGCGATGGGCCCGGCAATGTCGCCTGCAGATCTTCTTTTGAAACCAGTTTGAGTTCGATCATGGGCACACCTAAACGGCCGCCATTTACGGCAGCCACGCATTATACCTGATCTGAAAGGCCACCGCAAACCATTTACGATTTACGATTTTAGATTTACGATTGCCAGAGAGGTGAGCTGTAATCGTAAATCGTAAGTTCACCAGACGATAATCGGCAGCTCGTTCGCGACGCTCTGATCAGCGGCGGTGCGCATGGCCAGCAGGCAGCGAGCGACCGGGCTTTGCGATAGGACGCCGGCTTGCTGGAGCAGGCCGGCCAGCTCGGCCAGCTCGCGCTGGAGGCCAACCGAAGAGCCAAAGCTGATGAATGGCTCAGCTTCCTCATCCTCTTCCTCTGCCGGCTGATCGTCCTCGGCCTCCAGCCAGATCGGCTCGGCGAAATCGACCGGCAGATAGTAGCCGCCATCGGCCTGGTGGTTGATCAGATGTGGGAAGCGCGTCGGCTGCTCGCCATCCCAGATCGCGACCAGCAGCGGATCGGGAGCGCCATCGCTTGGCGGGCCGGCCTTGAGCAGCGGCGCGATATCGCGATCCTGCTCCAGATACGCCGCGATCTGCCGCAGCTGGTAGAGATCCATGAAACGATCGATCCCGCCTTCCCAGATCTCGACACCCGGCCGCGACAGCAGATCGACCTCGACACCTTCCTCGCGCAGCAAATCCTGGATATCGGAAAGCCACTCGCGCTCATCTTCGAACAGATCGCGATCGTCTTCTGGGCGGGTGGTAAACATCGAGCCGACCACCAGATCCAGCTCGGTCATTCGATCTGACATATGCATACTCCTTTAAGGGTTCGGCGGCTGATGCTCGCCGCAATGTGGTATTCAATTAAGTGTGCGCAGTATACCATGATCTCTCATTCTTTCTTAGAGCCGATGCTCCCAATAGGTTTGCTTCTCGATGACGTAGGCAAAAGGTAGTGTTCGCGGGTGGCACTATGGTACCTTACGTTTTTTGTAGATTATTTTTTACCTGGCGGGTAAAAAATAATCTACATAGGAGCTATGCATTCTCTAGTGAATCTTGCGCCCAGCCAGCGCTCGTGCTATGCTGTTGGTAAGCAGATCAAGCCGCGCGTTCGCCGTGCCGAGCGCCTACCTTCATTAGGGCGTATGACCGCACATCTGACCCACGCAGCACAGCCGGCCCGCGATCGCTGCGCCGCCTGCGGCCGGCTGCTGACGCACGGCTATTTCTTCCTGCGCGACCGCTCGGATCGCTACTGCCCAGAGTGCATCGCGGCCCGCCCGCGCTGCGATGCCTGCTCGGCGCCGGTAGGCGACCAGCACTGGACGCTGCACGATGGCCGGGTGCTGTGCGCGCGCTGCCACGCGACGGCGATTATCGACCTGGATGTGGCGCGCCAGCTCTACGATGAGACGGTAGCAGCGGTGGCCGCGCAGCTGGGGTTGGCGCTACGTGTTGGCGTTGAGTTCCGGCTAGTGGATGCACCAACGCTAACGAACATCCGTGCCGAGGGCAGCGGCGAGCATACGGCCGACGAGAAGACGCTCGGCCTGTACCAGCGCCAGGGTCGGCTACGCGCGATCTACCTGCTCTACGGGCTGCCCAAGCTGCTGTTTCGCACGGTGGTGGCGCATGAGTATGCCCACGCCTGGCAGGCCGAGTCGTGCCCGCTACTCGAAGACGACAGCCTGCGCGAAGGCTTTGCCGAGTGGGTGGCCTACCGGCACTTGTTGTATCTTGGTTGCACGCGCGCAGCCCAGCGCATGTTGGCTTCCTCGCACCCCTATCGACCGCTGCTAGAGCAGGTGCTTGCGCTGGAAGAGCGCGTAGGGCCGGCGGGCGTGCTTCAGCATATCCTGGAAGTTGGGCGCGGGGTGGCCGCTTAGCCACGATATCGCACCACCACAAGCGTCATATCATCACGGGTCTCACCTTCGCCAACGAATGACGTGACATCGGCAAATAGGTACGCCAGCAGCATCTCCGCGCTGCTGGCCGGGCCGGCTGCAATCGCCGCCCGGAAACGCTCGAAGCCGTACAGTTCGCCGTGCGCGTCGGCGGCTTCGACAATACCATCGGTGCTGAGAACAAGCAGATCATCCGGCGCGAGCTGAAGCGTTAGCTCGGCGTACGGCGCGCGGCCGGAGAGCGGAGTGCCCAGCGGCAGCCCGCCCAAATCCAGCATACGCGTGCCAGCGCTATCGCGCAGCAGCGGCGCAATCGCCCCGGCGTTAGCGAGAGTCACTCGTGCGCCATCGAGATACGCCAGGCAGACGCCCGCTAGCTGGCCCTGGCCCATGTACGGCTGTACGACCTGGTGCATCTGGTTAAGCGTGCGGCCCGGCGGAAGGTCGGCGTTGATCATACCGGCCAAGGTCGTCACGCACGATGACATTAGCAGCGCGGCCGGCATGCCCTTCCCTACCACATCGCCCACGGCCACGGCCAGCCCGCCGCCCGGCCGCCGGTAGTAGCCGTACAGATCACCACCAACCTGGCGCGCGGGATAGGATGCGCCGGCGATCTCGAATGGGGTGTAGGCCGGCGCCGCGCGCGGCAGCAGGCTACGCTGCACCGCGCGGGCGATCTCCAGTTCGCGCAATGTGTCGTTAAGCACGATCGTGGCGCGGTAGGTATTCACGCTGCGCAGCACTAGATCGTCGAGGTCGATCTGCGAGCGGCCGGCCCGCTCGATCACTCCGATCACGCCGCGCTGCGCCGACCCGCCTGCCAGCGGCATGAGAATCAACAGCTCGCCCGCCGCGAGCCAGCCGGCGGGTGGGAAAGCCGCAGGTGCGCCATTCCAGTGCTGCTGGACAACCCCACTATCGACATACTGAGCCGCAAGGTTTCGATCAGCTGTCTGCAGCGCGACGAGCGCGCCGTGAGCCCCACTATGAACCATATGGCGCAGGGCGATCTCAAGCGCCTGATCGCGCGGGCAGTCGCGCAGCAGATCCATCAGATACGTCAGCCCGTTCAGCCGATCTTCACGTTCCATACGCTCGCGGCTATGCTCGATCTCCTGAACATGGCTGAGACGATCGCGCGCGTATTCGAGCAGCGTATCGAGCGCGAATGCGGCCACATCCGCGCGCCGGTGTCGCGCGCGCCACAGTGGTAGGTACTCACGCAGCGCCGGCGTATGCCAGCCGCGCGCCCGCGCCAGCGCCAGCGCATCATCGAACGCGCGCGCCCAATCTGCCGGCGATTCCAGCGACCGGTCGAGCGGCGCCAGCCAGGTCTCGACCTCAGTGGCCTGAACGATCGGCCCCTGGCTGACGCCAAGCCGCGCCGCCAGCTGCTGGTGCAGATCAGCAGCATCGGCGAGCGCGCGCGCGGAGCAGCCGCAAGACTCGCGCTGCACAAACTGTGTCGAGACCGGGATCTGGTCGGGCAGCGGGCCGGAGAGCGCGAGCCGACCGAGCGCCACAACAGCATCCCACCCAAGCTGAAACGCAGATTGACGCACGGTTGTGAGCGGCGGCGCCAGCGATTCCGACCCAGCCGAGTCGTCAAAGCCGACCAGCGCGACATCTTCGGGCACACGGCGGCCGGCGTAATTCAGCGCGATCAGCGCCCCACGGGCACTCTGGTCGTTGGCAGCGAAGATCGCATCGAACGCGAGGCCAGCCGCAAGCCATCCGGCCACCGCAAGCTGGCCATCGCCAAGCCGGAAGTTGCCGGTCGCCACCAGCGCCGGGTCGTAGGGCAATCCCGCATCTGCCAACGCCGCGCGATAGCCCGCGTAGCGATCCTGCGCCTCGGCATTGCCATCCAGCCCGCGCAGAAAAGCGATCCGCCGCCGGCCATGCCCGATCAAGTGCGCCACCGCCGCGCGCGTAGCTTCCTGATTATTTGGGCCAAGCGATGGAATCCCGGGACGCTTGCCTGCATACATCAGCAGCGGCGCGCCGGATCGGCGGCAGTATTCGACCAGATCATCGGCAGCCAGGCCAGGCAGCAGGTAGCCATCGACGCTTGGCGGCAGCAACGGAAGATCGGCAAGCGGCAGGCTGCGGCGGCTGAGGTCGATATCCAGCGGGGTATAGACGATCAGCGCATAGCCCAGCGCCGCAGCCGCATGCGCGGCGCCTCGCACCAGCGGGCCGATATAGTGGTTAGTCAGATGCTCGCTCAGGATGAGACAAAGTCTGAGCGGCCGCCCGCGATCGGCGATCATATGGTACTTTACGTTTATGGTGTGGTCTTTTTCGCCCCGCAGGGCGAAAAAAGACCACACAAAGGGTAAAATCCGTGACCTGCATACGTCCTATCGTTCATGTGTTCCGGCTGTTGACGATGGGCGATAGATGATAGACGGCAGCGCATCGTCGATCGTCTTTCGTCTGGCCAACGCGAAACGAATACGGATTCGCCGTACGTAGTTTCACCGCTGATCCAGTATAATACAGTTATGCCGAATCTTACACTCCAGATCAATCCAAGCCAGCCAGTGTTAGGGCTGTTGCGCGAGCAGCAACTGTGCTATCTGCTCCTGACCATCAGCGCGCGCGGCAGCGGATCGAGCCGCCCAGTCAACTGGGCGCTGATCGCCGACGCCAGCCGATCGATGCGCATCCCGATCGTGGATGAGGCACAGTTTCGCGCACTGCTGCGCGAGAACGCCGCTCAGGAAACTCTGGTGGACGGCGTGCCGGTGTGGCAGCTGAGTGGCCCCGTGCCGCCGGAGGTGCGCGCCGCATCGCCCAGCGCGCTTGATCATGTCGCTCGCGCGCTGCACAGTATCGTCGAGCGGCTCGATAGCAACGATCGCTTCACGCTGGTGGCCTGCGCGGAAGAGGGGGTGCTGCTGAGCCGCAGTACATCCGGCGCCGAGCGCACCGAGCTGGTGCGAGGCATCTCGCGGCTCAAAAGCTTGAATCTGGGCGAGCAGACCGACCTGGCGCAGGGAATCGAGCTCGGGCTGAACGAGCTGCGGCGCGGGCGTGCGAGCGAGCGGCCTGCTGGGGGACAGGATGCGGCCGAGCGGCTGCTGTTGCTGACCGACGGCTTCACGCAGCGGCCCGAAGAATGCCTGCGCCTGGCGAGCGCCGCCGCAGCTGAGGGGATCGCAATCAGCACGATTGGCCTGGGCGGCGAGTTTGAAGAGGATGTGCTGACCGAGCTGGCCGATCGTAGTGCCGGACGGGCGGTGTTTCTGCACAAGCCCGATGACATTCCGCGCGCAATCGCCGCCGAGCTAAGCGCCGCGCGCGCGGTGGCCGCCCGCGCCGTGACCCTCAGCATCGCGCCGGCCACGGGCGTTACGCCACGTCGTATCACGCGCATTCGCCCAGCGCTGACGGCGCTTGAACCAATCGAGCGCCAACATCCTCAGAATGGCCCGCCTAGCGATCTGGTCGAGATTCGTCTGGGCGATATCGAGGCGAATATGCCGGTGATGCTCCTGCTGGAGCTGCTGGCGCCGCCGCGCGGCGCCGGGCTGTCCGCGCTCGGGCGGATCGCACTCGCGAGCGAGGGCACACCGGCCGCCGAGGCCGAGCTTCAGGCTAGCTACCAAGGGCAGAGCGCGATCGCGCCGCTGGAAGTGCTGGACGCGGCGGCGCGCGCGAACGCTGCACGGCTACAGCAACGCGCGCTGGAGCTGGCCGCGCGCGGCAATGCGCCCGAGGCCGCCAGGCTGCTGCGCGCCGCCGCCATACGCCTGGACGACCTGGACGAGCCCAGGCTGGCCGAGATCGCACGCGGCCATGCCACGGCGCTGGAACAGGGCGGCGCGACCAACCCACTGGCGACTAAGGAGCTGATCTACGCGACAAGAAGGTTGGGGGGGGAATAGGCGACTCTTTTACGGCATCATCACGTCCGCCGACCGCTCGAGCGCCGGTCAGTCTTATTTCCCGTGGTTGTTTTGGCGGCGAAGCCGCCAAAACAACCACGGGAAAAGAGATTTCTCGGGAGCCTGCGGCCGCGCACCCCCGCTGAGATATTCTTGACCAGCGCTCTAGTGCATCCCAGCAGCGCGCTGGATGCGATGCAGGAGCCGAGGATGGAGATGTGGTATCATGAAACCATTCACAACAGCTCGTTCACACACACACCGCGCCCAAATCCTGACAAGAGGAGCGTCTCATGATTCCAAGTCCCACTGATCTTGCCGCCGGCCTCGAGCAACTGATCCAAAACGGTCTGCTCCGGCTGGAGCGCACCGCTGGTGTGCCGACATGGGAGCCGATGCCGGGCGCGCGTCACCAGAAAACCATTGATCGAATTCGCGCGACCATCAAGCCGCTCACGGATATGCCATTGAATGATTCGGCATGCGCCTGCGTTCATCTTTCCGATGTGCTGGTGAGATTCTCTGAAGGCTCATTCCGTCGCCCGATATCGCTATTTTCCGCGGAGACCCGCCCGAGGTGGATGAGGCGCTGAACATCGTTCCCGCCGCAATTATTGAGATCGTGAGCGTCGGTTACGAGTATAAAGATCTGGCGCTCGGCGCACCATTCTACCTTGGGCAAGGAGTCGCGGATGTGATCGTCCACGACCCTCGATCGGGCATGGTCACGCATTTTCGTCCATCCGGCACGAACGTTTATCAATCGCCCGTTACGCTTGAGCTACGCTGCGGCTGTAGCTGCGAGGTCTGAAATACGAGAGGCTTCATGACTACCACCCAATCCACGCGCCCAGGCCAGTTCGGCGCCTACGGCGGCAGCTACGTTCCCGAGACACTTGCGCCGGCCATCGCGGCGCTGATCGCGGCCTATGAGGAAGCCAAGGCCGACCCAAACTTCTGGGAGGAGCTTGACGGGCTGCATCGCAGCTATACCGGCCGGCCGACCGCGCTGACCTATGCCGCACGCCTGACTGCGCACTGTGGTGGAGCACAAATCTACCTCAAACGCGAGGATCTGGCCCACACCGGCGCCCATAAGATCAACAACGCGCTGGGCCAGGGCCTGCTGGCAAAGCGCATGAGCAAGACGCGGATCATCGCCGAGACAGGCGCGGGCCAGCATGGCGTGGCCACCGCAGCAGTCTGCGCGATGCTGGGCATCCAGTGCATCGTCTACATGGGCATCAAGGATATCGAGCGCCAAAAGCCGAATGTTTTCCGCATGCGGCTGCTCAATGCCGAAGTGCGCGGCGTCACATCCGGCAGCCAGACGCTCAAAGACGCCGTCAACGATGCCATGCGCGATTGGGTGACAAATCCGGATTCCTACTACCTGCTTGGCTCCGCGCTCGGCCCACACCCGTACCCGACAATGGTGCGCGATTTTCAAAGCGTGATCGGGCGCGAGGCTCGCGCACAGATTCTCGATGCCGCCGGCGTGCTGCCGGATGTAGTGGTCGCCTGCGTTGGCGGCGGCTCAAACGCGATCGGCATCTTCCACGGCTTTCTCGATGACGACAATGTCGATCTCCGAGGTGTCGAAGCGGGCGGGCGCGGTAAGGCACTGGGCGAGCACGCGGCGCGCTTCGCGGGTGGGCAGCTCGGAGTC
>WNGF01006426.1_pt1 | contig 14555 bp, 13 predicted proteins | sample 5400641 | NCBI WGS metagenome assembly WNGF01 (sample SAMN13153371, study PRJNA577476) | soil metagenome | isolation source: 80 cm soil or saprolite under grassland replicate 2 | place: USA:California | collected 2016-06-15
GACCATGCGAGGAGCAGTCATCCACGGTCCGCGGGACGTCCGCTTGAGGAGCTCGACGACCCCAGGGTCATCGAGCCGACCGACGCGATCATCCGGCTGCCGGCTACGTGTATCTGCGGCTCAGACCTCTGGCCCTACCCGGGCATCGGGCCCATCCAGGGGCCGGCCCCGATCGGTCACGAGTACGTCGGCATCGTCGAGGAGGTCGGCCGAGACGTCAGGACGACGTCCGTCACCGCTGCCCGAGCTCGAATCGATGGCGCGATTACGCCGTCGGGGTATCTTCAACTCGACGGCGTGAATCGAAGGGAGGTGGAACTGGACAAGTCTTGATCGGGCGCTAGACAAGTCTTCGAGCCCGATTCGGCTTCACAAGTCTTCGTAGGTTCGAGGACGGCGTCTGAAGACAAAACCGCTGGTCAGAGGCTTGCCGGATGCCCGAAGGCTAGACATGCCTTCAAAATCGGTGGGGACGAGAGTCCCCCGGCGGGTTGGATTCCCGTCCGCCTCCGCTGCAAGATTCGGGGTTTGACCAGCACAGATGCACGAGGCGGGCGGCAAGTCGCCCCGGGAGAAACGGGTTCCGGGCGCCCCGAAAACCGGTGATCCACACCAGTCTTCGCTGATCTCACAAGTCTTCGCGCGCTTGCCCTCCTCCGGAACTCGACAAGTCTTCTCGCGACAGAGCGGAGTGCTGGACAAGTCTTCCGTGCCCACCATCGCGGGTAGGAGCAGGCGTCATCGGTCATGCGTGGTCTCTCGAAGTAGGCCGAGCTCGCCCAGGCAACTGGGGAGGCCCTCGATCGCAGACAGGTGACCCGCGAGGAGCTTGCCCACGCAGTCTCAAGGCGCGTGGGCCGGTGGGCCCGGGACCGGCTCTCGTCCAAGTGGGGGCAAGGGACTTCGACTTCGCCGGAGCGCTGAGCATGCCCGAAGGAACTGTCTCGGGCCCGCGATCCGATGCCGGCTCAACCCGTGCCATTCCGCTCGATCATCAGGCGCACAAGCTCGGAGCGGGAGTGGATCTGGAGCTTCCGGTAGATGCGGGTCAGGTGAAACTCGACCGTCTTCAGGCTGAGGAACAGCCGGGCGCCCAGGTCGCGGTTGGATAGCCCCTCGGACACGAGCAGCGCGATCTGCAGCTCCTGCGGCGTGAGCCGTTGCGCCGTCGTTGCTTCGCGCCGGCGGAGGTGCTCACCGCTCGCCTGGAGCTCGGTTCGGGCACGCTCTGCCCACAGCGGCGCCCCGGCGCGTTCGAATGCATCCAGGGCCGTGCGGAGGTGTTCGCGAGCGCTCTTTCGCTGTCCAGCTCGGCGGAGCCGCTCCCCGTAGCAGAGCTCGGTCCGAGCCCCCTCGAACCCGCTGAGATCGCAATCGTGCCGTTCCAGCGCCGTCTCGAAGGCTTCCCTGATATCGGCGACGGGCGATAGGAGCGCGCGGCAGCGTGCGGCCGCAGCGCGCCCCCAGAACGACCCGGTCGACTCTGCCTGCGCCTCGAGCCGAGCGAGGCGACGGCCGGCCTCCTCCATCTGTCCGAGCCGCGCCAGTGCCTCCACAAGGTCGGCATCGACACGGAAGAAGTTGGGGTGTCCGACGCCGCCCTGCTCGGTCATCGCCGCCGCGGGCTGTAGCCACCGCACGGCCTCCGCGACCTCGCCGTGCGCGAGCGCGTCGAAGCCGAGCGCGGCACGCGCCCGCACGGCGTTCCAGCGGTCTTGCCGGCCCTGCGCGATCGCGAGAGCGCTCTCCGCATGGGCCCGGCTCTCCGCGCGCCCGAGCATCGACTCCATCAGGCCAAGCCAGGCCAGGTTGTCGGCCAGCGCCACGTCGTTGCCGAGCGACTCGGTGAGCTGCTGTGACTCCAGCTCCAGGGCGTACGCCCGGGTCAGGTTTCCCGTCCGCAGTTCGAGCTTCGCCAGCTGACTCAGCGCGTAGCTCAGGGTGCCGGACGCGTACATGTCCCGCGTGCGCCGAACGACACGCTCGAGCACCTCACGCGCTCGTGGATAGTCCTCCAGGTAGAGCAGGGCGCTCCCCAGGTCGATCGCGACGACGGTGGCGGGGTCAATCGGATCGATGTTCGACCGGAGCAGAGACAGGGCATCCTCCGCTCGGCCGGAGAGCGCCCGCGTCCAAGCGAGCGTGAAGCAGAGATCGGGACCGATTGCCACCGGACTGCCGGCGAGGCGCCATGCGCGCTCGGCGGTCGCCACCGCGGTCGGGATGTCGAGTCGGTGGTGAAGGACGTGGATCGCACCGCTCGCAGTGAGCAAGAGGGCGGCCTCCTCCGGCTCCGCGCGATCGGCCGCCTCCGCGGCGATCGCGTAGGCGCGGTCGAACTCGCCCCGGTCGAACAGGAGATAGGAGCGGCGCGCGATGGCGTGGGCCCGCAGGGCGGCGTCCGTGAGCAAGTCGGCCGCGTCCTGGAGCATGACCTCCGCGTAGGGCAGCCAGCCGGCGGCCTCCGCGGCGAGGGCCGCCTTGTACAGTCGCCGACCTCCGGTCTCCCGGTCGGGGCTCAGGCGCGCGGCACGGTCGAGCGCCCTCGCCTCTGCTGCCACGCCGCCACGGCGTCGCGCCGCGTCGGCTGCCTCCTCCAGGAGCGCCGCTACCCCTTCATCAGGACGGTCGGCCGCCGCGGCGAGGTGCCACGCCCGGCGGTCCGGCGCGGTGGTCGCGGCGCCCAGGGCCGCGTGCGCGGCGCGCCGATCGGCGGGCAGCGCGCTTTGGTACACGGCGGAGCGGGCCAGCGGATGGCAGAAGTTCCAGCGTCGGCGCTCCAGCAAGCCGGCGTCCTCGGCCTCGCCCACGTCCGAAGCCTCGAGTCCTTCCGCGGCCAATGCCAACCGCAGCGCGTCTGGATCCTCGGGACCGGCCCCCGCGATCAGCAAGAGCGCCCGCCGGGCCTCGGCGGAGAGCGCGGCGGCGCGTTCGAAGAACGATCGCTCGGTGTTGGCGTCGACCGGGAGAGGCTCCTCGATCGGCGCGCTAACACCAAGGGTTTCCGTGCCGAGAGCGCGTGGGATCTCGAGCAGGGCGAGGGGGTTCCCCTCGGTCAACACGACCAGCCGGTCGGCGGCGTGTCGGGCCAGGCCGGGCGCGGTCGCGGCGAGCATCGCCAGCGCGTCGGAAGGCGCGAGACCGTGCAGGCGAAGCTCCGGGATTCCCGGCGCGGAGAGCGTCGCGGTCTCCGGCGCCCGGGCCGCGAACAGCATGACCACGGCCTCCGCCTCCATCCGCCGCGCGGCGAAGGTCAACGCCTCCGCCGAGGCGTGATCCAGCCAGTGAGCGTCGTCGATCACGCAGAGCAGCGGTTGGTCCTCCGCCGCCGCGGCGAGCAGACTCAGCACGGCGACCGAGACGGCGAGGCGCTCCGGCCGCCGGCCATCCTCGATCGCGAGCGCCGTCCCGAGCGCGTGGGCCTGCGCGCCGGGCAGGTCCGCCAGCGCGTACAGGATCGGCCGCACGAGCTGCTGCAGGCCGGCGAACGCGATCTCGGCCTCCGACTCGACACCGGTCGCGCGAAGCACCCGGAACTGGTGCGCATGCGCGACCGCATACTCGAGCAGGGCGGTCTTGCCGATCCCGGCCTGACCTCGCAGGACAAGCGAGCCGCTTCGCCGATTCCGGGCTGCGTCCAGCACCGCGTCGATGCGTGCACACTCCTCGTTCCGGCCGAACAGCATGCGGAGAAGCCTACGTCGCGGCGCGGAGGACTAGGGGTTTCCCCGGCGCGAGCGGCGGTTGTCAGATGCAACGATCGAACGCATGCGACCGGTGCTCTACTCGCTGCAGTTCCGAGGCCACGCGAAGCCAAGGACAGCCGCCGGTCTCTGGCTCGACCTGACCGCCCCGAGTTCGGCGTTCGTCACCACGGTGGGAGCCCACGGCGTCCGGTGTCGGTTCGAGGACGCGCCGGGAGGCGAGGCCTTCCTTCGCTCCGAGCTCCGGTTCGTCGGCGGGTCCTCGTTCGAGGACGTCGGGACGGTTGAGTTCGGACACGGGAATCGACTGCGATTCCAAAGCGTGGGAGGAGGCCACCTGACCAACTGCCCCGACCCTCACCTCCAGCATGGCGCGGTCGTCCGCCGCGTCGAGTGGGGCGAGGGGCAGTTCGAGGGATCAGAGGGGCTGATCACGTCGACGTTCTTCATCAGTGACTTCGGAGAGGTCACCGAAAACCATCTCGGTTTGGTCTTCGTGCACGACCCTCCGTCATCGGGCGGCGCAGGGACGCCGTCACCATGATCGGCAGGGGGGAATCGGAAAAGGAGCAAGCCATGGGAGGGACGCCACGCCATCGGCGGAGCGCTGGCCAAGCTCGGAGCTGCCGGGTTGTCTGGGGCGGTGGCGCCGCTCAGGATGCCCGCAGCCAATGCGACGCCGCTGGGGCAGAAGGTGCCTCAGTACGGGAGAGAGGAAAGGTTCCATGCGGCGACTGATCGTGGTTGCTGCCCCAAACCATCTGCCGGGGCAGCCCGGTGCGGGTGGCTAGATGCAGCTTCACCTGCGGGTTCGAGTGAGATGTGAGCGTCTTCGAGCGTCCTGCGAAGGCCCAACGAGATGCTCCCCGGAGCGGAGGGATCTGACCTTCGCTCCGAACTGCCCTAGGAGGAGGTAGACATGCGCAAGCTGATCATGCTCGGGGTCGTGGCCTGTGTGGCCGCCCTCCCACTACTGAACAGGTCGTCGGCGGTGGCGAACCCAGCCGGCCAGAACGGCCTGATCGCTTTCGCCCGCTACGACCCGTCGCTCGACGACACCGTCTTCTACACGATCAACCCGGACGGCACCCACGAGCAGCAGGTGGTTCCGTTCGCCCTCGAGTGCCCACACTGGTCGCCGGACGGCACGCGGCTCGCGTCCTGCGGCGGTCCCGGAGGAGGCTCGACGGCGATCGTCGACCCGGACACCGGCAGCTATCGAGAGCTGCCGATGCCGGACCCGGATCTGTTGACCTTCTGCTACGTATGGTCGCCCGACGCGAAGCGGCTGGCCTGCGAGAGCTTCAGCGACAGCGACCCGAACCGCAACGGCATCTACACGGTTCGCACCTCCGACGGACAGGACCTCACCCGGATGACGTCGAACCCGTCCGGCGACGACGTGCCGATGGCCTACTCGCCCAACGGCAAGCGCCTGGTCTTCGCCCGTTACGACGACAACGGCGACTCCGTGGGCCTGTTCGTCATCAAGGCGAACGGCACCCACCTTCGCCAGATCGCCCCCGCCGGAGTGACGTGCTGCAGCGGCGGCTGGTCCCCGCAGGGCAACAACATCGTGTTCTCACGTCATGTGACCCCGGACGTGCACAGCTCGATGTGGATCGTGCATTTCAACGGCACGGGACTGCGCGAGGTCCCGGCCCAACCGGCATACGGATGCGGCGGGCCGAACTCCGACCCGAACGCGGCAGGTTGTTTCGACCCCCGCTGGTCGCCGGACGGCAGCCAGATCGTCTTCGGCAATGGCACCGAGGACCTCGGCCGGAACATCTACACCGTCAAGCCGGACGGCACCGGGCTCACCCAGGTCACGCACGGCGACGCGAGCCAATCCAACGAGGCGCCGGACTGGGGCATCCATCCGCTCGCGCCCTAGATCAGCGCGCGCGCGAACACCATGACCGGAGGATCATCATGAGGACCCGCTCAATGAGGGCAATTACCAGCACGATCGTCGGTTTCGCCGTCCTCTGTGTGGCCGGCGCCGCCGACGCAAGCCAGCCGCAGACGGGGACGTTCCCGATCGATGAGCAGTTCATCGACGACGGTGCGAGCGCCGCATGCGGCTTCGACGTCAACGTGCACTTCGCGGGCACTGTCCGATTCATCGCGTTCTTCGACGCCCAAGGCGATCTGACCAGCGTCCAGCTGCATACCAACGCGACCGGGACCATGACCGCCAACGGGATCACCTTGGACGAGGTGGACCACAACACCGAGACCATCAACCTGATGGACGGCACCGACACGGAGGTCGGCATCGTGTTCCGGGAGTCCCTCCCCGGATTGGGAATCGTCATCATGGACCGCGGCCGGGTAGGTGCAACCCTCGACGGAACCCTGCTCTTCGAGGCGGGGCCCCACCCTGCGCTGGACGGCGACTTCACCGCACTGTGTGCCGCGCTGACGCCGTAACGAGTCGGGGCATACGGGGCTCGACGAGCTGATGGACAGGCACATCCTCCACCAAAGACAGGGGGTGGCAACGCGTGCCCGAGGCCATGGCGTATCGAACGACCGAGAAGCGACGGCGCGACCCGTCTCATGAGGGTATGGACTGAAGGGAGTGTGAGTGTGCGGGTGAAGCGATCGTTCAGAGCACGGATCTTTGTCGGAATCGCCGTCTCGCTGATGCTGCTGGCGGGATGCTCGCACTCCTCGGACGGCTCGGTGACGTCGCCCGCGGCGAAGACGAGCGCCGCACCCGAGCCGCTGACGTTCGTCGCCCTGGGGGATTCGTGGCCCGAGGGCGCGCACTGCGGTTATTGCGAGACGTTCGCCGGCCGCTACGCGGACGGACTCAAGACACTCACCGGACGCCCCGTCCACTTCGTCGACCTCACCGGTTCGGCGCAGCCCTTCTTCCAGACGGGCGGCGGCGGGACCGCGAGCCTCCTGCGCGCGCTCAGCGAGGACTCGTCGTTTCGTGATCAGGTGGCGTCGGGCGATGTGACCATGATCGCGACCGGGCCGAACGAGCTCGAGCGTGCGTTCCATCCGTACGCCGAGGGCCACTGCGGCGCCGGGTTCGCGTGCGTCCAGCGCCTCGAGCACTTCTGGCTCCGGAACTTCGACGCGATCCTCGACGAGGTCGACCGCCTTCGCGGCGACCGACCGACGGCCATCAGGCTCGTCAGCGCGGCGAACTTCTTCATCTCGGATCCGAGCGTGACGAAGGGGCTCCCGCCCGACGCGATGGAGTTCGGCGCGAAGTCATTCGAGGCGCTGAACACGGCAGAGTGCAATGCCGCTCGGACCCACGACGCCATCTGCGTCGACGTCCGACCAGTGCTCAACGGGCCGACCATGGATCAGCCGGTGGACGAGAATTCGCCCAAGTCGATGCAGGCCGTCGCCGACGCGCTCCTCGCGACGGGCCTACCCGAGCTCGAGGGCTGATGTCCTCGGGGTGAGGTCGGGGCCGGGAGGTGGGCATCTCGAACGGCGGAGGGGTCGTGGAGGGCCACGAGTGATGAGGCGTTGCATCGTTGCTTGCGCCGTGCTCGCGAGCGTTTGTGTGGCGTGTAGCTCCGGCGAGCCTAGCCCGAAGGCCTCGCCGCCCGAGAAAGCGGCCTCGAGCATCGCCTCGCCGGCATCGGAGGCCGTCGGAACGCCGGTCGACGGATCGTGGCGATCAGAAAAGCTCTCAGAGGAAACGATCGTAGCGGCAGCGGTGACGGTCGGGGGCGCGTCAGACAAGCAAGCGCACGCTTTCTTCTCTCAGAACCTGGGCGGCGGAGCAGAGCGCTTCGTCGTGATCACACTGCAGTTCCAAGACGGGCAGTTCACGCAATGGGAGGCTGCGGACGGGGCGACGCCCATCGTGGGCAATCAGGAGACCTACGAAGTCAGGGGCGATGTGCTCGAGCTGCGAGGGAGCGGGGAGGAGGCAGACTGCGTTGCGAGGTTCGACTACAAGGTCCAGGGGCCCGCCTGATACTCCGCTTCGCTGGAACCAAAGGCGCTTGTCCTCCGCCACCGCACTTCGGCGCCGCGCTCTACTCAATCGGCCCATACACCAGATCTGACTGAGCTGGGGTGTCCCCCCTCCACCGAGTCCGGCACGAAGGCTTCGCCGCCCCGGAACCTGCCTCGAGAATCGAGTCGGCGGCATCGGATGCTGTTAGGACCGCGGTTGATGGAACGTGGCGATCCGAAGGGCCGGCAGGGGGCCCCCTCCGCGGCAATCAGAGACGGTCAAGCTGGCCGAGGTTCATTCGACCGGATCGTGGAGTTTCGAGACATCCGCGTGCGTGACCCCAGTGCATGAGGGAGCGCTCGGCCGTGCCGCTGCGCCCGGAAGATTCAGGCGGAGTCCCTGATTCCTCGGTATCACGGAGAAGTTGAGCTCACGCGCCAGATGGCGCATATCCGACCGGATATACTAGATCTGTGATGATCCTCTCCGCCAAGCTGATCAGGGAGGCGCGAGCCGCCGCGGGACTGACCCAGGCGGACCTCGCCAGTCGGGCCGGCACCTCCCAGCCAGCGATCGCTGCCTACGAGTCCGGCCACAAGATCCCCACCGTTGCCACCCTCGAGAGGCTGCTCGGGGCCGCAGGTGCGAGCCTCATCACGAGCCGGCCTGATGGTATGCAGCGAACGCGGCGGCTGGGCCGTCTGCTCCACGAGCGCCGACAGGAGATCCTCGAAGTCGCTGCCCGCCACCACGCGGGGAACGTCCGTATCTTTGGGTCCGTCGCCCGCGGCGTGGAGACGGGTCGGTCGGACGTCGATCTCCTCGTCGACTTGCAGCCCGGGCGATCCCTCCTCGACCAGGTGCGGCTGCGACGGGCCCTCTCGGAGCTGCTGGGCGTCGATGTCGACGTGGTCACCTCCGGGGGGCTGCTGGAGCGGGACCAGGACAGTATCGTCAAGGAAGCCATCCCGATCTGATGGCCGGTCGAAAGAAGGCCCGACCACACGAGGCGGTGCTGGACGACATCGAGGAGGCAGCAGATGCGGCACGCGACATCGTCAACAGGGGCAGGAATGCCTGGGAGAACGACCGCCTGCTGCGGCTGGCCGGCGAAGCGGTGATCGGCCGAATCGCCGACGCCGCCAACCGATTGCCCGACCTGCTCAAGCGATCTGTGGCCGACGTTCCCTGGGACGACATCCGCGACATCCGCATCCTTGTCGACCACGTCTATCACCGGATCGACTACGACGCGTTGTGGACGACGCTCGAGGACGACGTGCCTCACCTCCTGAAGCAGTTGCGTCAATGGAGGCGAACTCAGTCAACTGGGAGGAGGTGAGGCCTGGACAAGTCTTGATGGAGCGCTGGACAAGTCCTCGAGCCACATCCAACTTCACAAGTCTTTCACGTTCGAGGACAGCGTCTGAAGACGAAAGCGCTGGTCAGAGGCCTGAAGTGCGCCCGAGGGCTGGACATGCCTTCAAAATTGGTGGGGGGACGAAAGTCCCCCGGCGGGTTCGATTCCCGTCCGCCTCCGCTTGGCCTTCTGACCAGCGGAAACACGCGAGCGCGGGAACAGTGTAAGAACCCATGGCGCGGTCATGGCGTTTCCACGCCAACCGGTGGCAACCCACGGCCACTGGACCTGCCGCGCTCGGTGACACGATCGCCTGGCGAGCTGAGCGCCCGTGCTTGGGTCGGACGCTACTCCTTCGGCACGAGCTTCAGCGCCGCCGATCGCGCCTGGGCCGTAAGCGTGCTTTCGACGATGCTCTTGGCGTACCGGCGGTACTTCTCCCGGTACGCATGATCGATCCGGGCCTCGAGGTCGGCGTCCGCCTCGACGAACCTGACGTCCGTCTCGACACCTCCCGCTAGGATCCGGCCTTCGTGGCGTCGCTGGGTGCCGCGGAACCAGTCGGACGTGCGCCCGTTCACCGACCGGACGTAGAGGTCGTCGTCGACCCTGACCACCCAGATCGTCCTCCGGCCTCCCAACGTCCCGTCGGATCGGAGCGACGCGATCTCCAGCTCGTCCGCAGTCTCGATCTTCTCGAGCTGGTCGGCCGTCCACTCTGTCATCGGTCACCTCCTCTCAGTTCGTGGCTCGGCTCAGGGCAGGTGCACACCTGTGAGCCGCGTCAACTCGCCGAGTAGCGCACTTGGAAGCTCGTCGAAGGGGCAGGGGTCGGCGATCGACGGCGCTGGTGGTAACAGTAGCCCCCGGTTCCGGCCGCCTCGGGTGGGACACCGGAACGGCGCGCCCGCATCATGCGGTTGGCCCCAGACGTGAGCGCCTCGACCGCGGGGTCGAGTCGAGTGCGTCACGGCCTGAGCAGCACCTTGATGGCGCGCCGTTCGTCCATCGCGCGGTACCCCTCCGCAACCTCTTCGAGCGGCAGCTCGAGGTCGAAGACCTTCCCCGGGTCGATCCGGCGGCTCCAGATTAGGTTGATCAGCTCGGGGAGGAAGCGGCGCACCGGCGCCGGCCCGCCGTGCAGGTGGACATGGCTGTAGAACAGCTCCTCGCCGGGGAGCTCCACGTCGTGGAGGACGCCGACGTAGCCCACGTGGCCGCCGGGGCGCGTGGAGCGGATCGCCTGCATGATCGACTCCTGGGTGCCCACGGCCTCGATCACCGAGTGCGCGCCGAGCCCGTCCGTGAGGTCATTGACCCTCGCGACGCCGTCCTCCCCCCGCTCCTCGACGATGTCGGTCGCGCCGAACTCGAGGGCGAGCTTCTGCCGGGGAGCGTGGCGGCTCATCGCGATGATCCGCTCCGCGCCGAGGTGCCGTGCGGCGAGCACGGCAAGTAAGCCGACCGCGCCATCACCGACCACGGCAACGGTCTTGCTGGGGCCGACTTCGGCGGCCACCGCGCCGAACCAGCCGGTGCCGAGCACGTCGGAGGCCGCGAGGAAGCCCGGGATCAGCTCGTCGGGCGGCGGCTCCGGCGTCGCGACGAGCGTGCCGTCGGCGAGCGGGATGCGGGCGTACTCGGCCTGCGTTCCCTCGGCGCCGACGGCCTCACGATTCACGCAGGAGCTCTGGTACCCCGCCCGGCAGAGCTCGCAGGTGTTGTCGGAGGCGAAGAACGAGCCGACCACGAACTCGCCGGGCCGGATCGTCCGGACCTCGTCGCCGACCTCCTCGACGATCCCGGCGTACTCGTGGCCCATCGGTGCCGGCCACCCGTAGTCGTCGACGCCGCGGTACGGCCACAGGTCGGAGCCGCAGATGCACGTCGCCGGCAGCCGGACGATCGCGTCGGTCGGCTCGAGAATCCTCGGGTCGTCACGAGCCTCGAGGCGAACGTCGCCGGGGGCGTACATCACCGCTCCACGCATCGTGGTCTCCTCCTGTCATGGCCTTGCCGTCGCTCCTTGTCTGGATCACCAGGCGTAGGCCGGGCGCTCCGTCGGGGACGTTCTCGATGCGGACGTCGCAGGCGCCGTGCATCACCGTCGCTCGCATGTCGCTTCTCGTTATCCATCCAGTGACGCCCCGGCAACGGCGAGGTCCGGTTTGGCGAGGTTCTCGGTGAAGAACTCCTCCAGCTTGTCGAACGGGATCAGATCCGTCTTGTCGTACAGGTCCACGTGATTGGCGTTCGGGACGACGAGGAGCTCCTTCGGATCTGCTGCGGCCTCGTAGGCGTCCTCGCTGAAGTACCGCGAGTGGGCGTGCTCACCCGCAATGAACAGGATGGGCCGCGGAGAGACCCATTCAATGTGGTCCAGCAGCGAGAAGTTGAAGTACGCCATGGTGCTGGTCAGCGTGACCTGGGTGATGGCGTTGTGGTGGTAGCCCCGCGGCGTGGTGTAGAAATCGCTGAACTCGGCGCCGATCGGGTTCTTCTCCGAGTCGACGCCGATGCTCAGCCGCGGAGCGAGCGCGGGATGTCCGGCCTCGAAGTCCGCGTACCGCTGCTCGGCGAGCTCGTCGAGGATGCGGATGCGGTCTTCCTCGGTGAAAGTGTCCCCGAGGCCCTTGGAATAGACCCTGGCGATGTCGTACATGCTGGTTGTCGCGATCGCCTTGATGCGCCGGTCGACCTGCGCCGCGCTGATGCCGAAGCCGCCGCTTCCGCAGATGCCGACCACGCCGATGCGCTCACCGTCCACGAAGGGGCGGGTACCCAAGTAGTCGACGGAGGCGCTGAAGTCCTCGACGAAGATCTCGGGCGAGGTCACGTGGCGGGGCTCGCCGGCGCTGTAGCCGTTGAACGACGGGTCGAAGGCGAGCGCCACGAAGCCGCGCTTGACCATGTTCTGGGCGTAGATTCCCGATCCCTGTTCCTTGACCGCGCTGTGCGGCGGGCCGATGACGACCGCCGGATGCTTCTGGGACTCGTCGAGGTCCTTGGGCCGGTAGAGGTCCGCCGCGATGGTGATCCCGAACCTGTTCTCGTACGAAACCGGCGTGCGTGTGACGTCTTCGTCCAGGTCGAAGATGTAGTTGTCTGCCATTTCCTTCTCCTTCTCGCTTCCTGTCCGGGTCTTTCATCTCGTTTGCCCTATCGATGAAAGCACCGGCTCGCGGTGGAGTGAGAGTCCCTGTTGAAGGGGGTATTGGCAGGGTCTCCTAAGAGGTCTCGATCGGGTCTACCCTCGTGATCGGTGGACACGCGAAGCGAGATCCGGGAGTTCTTGACCTCCCGCCGGGCGAAGATCACCCCGGAGCAGGCGGGGCTGACCTCCTACGGCAGCCGCCGGGTCCCCGGGCTGCGCCGCGAGGAGGTCGCCGTCCTTGCCGGCGTCAGCGTCCCCTACTACATCCGCATCGAGCGCGGGGATGTGAAGGGCGTCTCCGACGGCGTGCTCGAAGCGCTCGCCCGCGCCCTGCAACTCGACGAGGCTGAGCGCGCGCACCTGTTCGATCTCGCCCGCGCCGTGAGGCCAACGAGCTCATCCCGACGTCGCCGAGCGCCCAAGCAGCGCGTGCGGCCGAGCATCCAACACATCCTCGACGGGCTCACCGGCGCAGCGGCGTTCGTTCACAACGCCCGCCTGGACAACCTCGCCGCGAACCAGCTCGGCCGCGCCCTCTACTCCGACATGTTCGGCCGGGCCGCTGGTGCCGGTCCCGTCAACAGCGCCCGTTACGTCTTCCTCGACCCCGGCGCCCGCGAGTTCTATGCCGACTGGGAGCGCGCAGCCGGCGACGTCGTCGCCATTCTGCGGTCGGCAGCCGGCCGCGACCCCCACGACCGCGACCTCTCAGACCTGGTCGGCGAGCTCTCCACCCAGAGCGCCGAGTTCCGCACCCGCTGGGCCGCCCACAACGTCCTCTTCCACGACACCGGCAGCAAGGACTACCACCACCCCGTCGTCGGCGACATCAGCCTCACCTACAACCGCATGGAGCTCGCCGCCGACCACGGACTGGCGCTCACGATCTACACAGCGGAACCCCACTCCAAGTCCGCGGAGGCGGTCAGCATCCTTGGAAGTTGGGCCGCGACGTCTGAACAGGTACCAGCGACCCAGGGAGACGGCGGGGATTGAGGCAGCTACACGTGCCACAGCACGAGGAGCACGACGGAACGAGCATCATCGACTACTCGGCCGAACCGCACTCGCCCTCGCAAGAGAGGCGCATGAACCGGCAGGCGAACCTCGGCGCGGGACAAATCGTCGCGGTGACTCGTCCGGTCGGTCGAGGCCAGACGAGTCGAGCCGATCCTCGGGCCCAATCGCTGCTTGATGGGGGGAACGGGGAGTGGACGTGGAGTCCGACCCTCGCTCCCCGATTTCTCTCCGACGGCGGATGATCGAGAAGACCTGGCCCACATTCCTTCCGGCGACTGGCGATCACGCGACGCGACCCCACGCTCGAGCGCTCACCCACACACTCTGGCCTGCGGCGTTCGGGTTCTTACAGTGTTCCCTCCGCCTCCGCGACGCCGTGACCAGCGGAAACGCACGAGCGAAAGGGAACAGTGTAAGAACCCCGACCTCTACTCCCCGTTCCCTCCTCCATGGCTCTGCCGGATGAACGGCTCCACCGATGAGCCTGTGCAGGTGGACGCCTGGCACCGGTGGGCTGGCGGCGGTCCGTCGCCTACGGGCGATGTTCCGGGATCTTCGGCCCCGGCGCGTGGGAGAGCCACGTCGGCGCTCCGAGCGCAAGCACGCGACGCTGTCCCTCGGTCGTGCCGCTGCCGAGCTCGCCGAACCATACGCCCACGTCGCCTCCCAGAACGTTTGTGCCCGCGCCGGTCTCGACGACGACCACCTGATGTCCGTCCGTATGCCCGGGCGTCGGCAGCAAGCGGATTCCCGGTAGCACCTCCACCTCGCCCTCGTGCTCGACATACGTCGCTCCGTCGAAGTCGACCCATTCTCGGATCGTGTAGTCGTCGAGCGAACGCGCATCGGCGAGCTCGCGTGCCTGGACGTGGATCGGCACGCCCGGGAAGAGGCGGTTGCCGCCGCAGTGGTCGAAATGCAGGTGGGTGTTGATGACGCAGGCGACGTCGCGCGGGATGCTCTCGGGGTGCGGCGTCGGGCTCATATCGTCGACCTCGGGCCTTGAGTCCATCATCCCGGTGTCGACGAGCACGAGCCCGGCCGGGTGGTCGATCGTCCAGACGAACACGGGCAAGCGCTCGCCCTCGACGAGGAGCTCTGCCGCGAGGTGGGCGCGGATCACGCACCGACGCTACCAGCGGGCAAAGCGGTGGCTCCGGAAGCGCGGGGGGTTCGGCAGCAACCGGATGCAACGAAAGGCTGCCGACCCAGAAGGGTGGTCAGAGGGTGGTCGCTTCATGCCGTCGGTCTGAGGAGTGCCTGCACCATGAGCGGCTCACGCCACATGCGTGAACGTCACATGCGTCACTCCGCTGGGCGAGGAGGCGGCCTCGACCTGATAGTCCTTCTCGAGGCCCTCCAGCCCCTCCCACAGGC
>WNGF01006428.1_pt1 | contig 14546 bp, 19 predicted proteins | sample 5400641 | NCBI WGS metagenome assembly WNGF01 (sample SAMN13153371, study PRJNA577476) | soil metagenome | isolation source: 80 cm soil or saprolite under grassland replicate 2 | place: USA:California | collected 2016-06-15
TGGCCTTTTCATTTCAGAGTTTGCGCTCTTTCGCGCAGGATTTACCACCAGGCACTATTGGCTCATGGGAGCGACGCTGGCGTTACTGGTCGTGGCTTTCGTATCGTTTATCAATCACCTAAACAATATGCTGTACGGTCCGGTACCTGAGGGAGTGAATGTCGGCGAGCTTGATAGCCGAGCTTGGTTGATTCCTTTGTTAGTGCCACTGTCAGTACTTGTCATTCTCGGTTTGACAATGCCGGCGCCGCTGGCAACGTTACTAAATCGGATCAAGGAGATCGTTTTCAAATGACCGACTTTTCCGCCTTACAACTAGCACTGTCAAAGCACTTCGAAGGCAAGACAGCGATCGTCCATGTCGAGCGTGGTAACGAATTGCATTGCCGGATTACCCGTGGCGCCGCGCGGCGGCTGGCCGGACTCCTGCGTGCTGACTTCGGAGCTGAGCTCGCCCTCATGGTGGCCAATGATCGGCCAGACAAAGGAGCTTTCGAGGTTAACTACCTCTTCGCCAACGCTCGTGAGAACTGGTTCGTGCACGCAACCAAGGAAGTTGCGCGCGAAGACCCGGCGATAGTTTCCCTGGCGACTTTCTATTTTCCCGCCTCACGCTACGAGCGTGAGATTAAGGACTTGTTCGGCATCGAAGCGATTGGACATCCCGACCCGAGGCCCCTGGTGCGGCATGCGTTCTGGCCGAAGAACTACTTTCCGTTGCGCAAGGATGCCGTGCCGCCAGATCACTTTGAGGACGATGGCACTCCCTTTCCCTTCAAGTCGGTCGGCGGTGAAGGTGTTTATGAAATCCCGGTTGGCCCTGTGCATGCCGGCATCATCGAGCCGGGTCACTTTCGCTTCAGTGTTATCGGCGAGACTGTCATTGATCTCAAAACTCGACTCTACTTCACCCATAAGGGGACGGAGAAGCTGTTTGAGGGACGTTTACCGGGGGACGGCGTGGAACTCGCTGAACGGATCTCAGGGGACACGACGATAGGTCACTCCTTAGCTTACTGCCAGGCGCTCGAATCGCTCGGTGAGATAGAAGTACCCATCTGCGCTCGTTATCTGCGAGTCATCTTGCTCGAGATGGAGCGGCTCTACAATCACATTGCTGACTTCGGCGCAATTGCGAATGATACCGGTTTCGCCATCGCGAACGCCCACTGCTTACGTCTTCGCGAGCGGCTGCTGCGCTTGAACAAAAGCCTGACTGGCAATCGTCTCCTGCGCGGCGGACTTGTCCCCGGTGGCGTCCGTTTTGATTTGCCAGATGGACTCGATCTCTCGGCCGAACTCTACTCGATTCTGGCCGATTTTAATGACATCGTTGACATCAGTTTGAAAAACACGATCTTGACAGACCGGCTTGAGGGCACGGGGTGTCTGACGAAGCAGACCGCCGTGGATCACGGGGCACTCGGCTACGTCGCGCGCGCATCGGGAGTGGACATCGACTCTCGCCGGGATCATCCATTTGCCGCCTATGGCGAACTCGACTTCAAAGTGCCCGTCTATGAAACCGGCGACGTTTACGCGCGGACTATGATGAGAGTGAAGGAAGCCGCGCAGTCAGTGGCGCTAGTCCGGCAGGCAAGTAACCGGCTGGCTCCTGGACCACTTGCCGCGCCGCTGGGACAATTGCCGCCATTCAAACCAGGCTTCGGGATCGTCGAAGGCTGGCGGGGCGCCATCATCCACTGGGTCATGGTAGACGGCAAAGGAAGGCTCTACCGCGTTAAGATCAAGGACCCTTCGTTTGCGAACTGGCCACCGCTTTCGTTTGCGGTGCTAAAAAACATCGTGCCCGATTTCCCTCTGTGTAATAAGTCCTTTAGCCTTTCGTATTCGGGAAATGACCTTTAGAGAGTTCATCGTCGAGGTGTAGACGGAAAATCTACGTGGGTGCGTTGCCATATCGTCGTACTGAGATTTTGTGATTTCTAGAAGAGAAGCATGCGAATATACAAAAGAGGATGCGAATGATAGTACAGAAGTGGATGCGAATGAGGCTAGGTACTGAACCCTGATGTGGAATTATTTAGGTTGGTGTCTTCACGAGTCTTGACGGCTTGGTTCTCCTCCGATTCCGTTGGCAATGGCGCAGGTGCTCCTTGAGGTGCAGGTGGTCTCATGACCGCAAGAAAATTGCGCTCCCAAAATCACGAGGAGCGGAGAGAAGAAAGCATTCAATATAAACGCTGGCGGTGAGGTTCGGCCAAACGCCTGGCGTTTTGGCCGTCAGGTCCAGTGCCGTATTCGGCGGAGTTCGAAAAGTCGCTTGTCGGTCATATCCCAGGTCATCCGCGATCCCGTTCCATCACGGCCCTCCGGCCCCTAAGCGTCTGCCTACGGAGGAGGGGCGGGCATCGCCGATGAGTGATGGTCCACGATCATCCAGTTCTTGTGCTGTTTCACGAATGTGAAGCTATAACGCGCTGGCAGCGTCTTGGTTTCGCCGTCCTTGATATACGAGAACGTATAGTAGCCGGTGTTGACAGCGGTTCTGCCGTAAACGCGGATCAATTGCTCACCGAACGTGACCTTGAGATTGGGCAAGACCTTGAACGCAGTGACGAAGTAGTCACGCAACGCTGCTCGATCCGCTCGCAGGGTAGGAGAGAGAGTTCCCCAGAGAACTCCATCAGTGGCATAGAGAAGAACAACTTTGTCAGGATCGTGTTGTCCCAAAGTCTTGGCCCATTTCATTGTCGCGGCGGCAACGTCCTCCTTCGGCCCGGCCGAGGCGACGGACGCAGTCACGAACAGGCTGCCAGCGAGTACGACCAGCAGAGCCGAAGTAAATCGCCGGAATCTCATGCTTCTTTCTCCTCGTTGATAAAAAACGTCATCACATCCAGTCGAGCCGTCATCGGCCTGGACTGGCTGAGGCCGCGGGGATGGTAGGCCAATCGTCAATCCTGCTCAACTTGCTCTCTGCCCATTCACCACATGGCTGAAGAGCAGCACGACGGCGGCGTGTTCATCGGTAGCGTCAACTTTGACCGTGGCCCCTCGTGCCCCGAACATCCTAAGTATCTATCAAAAGTGCTCCATAATACTCAGAAACGCGGCATTGTGCATCACTTCGCCGAAGAAGCTCCCCACCGGTGGTCCGGCTTTCTTAGAGAGGTCCAACCGTTGACCATCACGCGCCTTCCCACGGGATCCAACGCGGCGCGGAGTCTTGTGTGAGTCGACGCTGCACGTAGCGGCACGGCGGGTAGATGTAGATGCACTTCACCGCACGCCCATGGGCCTCGTGGTGTTGGTCCATTCGACCACGTCCGCGCGTCTCGCCCAGATAGATCCAGTTCGCCGCTCGATAACTGGTGCCGTGAAACTGCGCACCGCACAGCGTCTCCAAAAGGAGCGGACGATAGCCGGAGAGGCGCTTCCAGTCCGCAGGCAGTTGCCGTGCACACCAGCGTCCTCGTTAAAACCGTTCGCATCCTCTTCTGTATTTTCTGAAACCAGTCGCATCCACTCTTGATATGTATTCGCGTCCACCTCTGTGAAAAAATCCCGATTTGGCCCCTCTCAGTCGCATCGTCTTCTAAAACTCACAGATTTGGCGCATGTATGCGGATAGCACACGCGCGCGCGAAACGCTTGGCTGGAATCCACAAGTGAGTCTTGAGAAGAGCCTGAAGTTACATAGTCCTGGACGCCTCCGTATAGCCCGCAATTGTCTGGGCCGCAGACCTTCACGAAGTTCGACTCTTAACGTACTTGGGAAGTATTGTCTTTCAAAGACTTGCAGTTGGCGACGAAGCCAGCCGCTTTGTGTATGACAGGCATTGAATTCTACAGATGCGCAAGAAGCCGCGTCTGGGCTTTTGAGATTGGAAGACATCAATCGAGCCGTTCCGAGGCACCAATCACTCTGAACGTGGCCTCAGATTGACCTTTCATCTTGAACTCATTAGATTCCGCTGCCTTCCCAGCGATCCTGCTTTACATTCATTTCATTCGAATGGTTCAGCAAATTCGCATTCCTGGCGCCTGGTGACCCTGTGGCACAAGGGGTGATAAGGCTAATAGGCGCGCGCGACAAACACAGTCCCGCGCTTCCAAGACAAGGAGAACAACATGCGAATCATCTGCGACCATTGCAACCGTTCAATATCGGGAACAGTCAAGAGGTTGGCTGGAAATTTCAACCTCCATCCTGACTGCCTGGCTTACCTCGGTAAAGAAACAAGGCGTCAACCAACTGCGGTCTCAGGGCGGAGCCAGGGGTCTTCAACCGACCTGTTGGAAGAGTGGGAGGGAAGTGGACCGGTGTTTCAGGCGAGATCGAATGAAACAGGACGCTCGGCTGTATGAACCAGGAGACTCCACGTTTCCCATCAGGATTTATCTCTCCGCGCTCACGCTAGTGTTTCTGGTCGTCGCTGTTAAGACGAGAGGCATCGGCGTCCTGGAAGCCACAGTATTACCCCCCGCTATACATGATTCCCGGCATCAGATAGGAGCTTCAGGCTATAAGATCGCTTGAGGTCGGGTCTTCTCTCTTTGCCGCTGATAAATTTCGCCGGATAGTGAATCAATAAAATGTACGTTTCTGCGATCAATATCACCTTGAGCTTTGCTGGCGCGCTCGTGTTTCACGAGATGGGGCACTTTCTTGCAGCTCGGGCCTGCCAAGTCCCGGTGACCCAAGCCGGATTCGGTTGGGGCCCTAAGCTCTTTGGTTTCCGGTTCAATGGTGTTGGTTATCAACTCCATCTATTGCCGCTCGGCGCCTACATCCGAATGGACATGTCAGGTTTGCAGAGGCGCCCGCTATTCCAACAATTGTTCGTGCTGCTGGCAGGCATTGCAGTGAATCTCATTCTCGGCGCCATTGCCTGGGGAACGTTCTTCGGTACTCTCAATCTAGTGCTGGCACTCGGAAATCTGTTCCCGTTATATCAACAAGACGGGTGGAAAACCGGCATGGTGATCTTCCGTCGCCTCTTCAGACGGCCCAGCCCGCTGGTGGAGTGGTCCTTCACGCTCTCTGCCGGCTTGGTGGGTTTGATCCTAATCATGCGCGCTCTCTTTAGCTGTTGATAGACTCTGTATTTGTCTGTGTGTCGGCGTAGACGCGGCAATCTGTGAAAAATGTGTTAGACCTCAAATGCCGTTGCCTAAAACCGGCTTGGCCACTCTTTTAACCAGTGGGTCGCAGGTTCGAGTCCTTCTCAGTTCACCACTAAAACTAATGACTTGCGGCAGGCTGTAGAGCCTGCCGCTTTTCGTTGTGACAGTTATGCGTCAACGTTGCTCTCAGTGATCCAAAAACAGTTTTGGCTTGACTCTGGACTTAGCTTCAGGGTCTATACTGAAAACGAGATTAGCAAATGGAAGGAACGGAGCTTCGAATAGGCGAGGTAGCATCGCGGACGGGCGTGAGCATTGACACGCTGCGTTACTACGAAAAACGACGGCTGCTCGGTCGCTCGAGACGTTCATCTGGCGGATTCAGGCTTTTCGCGCCCGAGGCGGTCGAGCGTGTGCGGTTCATTAAGCAGGCGCAGGAGTTGGGCTTTTCGCTCGCTGAAATCGGAGGGTTGTTAGCGACGGGCGGAGCTGACGAGTGCAGGAAGGTCCGGGACCTGTTGCGCACCAAACTAACAGAACTCGACGAACGAATGGAATCGATGAGGAAGTTCCGACACGTCCTGGCGCGACATCTCAAGCATTGCGAGCACGAACTTCAAGAACATGGCAAAGAAGCCTGTTGTCCAGTCGTTGCGGGCACCAAACGCAAGCCGGGAGCATGAACCGTTTGCGGGATTAGTTTTTTCGGGCCACGAAAAAAGAATGTTCGAAGAACGAAGAGAGGTTAGCGAGGACAGCGCGCGCTCAAAGCGCACCATTGTTGTCAGTTTAGCCGCCCTTGGTAGCGTCGTCGTAGCGTCCAGTTGTTGTTTGCCGCTTCTGCCATTTCTGTTCGCCGCCGGAACGGCCGGGACTTCGGCGTTTTTTGTAAGACTTCGACCATTCTTGCTCGCAGCTTCAGTACTGTTGATCGCATTTGGCTTCTATCAGAGATGGCGGGCAAAACAGTGCCAATGTAAGCCGAATCTTCTCAGCGCCATTCTGTTATGGTTTTCAGCCATTGTCGTGCTCGTCTTTATTCTGTTTCCACAGGCCATAGCAAACTTCGTGGCCAACCTTTTGGCGAGCTGAGATAGCAGAGTTTTTTAGCAAACACAGTGGGATGGTGACATGAAACGCAAGGGCATCATACTCGGACCTGTACTGGCAACGATTGCCTTCCTGATCTTCTACTATTTCTACGCGGGAAGCACTGTCCCCAATGGGCAGCCGCCTCTGGTTCGTTTGAACAGTTCCAATCTTGCATCGCTAAAGAATGCTTTCAATGGTTCCGAGAATTCCGTCCGATTGATGGTGATGCTCTCACCTACTTGACCGGTATGCTTGCAGGGGGCCTCTGCACTAGAAAAACTACTTGATCAACAGCGCGACCCAAGAATACGAGTGTTCGTAATTTGGGAGCCAGTGTTGCCAACTGATTTAGGTTCACCTTCGACAAGGACGCTGGCGCGACTCCCTGATCTCAGGGCCTCTCAATATTGGGACAAGGAACATCTTGTTTCTCGGTTGCTTGGAGAGCGGGACCGCTCGTCTCTGGTTTGGGATTATGTGGCAGTATATGCGCCAGGAAAACTGTGGGATCAAGCGCCACCGGAGCCTGCTTATTCAAACGTCCCCGTCATCCACGGAATTGACGGTACAAGAGAAGCAGTCCAGAAGTTGTTACAAGAGAATATGAAATAGCATCGAGGTTAGCATCATTAGATACTCTGACATGAATTGCTGTGCAACAGACGCTTCGTTCGCAGAGAGCGGCTCAGAAGTCGTGAAAGCGGTTTCTGGCAGCCGAGAAGGACCGGAGGCCGTAATCCAACGCTGTGAAAACTGTGGAGGTCAAAGCCGGCCTGTCTCCCGAAAGACTGTGCTGCTGATGCTCAAGCCGGAATGGCTCGAACAGGCGATCACAGGAACATATAGATTCTGCTCAGCACGCGATTGTCCGGTCGTCTACTTCGAAGAGCAAGATAGTCATAGATTCACTACCGATGATTTGCGGGTGCGCGTCGGAGTCAAAGCGAGCTCAGATCCAATTCCGTTGTGCTACTGCTTTGGTTTCGCTGAGAGTCATATTCGCGATGAGATTTCTCTAACGGGTACTACGACTATTCCGGAGAGAATCTCAACGCTAATCCGAGAGGGCCTATGCTCGTGTGAGTCGCGCAATCCGTCGGGTGTGTGCTGCTTGGGCGAAGTGAATAAGGCAGTAGGAACCTTGCAGCAAGCGAGTAGTGATGATCCGCGCAAGCCGTAGGTGTGAGGTGCGACCAGCAACCAGTTTCATTGCAGTTGGCTGGGTTGACTGGCGATCGCCTTGTCGCGATTGCCGGCGACGCTTGCTGAGGCTTGAAGAGTTCTTAAGTTCCCGGCAGGCACTGCAAAGTTCAGATCGTCGGCGCTATCCATCCGCATAACTGCAATACCAACCACCTGGCCCTGTTGATTCAGAACTGGGCCGCCGCTGCTACCCGGGAATATGTCTGCGGTAATTTGTAGTCGGCTGCCGATACTGTCGAAGAGCCAAAGTCTGCCTACTCGACCATGACTAACTTTCCAATGAGAGCCCTGGGGATTACTAAGCAGAATGATCGATTCACCTTCGGCTGGTGTCGCAGACTCGACCTGGAGCACGTCATTTGTGCGGAGGCCTTTCACTTGCAAAAGGGCCAGGTCGGAACCGACGTCCGTAGCGATAATCGTCTGAACAGAGAAGATCTTTCTTGCGAAAGTCTCGATATGGATTTCATTGGCGTGGCTGATAACGTGAAGGTTGGTGACTATGCGATCTGGCGCAATGAAAAAGCCGCTGCCCTGCAGTAACGGGCAGCCGTGATTGTCATAAGTAGTAACTATTACGACCGCGCGTTTCAAAGAAGCGATTCTCTTGTTGTTTAGCTCGTGCGCCCTTACATGCGATACCGCAAAGAAAACCAATACAGCCGCCATAAGACCGGTTATCAGTTGAACCGGATCATATGTCGAGGCACAACTCCTGATACATACCTTCATATGGCTGCTGTGATTCTTCTTCGATTTTCGAGTTCTGAATAGTTAGGAAACGTCGATTAAAAGCCAGTTTCCTGTTCGTTGAGTGCTTCGCTGAAAATGCCGAGACAAAATCAGGTACTGGTGCAGTTTCAATTGGCATTCTCATTAGCACCGTGGCTTCAGCCCGGTTCTAGCAGTGTTCCTACGAAATCAGAAACCGTTTAGAACGGTTTCCCGGTCTTCTGTCTGACGACTGGTCACCGGGCTAAAGCCGCGGTGCTAATTAGAGCGAAGTTCACTCAAACTGCATCAATAGCAGACGTGATCGTTGTCGTGGCAGGCCCTGATCGTTGTCGTGGCAGCCCTGATCGTCGGCGTGGCAGACTCGATCGTCGGCGCGGCAGACTCCATCGTCGGCGCGGCAGACTCCATCGTCGGCGCGGCAGACTCCATCGTCGGCGCGGCAGACTCCATCGTCGGCGTGGCAGACTCGATCGTCGGCGCGGCAGACGGCTTCGTCGGCGCGGCAGACGGCTTCGTCGGCGTGGCAGACGGCTTCGTCGGCGTGGCAGACGGCTTCGTCGGCGTGGCAGACGTGATCTTTTCCGCGCGAGACGTGATCTTTTTCACAAAAGTCTAGTGTGCAGGCAAGAGGCTTAGTGTGGTGTCTCTAGAGTCCGTTGAAGGAAGCGAACGAGCCGGCGAAGCCGACGCCAGCATAAAGCCTGGGGTGGAGCGCAGCGGAACCCCAGGTTGGAATAAACAGTAGCCCTCAGCCCGCGAAAGCGGGCGGCAGTGTCATCGCTTTCTCGCTGTCGCCCGCTGGCGCGGGCTCAGAACGCACTCTTCTTGACTCTGTCCCTGGGGCTTACGCCCCAGGCTTTATGCTTTCGCCTGCTTCGCAGGCTCCGCCAGGTAAGCGGACGATTGCAAACTGTAACGACCTGTGAAAGCACTCCCGCCGACAAGGCCAACCAGGAGATGCATTCCACATACAGTTTAAAAGCGATGCAGCGATAGCTTATGCGTGTATGATCTAACGCTCCGGTTGCTGCGTTCACATGAGCTCCAAAAACTATTTAACAATAACCGGCTCGCGGGATGTTGATCGCGATACGGCGCGCACACTGTTTGAGCAGCATCTGTCGCCATTCCTGCAGCAAGGTCGCACCTGGTTGCTCGGTGGGGCGCGCGGCGTAGACGAGTGGGCGATGGAATGGCTCGCCGAACACAGTGAGACGTGCTGGGCTGTTATTCCGTATACGCGCGCGAAACTGCCCAAGCGGAGTCAACCCTGGCTCGACGAGATGGATCATGTCATCGAATTGCAACTTCCCAGGCGCAAGACTGCTTATGCTTTCAGAAACCGATACATGGTTGATCTATCAGTAATCGTGTTCGGCTTTTGGTCGAGTAAAGGCGGCGCGACTGTAAAAACACTAAAGTATGCGTTGCGCAAACGTCGGGAAGTACATGCCATCCCGGTTTTCACGGGCGGCGACAATGAAACGGACAAGAGTGTCGGAACCTTCTCAACCACCTTATCGTTGCCATCGAAGAGTCAGCGACTGATTCAAAAAAAAGGGCAATGACTTGCCGGAAAAACAGCACGATGTCGAATCACAAGTGAACAATCGGTCAGCCTGGAATGTACGGTTGTCAGGCAATCGCAACGACTCAGCAATGCCTATCAAAAGCAACGATCTTCACGGCAATGTACCGGACGATGCCGGCGCAGCATTGTTATTGATTGATGTCGTGAACGACTTCGAGTTTGAAAACGGCGCGGCGTTGCTCGAGCTTGCTTTGCCGGTTGGTAAACAGATTGCAAGCCTGAAAGCACGAGCCAAACAAGTGGGCATCCCGGTAATTTATGCCAACGATAATTTTGGCAAGTGGCGATCAGATCTGAATCAGATTGTCTCCCATTGCCTGGAGGATGGTGTACGCGGCGAACCCTTCGTCAAGCTGATCTTGCCGGACGAAGACGATTACTTTGTCTTAAAACCCAAGCACTCCGGCTTCTACTGCACCAGTCTCGAACTGTTACTCGAACACGTCGGCGCTCGCAGCCTGATCCTTAGCGGCATCGCAGGCAACAACTGCGTGCTCTTCACCGCCAACGATGCTTACATGCGAGAGTTCAAACTCTTCGTGCCGGGTGACTGCGTCGTATCTGAGATGCCGGAAGAAAATGATTATGCGCTGAAACAGATGGAGAAGGTTTTAAAGGCTGACATCAGTCCGGCAGGCGAGTTGAATCTGGCAGAAATGAAGAGAACTGGCCGCGGATAAACGCGAATTAGCGCCGATCAGGAAAAATCTCAGGCAGAGAGACATCAGGATCCGGAAAGTACGTCGTAAAAAATCCACCCCTCTCTTTCACTTTTTCTCTTCTTTCCCTTCTCTCTCTCTCCTCTCTTTCAAATCATTAAGCCTTGTATGTTCGTGTCTTAGTGGTTAACGGCCTTTTTTTCTGATCCGCGCTTATCTGCGTGTATCCGCGGCTAATTCCCTGTCTTCCCCGGCAAGTGGCGAAAAAGCAAAGCTTTAATGAGAGCCCTGTAGGTTTCTGGATTTGGTGCCAGGCGGAAGGGCATGGACCTTATGGACAGGATCATGAATGTGCCGGCGCAATGTATGTCTATAGCCAGGCAATCGTGGTCGGTGTTGATGGTGAGGTAACAGAACAGGCCGATGAAACTTACACCATGGATGTGGCTTCAAGAAAGACCGGGGTGCTATCGGCAACGCTGCACAACTTGTCTGATGAGCTAAAGCCGGGTCCCAACAACTCAGTGGAATTCACCGTGACAACTGATTCAGGTCTGTCGAGGGGTGTGACCGATACAGCTGTCGTGAGGGTAACTGGCCCAGGGGAGTGAATCAAATGGGCTGATCGATGGAAGGGCTTTGGGCTGTAAAAAACCTGGGGCCCTCATCGGTTATGTACAAACAGTCTTCCAACCGGATGCCAAATTCACCGTAGATCACAATCGTCGGCTCATCGCTGAAACACATGCCCGGCTGAATCGGCGTCTTGTTACCACGTACGAAGTTTGTCCACTCGTGTCCGTCGAGACCAATGCCATGGCCGGTGCGATGAGGCAAACCCGGGACTTTGTAACCCGGACCAAAGCCGGCGTCGGTAATCACTTTCCGGGCAGCGGCGTCAACCGCTTCACATGGCGCGCCAACCTTTGCTGCCGCAAAACCCGCATCCTGCGATTTGCGCTCCAGGTTCCAGATATCACGTTGCCGCTGCGTCGGCCTGCCGAAGACGAAGGTGCGCGTAATGTCTGACTGATAACCTTCAACACCACAGCCGCCATCCATCAAAACAACATCGCCCTCTTTTAGTTCCTGTGGTGTGCTACTGCCATGCGGAAAAGCTGTGTACTTGCCAAAGCTGCAAAAGATTCCACCCTGCACACCCAGCGCGCGAAATGCGGCAGCGCAATTCCCGGCAAACTCGTCTTGCGTCATGCCCCGCCGAGCGTTGTCGATAGTCGCTTTGTACGCGGCTATCGTGATGTCGTTCGCACGTTGCATGAGGGCAATCTCAGCTGGAGATTTGAACATGCGCCCGCCCGCAGTTACTGGTGTCGCGCTAACAAATTGGAGTCCCGGTGCCGCTTTGCGAATGCCATCGAAAAGGAAAAAGCGCACGCGCTCTTCCATACCGACGCGACCCGTACGAAGTCCGCGATCACGAAAGATCTCGGCAACGCGCTGGTAAGGACTTTCGTCTTCTTCCCAGGTGCGAATGTCACTGCCAATCGCGATCAGCTCGCGCGCTCGCTCTTCCTCAAACTTGGGACACACCCAGGCAATCTCACCGCGCGCAGGAATGATGGCGGCAAACATTCGCTCGCTAGTGCTCCAGCGCATGCCGGTGTAATAAAACATGCTCGAGCCGGGTTCAATATATAAGGCATCAATCTTATTCTCACGCATCAGGCGTCGCGCCTTTTCGATTCGCGCGCGGCGCTCGTCAAGCGAAATCGGGACGATGCCGTCCGTCATCCGCCGCAGCTTGCGAATTGATTCCGGCAGCTCGCGTTGTTGAAACGCGCCCGCATTAGTTTCCGCAACAGCTTCATCAGTCGCGCCAATCACGGGAGTTGCGCTACTTAGCAGAGCTGTACCAGCGAACCCCGCAGACAACCGCAAGAAGTCTCTTCTATCGTTACACATGATTACTTGATTTAATCGGTTCAGGCTGTAATTTCCGCGCGCATGCTAACACAAAATTTGCCAACCTGACTTTGAGGTTATTGAGGACTGTAGGAGGAGCTGAGACTCAACTGGCAAGTTATGATAGATTTACTTTGCTCAAATTATCAGAAAAAATCGCAAAGGAATTCACCAATGGAAAACGAAAATAAAGCCCCTGAGATTTCATTTGAGGTACGCGTCAAGCCTGGACGCGCGGGCACTGATCCGGAAGCTCCGGATTGGGAAGTCTGTGAACTGGAAGACGGGGTCATAAAAAACAATGCGGATATCTACGACAACATGACCCTCGCCGAGGCCAACCAGATTGCCGGTATGTGGAGAGCGAAGAAAGAAGAGGCGGAAGCGGCGCCGGCCGAAGCCACGCATTGAGGTCTGATATCACGATTGCTCGGCGAATTCCGCTAACGCAAAGGTTTTCAGCCGCCAGTCAAAACCTTCCGCTACCAGCGCCGCGACGTATCCTGAGGTCACGGGAATAGATCGCATGCTCCAGCGGTCGACTTCTGCCGGCTCTTTATGATTTCGAAGCAGAGCAGCGGGCTCCCCGGGCGCCAGCGAAACATCGAATTCATCAAGCGGCATCGAGAGTCCTCACCGCGAGCCTTAATGTAAGCCTCTTTGCGCGTCCAGCAATTGAAGAAAGCTGCTTTTCTAAATTCAGCCGGCACGGTCTTGAGCGTCTCGACCTCACGCGGTGAAAAGAATCGTTCCGCGATCTTGTCGTCCGCCAGTTCTTCTCTTATGAACTCGAGATCAACGCCAAGCTGGCGAAAGATTGAGAACGCGTAGAGTGCTCTGCCGTGCGAATGCGCCAGGTTGAAGTGAATTCCACAGCGCCGGCTTTGTTCGAGGTAAGGCTTTCCCTTCTCTGCGTAGGAGAATTGCAGTTCGTCGGCGGTGGTTTCGAGATAAACGGCGAGCAGAGTTCGCAGCTGTATATGAATGGATTGACGGTCGCGACCTCAGACAGGCGAGATCGAGATTCAAATGGCTAAATGAGGCGCTCGGACATTATGATAACTCCCAACTGATACATGACAACCACATCCGCAATCCGGCCGACGCTGGCTTCAACTGCCGACATACGAACGTGTTTCCCTGCGCTCGACCGCGTTCACAATCGCTTTCCAGTTGCGTATTTCGATGGGCCCGGCGGCACACAGGTACCGCGAACCGTCGTCGAGGCGATGACTGATTATCTTTACCATCACAACGCAAACACGCACTGGGCATATCCCACGAGCGAAGAAACCGACGTTGCGCTTGAGCATGCGAGACGGATTTGCGCCGAGCTTCTAAATGCGTCGGCAAGAGAGATTGCGTTTGGCGCAAACATGACGACGCTTACGTTTCACCTGGCAAGAGCACTGGGAATGCAATATGAACGCGGCGACGAAATCATTGTCACCGAACTGGATCATCATGCGAATGTGGCACCGTGGCAGCGCCTTGTAGTCGAGCGCGGCGTTGCAGTGAAAATCGTGAAGCTGCTACCGGAGACGGGCCAACTGGATTGGGTTGGCTTCGAGCAGTTGATAACTAAACGAACAAAACTCGTCGCCATCGGCGCAGCCTCAAATGCACTCGGCACAATAAACGATGTCCGGCGTGCGATCCAGATGGCGCGGTCTGTCGATGCGCTCGTGTTTGTTGATGCCGTCCATTATGCGCCGCACGCGCTCATCGATGTTCAGGCCCTCAACTGCGACTTTCTTGCCATGTCGGCTTATAAGTTTTACGGCCCCCACGTCGGTGTTTTATTTGGCAAGCTGGCTTTGCTCGACTCGATCAATTTTCCCAAGCTCATCCCAGCTCCCGATAATGCGCCCGAGAATGTGGAGACCGGCACGCAGAATCAGGAAGGGATGGTTGGCGCGGGCGCAGCCGTCGATTTTTTGGCGTCACTTGCCGAAGGAGAATCGCGGCGTGCGCGATTGGCCGCGGCTTACACGGAACTCCATCAGCGTAGCGCAGACTTGACACGTAGACTCTGGAACGGATTGGCGTCAATAAACGGAGTTCGCCTTTATGGTCCCTCGCCGGATATGCCGAGAACACCAACCGTGTCGTTCACCGTGGACAGCGTAGCCTCGACAGAGGTAGCGCGTCGGCTTGCCACGCGCGGGTTGTTTCTTTCGCACGGAGATTTTTATGCGGCAACTGTTGTTGAACGGCTGGGCCTGGGAGAAGAAGGACTCGTGCGCGCAGGT
>WNGF01006799.1_pt1 | contig 14542 bp, 11 predicted proteins | sample 5400641 | NCBI WGS metagenome assembly WNGF01 (sample SAMN13153371, study PRJNA577476) | soil metagenome | isolation source: 80 cm soil or saprolite under grassland replicate 2 | place: USA:California | collected 2016-06-15
CCCATGCCGCTCGCCATCCGGTCGAGCTCGCTCAGGGCAAAGGCGAGGTTCCGCTCCGTCGCGTTGCTCACGCGGATCCGCCGTTGCCACTTCCGCAGGCGGTACAGCTGCGCGCGGTTCCGCGTAGGGATCGACTTGCCGTACGAGTCCTTGTTCTTCCAGCCGATCGTCGTCGAGAGGCCTTTGTCGTGGATCGTGTACGTCATCGGCGCCCCGGTGCGGGCGCGCTTCTCGCCTTGCTCGACGTCGAACGCCCTCCACTCCGGCCCCTGGTCGATCATCTGGTCGGTCAGCACGAGGCCGCACTCTTCGCAGATGAGCTCGCCTCGCTCGTAGTCGAACGACAGGTGACCCGAGTTGCACTCCGGGCATCTAGTGACTTCTTCGGCCTCTTCGATCTTCTTTGTCGGCATGATCTCCCTCCGGAACGAACACGTCGGCTCCAATCAGGGACAGCGAGACCGCCGCGGCGGGCCGGACGGCGGTGAACGGCTCACGGACCGGGCCGAAGACCTTGACCACGCGGCCCACGGCCCGGTTCCGCTTGTCCAACACGTCGGCGCCTCGCGAGGGGGCAAAGTTCGAGCGGACGAGCAAGGTTCCGTCGTGGGCGATGTTCTCGACCACGCCGAGCCTTCTCATGCCCCCTCTCGTCCGGGCGCGGGGAATGCGCAGGTCGTATTTAAGGGGAGCGGAATTCTTTTGTAGGGGCAGGGGTGCGAAAAGGGCCCCTTCTTGCGGCGTCCGCGGGTGCAAGGGGCGGGGCTTTCCGACTCCGTTAACCTTAAACAAGGTTGATATCGGCCGGCGACGCGACGGCCCGTCCGTCCTGTCGACGATCCGCGCAAAGGGCGCCCCGCGAACATTTAACCGCGTTTCTCCGATAGCCGCCGCGTCCCGATGAAAATCGTCCCGTTCGAGATGGAGCGATGGCAGTCCACGTGGGAGAACCGCGTCGACTTCAACCTGTCCGAGAGCGGCGTCGAGCCGATCCCGCTGCGGGAACTCTTGGGGGATCCGGTCGCAGAACAGCGGTTCCTCGACCACCCGCTCGCGTATTCGCAAGGGAACGGAACGGCGGAACTCCGCGCGGCGATCGCGGCGATGTACGGCGACGCGACCCCGGACCACGTCCTCGTAACGAACGGCTCGTCCGAAGCGAACTTCCTCGCGATCTGGCACCTCGTCGAGCCCGGCGACGAGGTCGTCGTGATGCTCCCGAACTACATGGAGATCTGGGGGCTCGTCCAGAACTTCCGCGGGACGGTGAAACCGATTCGGCTCATTGAGGACCGGCATTGGCAGTTCGATCCGGGGGACCTCGCCGGCGTCGTCACGAAGAAGACGAAAGCGATCGCGGTCTGCAACCCGAACAACCCGACAGGGGCGATCATGGCCTCCGAGGCGCGCAAGACAGTCCTCGACGCGGCCCGCGATTCCGACGCGTGGCTCCTCTCCGACGAGGTGTACCTGGGCGCGGAGCGTGAAGCGCCCCGGACGGCGAGCCTCTGGGGCGAGTACGAGAAGACGCTCATCACGAACGGACTGAGCAAGGCGTACGGCCTGCCGGGCCTGCGGATCGGATGGCTCGTCGGGCCGCCGGACACGATCGCACGACTCTGGGGCTACCACGACTACACGACCCTCACGCCGAGCTACCTCTCGGACCGGCTCGCTCAGATCGCCTTGGCGCCGGCGCGACGCGAGGCAATCCTCGGCCGCACGCGGTCGATCCTGCGGCGGAACTACGCGGTCGTGCGGGATTGGATCGACGAACACGGGCCGCTCTTCTCCCACGTCCCGCCCGCCGCCGGCGCGATCTGCTATCTGCGGTACGCGCTCGACATCAACTCGTCGGATCTCGCCGAACGCCTCCTCAAGCAGAAGTCCACCCTGATTGTGCCGGGCGATCACTTCGGGATGGACGGCTACATCCGGATCGGGATGGGCGATGCGAAGTCATACGTCTCGGGCGGGCTGCGCCGGATCGACGAGCTCCTGCGCGAGCTGAAGGCGGGCCGGGGGACGCGGTAGGTGGAGGTCCTCCTCCTTTTCGAGCGGGACATCCGTTCGATCGTCGGGCCCGACGAGGCCCTGGCGGCGGTGCGCGACGCGTTCGCGGGCCTCGCGCGCGGGGATGCGATTCTACCCGACGTGATCAACCTGGACATCCCGTCGTCGAAGGTGGAGGCGCATGTGAAAGGCGCGCACCTCCGAGACACTCCGTTCTTCTCCGTCAAGGTCGCGTCGGGCTCCTATGAAAACCCGAGTCGCGACCTGCCGGTCGGAAGCGGCATGGTCCTCGTGTTCGATGCGACGACGGGATTCCCCCGGGCCGTGCTGTTCGACAACGGCTACCTCACGGAGATCCGGACGGGCGCCGCGGGGGCCCTCGCCGCCGACCTGCTCGCGAGGCGAGACGTCGAGCGCGTCGGCGTCGTCGGAGTCGGCGCGCAGGCGAGGTACCAGATCGCGGCCCTCCTCCGCGTGCGGACGCCGGAACGCGTCATCGCCTACGGTCGCTCGGAGGCGAAGGCGACGGCCTACGCGCGAGAGATCTCGGACCGTCACGGGGTGAAGGTCCTCCCGGCGAAGACCGTCGAGCAGGCCGTCCGCGGGTCCGATCTCGTCGTCACGGTGACGCCGTCGCGCGAGCCGCTCGTGCGCACGGATTGGGTGCGTCCCGGAATGCACATCACGGCGGTCGGTTCCGACGGCCCGGAGAAGCGGGAGCTCGAGGTCGGCGTGCTCCGGAAGGCGGACAAGGTCGTCGCGGACCGCCTCGACCAATGCGCGCGGCTCGGCGAAATCCACCACGCCATCCAGGCCGGCGCGATGCGGCGCGAGGACGTCTACGCGGAGCTCGGTGAGATCGCCGCCGGCATGAAGCCGGGTCGCGAACGGGACGACGAGATGACGGTCGCGGACCTGACCGGGGTCGGCGTGCAGGACGCCGCCGTGGCGAACCTCGTCGTGGACGCCGCGCTTCGGCGCGGAATGGGGAAGGTCCTCGACGTCTGAGGTGGTCCGCACGCGACGTCGTATCCTCCTCGTGGGATTCGGCAACGTGGGGCGCGAGTTCGCACGCCTCCTGGTCGAATGCCGCGGGGCGCTCGCCCGGGACCACGGCCTCGAGCCCGCGGTCATCGGGATCCTCACGGCGCACCATGGGAGCGTCGAGAGGGCGAGCGGGATCGATCTCCGCAAGGCGGTGCGGGCCGCGGAGGCGGGCGGTTCGATCGAGTCGTGCGGGCGTCCGGTGCGGGACGATTCCGTCGAGGCCGTCCGACGCATCCGCGCCGATGTCGTGATCGAGGTCACGCCGCTCCGGATCGCGCCGAGGCAACTCGCGTTGGACCACATCCTCGCGGCCCTCGCGGGCGGGAAGCACGTCATCACGGCGAACAAGGGACCCGTCGTCTACCATTACCGCCGGCTCGCCGAGATCGCGCGGACGAAGCGCCTCGGCTTCCGTTTCGAAGGGACCGTGATGGACGGCGCCCCGGTGTTCAGCCTCTTCCTCGAGGCGATGCGCGGCGCGCGAATCGAATCGTTCGAAGGGATCCTGAACAGCACGAGCAACTTGGTCCTCTCCGAGATCGAGGCCGGCCGGACGTACGAGGAGGCGGTCGCCGCGGCGCGGGCGATCGGATTCCTGGAGACGGATCCGTCCATGGACCTCGACGGATGGGACGCGACCGTCAAGGCGTGCCTCCTCGCGAACGTCCTCATGGGCGGATCCCTCCGACCCGAGGAGGTCCCGCGCCAGGGGGTCTCCTCCGTCGATGCGGCGGATGTCCGCGGGACGCGCGCCGGCGGACGGCGGCTCGCGCAGGTCGCCCGCGGGTGGCGCGAGGGTCGGGGCGTGAAGGCGTCGGTCGCGATCGAGGCGGTCGCGCCCGATCAGCCGCTCTTTCCAATCACAGGCACATCGAGTTCGCTGCTCGTTCGCACGGACATGCTGAAGGAATTTCAGATCGTCGAACGGAACCCGGGTTTGCGGCAGACCGCGTACGCGCTGTACGCCGATCTGATCGCCATCCACGAGGGCCGCCTCGCCCCCTAATTACGCTTATATCGCGCGCACTGGATGCGCGTTGGATGCGCGTCGTCCTCGGAGGGACGTTCGACATCCTCCACGACGGCCACGAGGCCCTCCTGCGCGCCGGATTCGAAGGTCGGCCGGCGTTCGTCCTCATCGGATTGACGACGGACCGGTTCGCCGGCGAGTCGCGGCCCCGCGTGAACTCGTACACCGTGAGGGAGCGGAACCTGAAGCGGTTCCTGGCCGCCCGCCGATGGCGACCGGTGCGGATCGAGCCGATCGACGATCCCTTCGGCCCCGCGGACGATCTCCCGGACCTTGACGTCCTCGTCGTGTCGGCCGAGCGTCACGCGGTCGCCTTGGCGCTGAACGAGGCCCGGGTGCGGAACGGTCTCCGTCCCCTGGAAATCCGGGATGTGCCGATGGTCTTGGCCCAAGACGGACTCCCGATCGCCTCACGGCGGATCCGCGCCGACGTGATCGACGGGCATGGCGTCCGGACGAAGCCGCTCTCGGTCCGCGTCGGAACCGACAACCCGGTTAAGGTCCGCGCGGTCCGGCGCGCCTTCGAATCCTTGTCGTGGCGGGCGGCCGTGTCCCGGGTCCGCGTGCCGACGGATGTGCCCGAACAGCCGTTCGGTGCGGAGGCGATCCGCGGAGCGGTGGCGCGGGCCCGGGCCGCACTCGGCACCGCCGACTTCGGCGTCGGGATCGAGGCGGGACTCGTGTGGGAGCCGACGGTCGGCAACTACTTCGACGTCCAGTACTGCGCGATCGTCGACCGCGCCGGTCGGCTGACGGTCGGCCAGGGTCCCGGCTTCAGCTATCCGCCATCCGTCGTCCGTCGCGTGAAGGAGGGCAACACGGTCGGCGAGGCCATGGCGCAGCTCACCGGCATCCGAGGGATCGGCGCGAAGCAAGGCGCGATCGGCTACCTGACGGATCGGCGGCTGGATCGCGACGCGCTCACGGAGTCCGCCGTCCTCATGGCGATGGTCCCGCGCATTCGGCGGGATCTCTACGAGTCCTAGGCTCTCGACTCCATCCCGGATGTCGTCGACGGAGGGTGGGCGGCGCAACGGCCGCACCAGATCGCGTTCTCGACGACGACGTAGTCTCGCATGAGAGGATACGATCCATGACACTCGATCCCGCTGACGAATCGCCCCGTCGTCATGTGATCCCGGCAGACTCCGCTACCGCAAAACCGGCACATACCCCGCGCTTCGTTGTCGCAGTAATTGCAACGCATGAACGTGGCCAATCCCCGGAAGCGTCAAGAAGGTTCCGCGGGGCTTCCGACCTACCGCATCGCGTACACGGGCTGCACGGAGCAGGAGCCGCACCAGATCGCGTTGTTCACGATCACGTAATCGGCCCGCGTCCCGCTCAGCTCTCCGTGGGACGCCCAGCCGCTGACGAACCGGCCGGCCTTCGTGTGATCGGAGCACACCGCGGCGCCGCAGAATCGGCACACGGCCCTCGCGTCCTTGTCGCAGTAATAGCAGTGCATGGCCCGGAATCCTCGCGGGCCCGGAAGTACCTTCTGCGGCCCGGTCGGACGGCGCGTCCACACAAGTCTTTTACGTCCCTCGGCCGTTCGCTGCGATCGGAGCTTCCCGATGCCGGCGAAGATCGTGATCAACGGGTACGGGACGATCGGAAAGCGCGTGGCCGACGCCGTCGCCCTGCAGGGCGACATGAATGTCGTCGGCGTCGTGAAGACGCGACCCGACTTCGAGGCGAAGCTCGCCGTGCGGAAGGCGTACGCCCTCTACGCGGCGACGGACGACGCCCTCCGGAAGTTCGAGAAAGCGGGCGTCAAGGCGTCCGGCGTCCTCGGAGACGCCCTGAAAGACGCGGACCTCGTCGTCGACTGCACGCCGGAGGAGAGCGGATACCGGAGGCTCTACGAGAAAGCGGGCGTGAAGGCGATCTGGCAGGGCGGCGAGGATCACGCGCTCACGAATCTCTCCTTCAACGCCGCGGCGAACTACGACGAGTGCCTCGGCGCCTCGTTCGTCCGCGTCCCGTCGTGCAACACGACCGGGCTCATCCGCACCCTGCATCCGCTCGACGCCGGGCTCGGCGTCGACCGCGCCCTCGCGGTCTTGGTGCGCCGCGCGACGGACCCCGGCGACTCGAAGAAGGGGCCGATCAACGCGATCGAGCCGGAGCTCGAGATGCCGAGCCACCACGGACCCGACGTGCAGAGCGTCCTCCCGAAACTGAACATCCACACGATCGCCCTGAAGGTCCCCACGACCCTCATGCACGTACACGTCGTGAGCCTGGACCTGAAGAAGGCCGCGGACGAGGACCGAATCGTCGAGGTCTGGAAGCGGCAGCCCCGCATCACGTTCGTCGAAGGCGGCGAGGGCGTCAAGTCGACGGCCCAGATCATGGAGATGGCCCGCGACCTCTCGCGGAACCGTTCCGACCTCTACGAGGTCGCCGTGTGGCGGGACGGCGTCCACGTCGTCGACGGGAAGCGACTCTACTACTTCCAGGCGGTCCACCAAGAGTCGGATGTCGTCCCGGAGAACGTCGACGCGATCCGCGCGCTCCTCGAACTCGAGAAGGACGGTCGGCGGAGCATGGAGAAGACGGACCGCTCCCTCGGGATCGGCCTCGCCCGCTGATCTAGCGGTCGCGCTCGAGTCGTTTGATTCGGTTCGTCGCTCGCTGGAGCACGCCGATGAGCGCATGGAATTCCCATTTCGTCGGGACGGCGCGACCGATGAGTCGACGGAACATGACTTTCGTGCGCGCGCTCTTGTGCGCAGGATAGTCCGTCGAGGCCATGAGGGCGCCGAACGCCTCGTGAAGCGTCTCCTTCTCGAAGCCCGACGCCGAACGCGACTTCGTGCCTGGGCCGTGCACCGCTTGGAGTTCGTAGAGGAGGATCGCCGCCGCGTGAGACACGTTGAGAATCGGATAGCCCCTCGACGCCGGGATCGTCACGAGGAGGTCGCAGGCTCGGATCTCCTCGTCGCGAAGGCCGAAATCTTCCCGGCCGAGGAGGATTCCGACGCGTCCGGTGAACGCCGCGACTTTCCCGGCGAGTTCGCGAGGAGGAATCGCGATCCGCGCGAACCGCTTTTCGTTGTCCGTGTCGATGCCCGACGTGGCCACCAGGAGGTCGAGATCCGCCGTCGCCTCTGCGACGTCATGCACCGTCCGCGCGCGGGCGAGAATGTCCGCGCCGTGCATCGCGCGCTGCCGCGCCTCGGCGCCCAGGGGGCACGGCCGGACGAGGACTAAGTCCTCGACCCCGAAATTTTTCATCGCTCGCGCGATGGCGCCGACGTTGCCCTCGTTCTTTGGCTCGACGAGGACGACCCGGACCGAAGGCATGTGCTTCGGGATTCGCTATATTCTAGGCAAGATAATGACGGTTCGCATGCGGGTCGCGCTCAAGATCGCGTACGACGGTCGGCCCTTCTTCGGTTACCAACGACAGCCGAACGTGCGAACCGTCGAAGGGGAGTGCATCGCTGCGCTCCGCGCCGCGAGAGCCATTGTCGATCCGAACGCCGCATTCTTCCGAAGTGCGAGCCGGACCGACCGGGGTGTCAGTGCCGTGGGCAACGTCATTGCCTTCGACTCGGCCCTTCAACCCGAGGCCGTCGTGGGCGCATTCAACGACCGGGCGCGAGGGGTCTGGGCGTGGGCCGTGGCGGCCGTGCCGGACGGGTTCCACCCCCGCCACGCGGAAGAGCGATGGTATCGCTACCATCTCCTACAACGCATCCCTCTGCATGCACTCCGAAAGGGAGCCTCTCTCTTCGTCGGCGTGCACGACTTCCGTTCGTTCACCTCGGATCCGCCGCGAGGGCCGACAACGATCACCCGCATCGACGTGATGCGCGACGGCCCCGCGATCCTGTTCGACATCCGGGCCCCGAGCTTTCGCCGCGCCATGGTCCGTCGCATCGTCGCCGCCGTGGTCGGCACTGCAACGGGGGAGATTTCCGAGGACGACGTCCGCGCGTCGCTTCGCGGCGAGCGACACGACTTCGGCGTCGTGCCCGCGGAGCCGCTTGTTCTCGTGGACGTCCGGTATCCGTTTGCATGGCGCGTGCTCCTCAAACCGAAGGTGGCCGCGGAGTGGAAATCGATTGAAGACGACCTGGAATTGCGCCTTCGTCTCTCGCGCACCGTTCGCGCGGCGGTTCGCGCGGTGTCCCAACAGAACGGCTAGATTCGGGGCGCCCGATGGTCCGGGTTTCTATGGAGAGATCGCCCGCTTGACAACGTAGAACGGTCCGTGAACCGTCCAAAGTTCTCGTCTTGGAAAAACCTATTTATAGCGTGCTCTCCCTTCCCTCGAAACAGCCTTCTAGGGGAGAGGAGCGGAACACTATGGAACTAAAGCTTTTGCGCTCGCCTGGACTCCGCGCGACCGTGCTCGTCTTTGTCCTGCTCGCTGCAGGATTCGTGTTCTTGGCGACATCGGCCGCGGCCCAGGGTGGGCGGAATGAGTTGGTCATCGGACTGCAGAACGACATGACGACCCTCGATTACTTCAACCCGGAAACAAACACGGTTTGGAACGCGTATCAGGTCGGGTATGGTTTCGAAGGGCTCTTCAGCAACGATCCAGACTACAACGTTTTTACCGTTCTCGCCAATCCGGCGAAAGGGGCGAGCGGGCCGGGCTTCACGTTCATCGTGCCGCCCACGAACGCGCAACCCGTGGTCGATGTCTACATCCGACCCGGCGTGACGTTCCATGACGGTACGCCCATGACCCGGGACGACGTCGTCTTCAGCTACCAGGTGCTCGAGTGGTCGACCTACCAGACGTACATTTCGTCGGCCCTCTGGTGGGATTTGCCCATTTGGCCGCACTGGACGGGCGGTGCTGCGGTCTCCCACGTCGGTGTGGAGCCGTCCCCGGCGGCCTCCGATGCGGTGCGCTTCCACCTCTCGAAGCCCTATTCCTTGTTCTTCCTCGGGACGTTGGAAGTGCCGATCATCCCGAAGGCAATTTGGACGAACCACATCGACACCTCTCAGAGGCCGATCAACATCACCTCCCTGACGCCGATCACGGACAGCCAGGACTACTCCGCGGACTTCTCGTTCGGGAACACCGCGACCCAGACCGCGGCGACGATCGGGACCGGGATGTTCAAGTTCGACTCCTGGAGCCCGAGGTCCGGTTCCCACATCTCGGTGTACGATGGGTACTGGGGCAAGGGAGTCAGCGTCAGCTGGCGCGGAGTATCCTATCCGCTCTTCCCGGAGGCCCTCCGATCGATCAAGTTCGTGATCTTCACGAGCCTCGATGTGATCAGCCTGGCCCTCCAAAAGGGCGAAGTTGACACGCTGATCTGGTCCCTGACCCCCGGGTTCTTGACGCAGGTGCGGGCGAACCCGTCGATCAGCGTCGAACAGGTCACGGATGCCGGCTACTTCTATCTCGCATTCAACTTGCGCCGGAAACCGTGGAATGACCTGCATCTCCGCCAAGCGATCTCGATGGCAATCGACAAGGACTACATCGTGAACACGCTCATGGGCGGCTTCGGAATCAAAGGGTACGTCCCGGTTTCTGTGCACACGGCGGGATACATCAACTCGAGCGCCGCTCCGCCGACGTTCGATCTGCAAGGCGCGAGGAACCTGTTGGATCAGTACGGGATGATTGACCGCAACGGGGACGGCTTCCGCGACTACGCGGACGGATCCCCGATCAAGGCGACGATCCTCACCCCGCCGAAAGACTACGATCCGGTGCGGGCCGACGCGGGCATCATGATCTCGAACAACCTGAAGGCGATCGGGCTGAACATCGACGCCGCCCCGACGAGCTTCGACACGATCGTGTCGAAGGCTTTCACCGAGGTCGACTTCGACATCTACATCCTCGGCTGGCTCCTCACGGGCACGCCGGAGTCGTACCTGAACGACTTCTTCGGCAGCAAGAACGACGTCGCGATCAACCCGGCCGGCTCGAACTCCGCGGGCTATCGCAACGCCCGCGTGGACGCGCTCCTTGACAAGATGGACACGACGCTCGATACGCCGACGCGGATCCAGGTCGTCAAGGACATCGAGGGAATCGTGACGAACGACATCCCATGGAACGTCCTCTACTACCGCAAGAACCTGAACGCGTACCGGAACGACGCCTGGGTCGGCTGGATCAACACCCCGCCGCAGCTGTACAACTTCTGGTCCCTCGTGAAGATTCATCCGGCGGGCTCGGTCGTTGTGCCGCCGCCGAGCGGTGTCTTCTCGGTCGCGTTGACGGTGCCGGAGCGAGCGATCGGCGGGCATACGGTGAACATCGATGCCTTCGTCGCGCAGAACCTCGCACCGGTCAGCGGTGCGAGCGTGACGCTGAACGCGAGCTGGGGCTCCCAGTACCGGACGATGAGCGCTACGACGGATGCGAGCGGGCATGTTCGGTTCGCGTGGAAGGTGCCCGTCATCCAGGGCAACCTGTTCCTCAAGGCGATCGCCACGCTCGGGACTTCGAGCGCCACGACCACGAAGTTGCTCGAGATTACCGTCGGGCCTCCTGCCCCGATCGCAACGCTGAGCCTCTCGACGACAAAACCGGTCATCGGTGTCGGAGAGACGACGGCGATTGTCGCAAAACTGATTGACGGAGTCGGCGGGCCCATCCAGGGTGCGAACGTCTCGGTCGACAAGACCCTCCTGCTCGGAGGGATCTCTCCGACGTACGGTCTCACGGACGCCTCGGGCCAAATCACCTTCACGTATTCGGCCCCATTGACGGCCGCCCTGTTCCCGAACCAGCATCTGGCGGATATCGTGAAGGCGTTTGTGAGTGTACCCGAAACGGTGGCCGTCGACGCGCAACAAGCCTCGATGATCATCTTCGTTGAGAACGACAACGTTCCCGACTGGCGTATCGTGGCTGTGCAGGGCACGCCTGGGCTCATCGTTGGTCCTCTCGCCACCGACACGACGACGATCGACGTAAAGGTGACAAACTTCGCAGGCGTAGCCCGTTCCGGCCTCGACGTCGATGTTGCGATGCCGGCCTCGAACTGGAACGTTTCGGTCGCGCCTGCGACGTCGGGCTCGAACAAGACGGACGTAAACGGGATCGCCTCGTTCAAGTTCTCGCCGACGGCGAACGCCGTGACGGACCTCAACAGCACGAACGTCCCCGCTCGATTTGCCGTGCGGAACGACGCGTTCCAAGTCACGGATCAGGTGGAGCTGTTTCTAAAGACTGCGGCGAGCTTGGGATTCGCCGCACGGGTCACGATGTCTGACCACTCGTTGACTTCGGAGCCGGCCGGCACATCGGACATCACGGTCAACGTGATGAACCAGGCGGGTACGGCGGCCGCGAACGTCCCGGTCTTCTTGCAGGTCTCATATGGAGATCTCGGGGTTGCGGCGCAGTTCCCATGGATCTACGACTACGGACACTTCAAGAACGATACGGCGGGCGACGTGAACGTGCCTCCGACGTACCATCAGGGACTTGATCTCAACTTCTTTGGTCTAGGTTCCCTTGGCGGAACGTTCCAGAGTTCTTCTGGCGAGGGGCTCGCTTGGGGTGTCGAGAACTTCGTCGAGGACTTCGAAGTCGTAGGCAATTGGGGCCGATCGCCCGACGGACTCTACATCGACTCCTGCAACCCGAGCGGGGACCCGGGCACGGATGGCAAGTTCGGGACCGCCGACGACGTGTCCGCGCCGTGGCCGAACGCCACGTTCGGTACCACGGACTTCGATGGCACGTACTACATCAACGTGACGAGCCACACCGATAACTCGGGCAAGCTCACCGTCCCGCTGACCGCCCTGCCGCACAAGATCGACTCCCCGATTCAAGTCCGCGCCTATGTGGGAGATTCGTCCCCGCTTGCGAGCCGGATGCACCTCGAAATGGACGCCTGCAACTTCGTCGGTTCTGTGCGCAACGCCACGTTTGTCATCGACTCGGGCCTCGTCGTGCAGCGGGCCCCCGTGTTCGCGCTCGGCTCGGTGACAATGGACCAGCCGGTCCTGACCTCACTCGACCGCATCGGGAAGGTGACCGCCACGTTCTACAAGCGCGGCGGCGCCCCTGCAGGAGACGTTCAAGTCTTCCTAGTTCGAGGGGCCGGGAGCGCGGCTCGGAACGTTGGAAGTGCCGCCAGCTCTCGGAACGGGAACTTCTTCGGCACGGTATCCGCGGATGCGAACGGAGTCCTGCAGTACGACGTCGCAGAGCAGTACACGAAGGTGCGGGTTGCGGGCGTCACCGTGACGAACCCGCCCCTGAGCCTGTCCCAAGGGGTGTTCTTCAGCTTCATCCCGGCGGATCCGCGATTCGCCTATGGTGGGCGCGAGCAGATGTTCTCCGGAACGGGCGTGGTCGGAGTGGGTACGACTCCTGCGGGTTCGTATTCGTACACTGAGAGTTCGTACGGAGACTTCTGGCTGGCGCCAACGTTCGCTGTGATGATCGCGAAGATTCCGTTCGAGTTCAGACGGGGCTACCTGTACGTGCCGACAGGAACGGCGTTCGCCTCCGCGAGTGTCGACAAGACTCTCGTTCCGGAGTCGGGCACCGCCACCGCGACCGTGACGGTTACGAACGGCGCCGGCGACCCGATTGCGAACGCGACGGTCTGGAGCGGTCCGTACCAGGCGCTCACGGGCGCCAACGGCCAGGCGGCGTTCACGTTCACGGCGACGGCCGGAGCGCTCGAGAACCTCGCCGTGGTCACGACGGCCGACGGGACGCAGATTACCCGCGCATGGTACGGCATCCTCGCCACGGCGCCGGTCTTGTCGTACGCGTCCCTCTCGGTGACGCCGGTGGCCGCCGGCTCGGCCTCGACCGTGACGGTCCAGGTCACGAACACCTTACCGGTGGCGGGACCCGCGAACGTCTTCCTGCAGGTCGACGGCTCGACCGTCGCGGCGCAGTCGATCACGATCGGGGCGAGCGCGACGCAGACCGTGACGTTCTCGTACGTCTTTACGCAGTCAGGGAGCCACGATGTGGCGGTCGGCAGCCAGTCGGCGACCGCGTCGATTCCGGCGGCGCCGGGACCGGACAACACCTTGGCGTACGCCCTGGGCGGTGGGCTGCTCGTGGTGGGCATCGCGGTCGGGGCGGCGGTCGGAATCATGATGAGCCGCCGCAAACGCCCGCCCAAGACGTCGAAGGAGGGGCAGGCTTCCGAGGAGGAGCTTTCGTCCGACGAGAATCTGTAGGCGACCAAGGGATCGGGACTTCGGTCCCGGTCCCCTTTCCAGCTTTTCTTGGATCGAGGCGAGGGGGAGTGGAAAACGTTCTTATACGGTTCCCGGATTGAAAGATAGCGGGACAAGGGGCTGGGCCGATGGCTGCTCTTGCTCGGTACATCGCGAAGCGGTCGATTCAGGGCATTATCACGCTTTTCATCGTGACGATCATCGTCTTCGTCCTTTTCGACGCAATGCCGGGGACCCCCATTGACCGGTTCCGAGCGGATCCCACATTCGATCGGGCCCGCCTCGAGCAGCTGAACCGGAGCTTCGGGATCAACGATCCGTACCTCGTCCGGATGGGCAAGTTCGTCTACAACATGTTCAGCCTGGATTTCGGCGACTCGTTTCTCGAAGGTCGGCCTGTCTCCGACGTGATCGCGGCCGCGGCCCCGAGGACGATGTTCCTCTTCGGCGGCGCGGTGATCATCGAGTACCTCATCGGCGTCGTGGTCGGCACCTTCATTGCGTGGCGGCGCGGGAGGGCGAGCGAGAGTGCGGTCATCGTGAGCAGCTTGTTCTTCTACAACATGCCCTCGTTCTGGATCGGCCTCATCCTCCTCTGGCTCTTCGCCTTCACCTTCAGCTGGTTCCCGTTGCACGGATTCAGCGATCCGGAGGCGACCGCGAAGGCGGTGCCTCTCGTCGCGTCGCTCGGACCGGGGAACCCGTTCTTCCAGCTCGTGGATCTCTCCTACCACGCGGCGCTCCCCATGCTCGCGCTCGTCCTGATCAGCGCGGCGGGCACGATCCTCCTCATGCAGACCCCCATGCTCGCGCTCGTCCTGATCAGCGCGGCGGGCACGATCCTCCTCATGCAGACCTCGATGCTCGAGGTGATGGGAGAGGATTTCATCCTGACCGCCCGCGCGAAGGGGCTCTCCGAGCGCACCGTGCGACGACGCCACGCGGCCCGCAACGCCTACCTGCCCGTCGTCACGTCCTTCACGATCAGCCTCGCGTTCGTCATCGGAGGCGCCATCATCCTGGAAGGCGTGTTCTCCTACTTCGGTCTCGGTTACTACTTCTTGCAGGCGATTGTGAACCAAGACCAGTTTCTGGCGGGCGCACTCCTCTGGATCATTGCCGTCCTCGTAATCTTCGGAAACATCGTCGCCGACATGCTGTACGGAGTGCTCGATCCTCGTGTCCGCCTCTGAAGGGTCTCCGTTCGCGTCGGCGGTGGCAAGCCTTCGTCTCCTCCGGCGATTGCCGAAGGCGCTGAAGCGCTCGTTTTCGGTGATCCGGAGCAGCTATCTCGGG
>WNGF01006815.1_pt1 | contig 14542 bp, 15 predicted proteins | sample 5400641 | NCBI WGS metagenome assembly WNGF01 (sample SAMN13153371, study PRJNA577476) | soil metagenome | isolation source: 80 cm soil or saprolite under grassland replicate 2 | place: USA:California | collected 2016-06-15
TTTTCGCCGACGCGCGCCGCGCGTTCGAGCAAGCGGCTGTGGAGATAGAAAACGTCGCCCGGATACGCTTCACGACCCGACGGCCGTTTCAATACCAGGGATACCTGCCGGTAAGCCACCGCATGCTTGGACAAGTCGTCAAAGACAATCAGCGCGTCCATGCCATTGTCCATGAACCATTCGCCCATCGCCGCTCCAGCAAATGGCGCTAGATACTGAGTCGTTGCCGAATCGGAAGCGGGCGACGCTACGATGATGGTGTAGGGCATCGCCCCGGCTTGTTCGAGCACGGCAATCGTGCGGGCAATACTCGACTGCTTCTGGCCAACCGCAACGTAAATGCAGTAGAGCGGACGGTAGTTCTTATCGCCAGCCGCCTCAGCGGCTTTGTTCAATCGCGCCTGGCTGATAATGGTGTCGACACAGATGGTCGTCTTGCCCGTCGAACGATCGCCGATAATCAGTTGCCGCTGACCGCGGCCAATGGGAATCATCGCGTCGATCGCCATGATGCCCGTTTGTACCGGCTGGGTGACAGGCTGTCGCCGGATGATCCCCGGAGCCATTTTCTCGACCGGATATGCGATATCGCTCTGGACGGGACCCTTGCCATCCACGGGTTCGCCCAGCATGTTCACCACCCGCCCTAACAAACCCTTGCCCACAGGCACCTCGAGCAGCTTGCCTGTGGTGCGCACCTCGTCGCCTTCCTGAAGCTTGGTGTAGTCTCCCAGAACCACCACGCCAACTTCGGTCTCGTCGAGGTCCAACGCCAGGCCGGTGACACCGTGGCCGAGGTCCAGCATCTCGTTAAGCATCGCATCGCTTAGGCCTTCGACTCTTGCCACGCCGTCTCCGACCTCGCGAATGACACCCACGTTCTGCCTGGCAGCCGTGACCTTCGCTCCGGTGATTTGTGCCTCAATTTCCTGTAAGAGGTCAGCCATATGTCCCTTCGCTTCGATTAAAGAACTCTCAATCCGCAACGGTCTTCGGAACCCGTAAGTTCCTCTCAAAAACTCTTTTGCAGCGACTCCAAACCAGCTCGCACGCTGCCGTCATAAACATCGCTGCCGACCTGGATGCGCATTCCTCCGATCAACCCCGGATTGAGCACAAACGAGGTGCTTATGCCCGGCCCATACAGGCGCTCGACATTCGATAGCACGCGTGCCTGTAAGGCAGCGGGCAAAGAAGCGGCGCTCTCAACCTCGGCCGTGTGCCGCACGCGTTCCAGTTTCACCAGCCGTCGGAAGTGCGCGAGTAAGGCGAGGTGGCCGCGGCGGTTAGCTTCGAGCACCTTTCGCACTGCCTCGATAACTCTCACTTCATCCAGCATTCCTTTAACCAAGCAGAAGCGGAAGAGTTGCTTGGCTTCTCGGCGGAGTTGTTTGTTGCTCTGCATTTCTGTTTCGCCTCGCCTCGCGCTTATGCCGTTAACTGCCGTGCCGTTTCTTCGGCCAAGCGCTGCTGATCTTCCGCCGTCAGAATTTTGCCGGTGACGGTGACGGTGGTCTCGACGAGCAACCGGCCGAATTCCGACTTGAGTTGCGCGAGCATGCGCGTACGTTCCTGTGCCGAGGCCTCTTTCGCCTTCAGCATCACCTGCTCGGCAGCGGCGATGGCTTTCTGGGTCTCCTGCTCTTGTACGCGGGCCGCGGCGGCCCGAGCTTCTTCGATCAGTTTGTTCCCCTGTGCGTTGGCTTGGTCGAGCATCTCTTTGCTGCGCGTCTCGGTTCTGGACAACTCGATTTTGATCTGCTCGGCGTTCGCCTGCCCTTGTGCAATTTGCCGCCTCCGCTCTTCCAGCATTTTGAGAACGGGTTTGTAGGCGAATCGCTGAAGGAGGATACAAACGATACAGAAGCTGATCATCTGAGCCACCAGGTGGGTCCAGTCCACACCGAAGGTTCTAGCGATCTTTCCGATCTGTCCACCGCCGGCCTCGGTTATCAGCATTGCCATCGCATACATAGTCAACCTCTCATCTCGGCAGGCCGCGCCCCGTGCGTGCTCTGCGCACTATATTTCTTTTCCTTTTCTTACTTGACCAGGAAAAGCGTGTAGAACACGATCGCTTCCGCGAAGGCAATGGCCAGAATTGACTGCACCAAAACTTTCGTGGCTGCCACCGGATTGCGTCCCACGGCAATCGAAGCCCCCATGCCAATCAAGCCCACGGCAATGGCCGCGCCAAGCGCCGCCAGACCTACGTGCAAACTTCCATTCATATGATTTTCCCTTTCCCTTTCGCAGCTCCCGCGATTGAACACAGTCGAGCTGTTCGAAAACTTCAATTGATCAGCCCTGTGCCGACGCAGGTTCTTCTTCATGCTGGCAAATCAGCAAGGTGAAGACAGCGGTCAGCAACATGAACACTAGAGCCTGCACCAGGCCTACCAGCAGCTCCAGAAAATAAAATGGAATCGGCAACAGCCAGCCGAGCTTAGGAACCAGCGTGGACATGGCATCCAACATGTTTTCCCCCGCGAAAACGTTGCCGTAGAGACGAAAACTCAAGGAGACGGGCCGGAACAGAATCGACACAATTTCCAAACAGCCGGAGGCGAAGAACACAACTACCATGACCACTTTCATTAGCCCGTCAGTTTCGCCCTTGGGCGCAAACAGTTCCTTAAGAAATCCAACCGCTCCGTCCTCCCGAATGGCCCAGATAATCCAGCAGGCGAAAAAAACCAAGGCCATAGCAAGCGTCAGGTTCACATCTGCGTTGGCCCCGCGGAACAAGGGTTGATCGATCCTGAACCCATGCGAACCTTGATGCCCCCAACCGATAACGCCCACGCCGGGAATGAGGCCCTCCCAGTTCGCGGCCAGAATGAAAATGAAAACCGTCGCAAAAAACCAAAATGTTCGCTGCACCAAATGCGAGCCGATGATGCCCTCGAGAAATGTGTACAGCCCCTCCACCAGCCATTCCCAGAAATTCTGGACTCCTTCAGGAACCGCCTTCATGTGTCGCGTGGCAAATTGAGCAAAAACGATCAGACCCACGGCAACAATCCAGCTGACGACCATGGAATTGCTGATGGCGAAACCAAACGGCCTGGCAATCTCTACCGCTTTCTGCGGAAGGCCGGGTTCATCCTGTTCGGACACCGCTGGAGTTGGTCCGGCCGGTTCTATAGCCCTTGACGATATGGCGGAACCATTGGTCAGCTTTGCGTCCGCGACAGATGCGCACGTCGCGCCAACAAAGATGAACACGAAGCTGAGAAGCATCGCTATTCGCGTAGTTTTCAAGCTGGGCAAGACCTGGGCACCATGAGCACTCGAATTGGAATGTGTGTCCACTGCTTCTCTGGTTTAAGCAGTCAGGATTCCAATCCGGACGACTCGCCCGGCACTGGAGTCATGTCCACTGGACAAAGGGAGTTAACTCTTTTTGTCGCCCGAGATTGCTTGGTCCGGCTTGTCGCTGGCAGGGTGAACGACGGGCACTCTTGGCAGCTGACGGGCATGTTACCAACCCCAGTTACCGGCGTAGGAAGCGGCACACGATTTCATTGCAGTCGCGAAAGAGCGGAGGTGTTACATGATAGAGAGATGATCCCAGGATGCGCGAAGCAGATCCTGCGCGCAGAATTCCATTCTTAGACTTGAGACGGCGTCGTTTGCTCAAGATCGGTACATTCCAGCGTCAACTGCGGACGGATCGCTGGACCTGAGCGCTTTGACCCAACCGTCAGTTCTTCCAACCATTGAAAGGCCGGGAGCGACAGCATCTCTTCCGGGCAGCGCCAACCCCAATTTCCGCCGGCGCGACCGGGCACATTCATCCGGCTTTCTGCGCCCAGGTCAAGAAGATCCTGTAGCGGAGCAATCGCCAGCGCCGCCTTTGATGACCATGCCAGATGGATCAGTGCCGGAGCAGCTTCGTCGGCCCCACCCGGCGCGCGCTTGCGGTAACTCCAGAAGTTCTGCCGCTGATAGTCGGGCAATTGCTCGTACCATTGTCGAGTGGGTGCATTGTCATGGGTGCCGGTATACGCGACCGTGTTGGGAACAAAGTTGTGCGGCAGATATGGATTGTCGGAATGACCGTCGAAGGCGAACTGCAGAACCCGGGTGCCCGGAATTCGAAATTGGTCGCGCAGCGCGTACACGTCCGGAGTAATTAGACCCAAGTCTTCGGCGATGAACGGCAGGTGGCCCAGTTCATGGCGGACCGCTTCGAAAAAGCTGGCGCCCGGCCCTGGCACCCATTGTCCGGACTGAGCCGTGGGTGCGCCCGCGGGAACGTGCCATGCGGCCGCAAAACCGCGGAAGTGATCCAGGCGAATTGCATCCACGTGAGCGAGCAGGGCACGCAGGCGGTCGATCGACCAGCGATAACCGGTTGCGCGAAGCGCATCCCAGTTGTAAACGGGATTGCCCCACAACTGTCCCTGCGCGCTGAAATAGTCGGGAGGCACACCGGCAACTAAGCGTGGCCGGCGCCGCTCGTCGAGCAAGAATAATTCCGGATTCGCCCAGACATCACTGGAATCCGGGGAAACAAAGAATGGCAGATCGCCGATCAGTCGCACGCCTCTGGAATGCGCGTGCGCCTTGAGTTGATCGCCTTGGCGGAACAGCAGAAATTGTGCAAACCGGACCCGATCGATTTGAGTCGCCAACTCTCGGCGCGCCTTGGCGAGAGCTTCGGGATCGCGCTGAACTAGCTCCGCTGGCCAATCGAGGTAGTAAGCACCGTGATACTTGAGCTTCAGTGCCCGGAACAGCGCATAGTCTTCCAGCCAATGCTCCTGCTGGGAACAAAACTCATCGTATGCAGGCCGCAGATCCTTGCGTTCTCCGGCGTCGAACTTTGTCCACACCGATTCCAGGAGACGGTTCTTAAAGGGGATGACAGCCTCGTAATCGACCACATCCGAAGGAAAGCCAGACTCACAATCCGTCGCCTTGAGCAGCCCGTCTAGGATCAGGCCGCCGGGACTGATCAGCATCGCGTTGCCGGCAAACGACGACATCGACTGATACGGCGAATTCCCATAGCCAGTCGGACCGAGCGGCAGCGACTGCCACCACCTCTGACCCGCATCGTGGAGACGATCCACCCAGGAGTAGGCTAACGATCCCAGATCACCAATGCCATAGGGCGAGGGCAGGGAAGTGACGTGTAACAACAAACCAGAAGCGCGATGCTCAGGCGGAAACGGGGGAACACTCGCGGGCCCGCCGGCGCTGCTCATTGCCCGACCCCGGAGCCCAGTGCGTTGCGCCGGGTCGGTAAGCGCATGGGTATCTTCCCCATATATAAAGGACCATCGGTTCCTTGCTCCCGGCGATAATCGCAGATCGCCTGGGTGATGGCCAAAATGTGCGCTTCGGTGAATGTGCCGTGAAGCGGAGAGCCGCGGTGTCCGCTGGTGCCAAAGGCGACAAGCTGATTACGGTCGCTCACGTCGAGCTTGCGGTCGAAGTACTCTTTTTGCAAACGCGCCAAGTCAATCAGCATCTCCTTGGGCGCAGGTTTGCCGGCGAGCGGCGAGAGTGCTGGTCCATCGGCCATGGGCCCTTTTTCTAAGGTATGGGACATGGTTCCGCCTTCCAGATTTCGGTTGCGTATTCGTGAATGGTGCGGTCGCTCGAAAACTTTCCGGAACTGGCCACGTTCAGGATCGCCTTTTGCGCCCATGCCCCAGGATCGGAATACAATGCGCCCAACCGTTCGTGCGCTTGGCAATAGGAAGTCAGGTCTGCCAAGTGCATATAGTGATCGCCGAAGAGCAGGAGGGTATCGCGCAATGGAGCAAATACTCCCGGTTCGTTGCGGCTGAAGTGGTCGGAGAAAATAAGGTCCAGCGCCGCCCGGGTCTCGGGCTCGTTTTCATAGTGCCAGTTCGGACTGTACCAGGAACGGCTGTTCTCGACTTGGTCCACGGTGAGGCCGAAGAGGAACAGGTTTTCCTCCCCGGCCTCCTCCGCCATTTCGATGGTCGCACCATCCCGTGTTCCAACTGTCAAGGCTCCGTTCATCATGAACTTCATGTTGCTTGTTCCGCTGGCTTCATAGCCGGCAGTCGAGATCTGGTTCGAGACGTCGCTCGCCGGAATCAGCCGCTCGGCCAGGGAGACGTTGTACTCGGGAAGAAAGACGATCTTGATTCGCCCACGTACAGAAGGGTCACCGTCAATCGTGCGCGCCAGGTTGTTGATGAACTTTATGATCAACTTTGCCAGTCGATAGGCTGGTGCCGCTTTACCGGCGAAGAAGAATGTGCGCGGCACCATCTCCATATCGGGATTTTCCCGCAGCCGGTTATAAACCACGACGATCCGCAGCGCGTTCAGCAGTTGCCGTTTGTACTCGTGAATGCGCTTCACCTGGCAGTCGAAGACAGTATCAGGGTCCACAGTCTGTCCCGAAACCGACCTGAGCCAATTGGCGAACCTTACTTTGGCCTCGCGTTTTGACTTGAGAAAAAGCTCGCAAGCGCCGGGATCCTCGGCGAACGGCTTAAGCTCGCTGAGACGGGCCAGGTCAGTAATCCAATTTTCACCAATGACCTGTGTGATGGCTTCGGCGAGCGCAGGATTGGCCTCCAGCAACCAGCGCCGCGGTGTCACACCGTTCGTCTTGTTGCTGAACCGCTCGGGAAACATCTCGGCGAGATCTTTGACCGTCGTTGCTCGCAAGAGTTTCGAGTGGACCGCCGCCACGCCGTTCGTGCTGTGCGATCCTACGATCGCCAGGTTGGCCATGCGGACCTTGCGTTGTTTGCCCTCCTCGATGAGGCTCACGCGCTCGACGCGCCCCTCGTCGCCGGGAAAGCGAAGGCGCACTTCGTCGAGGAGCCGCCGGTTGATCTCATAGATGATCTCGAGATGCCGGGGAAGAAGGACCTCGAACCACGCCGCCGGCCATTTCTCCAGCGCCTCAGGCAGCAACGTGTGATTGGTGTAAGCGAGGGTCTTTCTCGTGAGGTCCCAGGCCTGGTCCCATCCGAGGTGCGCATCATCCAGCAGGATTCGCATCAATTCCGCGACCGACATCGAGGGATGCGTATCGTTGAGCTGGATCGCAACCTTCTCCGGAAGCTGGTTCCAATCTGTGTTGTGGCGCTGGAAGCGGCGTACCAGGTCGGCCATCGAGCAAGCGACCAGGAAATACTCCTGCAGGAAGCGCAGTCCCTGGCCCACCGTCGTGGAGTCGTCGGGATAGAGTACGCGGGTCAGCGATTCTGCTTCGAGAGTCTGGCCGAGCGCTCCCACAAAGTCGCCGGTGCCGAATTCCTGGAAATCGAAGTAGTTGGGCGCGGCCGCAGCCCAGAGCCGGAGAGTGTTGATCGTCTTTCCGCCGTAGCCCACCACGGGACGATCAAAGGGTATGCCGATCAAGCTCGAGGGCTTGTCCGGGATGACGTGAAAAGTTCCGTCTCGCAGCTGGAAGGAGCAGTTCAGCTTGACTTCCACTTTCTCGTGCGGGCGGGCGATCTCCCAAGGATCGCCGTCCCGGAGCCAATTGTCGGCGTTCTCCTGCTGCCAGCCGTTCACGATCGACTGCCTGAACATGCCGTACTCGTACCGCAGACCATAACCGGTGGCAGGGAGCTGCATGGTGGCCATCGAGTCGAGAAAACATGCTGCCAGGCGGCCCAGGCCTCCGTTCCCCAGACCGGCATCGGGCTCCTGCTCGATCAATTCAAGCCAATCGATCCCTTTCTCTTGCATCGCATGCTGGGCCACGGGATCCAGCAACAGGTTCGTAATGTTATTCGCCAGCGAACGTCCAAGGAGAAACTCCACGGAGAGGTAATAAATGCGTTTGGCATTCCTCTGCTCATACGTCGCCTTCGTCTTCACCCAGCGCTGCGCCAGGATGTCCCGCACAGAACGGGAGAACGCCTCGAAGCGCTCCCGAGCGGTCGTTACGTTCGGGTCGATGGCCCGATCAAAAACCAGGTGCCGTTCGTAAAACGCGTTTTCCGTCCCCACAAAAGGAATCGGGCCGCACCCATACTGCTGGAGAAGGTCGGAAATTTCGACAGGCTTTGCACTCATCGGAACGACTTTCGCGGCATCTGTGCGGGCCACAGGTTTAATGCTCATTCGGGATCCTCGCGTTTCGGCTCATCTGAACTTGGCGGTGTTCAACATTGCTGCTGGTTCTTACTGGATCGTGCTGTTAGCTCATGCACCCACATGGTGATCGTCATTCCAGAGCCGGATCACGGGCCGGGACAGATTGTGCTCATAGCTCAGTGCGCTCAGGCTCGCCGGACTTAGAAGAAAATATTTGCCGCCGGTTCCGGGGCCCAGAGCCAGCCAGCGTGCGGTCAACACGCGAATGAAGTGTCCACTCGAAAACAGCAGCACATCCTCTCGGACGCTACGGACTCGCTCAACGACGCGATCCGCGCGCTCGCCGACCTGTTCGGGAGACTCGCCACCCGGCGCGCCGTCCCGAAACAGTTGCCAGTCTGGGCGCTCTCGGAGGATTTCCTTCGAGGTCAGCCCTTCATATTTGCCATAGTCCCATTCCACAAGGTCTCGGTCAGTTTCAGCGCCGGCTCCAAACCCCGAGAGTTCGCATGTTTTTGACGCGCGCTGCAACGGGCTCGTAAACACCTTGGCGAACTTCATGCCCTTCAGCCGTTCTCCGAGCCGCCGCGCATTACGCTCGCCGTCGGGGGTCAAAGGCAAATCGGTAAGGCCGGTGTGCTGGCCGGAGAGAGTCCATGCCGTGTTCCCGTGCCGCGCTATATACACAACTGGGAGTACTTCGCTCATGCCGTCTTTGCTCCTCCTGGACACTGTGCACTCCCAGTTCCACATGCTGGCCCGACGAACGCGTACTTTACGTGCCTCTGCCCACGTGCAGATGACCAAGACCGTGGCAAGTGACTGGCGCGAGCCCGACACAGAGACTGCGATTGGCACGCCCACTCATGATGCTTCAGCTCGCCGTGCCCACCTGGGCGGCGCGCGTGAGTCTCCAGCATTCCGCTGCAATGGCCCAGTCTTCTTCGGCCCGAATCACGAGGACACGAATCCGAGAATCTGCGGTAGAAATGTCGCAATCGAGAGAGGGGTGGCCATTCAGTTCGGGATCAAGGTGGAGACCGAGGAATTCCAATGTGCTGCACGCTGCCGCTCGCACATCGGGGGAGTTCTCGCCGACCCCCGCGGTAAAGACCAACGCATCCATTCCTCCCAGCACGGCCGCCATGCCGCCAATCCCAGCCCGGAGACGGTGGACGTAGATGTCGAATGCCAACTTCGCTCTTTCATGACCTCGTTGAATACCCGCCAGGATGTCACGCATGTCGCCCGAAAGGCCTGAGATTCCGAGCAGCCCCGACTCTTGATTCAGCACGTGGTCGATCTGGTGATCATCCAGCCGACCTTGACGCATCAGGAAAATCAAAATTCCGGGATCCACCGCACCCGAGCGCGTTCCCATCATTAGTCCGTCCAGCGGAGTGAATCCCATCGTGGTATCAATGCTGCGACCTCCCTGGATGGCTGCCGCGGAGCATCCGTTCCCCAGGTGGCAAGTGACAACTTTGAGAGACTTCGGATCCTTGCCTAGCAACTGAGCAGCACGGTCGGCGCAGTACTTATGATTGATGCCGTGGAATCCGTATCGGCGAATGCCCTTTTCGACCCACTCATAGGGACCGGGATAAGTTGCCGCCGCCTGTGGCATTTGACGATGAAAGCCGGTATCGAAAACCGCCATCTGCGGAACCGCACCCAGAACACTTTCAATAATCTCCATGCCCTCGAGTTCAGCGCGAATATGCAGTGGGGCGAGCGGAGACACGCTGGCGATCGCCGCGCGCACCTCGGGTGTCACAACCACGGGATCCGCGAAGTGCGGGCCGCCGTGGACGACACGGTGCCCCACTGCTTCGATCTCGGCAACAGAACGGATAGCGCGGGTGTTCCCGTCGCGCGCTGTGCGCAGCAAATGCCTGACAACATCCTCCCGTGAGGAGATTGGGATCTTCTCTTTGAGAACGGCCCCCTCTGAATTCTCCGCCGCGATCGTCGCGGTATCGCTGCCAAACTCGATTCTCCCCTCCCACAGGCAGGCTGGCGGACGATTGGGCAGAGTCTCACCAATTTCGTACAGACAGGCCTTTTGGCTGCTGGAACCCGAGTTGAGCACGAGGATTTTCATTGCGTCAGTGATCGGTCTAGTTTTTCGTTGTGCTGACGATACGGGAGCAACCGAACCACCAAACGCAGAAGTACTTCAGAACATGCAGATATCAACGACGGCGTGACTTGTCGACTGTGAGCGTTCGAAGTGACCGTCGAAAAGCATGGCAAGTGACGAATCGCCAACTGCCCCTGCGATGATTGCTTGAGTGGCGAACGCTGTTGAGAAGGACAAGTTACCCAGCACGCACGGTGAGAACCGGACAAGGGGCCCCGCAGACCACTCGGTATGAATTCGTAGACAGGAAGCGATCGGCAAATCTGTGGGCTGCAGGTACGGTAAGCACGATTAGATCGGCGGCTGCGTCATCCGCCACCTGCAGGATCAGGTCGCTTTCAGTGCCGATCTCAGTTGGCAATTGGGGAGGCTTGGCCGGTTCCATTTCGAGGGTGGTATCCCTCAACGCAGATTCCGACCATTCGAACCGGGACACTTCTGCGAGAATGCGTCCGGCATGGTCTTCAAGCACATCAGCGACGGTAAGCCGAGAGTTGTATTTCCGCGCGAGCGAGAGAGCGTACGATTCCGCAAGTTTGGAGCGCGCGGAAGGATCGCTCGCAAAGAGAATACTTTCGGGTCCGAATTGCTCCAGTCGATTTCGATCCGTCGAAGGACCCACCGTAAGCACCGGGCAAGGAGCGTGATCCACTACGATCTCGGCGACGGATCCAAGCACCACTTTTCTCCAGCCGGTTCGCCCGTGCGTGCCCACGACGATCAAGCCGAGATCGAGGTCTCTGGCAATTTCCGGGAGAACGGTCGGCAGGTCCGCGGCTTCGACTCGAAGCTTGACTTCGACGTTCTTCGCCAGACCTCCGCTGCGGAGGTCCGACTCCAAGCGATGCATGTCACGCCCAGCAGCCTCGCAGGCGGTCTGGACCGCTTCGGGCGCTACCATGTTGTAGGGTGTTGGGTCAATGCAATGGAACAGATGCAATGTTGCCGCGTACCTGGCCGCGATTCCGAGCGCATAACTGAGGGCTCGCGCCGAATACTGGGAGAAGTCAGTCGCCAGCAGGATATTGCGGACAGTAACCGGATCATCGGTGACGGATGACCATGGGTGCATTTTCGTCCGTGAACCTGCCTCCTTCATATCTGTTCCTTCGAGCCGGATAATGCAACAACGTTAGTTGGCGCCGACGACGGCTCGCGCGCGGGCCTCCTGGGCCGGCGTCGATACCTCTTTGTTTTGAGCTCCATTCACAACGTAATCCTGGTGGTCAATCGTCAGGACCTTCTTGCCATACAGTCGGACCTGTACAAACGTCTCGTCTCTCTGTGGTAGCCAGAAACTGCCGATCTTCTGGTACTGACGCACAAAGTCGGCGCGCTGGATCCAGAAAGAGAGCTTTTTTGCGGGATGCCCTTCAATCCGGACGACCGCGTAGTCGTCAACATCAATCCACACTTTGCCCTCAAACAAATACTTGTCCTTCCGGTGAGGAACCGCCTGGGCTACGAAACAACGGTGTGGCCCCACCTGTTGTTCGCCGAGCAGATCCAAAGAATAGTTTTCTGGCGAGATAGCGCTATCATGATGCTCTTTGCCGGCTGCGGCCTCGACCTCGCTGGATATAAGCTGATTCAGCGCCATTCGACGAACGATCCCCGATCCCGATTCCGATGTGACGACGAATGTTTTCTTGTCAGGTGCGTGGAACTCCATCCGCCCGATCTCCTCGGCGTGCACCTTTCCTTTTAGATCGACGACTTGATAGGTTCTACGGGCCGTGTAGTCGTGCAACGCTAACTTTCGAATCTCGTTATGCGTGTCTAGTTCGGCGAACAGCTGGCTTTCAGTGACACCGGGACGCAAGGGTTCGAGTGCAGCCGTAATTTCGGTTTGGTTTTCCAGATCAGACTGGGCTTTCGCCTCCACCATCAGAACTGTAACCGCGATGAACGTAGCGGCCACTAGACGAAGTATGAGCTTGGTTCTTGCTGTTGAAGCGTCTTTTCTCCACATATCCGGTCCTCTATCGTTTGTCCTTGAAACCGCAACCTGCTCGGAAACTCTTCTTAACGAAGTTCGACTACAACAACCTGATCCGAGTCGTTTGCTGCATGCGAAGCCGAGTGCGAAGGCTCCGGCAAAGATGATTGCTTGATGGCCTTGGCCACATTGCGGGCCAGGTTATGGGTAGCTCGCAAGTTGTTTCCCATAAAGCGGACGTTCCGTTAACGGTGCGTTCCAAGACGATGTGGCCGTCGCGCGCGCACAGCTGGCTGCGAACGGTTAGTTTTGTAGCTCCGCTAATTGTGGTTACCGCGCGTCGAGTCTCGCTCCCTGCCGTGTACTTCTGAACGGTTGTTTTCAGAATTAGCTAGGTCGGAAACGTCGCCAGCGTTGCGGTCGCCGTCGCGAAGCACCTGCTTAAATCGTTTCGTCTTGTTCAGTTCGTCCAAAAGACTCTCGTAGATGGCGATCTGGAAGGAAGGCGCGAGGGCCACGTCGCCCGGGTCAACCTTATCCACCTGCACGCTCCATTGTGCGGCAGTCGAACTGGTTCCGCTGGAGGAAGCTGCATTTTCGGCAGACAGCTGTCGCGGATGTGCAACGCTGATGGTCACGACAGCCACCGCAACCACCAACAATGAGACTCGATTACTTGCTTTCACTCGGAACCTCCGCACTACTTTGTTTTACGGGCTCGTTCGCGCTCTCGCTGACACGTGCGCCCTTGGCCACTAGTTCGTTCCTCAGAATTTCCGCTTGCCCTTTGTTGAGCTGAAAAATGGCGCCGTGCACTCCGCCATTCGAGTCAATGTACTCCAGGGCAAGAGTGTCGTACTTCTTGTGAGCAAACAGGCTGACGGCTCGGCCGCCGCCGAACGGGACCGCAGCCTTACCTAGAGTCATTGGCGTTCCGCCGACCTGCTTGCTTTGCTCGCCCAGAAAAATATCCTCAACAGAGGCTGCCTTTACTTGCACCGTGGGCTTTCCGTCCTTTTGAAACTGCAAAGCATCCCCTTGAATGGACAGAGTTCCGTTAGCGTTGTTCGGGGCGCCTTCAAAGCCTAGGAGATGCGTGACGCGAGAGCTGAAAGGTGCGGTGAAATTCGTTGGCTGGCTGGGGCTCTGAGCAAGCGCTGAGACGCTCCACCAAATCAGCAGGATCAGGCACGCCAAAACCCGACTCAGTATCAGGAAGTGAACATCCAGCGCCCGTTCCTGCGGAACAATTATGCGATTCATGTTTTTTCTCCAAGCCCGACCCATCCGGAATTCCTTCATCGTCAGTCAGACTGTAACCAAAGATCTTTCCTAAGGGCTCATGCATTTGGGGTTCCAGACCAAAGGTGTGGGCAAGGAGCAAGGAGCGAGGAGCTGTGGCCTACTGTGACCATTTATTGCTGCTACTCACACCGAGCGCGATCCCCCGAGTTCCAGGTAATGCCGGCGAACGATGAAGGTTTGGCAGATGACTGGCAAACTAAAGCGAGATCATCGATTCTGGATCGCCATTTCCTCTAACGCGCGTCTTCGGTTTCTTCCAGTACGCGGCGACTGAAAGCCAGCCAGGACAGCTCACGATTAATGTAGTGCGCCGGATGGTAGAGGGACGCGCGGAGCACAGATCCCTTTGCTGAGATAAATTCATCGTTCAGTATTCGACCATTCCGTGAAATACGAAGCCAATGCCGTGCGCCGCGAGATCAGTCCGTCGTAGTAGAAAATCGGTGTGACCGGCAATGGAAGGCGACGCGCGAATGCATCACGCGAAATTGACACTTGCCAAGACTTCGACAGCAGATAGACCCCTCCCGCTCCCGAAGCATTCCTTTGTGCAGCTTAAATCTCAACCGCTTACCAACGGCTTCAGCGGCTGACTGATTGACTGATGGCATCAGTCGTGCAGATTCGTCCTCGCAGGTACGTAAAGAATCGAACAAGAGGTTCTCGGAGGATTAAGTGAATATTGCCCGTATATCAAAGCTTAGTGCTCTCCTTTGTACAATTGCGACCGTCCTGATCACAAGCTCCACATTTGCAGCTACCGCTGCCAAAGCACGCCAACTCTCGCCGGGTGAGAAGGCCAAAGTTTCAGGCGTGATTCTGTCGCGCGAGGGAAATCTAGTCCGCGTGCGCGATAAAAAAGTCGCATGAAGAAATCACGGTGAGCATCGGCGATGCCACCCGAATCGAACGCAAGAAGCACACATTTGAGTTTTCGTTTTTCTCGGCAGCTGGAGAAGCACGCATTATTGCAACTTCCATTCCGCTCGCCATTCTGACTTCGCTGATTGCGCTGAGTCTCATCGGTCAGACCATCAACATCATGACCCTCGGTGGTTTCGCTCTCGCAGTCGGTATCCTGGTGGATGATGCGACGGCAGAAGTGG